>OJJX01000040.1_pt1 | contig 169981 bp, 146 predicted proteins | sample 1596411 | NCBI WGS metagenome assembly OJJX01 (sample SAMEA4350136, study PRJEB24818) | metagenome | biome: human; feature: gut; material: faeces | place: Denmark | collected 2013-09 | reverse complement strand
TAACTATCCTCCCAAACTGGCGATATCCAGTCTGGTAAACAGCCTCAAAGGCGTATCGGGTAGGTGACTGCGACGAGATCGACCAGATATTGCAGTCAGGTATTACTACAAAGGCGTTTTGTGGAGTCCTGGCTATTTTGCCAGTAGCTGCGGAGGTGCGCCAATATCCGTCATCCGCCAATACATTGAACAACAGCAAACACCTGGTCAGGTGGAAAACCGCGCCTTATATCCCCGCCCTGAAGGACGGGGTTTTACGGCGCACCGGATAAGAACGCACGGTATTCACCAGATCTTTTATCACTTCAGCCGCCACTTCTGGCACCAGCAAAGTCATCGGCGTCTCTGTTTCATAATCGACAGAAACGCCATTGCTGTTATTGGTGACGGTCACGGTATACGTTGCTTTGCCCATGATTCATTTCCCGTTATGAATGACTTTCCGTTGTTGCGCACCTTCCATCAGGACTTCAGGAGCCACGAAGAAGTCAATGTTGAAATAAGTATCGTCAGTCATGGCTTCAATGTTGTGCCACTTTTCTGGAGGGAACACCGCAAACTGCCCCGCTTCGATAAGGATCACCTGATCAGGCTCTGCACTGTGTTCATCAGCGTAGCCGAGATATTTGACCGCCCCATGCATAACGGAAAGGCGTGGGTAAACCCCCGGGCGCGTTCCTTTATCAAGATGACGTTCGAATATTCCGGCAGGCGCAGTTTGTTTATTCCAGAAAGGCGTTGAGCGCGTATGAATATAATTCTGTGGGATTTGCAGCATCCTATTCCCTCCTTCGGGGAATGCGCTGAAAACGGTTTATTCCAGCCGTTTCAGGGTACGCCTGATAATTTGCATTTTAAATACCATTTATTGGTTACTTTTTAGCACCATATCAGAGAAAAATCAGGGAGGATTACAAGTGGGAAGCCCGCGACAACGCGGGCTGAATGTATCAGGATTGCAGCGTCGCCAGTCGGGCGGCGAAACCCACGAACATCAAACCAATCAGTGAGTTGCCAACTTTAGCCAGTTTCTTTTTGGTACGTATGTACTGCGTGACAAAAGCACCAGAAATAATCAGGAAGCTCAAATAGCAGAAACTCACCAGTTCCAGCGTCGTCGCCAGAATAAAGAATGAAATTCCCGTATGTGGGGCATTAACATCGATAAACTGTACGAAAAACGACACATAGAACAAAATGGCTTTCGGATTAGTCAGGCTCAAAATTAACGCGCGTTTAAAAATGGCCCCGTATTGGGGCTCATCGGATTTGGCCTCGTTATTTTTACCCTTCAGGGTCGCGTAGAGAATTTTACTCCCCAGATAGAGCAAATAAAACGCACCAAGATAACGTACAATGTTGAATAATATCGGGGTGGTCTTAATTAATGTCGCCACTCCAGCCCATGCCAGAAACATCAATACTGCATCGCCAATAAATACACCGCAGGCCGCAAGATAACCGCCTTTCATACCGCTACTGACGCTATTTTTGAGTACAAACAGGGTATTTGGCCCTGGCACCAACACAATAAAAATGGCCCCAACCAGATAGGTCCAGTAATTCAGAACCCCGTATTCAGCGAACACATTAACCTCTTTAATTATCTTTCGATCATGCGCGATTAAAGGTGAATATGCTAACCAATCTGTAGCGGCTTAGAAAGGAGAAAATCAGGTTTTAACCCGATATCAACCCGATAATTGAATCATTAATCAGGCATGCTCCAGTGAAAAATTCGGGTAGTGCTCGGCAAAATACTGGCGTAAAAATTCTACCGTTATCCGCACTTTCGCTGACGTCGCCAGCCTTGAAACATAAACGGCCCAGACGTTCGCTGGCTGGTAATATTCCGGTAGCACTTGCACTAAATGACCACTGGCAATGTTTTCGCTAACATCCCACCAGGAGCGCAGAGCAATCCCCTGCCCATCGAGACACCACTGATGGACAATTTCTCCATGATTAGACGACAGTGGGCCGGTGACTTTAATCGCATGGTGGCCTTCTTTATTGCGTAATTGCCAGACACCAAAAGGATGATCGCGCTCTTTAATGACCAGGCACGGCAATGCGGAAAGATCGGTTAAATGTTTCGGCGCGCCATGTTGCGCAATAAATTCCGGCGACGCGCAGAGAATGCGGTAATTAGTCGCCAGTTTGCGGGCGATTAAATTAGGGGCGATGTCATCGCCAATGCGAATATCGAGATCAACACCTTCATTGACCAAATCGACCAACCGGTCTTCCACATCAAAACGTAATTCCAGTTGCGGATACGCCTTAGCCAGCGCTGATAACGCCGGAGCCACCACCTGTCGTCCAAAACCAAAGCTGCTGATAATACGCAGCATCCCCTGCGGCACCTGACGCACGTCAGAAAGTTCGTCCATCATCTGACCGACATCCTGCAAAATCCGCTGCGCCCATTCATAAATCCGCTCTCCTTCTTCGGTAATGGTGACGCGGCGGGTGGTGCGGTGTAACAACACCACGTTTAGCGTTTGCTCTAGCAAGGCGATGCGCTTGCTGACGAACGCCGGTGAAACGCCCAGTTCTTCCGCCACGGCGGCAAAACCAGCCCGGCGAGCCACCAGCATAAAGACGCGCAAATCGTTCAGCAGCGGTAAATTATTCATGATTCGTGTTTTATGTTTCACCAGTTACGGGGATTAATTCCTTTTCAGTCAATTATAGGATGGTGATGTTGTCAATTTTGATGGTCAGGAAGTGAGAACCCAATGATGAAAACGATGCGTATTGCTGCGATCCCGGGAGACGGGATTGGCAAAGAAGTCCTTCCTGAAGGGATTCGCGTGTTACAGGCTGCCGCTGAGCGCTGGGGCTTCGCCTTGAGTTTTGAGCAAATGGAGTGGGCGAGCTGCGAGTATTACAGCCATCACGGTAAAATGATGCCGGACGACTGGCATGAGCAACTTAGCCGTTTCGACGCCATCTATTTTGGTGCCGTCGGCTGGCCGGACACCGTTCCTGACCATATTTCGTTGTGGGGTTCGCTGCTGAAATTTCGTCGTGAATTCGACCAGTACGTCAACCTGCGCCCGGTTCGTCTCTTTCCTGGCGTTCCCTGCCCGCTGGCGGGAAAACAGCCTGGCGACATCGATTTTTACGTGGTCAGGGAAAACACCGAAGGCGAATATTCCTCGCTCGGCGGTAGAGTGAATGAAGGTACAGAGCATGAAGTCGTCATTCAGGAATCGGTATTTACGCGTCGTGGTGTCGATCGCATTTTGCGTTATGCCTTCGAACTTGCGCAAAGCCGCCCACGTAAGACGCTAACTTCTGCCACTAAATCAAACGGTTTAGCCATCAGCATGCCGTACTGGGATGAGCGAGTGGAAGCAATGGCCGAGAATTACCCGGAGATCCGCTGGGACAAGCAGCATATTGATATTCTCTGCGCGCGTTTTGTGATGCAGCCGGAACGCTTCGATGTGGTGGTGGCGTCCAATTTATTTGGCGATATCCTTTCCGATCTTGGCCCGGCCTGCACCGGCACCATTGGCATTGCCCCATCCGCCAACCTGAATCCGGAACGCACTTTCCCGTCGCTCTTCGAGCCAGTCCACGGTTCCGCGCCGGATATCTACGGGAAAAACATTGCTAACCCTATCGCCACGATTTGGGCCGGTGCAATGATGCTCGATTTTCTCGGCAATGGCGATGAGCGTTTCCAGCAAGCGCATAACGGTATTCTGGCAGCAATTGAAGAAGTGATTGCTCACGGGCCGAAAACACCTGATATGAAAGGCAATGCCACCACGCCACAGGTTGCCGACGCGATTTGCAAAATTATTTTGCGTTAAGGTCAAACCAGTTTATTTGAACCGCGTCACTGACGCGGTTTTTTTATTCGTTCTTTGCAGTAAATAACCTGCGTCATTTCACCTTTTATTGTTTCCGTTTCGTGTTTTATGGCTTTCCGTATTCTTAATTGTTTAATTTATGTAACATGCAAATAATCAATTTGTTAAACACAACATACAACTCATTACCCTGCAAATAATTACAACTGGCAAAAGCCAGAGACGGGCTTTTATGCCCAGGAGATGACTCATGATGAGCAATGTTAAGAAAAAAGATGTGCCGCTGATAAGCATCAGCCTGGTGGCCATTCTTTTCATCGCAGCTGCATTAAGCCTTTTCCCACAACAATCGGCCGACGCGGCCAACGCAATATACACTTTTGTTACGCGTACGTTAGGTTCCGCCGTACAGGTATTGGTTTTGCTGGCAATGGGACTGGTGATTTATTTAGCCACCAGTAAATACGGCAATATTCGTCTTGGCGAAGGAAAACCGGAATACAGCACGCTCTCCTGGCTGTTTATGTTTATTTGTGCCGGTTTAGGTTCTTCTACGCTTTATTGGGGGGTTGCTGAATGGGCCTATTATTATCAAACGCCTGGATTAAATATCGCACCGCGTTCACAACAGGCACTCGAATTTAGCGTCCCTTACTCCTTCTTCCACTGGGGCATCAGCGCCTGGGCAACTTATACGCTGGCCTCATTAATCATGGCTTATCACTTTCATGTGCGTAAAAACAAAGGTCTGAGTCTTTCCGGCATTATTGCCGCGATTACCGGCGTTCGCCCGCAAGGCCCATGGGGAAAACTGGTTGATTTGATGTTCCTGATCGCCACTGTCGGCGCACTGACTATTTCCCTTGTTGTCACCGCAGCAACCTTTACTCGTGGACTTTCCGCGCTGACCGGTTTACCCGATAACTTCACCGTGCAGGCATTTGTGATCCTGCTTTCCGGCGGCATTTTTTGCCTAAGCTCGTGGATTGGTATCAACAACGGTTTGCAACGTCTGAGCAAAATGGTTGGCTGGGGCGCGTTCCTGCTGCCATTACTGGTGCTGATTGTCGGCCCAACCGAATTTATTACCAGCAGCATCATCAATGCCATCGGTCTGACCACGCAAAACTTCCTGCAAATGAGCTTATTCACCGATCCGCTTGGCGATGGTTCATTTACCCGCAACTGGACCGTTTTCTACTGGCTGTGGTGGATCTCATACACCCCTGGCGTAGCAATGTTTGTCACCCGCGTTTCCCGCGGTCGTAAGATTAAAGAAGTTATCTGGGGACTGATCCTCGGCAGCACCGTCGGTTGCTGGTTCTTCTTCGGCGTAATGGAAAGCTATGCCATTCATCAGTTTATCAATGGCGTAATCAACGTCCCACAGGTGCTGGAAACACTGGGCGGCGAAACAGCTGTACAGCAAGTTCTGATGTCGTTGCCAGCCGGTAAATTGTTCCTCGCCGCATACCTGGGCGTGATGATTATTTTCCTTGCCTCGCATATGGATGCAGTGGCCTACACCATGGCGGCGACCAGTACGCGTAATCTCCAGGAAGGTGACGATCCTGACCGTGGGCTGCGTCTTTTCTGGTGCGTGGTGATCACTCTGATCCCGCTTTCCATCTTGTTTACCGGTGCTTCGCTGGAAACGATGAAAACCACCGTCGTGCTCACAGCCCTTCCCTTCCTCGTCATTTTACTGGTGAAAGTCGGCGGATTTATTCGCTGGCTGAAACAGGATTACGCCGACATTCCGGCTCATCAAGTTGAACATTATCTCCCGCAGACACCGGTTGAAGCCCTGGAAAAAACACCAGTGCTCCCTGCGGGAACCGTATTCAAAGGCGACAACTGAGCGCCATCATCCTAACGATAAAGGTATCCCTATGAGCAATCTGAGCCCTGACTTTGTACTACCCGAAAATTTTTGCGCTAACCCGCAAGAGGCGTGGACCATTCCTGCCCGTTTTTATACCGATCAGAACGCGTTTGAACACGAAAAAGAGAACGTCTTCGCCAAAAGCTGGATTTGCGTCGCTCACAGCAGCGAACTGGCGAATGCCAATGATTATGTGACGCGTGAGATCATTGGCGAAAGCATCGTGCTGGTACGCGGTCGTGATAAGGTTTTGCGCGCGTTCTATAACGTGTGTCCGCACCGTGGTCATCAGTTGTTGAGCGGTGAAGGAAAAGCAAAAAATGTGATTACCTGCCCGTATCACGCATGGGCATTCAAACTCGATGGCAACCTGGCCCATGCACGTAACTGCGAAAACGTCGCCAATTTCGATAGCGACAAAGCGCAACTGGTTCCGGTGCGTCTGGAAGAATATGCCGGATTCGTCTTCATCAACATGGACCCCAACGCCACCAGCGTAGAAGATCAATTACCCGGCCTGGGCGCGAAAGTGCTGGAAGCCTGCCCGGAAGTCCACGATCTGAAACTGGCGGCCCGCTTTACCACCCGCACGCCTGCCAACTGGAAGAACATTGTCGATAACTATCTCGAGTGCTATCACTGTGGTCCGGCGCATCCAGGTTTCTCCGACTCCGTACAGGTTGATCGTTACTGGCACACCATGCACGGTAACTGGACGCTGCAATACGGTTTCGCCAAACCGTCCGAACAGTCGTTTAAATTTGAAGAGGGTACGGATGCGGCATTCCACGGTTTCTGGCTGTGGCCGTGCACGATGCTGAACGTCACCCCGATCAAAGGGATGATGACGGTCATTTATGAATTCCCGGTGGATTCTGAAACTACCCTGCAAAACTACGATATTTACTTCACCAATGAAGAGTTAACCGACGAGCAAAAATCGCTGATTGAGTGGTATCGCGATGTGTTCCGTCCGGAAGATTTACGTCTGGTTGAAAGCGTACAGAAAGGGCTGAAATCGCGTGGCTATCGTGGTCAGGGGCGCATCATGGCCGACAGTAGCGGTAGTGGCATTTCCGAACATGGTATCGCCCATTTCCATAATCTGCTGGCGCAGGTGTTTAAGGACTAATGACATCGGCGGCGGTATTTTCCGCCGCTGGGCTGATTTTTGATGGAGTACAGCAATGTCAGACTATCAAATGTTTGAAGTACAGGTGAGCCAGGTTGAACCCCTTACCGAACAGGTGAAACGCTTCACGCTGGTGGCAACCGATGGCAAACCATTACCTGCGTTTTCTGGAGGAAGTCACGTCATTGTGCAGATGAGCGATGGTGATAACCAGTACAGCAATGCGTATTCACTACTGAGTTCGCCGCATGACACCTCTTGTTATCAGATTGCCGTTCGGCTGAAGGAAAACTCGCGCGGCGGTTCCCGCTTTTTGCATCAGCAGGTAAAAGTGGGCAATCGGTTAACGATTTCAACGCCTAATAACCTGTTTGCGCTAATTCCCTCAGCCAGAAAGCATCTGTTTATCGCGGGCGGTATTGGTATCACCCCTTTCCTGTCGCACATGGCAGAGCTGCAACACAGCGACGTCGACTGGCAGCTACATTACTGCTCGCGAAATCCAGAAAGTTGCGCATTTCGTGATGAGCTAGTCCAGCATCCGCAGGCTGAGAAAGTTCACTTGCATCACTCATCAACCGGAACACGACTGGAATTAGCGCGATTATTGGCGGATATCGAACCTGGCACACACGTTTATACCTGTGGTCCCGAGGCGCTAAATGAAGCGGTAAGAAGTGAAGCTGCGCGTCTGGACATCGCCGCCGATACGCTGCACTTTGAGCAATTTGCTATCGAAGACAAAACCGGCGATGCCTTTACCCTGGTGCTTGCCCGTTCCGGAAAAGAGTTTGTGGTGCCGGAAGAGATGACTATTTTGCAGGTTATTGAAAATAATAAAGCCGCGAAAGTGGAATGTTTATGTCGTGAAGGGGTATGCGGAACCTGCGAAACAGCAATACTGGAAGGTGAAGCTGACCATCGGGATCAGTATTTTAGCGATGAAGAGCGTGCCAGCCAGCAAAGTATGTTGATCTGTTGTTCGCGTGCGAAGGGTAAACGCCTGGTGTTGGATTTGTAGTTTGCCAAAGCCGGATGTGGCGCTGAGCGCGCCCAGTCCGGCTTCGGAAGATTTTACTGCGGATATTCCTGCAATAAATTGTGTAATGCTTCCGCCATCAGCTCACCACGCCAGCCGGAAATCAGCTCCGGCAAATTGTTCTGCGGTTTCAGTTTCCAGTGCCAGTTCAGCAGTTGGTTGATTTGCCGACGCGATGCCAGCAATTCGGCGCTGATCTTATGCGTTTCGCTCACGTCAGTAATCAGCGACTTAATCGCTTTAAACGCTTTACGATAACCAGGCATGTCCATCAGGTTAAGCATCGGCTGCGGTAAGGCCTCTTCCGGCAATGTCTGCGCTTTTTCCACCAGCGCCAGCAGCGTTTTACCGTGAAAGCGGATTTCGCTACCGGATAAACCCAGGCTGTCCAGTTCGCCTAAACTTCCCGGCATATAACGCGCGACCGACCACAAATGCTCTTCACGCACGACAAAGTTCACCGCCAGATCGCGCTCTCGCGCCTTGCGCAGTCGCCAGTCGGCTAACAGTTGCAGACAGGCCAGTTGGCGTGTGCGTAATTGCCAGGCATTGGTGATATCACGCCAGGCATCTTCCGGCGCAACGACTTCCTGACGACGCATTTGCATCAGGCGGCATTCATCCAGCGCCGCAGGTAGCCAGCCGGAGGCCTCCGTTTCTACCATAAGCTTGGCGGTGATCGGTAACAGATACCAGACATCCGCCGCTGCGTATTCACACTGACGTTCGGTCAGCGGTCTGGCCAGCCAGTCGGTGCGCGATTCACTCTTGTCCAGCGTAACGCCGGAATACTCTTCCACCATGGAAGCGAAACCCCATGACATCGGGCGTCCGCAGAAGGCAGCAAGGATTTGCGTGTCAATCAAGGGTTGTGGTAATTCGCCAAAGACATTGAGGAACACTTCCAGATCTTCACTGCCTGCATGGAGAAATTTTGTGATGGACGGATCGCGCAGGATCGCTTTCAGCGGTGACCAGTCGGTGATCCCGAGAGGATCAATTAGCGCCAGATGCTCGCCATCGAAAAGTTGAATCAACCCCAGCTGCGGGTAATAAGTGCGCGTACGAACAAATTCAGTATCCAGGGCTATCGCCGGAAAGGCACGGACGGCTTCACACAAAGAAGCCAGCGCATCGTCCGTGGTAATCATTTGGTAATTCAAATTGTTTTCTCTTTAGTGGGCGTCAAAAAAAACGCCGGATTAACCGGCGTCTGACGACTGACTTAACACTCAGGCTTTATTGTCCACTTTGCCGCGCGCTTCGTCACGTAATTCTCGTCGCAAAATTTTTCCGACGTTAGATTTCGGTAACTCATCACGAAACTCCACCAGCTTCGGTACTTTGTAGCCCGTGAGCTGACGGCGGCAAAAGGTCACCAGTGACTCTTCGGTAAGCGATGGATCTTTTTTCACTACGAAGATTTTCACCGCTTCACCACTGGAGCCGGAAGGTACGCCAACAGCCGCGACTTCCTGTACGCCAGGATGCTGCATGACGACATCTTCAATCTCGTTGGGATAGACGTTAAAACCGGAAACCAGAATCATGTCTTTTTTACGATCGACAATGCGCAGGAACCCTTCTTCATCCATCACCGCGATGTCGCCGGTGTGTAACCAGCCATTTTTGATGATCTCATCTGTAGCATCCGGACGCTGCCAGTAACCCAGCATCACCTGCGGTCCTTTGACACAAAGCTCACCCGGTTGACCCGGTGGTACTTCATTATCATCATCATCCACCAGTTTGGCTTCCGTCGACGGCACCGGCAAACCGATGCTACCACTATGATAATCAATATCATATGGGTTAACGCTGACCAGCGGCGCACACTCGGTAAGGCCATAGCCTTCCAGCAGATACTGTCCTGTCAGTTTCACCCAACGCTCTGCCACCACTTGCTGCACTGGCATCCCTCCGCCTGCGGAAAGATGCAGACTGGAGAAATCCAGCTGCTGGAACTCTTTATTGTTCAGCAACGCATTGAACAAGGTGTTAACGCCCGTGATAGCGGTAAACGGATATTTCGCTAACTCTTTTACCAACCCTGGAATATCGCGCGGGTTAGTGATAAGCAGGTTCTGCCCACCCAGTTCGATAAACAGCAGGCAGTTAATGGTCAGGGCAAAAATGTGATACAGCGGCAGCGCCGTCACCACCAGCTCTTTGCCCGGATGCAACAGCGGACCATAGGTCGCGTTAACCTGTTCCAGGTTCGCCAGCATATTGCGGTGAGTCAGCATCGCGCCTTTCGCCACACCAGTGGTGCCGCCGGTGTATTGCAGAAAAGCTAAATCTTCCGGCACCAGTTCGGGTTTGACGTACTGCATCCGGTAGCCGTTATGCAGTGCGCTACGAAATGAAATGGCATCTGGCAGATGGTATTTCGGCACCAAACGCTTGATGTATTTAACAACGAAATTGACTACCGTGCCTTTTGCCGTAGATAGCTGATCGCCCATACGGGTCAGAATTACGTGCTGAACGGCGGTTTTATCAACCACTTTTTCCAGTGTGTGAGCAAAGTTAGACACGATAACAATCGCCGATGCGCCGCTATCGTTAAGCTGATGCTCAAGCTCACGCGGGGTATACAACGGGTTAACGTTTACGACGATCATCCCGGCACGCAAAATGCCAAACAGCGCCACCGGATATTGCAATAAATTAGGCATCATCAACGCAACGCGATCGCCTTTCTTCAGCCCCAACCCTTGTTGCAAATAAGCGGCAAACGCGCGACTGCGTTCTTCCAGCTTGCGGAAGGTCATTACCTCCCCCATATTCACAAACGCAGGCTGATCGGCGTAGCGCGCGACCGACTGCTCAAACATATCTACCAGAGATTGATAACGGTCAGGGTTGATCTCCGTCGGAACGTCCGCGGGATAACGGTTAAGCCAAACCTTCTTCAATTCTTCACCTCTAAAATGCGTGTTCGTCGTCATCGCAACCCCAAATGATATACATGCCGTTAACATAATATTAACTCATCATACCAGCTTGATAATTACCCAACGAAAAGGTTGCGAAGCGCGTCACTATTTATTTTTATCTTTACCGTAAGAATGCAGAAACAGCGGACCAGCCGCTGTTTCTTTTTCTTTAAAAACAAGCAATTATTCAGTTACAACTGTTTGTACTCTCGCGGGGCCGGGATTATACCAGCCCCATCCGCCATAGCCATAGGGCCAGCCACGACCGCCATAAAACCATGGATCAATCGGCTGAGGCGGCATAATCACCTGCTGGGTTAAATGCCAACGTTTGTAACCCGTTACTTGCATCACCATAAATTTATAGGGCGTGTTGCCGATTTTTCCGTCAACCGCACCAGTGATTGGCCCGACTACCGTAACCAGTTGTCCACGGAAATCCACCGGGTCCAGAAAACCGTTCATATCGGCATAAATGCGACCGCGAGAAGGTTCTCCCAGCGTCGGTCTGGCTCCGCTGTCCAGCGGTACGGTAGCAATTTCCAGGCGGGTTTTCCCTTGCTGGTTTTGTACCGCAACCACTTTGCCACCAAAGCGTGCCTCCTGACCAACGTACAGCTGCGGCGCACTCATCACCCGAACTAAATCTTGTTGCGGCGTGGGACTGCTGCCTTTAATGGCGTCCGGCACAGTGACACAACCGCTCAGCATTAGCGCAAACGTACCTGCCAGTATGCCTTTGATAACATTCTTTTGAACCGCCATGGTGCGACTCCTTTTTTTCTCAGGGCATACTCTTAAGATTCATTCTTTGCCCGGAAGTTTCTTCCATGCGACGTTGTTACGTAAATAAACCGGTTCGGCATGTTCCACCGCCACCGTTTTACCCTCGGCAAACATCTGACACGCAATCGGCAGCATATCTTCAGCAGCAGGCAGTAACACTTCGCCATCGCGCAAAACCAGCCCGCTCTCTTTACCGAGATCCGGCCAGGCTTGCCAGCCCGTCCCTACCGTCACCCATTCGCCGGAAAGCTGTTGCATTCGTTCATGGACGATTTCGGGTTTGAGTACGGCTTCGGTTTCTTCACCGTGCCAGATACCGTTTTCATCACGCTGATATTCGGCCCAGTAAACTTCGCCCATTCGCGCGTCAATGGCTGACAGCACGCGGGTTGCGCCGTTTTTGCGCCACGCCCCTTGCGCCATCGTCATTAGCGTGGAGACGCCAATCATCGGTAATTCCGCGCCAAGCGCCAGCCCTTGCGCGATGCCAATACCAATGCGCACGCCGGTAAAGCTACCGGGGCCGCGCCCGTAAGCCAGAGCGTTTATGTCAGTCAGGGAAGTTCCGCTGGTGGTCAGGATATCCTGCACCATCGGTAAGATTCGTTGAGTATGTTCACGAGGGCAAAGCTCAAAATGAGCGTTGACAGTACCGTCGTTCCACAGGGCGACAGAGCAGGCCTCTGTCGCGGTATCGATAGCCAGAATTCGCATGGGTCTTCGTGCTTTTTTCAATAAAAAGGCGCGCATCATACCATACTCCGTAACAAATTACCTGGAGGATGGTATCGCAAGGAAACGAACCGCACGGGCAATGTCACGAGTGCGTGGCGCGGGCGGCAGACTGGCGAGAAACGTCGCGCCGTAAGGACGCATCACCAGCCGATTGTCACAAATCACCAGCACGCCACGATCGTCGGCGTCGCGAATCAGTCGCCCTACCCCCTGTTTGAGAGTAATGACGGCATCTGGTAGTTGCACTTCATCGAACGGGTCGCCACCGCGCAAACGACAATCTTCCATGCGCGCTTTTAACAGTGGATCATCCGGCGAGGTAAACGGCAACTTGTCGATAATCACCAATGACAATGTATCGCCACGCACGTCCACCCCTTCCCAGAAACTACTGGTTGCCACAAGAAGCGCGTTACCGGCGCTGACAAATTGCTGCAACAGTTGCCCTTTGCTGGTTTCCCCCTGCAACAAAACGGGAAGCGTCATGGTAGCGCGGAACTGCTCGGCCAGATCACGCATCATGGCGTGCGAGGTACAAAGCATAAAACAACGACCGTTGTTAGCTTCGATGATCGGTCGCAGCATTGCCGCTAACTGGCGAGCAGAACCTGGCTGGTTGGTTTGCGGCAGATTGCGCGGCACACAGAGTAACGCCTGGCGGCTGTAATCAAACGGGCTTGGCAATAGCAACGACTCCGCCTGTTCTATCCCAAGCCGCGAGGTGAAATGATGCAGATCGTCGTTCACCGACAGCGTTGCTGAGGTGAAGATCCAGCTACCAGGCTTTTGCGCCATTAACTCTTTGAATTTATCCGCCACGCTGAGCGGCGTGAGAGCCAGAGTAAAATGGCGCGAAGTGCATTCGTACCAGTAGCTGTAGCCCGGCTGATTGATCTCTTTTAGCCGCTTCAGCCGTGTGCGATACAACGTAGCGCGCTCAAATGCCGCATCCAGCAAGGCGGAACGCCCCAGTGACAGTTTCGCCACGTCATAACAAAGTTCCAGGGTGTCATCGAGCAGTAAAAATGCCCGCTGAATTTGCGGATTAGCTAACAGCTCACGCAGGTTACCGCGATAACCTGGCTCACCGAGTTGCAGACGAAAATCCTGCGCACTCTGGGCAAGACGATCAGCGCACTTTTGTAACTGCTGGGTGTCTTTTAATTCGGTGCGGTAGGCGATGGTGATGTCTTTTGCCAGGTCGAGCAGTTGTCGACTGGAGAGTGACTGACCAAAATACTGGCTGGCAATGTCCGGTAGCTGGTGGGCTTCGTCGAAGATCATGACGTCCGCTTCCGGGATCAGTTCGCCAAATCCACTCTCTTTAACCACCATATCCGCCAGAAAGAGATGATGGTTTACCACCACCACATCGGCGTCCATCGCTTTTTTACGTGCTTTGACCACAAAGCAATCTTTATACATCGGGCAGTCGCTGCCAAGACAGTTGTCGTTGGTGCTGGTGACCAGCGGCCACGCCTGTGAATCTTCCGCCACGCTGACGCAGGTGCTGATATCACCATCGACTGTTTGATTAGACCAGGAGCGCAGCAGGATCACATCGCTTAAGATTTGTACCGGCAGATCGCCCCCCGCCAGCGCCTGCTGTTCGAGACGTTCGAGGCAGAGGTAGTTTGAGCGTCCTTTCAGCAGCGCCACGTTGCCCGTATATTTCAATGCCTTTGAGACTGTTGGCAAATCGCGGCTGTAGAGCTGATCCTGCAACGCTTTTGAGCCGGTCGAGATAATGACTTTCTTTTTCGCCCGCAGCGCAGGAGCCAGGTAAGCGTAGGTTTTGCCCGTACCGGTTCCTGCTTCCACCACCAGCGGCTGGCCTTTTTCTATCGCCTGGGTGACGGCTACCGCCATCTGTCGCTGTGGTTCTCGCGGCTTAAAGCCTGGTATCGCTTTCGCCAGCTGACCGTCTGGTGCAAAATCGTCCGTCACACTACCCCCTGTTGATTTGAACAGGGATTATGTCAGGATGAGGGCGCTTTCGCCAGTTGAAGTGGTGACGGCAACCTCACATTGTGGCAGTCTTTGCAGCACGAAAATGGAAGTATAATGAGGACAAAATGATGACTATCGTTCGTATCGATGCTGAAGCCCGCTGGTCTGATGTAGTAATCCACAACAACACGCTCTACTACACTGGTGTACCGGAAAACCTCGACGCCGATGCTTTTGAGCAAACCGCCAACACGCTGGCGCAGATTGACGCCGTGCTGGAAAAACAGGGCAGCAATAAATCGAGCATTCTGGATGCCACCATTTTCCTGGCTGATAAAAACGACTTCGCGGCGATGAATAAAGCGTGGGATGCCTGGGTTGTGGCGGGTCATGCGCCGGTGCGCTGCACGGTGCAAGCGGGGCTGATGAACCCGAAGTATAAAGTTGAAATTAAGATTGTGGCTGCGGTGTAAGCTTTATCGAAGCAAAATAAGTCAGACGATAATTTATCGATAATACTGGTCGGTTTTACATAAATCGACCAGAGATTAAGATATTACTGTTGATGCTCCTGCTAATTCATTATTTATTTTTATAATTTCAATTTTAGCTATAAAGCTAACTATATAAATAAACATAACCATGCCGTTGTGTTCGCCCTTCGATTAGCACCTCTGGTTTTCTTTCTTAGCTGAACAATCTGGTTATAGCGTGCGGACTGACCGTTAATTTTCTCCATCTTACTGGATAACACACCATGAGCTGCTACCTTTAAAACACCTGAATGTCAACAGGTTAACTCGTGCCATATCGTTATAATCCCTTTGATATTAGATGCAAATTAAGGTCATATATAGCCTTATCGATAACATGGTTAATTTTAAGGATAAGAATATGCCTGCTGTAATAGATAAAGCCCTGGATTTCATTGGTGCCATGGATGTATCAGCGCCAACACCAAGTTCGATGAATGAAAGCACAGCGAAGGGAATCTTTAAATATTTAAAAGAACTGGGAGTACCCGCGAGTGCCGCTGATATTACGGCGCGAGCTGACCAGGAAGGCTGGAACCCTGGGTTCACGGAAAAAATGGTTGGATGGGCAAAAAAAATGGAGTCTGGTGAACGCACTGTAATTAAAAATCCTGAATACTTTTCAACATATATGCAGGAAGAACTAAAAGCACTGGTCTGAGTTAAATTTATATCAGCATAAATGGGTCAGGACGCTTTTAATCACATATAAAAAGCGTCCTTTTTCTCACAATCAAATGATCATCGGCTTCTATAACGAAATCGATACGGATTAGTGTGTTACTCGTCTTCATCCTCAAAACGCGCCACGATTCGCTCGCCGGAGTGGTTGGCACGCAGCTCTTCTGCCACCAGCGCGATTGCCTGGCCGCTGCTCATCCCTTGTGCCATCAGTTCCTGGATCCGCTCGACAGCTTTTTGCTGCTGTTCATGGGTGAGTGAAGGTAAACCTGCAAACATTGTTAACTCCTGCTAAATTGTTGGCGCTAATTATTTCATGCTACCCGGCACATAGCCAGTAGAGTCAGGACTGATGAAGACGTTATCTCCCGCTGTGATTACTTTACCCTGGCGTCAGGACGCCGCTGAATTTTATTTCTCCCGCTTAAGCCACCTGCCGTGGGCGATGCTTTTACACTCCGGCTATGCCGATCATCCGTATAGCCGCTTTGATATTGTGGTCGCCGATCCGATTTGCACTTTAACCACTTTCGGTAAAGAAACCGTTGTTAGTGAAAGCGAAAAACGCACAACGACCACTGATGACCCGCTACAGGTGCTCCAGCAGGTGCTGGATCGCGCAGACATTCGCCCAACGCATAACGAAGATTTGCCATTTCAGGGCGGCGCACTGGGGTTGTTTGGCTACGATCTGGGCCGCCGTTTTGAGTCACTGCCAGAAATTGCGGAACAAGATATCGTTCTGCCGGATATGGCAGTGGGTATCTACGATTGGGCGCTCATTGTCGACCACCAGCGTCATACAGTTTCTTTGCTGAGTCATAATGATGTCAATGCCCGTCGGGCCTGGCTGGAAAGCCAGCAATTCTCGCCGCAGGAAGATTTCACGCTCACTTCCGACTGGCAATCCAATATGACCCGCGAGCAGTACGGCGAAAAATTTCGCCAGGTACAGGAATATCTGCACAGCGGTGATTGCTATCAGGTGAATCTCGCCCAGCGTTTTCATGCGACCTATTCTGGCGATGAATGGCAGGCATTCCTTCAGCTTAATCAGGCCAACCGCGCGCCATTTAGCGCTTTTTTACATCTTGAACAGGGTGCAATTTTAAGCCTTTCGCCAGAGCGGTTTATTCTTTGTGATAATAGTGAAATCCAGACCCGCCCGATTAAAGGCACGCTACCACGCCTGCCCGATCCTCAGGAAGATAGCAAACAAGCAGAAAAACTGGCGAACTCAGCGAAAGATCGTGCCGAAAATCTGATGATTGTCGATTTAATGCGTAATGATATCGGTCGTGTTGCCGTAGCCGGTTCGGTAAAAGTACCAGAGCTCTTCGTGGTGGAACCCTTCCCTGCCGTGCATCATCTGGTCAGCACTATAACGGCGCGACTACCAGAACAGTTACACGCCAGCGATCTGCTGCGCGCAGCTTTTCCTGGTGGCTCAATAACCGGGGCTCCGAAAGTACGGGCTATGGAAATTATCGACGAACTGGAACCGCAGCGACGTAATGCCTGGTGCGGCAGCATTGGCTATTTGAGCTTTTGCGGCAACATGGATACCAGCATTACTATCCGCACGCTGACTGCCATTAACGGACAAATATACTGCTCTGCGGGCGGTGGAATTGTCGCCGATAGCCAGGAAGAAGCGGAATATCAGGAAACTTTTGATAAAGTTAATAAGATATTACGCCAACTGGAGAAGTAAGACGTGGAATACCGTAGCCTGACGCTTGATGATTTTTTATCTCGCTTTCAACTTTTGCGCCCGCAAATTAACCGGGAAACCCTAAATCATCGTCAGGCTGCCGTGTTAATCCCCATCGTCCGTCGACCGCAACCGGGGTTGTTGCTGACTCAGCGTTCAATTCATCTGCGTAAACACGCTGGACAAGTGGCATTCCCTGGAGGTGCAGTCGATGACACGGACGCATCAGTTATCGCCGCCGCGCTGCGCGAAGCTGAAGAAGAGGTCGCTATACCGCCTTCCGCCGTTGAAGTTATCGGCGTGCTGCCGCCCGTCGATAGCGTAACTGGCTATCAGGTAACCCCAGTGGTCGGCATTATCCCGCCCGATCTGCCGTATCGCGCCAGTGAAGATGAAGTCTCGGCGGTGTTTGAAATGCCGCTCGCCCAGGCATTACATCTGGGTCGTTATCACCCTTTAGATATCTACCGCCGTGGCGATTCACATCGGGTATGGCTGTCCTGGTACGAACAGTATTTTGTATGGGGAATGACCGCAGGCATAATTCGTGAGCTGGCGCTGCAAATTGGTGTGAAACCCTGACTATACTTATCTTTACATCTACAAAACACTACTTGAGACAATCATCGCAATATTAGTTAAATCGCGGTTTTTGATTAGTTTAATTCATGTGAATAGTTAAGCCAGTCGCCGCGTTCCCTCTTACACTATGCGCTGTTATTAGTTCGTTACTGGAAGTCCAGTCACCTTGTCAGGAGTATTATCGTGATTAGTCTATTCGACATGTTTAAGGTGGGGATTGGTCCCTCATCTTCCCATACCGTAGGGCCTATGAAGGCGGGTAAACAGTTCGTCGATGATCTGGTCGAAAAAGGCTTACTGGATAGCGTTACTCGCGTTGCCGTGGACGTTTATGGTTCACTGTCGCTGACGGGTAAAGGCCACCACACCGATATCGCCATTATTATGGGTCTTGCAGGTAACGAACCTGCCACCGTGGATATCGACAGTATTCCCGGTTTTATTCGCGACGTAGAAGAGCGCGAACGTCTGCTGCTGGCACAGGGACGGCATGAAGTGGATTTCCCGCGCGACAACGGGATGCGTTTTCATAACGGCAACCTGCCGCTGCATGAAAACGGTATGCAAATCCACGCCTATAACGGCGATGAAGTCGTCTACAGCAAAACTTATTATTCCATCGGCGGCGGTTTTATCGTCGATGAAGAACACTTTGGTCAGGATGCTGCCAACGAAGTGAGCGTGCCGTATCCGTTCAAATCTGCCACCGAACTGCTCGCGTACTGTAATGAAACCGGCTATTCGCTGTCTGGTCTCGCTATGCAGAACGAACTGGCGCTGCACAGCAAGAAAGAGATCGACGAGTATTTCGCGCATGTCTGGCAAACCATGCAGGCATGTATCGATCGCGGGATGAACACCGAAGGTGTACTGCCAGGCCCGCTGCGCGTGCCACGTCGTGCGTCTGCCCTGCGCCGGATGTTAGTTTCCAGCGATAAACTGTCTAACGATCCGATGAATGTCATTGACTGGGTAAACATGTTTGCGCTGGCAGTTAACGAAGAAAACGCCGCCGGTGGTCGTGTGGTAACTGCGCCAACCAACGGTGCCTGCGGTATCGTTCCGGCAGTGCTGGCTTACTATGACCACTTTATTGAATCGGTCAGCCCGGACATCTATACCCGTTACTTTATGGCAGCGGGCGCGATTGGTGCATTGTATAAAATGAACGCCTCTATTTCCGGTGCGGAAGTTGGTTGCCAGGGCGAAGTGGGTGTTGCCTGTTCAATGGCTGCTGCGGGTCTTGCAGAACTGCTGGGCGGTAGCCCGGAACAGGTTTGCGTGGCGGCGGAAATTGGCATGGAACACAACCTTGGTTTAACCTGCGACCCGGTTGCAGGGCAGGTTCAGGTGCCGTGCATTGAGCGTAATGCCATTGCCTCTGTGAAGGCGATTAACGCCGCACGGATGGCTCTGCGCCGCACCAGTGCACCGCGCGTCTCGCTGGATAAGGTCATCGAAACGATGTACGAAACCGGTAAGGACATGAACGCCAAATACCGCGAAACCTCACGCGGTGGTCTGGCAATCAAAGTCCAGTGTGACTAATACTTCTTACTCGCCCATCTGCAACGGATGGGCGAATTTATACCCGCTTTCTCGTCTGCTGTAATATTCCCCACTACACTTCCACTGTTGCGTCAGGCGTTTGTCGCCATACGCTTACAGGGTGGCCCGCATGCAAAAAGCACAACGGATCATTAAAACCTATCGCCGTAATCGAATGATTGTTTGTACGATTTGCGCACTCGTTACGCTCGCTTCGACCCTGAGCGTGCGATTTATTTCACAGCGTAACTTAAATCAACAACGGGTAGTACAATTCGCCAATCACGCTGTAGAGGAATTAGATAAAGTACTGCTTCCCCTACAGGCAGGTAGCGAAGTCTTGCTTCCGCTGATTGGTCTGCCCTGCTCTGTCGCCCATTTGCCATTACGTAAACAGGCGGCAAAACTCCAAACTGTGCGATCCATTGGCCTGGTGCAAGACGGCACACTCTATTGCTCCAGCATTTTTGGTTATCGCAATGTGCCCGTCGTGGACATTCTGGCTGAACTTCCTGCACCGCAACCACTTTTACGCCTGACGATCGACCGTGCCCTGATTAAAGGCAGTCCGGTTTTGATTCAATGGACGCCTGCAGCGGGCAGTAGCAATGCTGGGGTCATGGAGATGATTAACATCGACTTACTGACGGCAATGCTCCTTGAGCCACAACTGCCGCAAATCAGTAGCGCCAGCCTGACGGTGGACAAACGGCATTTGCTCTATGGTAATGGGCTGGTAGATTCCCTTCCGCAACCTGAAGACAATGAAAACTATGAGGTTTCTTCGCAACGCTTTCCTTTTACCATTAACGTTAATGGTCCGGGGGCTACGGCGCTGGCATGGCACTATCTTCCAACACAATTACCGCTGGCGGTGCTGCTAAGTTTACTGGTGGGCTACATCGCCTGGCTGGCGACCGCTTACCGGATGAGCTTTTCCCGCGAAATCAATCTGGGCCTGGCGCAACATGAGTTCGAATTGTTCTGTCAGCCTTTGCTTAATGCGCGCAGCCAGCAATGTATTGGTGTAGAGATTTTGCTGCGCTGGAATAATCCGCGTCAGGGCTGGATTTCACCGGATGTGTTTATTCCTATCGCGGAAGAACATCATTTAATTGTGCCACTGACCCGCTATGTGATGGCAGAAACCATTCGTCAGCGCCATGTTTTCCCGATGAGTAGTCAGTTTCATGTTGGCATTAACGTCGCACCCAGCCATTTTCGCCGTGGTGTGCTGATAAAAGATCTCAATCAGTACTGGTTTAGCGCTCACCCGATTCAGCAACTGATCCTCGAAATCACCGAACGCGATGCCTTACTGGATGTTGATTATCGGATTGCCCGCGAGCTACATCGTAAAAACGTCAAACTGGCGATTGATGACTTCGGCACCGGCAACAGTTCATTTTCCTGGCTTGAAACATTACGTCCTGACGTGCTGAAAATTGATAAGTCATTTACCGCAGCTATAGGTTCTGACGCGGTTAACTCGACGGTGACCGATATCATCATCGCGCTGGGGCAAAGACTGAATATTGAACTGGTGGCGGAGGGCGTGGAAACGCAAGAACAGGCGAAGTATTTGCGCCGTCATGGCGTGCATATTTTGCAAGGGTATTTGTACGCACAGCCGATGCCGCTACGTGATTTTCCCAAATGGCTGGCGGGCAGCCAACCGCCGCCCGCCCGGCATAATGGACATATCACGCCCATTATGCCGTTACGTTAATGCTTACTCATCTTCATCGTGCGCCGGTTGCTCTTTAACAATGCGAACCAGATCAACACGATAATCATTGGCTTCAATGATGGTGATATGCAGTGGCCCTACATCAATCACATCGCCCACACGGGGAATGTGACCATTTGCCGAGATCACGAGGCCCGCGACCGTCGCGATATCATCGTCATCGGCAAGGTGCTCAACATCAAGCGCCTGCTGCAAGGCATGCAAATCTGTACCGCCTTTTACCAGCCAGCCGTCACCATCAGTAATGATTTCCGGCGTTTCGTCAGCGTCCGGGAATTCACCCGCAATGGCTTCCAGCACATCCAGCGGCGTGACCAGACCTTGTACCACACCAAACTCGTTGGTCACGATAACAAAGCTCCCGCGAGCACGACGCAGCACGCCCAACAGGTTGATCGGATCGAGGGTTTCCGGGACGATAATCGCCGGAGACGCCGAAGCAATCGCCGCCACATCAACGCCCTCTTCCAGCGCCACCAGCAGTTCTTTAGCACGTACAATACCGATGATTTCATCCAGTTCACCGCGACATACCGGGAACAGACTGTGCGGTGAAGAGAGCAGTTGCTCGCGGATTTCATCGACCCCGAGATTAGCGTCAACCCAGCTTATTTCACCGCGCGGCGTCATGATCCCGCGCAGAGAACGCGACGCCAGCGTCAGTACGCCGTTAATCATGTAACGTTCTTCTTCGGCAAATGCACCTTCCGGGATCGGCATCGGCATCGGGTTATCGGCATCGTGCTGAACATTGGCCTGACGTTTCCCGCCCATCAAACGCAGGATGGCATCGGCAGTACGCGCTCGCAGCGGCAAAGTCGACTGGTGGCGAATAAAGTTGCGACGCGCAATCTGGTTAAACACTTCGATGATGATCGAGAAGCCAATCGCGGCATACAGGTAACCTTTCGGAATGTGGAAACCGAAACCTTCTGCCACCAGACTCAGACCAATCATTAACAGGAAGCTCAGACAGAGCACCACCACCGTGGGGTGCTGGTTAACGAATCGCGTCAGCGGTTTGGATGCCAGCAACATAACCGCCATCGCAATCACTACCGCCGCCATCATCACCGGCAGATGGTTAACCATCCCTACTGCAGTAATTACCGCATCCAACGAGAAGACGGCGTCAAGGATGACAATCTGTGTGACGACCACCCAGAAACTGGCGTAGCCTTTACCGTGGCCGGAATCATGATCGCGGTTTTCCAGCCGTTCATGCAGTTCGGTTGTTGCTTTGAACAGCAAGAATATCCCCCCGAACAACATAATCAGGTCGCGTCCGGAGAAGGAGAAATCCATGACGGTAAATAGCGGTTTGGTCAGCGTGACCATCCATGAAATCAGCGACAGCAGCCCCAGACGCATAATCAGCGCCAGTGATAACCCCAGCAAACGCGCTTTATCGCGTTGTTTTGGCGGCAGTTTGTCAGCAAGAATGGCGATGAAGACCAGGTTATCGATACCCAGCACAATTTCGAGAACAACAAGCGTGAGTAGCCCCGCCCAAATTGAGGGGTCCATTAAGAATTCCATGACAAGCTCCTGCTTAAGGAATAGCTATTCGACGCCAGAAATAATGCAGGCGTAACGACAAAATGCAAACGAAAGGTGCGGCATAGAGAGCCAGAAAGGTAGGCGTTAAAAGGCCTGATGCTGAAATGACGTCGGTGACGATCCATACTGCGGGCTACTGCCCTATACTCCATGGTTGTTAAACGGGAGTTAAACATATCAGAGACGCCTCTGATTTGGCAAAGATTTACCTTCCTTTGCAAACGAATGTGACAAGGATATTTTACCTTTCGAAATTTCTGCTAATCGAAAGTTAAATTACGGATCTTCATCACATAAAATAATTTTTTCGATATCTAAAATAAATCGCGAAACGCAGGGGTTTTTGGTTGTAGCCCTTATCTGAATCGATTCGATTGTGGACGACGATTCAAAAATACATCTGGCACGTTGAGGTGTTAACGATAATAAAGGAGGTAGCAAGTGACCATTGCTATTGTTATAGGCACACATGGTTGGGCTGCAGAGCAGTTGCTTAAAACGGCAGAAATGCTGTTAGGCGAGCAGGAAAACGTCGGCTGGATCGATTTCGTTCCAGGTGAAAATGCCGAAACGCTGATTGAAAAGTACAACGCTCAGTTGGCAAAACTCGACACCACTAAAGGCGTGCTGTTTCTCGTTGATACATGGGGAGGCAGCCCGTTCAATGCTGCCAGCCGCATTGTCGTCGACAAAGAGCATTATGAAGTCATTGCAGGCGTTAACATTCCAATGCTCGTGGAAACGTTAATGGCCCGTGATGATGACCCAAGCTTTGATGAACTGGTGGCACTGGCAGTAGAAACAGGCCGTGAAGGCGTGAAAGCACTGAAAGCCAAACCGGTTGAAAAAGCCGCGCCAGCACCCGCTGCCGCAGCACCAAAAGCGGCTCCAACTCCGGCAAAACCAATGGGGCCAAACGACTACATGGTTATTGGCCTTGCGCGTATCGACGACCGTCTGATTCACGGTCAGGTCGCCACCCGCTGGACCAAAGAAACCAATGTCTCCCGTATTATTGTTGTTAGTGATGAAGTGGCTGCGGATACCGTTCGTAAGACACTGCTCACCCAGGTTGCACCTCCGGGCGTAACAGCACACGTAGTTGATGTTGCCAAAATGATTCGCGTCTACAACAACCCGAAATATGCTGGCGAACGCGTAATGCTGTTATTTACCAACCCAACAGATGTAGAGCGTCTCGTTGAAGGCGGCGTGAAAATCACCTCTGTTAACGTCGGTGGTATGGCATTCCGTCAGGGTAAAACCCAGGTGAATAACGCGGTTTCGGTTGATGAAAAAGATATCGAGGCGTTCAAGAAACTGAATGCGCGCGGTATTGAGCTGGAAGTCCGTAAGGTTTCCACCGATCCGAAACTGAAAATGATGGATCTGATCAGCAAAATCGATAAGTAACGTATTGTGTTGATTATCACTCAGTTTTCACACTTTAGTCTTACGTAAACAGGAGAAGTACAATGGAGATTACCACTCTTCAAATTGTGCTGGTATTTATCGTAGCCTGTATCGCAGGTATGGGATCAATCCTCGATGAATTTCAGTTTCACCGTCCGCTAATCGCGTGTACCCTGGTGGGTATCGTTCTTGGGGATATGAAAACCGGTATTATTATCGGTGGTACGCTGGAAATGATCGCGCTGGGCTGGATGAACATCGGTGCTGCAGTTGCGCCTGACGCCGCTCTGGCTTCTATCATTTCTACCATTCTGGTTATCGCAGGTCATCAGAGCATTGGTGCAGGTATCGCACTGGCAATCCCTCTGGCCGCTGCGGGCCAGGTACTGACCATCATCGTTCGTACTATTACCGTTGCTTTCCAGCACGCTGCGGATAAGGCTGCTGATAACGGCAACCTGACAGCGATTTCCTGGATCCACGTTTCTTCTCTGTTCCTGCAAGCAATGCGTGTGGCTATTCCGGCCGTCATCGTTGCGCTGTCTGTTGGTACCAGCGAAGTACAGAACATGCTGAATGCGATTCCGGAAGTGGTGACCAATGGTCTGAATATCGCCGGTGGCATGATCGTGGTGGTTGGTTATGCGATGGTTATCAACATGATGCGTGCTGGCTACCTGATGCCGTTCTTCTACCTCGGCTTCGTAACCGCAGCATTCACCAACTTTAACCTGGTTGCTCTGGGTGTGATTGGTACTGTTATGGCAGTGCTCTACATCCAACTTAGCCCGAAATACAACCGCGTAGCCGGTGCGCCTACTCAGGCAGCTGGTAACAACGATCTCGATAACGAACTGGACTAACAGGTGAGCGAAATGGTTGATACAACTCAAACTACCACCGAGAAAAAACTCACTCAAAGTGATATTCGTGGCGTCTTCCTGCGTTCTAACCTCTTCCAGGGTTCATGGAACTTCGAACGTATGCAGGCACTGGGTTTCTGCTTCTCTATGGTACCGGCAATTCGTCGCCTCTACCCTGAGAACAACGAAGCTCGTAAACAAGCTATTCGCCGTCACCTGGAGTTCTTTAACACCCAGCCGTTCGTGGCTGCGCCGATTCTCGGCGTAACCCTGGCGCTGGAAGAACAGCGTGCTAATGGCGCAGAGATCGACGACGGTGCTATCAACGGTATCAAAGTCGGTTTGATGGGGCCGCTGGCTGGTGTAGGCGACCCGATCTTCTGGGGAACCGTACGTCCGGTATTTGCAGCACTGGGTGCCGGTATCGCGATGAGCGGCAGCCTGTTAGGTCCGCTGCTGTTCTTCATCCTGTTTAACCTGGTGCGTCTGGCAACCCGTTACTACGGCGTAGCGTATGGTTACTCCAAAGGTATCGATATCGTTAAAGATATGGGTGGTGGCTTCCTGCAAAAACTGACGGAAGGGGCGTCTATCCTCGGCCTGTTTGTCATGGGGGCATTGGTTAACAAGTGGACACATGTCAACATCCCGCTGGTTGTCTCTCGCATTACTGACCAGACGGGCAAAGAACACGTTACTACTGTCCAGACTATTCTGGACCAGTTAATGCCAGGCCTGGTACCACTGCTGCTGACCTTTGCTTGTATGTGGCTACTGCGCAAAAAAGTTAACCCGCTGTGGATCATCGTTGGCTTCTTCGTCATCGGTATCGCTGGTTACGCTTGCGGCCTGCTGGGACTGTAAGACTGTTGTACACTACCGGGGCCTTTTGGCCCCGTTTTTTTATCTGGAGGATTAATGACAATCACGGACCTGGTACTGATTCTTTTCATCGCCGCACTCCTGGCCTTCGCGATCTACGATCAGTTCATCATGCCCCGCCGTAACGGCCCCACCCTGCTGGCAATTCCTTTGCTCCGGCGTGGTCGCATCGATAGCGTTATCTTCGTCGGATTGATTGTCATTCTTATCTATAACAACGTCACGAATCATGGTGCGTTAATAACGACATGGTTATTAAGCGCACTGGCTCTGATGGGTTTTTATATATTCTGGATCCGCGTTCCGAAGATCATCTTTAAACAAAAAGGTTTTTTCTTCGCCAATGTCTGGATTGAATATAGCCGAATCAAAGCGATGAACTTGTCGGAAGATGGCGTGTTGGTGATGCAATTAGAACAGCGTCGGCTGTTAATCCGCGTTCGAAATATCGACGATCTGGAAAAAATTTATAAGCTTCTCGTTTCAACTCAATAAGTTATGAATTTAGCCAAAGCTATGTTTAGTGTATTTTTAATAATCAGACATAGCTTAGGCTATATTACCTCTTCCCTTATTTGTTATTTATTTTAACGTTTCATTGATATATAGATCTAAATGAAAATCGTTATCAATAAAGCAATGAAATAATATATTCCAACAGTTGTTTTATATTCTCAAAATATGTTAAGGTTGCGCCCTCATTTGGGGAGTAGCCGATTTCCAGATTCCGGAAATGTACGTGTCAACATACTCGTTGCAAAACGTGGCACGTACGGACTGAAGACTTTCAGTCAGGCGAGACCATATGCACATCAATCGCTATGCCTGCATGAACGCGAAAACCCATCGCGGCTTGTTGTTCATGTATGCATGTTTGCTGGGGGCGATGATGTGTTTTATGGATACCCCGGTCAGGACGTTGTCATGAATATCACTGCTACTGTTCTTCTTGCGTTTGGTATGTCGATGGATGCATTTGCTGCATCAATCGGTAAAGGTGCCACCCTCCATAAACCGAAATTTTCTGAAGCATTGCGAACCGGCCTTATTTTTGGTGCCGTCGAAACCCTGACGCCGCTGATCGGCTGGGGAATGGGCATGTTAGCCAGCCGGTTTGTCCTTGAATGGAATCACTGGATTGCGTTTGTGCTGCTGATATTCCTCGGCGGGCGAATGATTATTGAGGGTTTTCGTGGCGCAGATGATGAAGATGAAGAGCCGCGCCGTCGACACGGTTTCTGGCTACTGGTAACCACCGCGATTGCCACCAGCCTGGATGCCATGGCTGTGGGTGTTGGTCTTGCTTTCCTACAGGTCAACATTATCGCGACCGCATTGGCCATTGGTTGTGCAACCTTGATTATGTCGACATTAGGGATGATGGTTGGTCGCTTTATCGGCTCAATTATTGGGAAAAAAGCGGAAATTCTCGGCGGGCTGGTGCTGATCGGCATCGGCGTCCAGATCCTCTGGACGCACTTCCACGGTTAATAAGAACGCTGCCAGAGGTGAATATTAAAGTCCGTCTGGCAGTCGAACACTTCTTTTGCTGCCAGTGTTTGCCAGACTTCTGGCTTCGCACGCCAGGCAAACGGCGTCATCTGCAATAATGCGACGGCTTCATCACCGCGAAGACGCATCGGATAACACAACTCAGCACTCTGCTGTAATGTAAAACCTTCCAGTTGTTCTGCATGAGGTGCATGAAGATGTACTTCATTGTAAATCAGCCCCTTCAGCTCCATCAAATGTCGCGGTCCCGGCGTGGCAGTAATGACCCAACCGCCGGGCTTCACTACTCGCGCTAATTCTTCTGCTTTACACGGCGCGTAAATACGTATTATGGCGTCCATACTGGTATCGGAAAACGGCAAACGGTGGCTGGAAGCGACACAAAAAGTGACCTGCGGATAGCGTTTCGCCGCCGCTTTTATCGCTACCTTCGAGACATCCAGGCCAAACGTGGTGATTTCGGGCAACACATCGGCAAATACGTGTGTGTAATACCCTTCACCACAGCCAATATCCAGCACCGCCGTGGCCTTATCATCAAGCCGTTCCCGCAGTTGGGCGACAATTGCATCACGCAGCGGCTGATAATGTCCGGCATCTAAGAATGCGCGGCGTGCTTGCATCATTTCCGCGCTGTCGCCCGGATCACGAGACCGTTTATGCTGAACGGGCAGCAGATTGACATACCCTTCTTTCGCCATATCAAACTGATGTCGTTGGGGACAGATATAGCTGTTTTTTTCACGCGAAAGAGGCTGATGGCAAAGTGGACAGGAAAACGACATGACAACTCCGGCAGGATACTAAAGGCCGCAAGTGTAACGCGAATCACGCGGCGGGCAAATATCCGAACGCCAGGAGCGAAGATAAAGCATAGTAAAAAGCCTCGCATTCGACGAGGCTTTATAGCGAGATTGAAGCGTATTCACACTTCAGATCAGTGGATTCGATCAGATAGCTGTTACGTTAACAGCTGCCGGACCTTTCTGGCCGTCCTGAATTTCGAACTCAACGTTCTGACCTTCAGCCAGAGTTTTGAAGCCATTACCCTGGATAGCGGAGAAGTGTACGAACACGTCTTTGCTGCCATCAGCAGGAGTAATGAAGCCAAAACCTTTAGACTCGTTGAACCACTTAACCTGACCTTTAATCTTTGCCATTTGAAAAATTCCTTAGATTGTTTTCTTCGCCCGCAGGCATAACATAGATAAAACTGACACATTACTGCATGAGGCACCAATATAAGGCTCGGCAGAGAAGCGGTATTCAACGTCAACGTGTTTACTCAGGACTTCTTTACTGAAAATGCCACACATAAACAGAACTGTACCTCGTTTAACCCGAAATCTGTTATCACATACAACGTTAATTATGGCAAGCCATTTTTAAACATGTCTCGATCAGACGCACAAATCTCGATACGTCTTCCACTTTTTTTGCACACTTATGCAACGGAATACGCGCCGATATATCATTGTGCTTAACCTTGCCAGTTCAGGCAGATACTTAAACTGGCGTAGTTTCTAACATAGTTCAATAAGTTCAGTTGTTCCAGGCCAGTGGGAGAAGTTATTACATAGTGCGTGCAATATCACATTTTTTGCTATGCAATGAATAAAAAGTTATATCACTTTTTCTCATAAAACAGTCAGTTAACGGCTATCAATTACCCTAAAGAGAAGTCAATCCCCAAAGGGATTGTAAATTTAAAATAAGAAAAATTGATGAATGAGCAAAAAAATCAAGAGAGAAACGTTTCGCTAATAAATAATACCACGCTTAATCACAAATCCGATGTAAACATCCTAATAAATTAATGAGGTAAATATCTTTTTCTGATATCCCATTACGCAAATAAATAATATGATAATTATTTGAAGTCAGACCAGAGTTTTAATTTGAAGCAATTGCACCATGACAGTGCGTATAATCAGGATGAATTGAGTAACCCTTCAACGACGGGGTTACTCAAGATTGAGGAAGGATTATCGTTCGGCGACCAGACGAATAATATCTTCGTCTTCAACCGATTTTTGACTCTCAACGGTCTTTTTATCTGCTTTCTCAGGTTCGTTTGCTTCGCACAAACGACGTAACAGTGCATTTTGACGTTTTTGCTGATCCAGCAACGCCTCAAGCAGTTCAATCTGTTCGTTAGTCCGAGAACTGGCACGATTGATAAAAAACCACAAGATGAGCCCGATAAGAAGAACCACCACCGATACAACCAAAGACGCAATGTTCATCACGCCTGAATTTACAACTTCGTTCATTTCACCACCTCTGAGTAGAGGCGCTATTCTACCACTGCTGGAGAGGAAGAAAATCTAGTGCTGAAAAAATGATATCACCACGGGATAAACTGGTTAATGGCACAAATTCCGCTGAAAAATTGTACATCCTGATCGCACATCATGTTGAATACCTGCGCCCAAAGCAGCAAGCAAGCCAACACCACGACAACCAGAACGACCCATCGAAACTTTTTCACTCCAATCTCCGCTTCACCTACCTTATGTCATTAAACTAGCATGCGTTAGTTAAACAGCGCCTAACTATGTCGATATTCGTGCTTTTTCGGAATGAGTAGCTTGCTTCAGCGCATATTGCCGCTACGATTAAGCGAACATAAAAAGAGAAGAGGTTGTAATGCGATTCATCATTCGCACAGTTATGCTGATAGCACTGGTATGGATAGGATTATTACTCAGCGGATATGGCGTTTTGATTGGAAGCAAAGAGAATGCCGCAGGATTAGGTTTGCAATGTACCTATCTGACTGCCAGAGGCACCAGCACGGTACAATACTTGCACACTAAAAGTGGTTTCTTGGGGATAACAGATTGCCCACTGTTACGTAAAAGCAATATCGTGGTCGATAATGGTTAAGGGTAATAAACAACCAGATTCTCACTCATGAGTAAAATATTCTTATAGCAAGCGCGTTTAATATAACGCACCTTCAACTTTATTTTTCTCATGCTAAATAAAGAACCTGTCTGTTTGATATTCCGACAGGTTCTTACTCTCATCAGAACGGATAGTCGTGATAACCCATTTGGGCAGAAATTTTGCGCGCTGCGGTATGCAACATTGCGACATATTCCTGTAAACGCTCTTCAGAGAAACGCAACGTCGGGAAGGAGATGCTCAAACCGGCAATGACCACGCCAAAGCGATCAAATACCGGTACCGCAATGCATCGCAGCCCTTCTTCCTGCTCTTCGTTATCTTCGCCATACCCCTGCTCGCGCACCTGGTCCAGAACGGGTAATAACGCTTCTGTACTGGTGATGGTCCGCTCGGTACTGCGTTTATACTCCACGCCCTCAAGAATTTGCTTCACTTCATCGAGATCGCGCCATGCCAGCAGTACCTTACCAATCGCGGTGCTGTACAGCGGATTACGACGCCCAATCCGTGAATACATGCGCAAATTGTACATAGAGTCAATTTTGTGAATGTAAACAATACTGTCTTCGTCCAGTGCGCCGAGGTGGATAGTTTCTTTGGTCAGGCGGGAGATCTCACGCATCTGGATATCTGCGCTACGAATTAAATCGACGTTTTGTAACGCGCGAGCGCCCAGTTCAAACAATTTCAGGGTCAGGGAATATTTCTCCGACTCCCCTTCCTGCGCCACATAACCTAAGGTTTTCATGGTCTGTAAAAAGCGATAAACGGTGCTTTTTGACATCATGACGCGCTGCGACAGCTCGGTTATCCCTATTTCGCGCTCTTCACCCAGCGCCTGCAAAATGCCAAAAACTTTTAGCACGGAAGATACAGAATCAGGCTGTTTATCCAGATCTGCGTTAGCCATTTATCACCTCATTGCGAGTGTTTTATAAAAATCAGAACTGTTTTTTATTATAATTTCGCACCAGGGTGGTCGCAATCCATCTTTTGCCGGTTAGTTACAATTCTGCGACATCCACCGTGAATATCAGTGCTAGAATCATACCCCTGTTGATTATTCACCAAAGATATAAAATTCCTATGCCAAAAGTTCAGGCCGACGGCCTGCCATTGCCCCAGCGATACGGTGCGATATTAACCATTGTGATTGGCATTTCGATGGCTGTCCTTGACGGCGCAATCGCCAACGTCGCCCTGCCAACAATCGCCACGGACCTTCATGCCACGCCAGCCAGTTCCATCTGGGTAGTGAACGCCTATCAAATCGCCATTGTCATCTCCCTGCTCTCGTTTTCGTTTCTGGGCGATATGTTTGGCTATCGACGTATTTATAAATGCGGTCTGGTCGTTTTTCTGTTGTCTTCACTGTTCTGCGCCCTTTCTGATTCGCTGCAAATGCTCACCCTTGCGCGTGTCATACAAGGTTTCGGCGGTGCAGCGTTGATGAGCGTTAATACCGCACTTATCCGCCTGATCTATCCACAACGTTTTCTGGGGAGAGGGATGGGCATAAACTCGTTTATTGTTGCCGTCTCTTCTGCTGCCGGGCCGACAATTGCTGCAGCAATCCTCTCCATCGCATCCTGGAAATGGTTATTTTTAATCAACGTACCGTTAGGTATTATCGCCCTGCTTCTGGCGATGCGTTTTCTGCCACCCAATGGTTCTCGCGCCAGTAAACCCCGTTTCGACCTGCCCAGCGCCGTGATGAACGCGTTAACCTTCGGCCTGCTTATCACTGCGTTGAGTGGTTTCGCTCAGGGGCAATCGCTGACGTTAATTGCTGCGGAACTGGTGGTAATGGTTGTTGTTGGTATTTTCTTTATTCGCCGCCAGCTTTCTCTTCCCGTACCGCTGCTACCGGTGGATTTACTGCGTATCCCGCTGTTTTCACTTTCTATTTGCACATCTGTTTGCTCTTTCTGCGCACAAATGCTGGCAATGGTTTCCCTGCCCTTTTACCTGCAAACCGTGCTCGGGCGTAGTGAAGTCGAAACAGGTTTACTTCTGACACCGTGGCCGTTAGCAACGATGGTGATGGCTCCGCTGGCAGGCTATTTGATTGAACGCGTACATGCAGGATTGCTGGGTGCTTTAGGGTTGTTCATCATGGCTGCGGGGCTTTTTTCCCTGGTTCTGCTGCCCGCGTCACCTGCGGATATCAATATTATCTGGCCGATGATCTTATGTGGCGCTGGATTTGGCTTATTCCAGTCACCCAATAACCACACCATTATTACCTCCGCTCCGCGCGAACGTAGCGGTGGGGCCAGTGGCATGTTAGGAACGGCTCGTCTACTGGGTCAGAGTAGTGGCGCGGCGCTGGTGGCGCTGATGCTAAATCAGTTCGGTGATAATGGTACGCACGTTTCGCTGATGGCTGCGGCTATTCTGGCAGTGATTGCTGCCTGTGTGAGTGGTTTACGTATCACTCAGCCACGATCCAGGGCATAAAAAAAGCGCGTCGATCAGGACGCGCTTTTTAGTATTTACTTCATATTACTTCAGGTATTCACCCGTACGCAGAGCTTCAATTCGTTTATCCAGCGGCGGGTGAGTCATGAACAACTCACTGAGCGATTTCGACTTACCGTTAATGCAGAAAGCCATCATGCTGGTTGCTTCTTGCGGTTCATAGCTGGTTTTCAGGCGCTGCAGCGCGGCAATCATTTTCTCGCGACCAACCAGTTTTGCCGAACCGGCATCAGCATGGAATTCACGATGACGCGAGAACCACATGGTGATAATGCTCGCAAGAATACCAAACACCAGTTCCAGAACCGTTGCAACCGCAAAGTAGATCAGCGGGTTGCCGTTGCTCTCTTCACCTTCATCACGATTTCCGCCCATAAAACCCGCGGCAAGCTGCGCCAGAATACGGGAAATAAAGATAACGAAGGTGTTCACCACGCCCTGAATCAGCGTCATGGTGACCATATCACCATTGGCGATGTGGCTGATTTCGTGAGCAATTACCGCCTCGGCTTCATCCGGGCTCATGTTCTGCAGCAAACCGGTGCTGACAGCAACCAGAGAGGCATCACGGCGCGCACCGGTTGCAAAAGCGTTGATGTCCGGCGCATGGTAGATAGCCACTTGCGGCATAGCGATCCCTGCCTGACGAGCCTGGGTTGCTACAGTATTAACCAGCCAACGTTCCCTTTCGTTACGCGGTTGCTCGATCACTTCCCCGCCAACAGATCGTAATGCCATCCATTTGGACATCAGAAGCGAAACGAAGGAACCACCAAAACCGAACAGCAAGGCCATGATCATCAGCCCCTGAACGCTGCTCGACTGTATCCCTGTCAGGCTCAGTACCAGCCCGAAAACGACCATTACGGCCAGGTTCGTTAGCAGGAAGAGCGCGATTCGCATCATAATTTTCTTTTTACCTCAGTTTAACAAAACGCAATATGCGATACCCACATCGTATGGGTTACGCGACTATTTTCAAGTCTGGATAGTGCGTAAGTCACCAGAAAGACACAACTTTACATTTTGTAGCATCTGATTTACGGCATCTTGCCGCTGTTAAAAAATCAGGCACAATTTCTTGTGCCTGATTGATATTACTTGACGGGAGCGGGTTGTTCCGCGGGTCTGGCTTTTTCAAGCTTCGCCAGATCGAGTGCGATATTCACCGTCTCATCCAGATAAGGATCCGGCTCCTGGTAATCTTTAGGTAGATCATCCAGCTTCTTCAACTCCGGTTTACCTTCGCGTTTAAAGCGTTCGTTCAAACGCGCCAGACGCGTCGCATCATCTTCATTATTCTCTTTCTCACGCACAGCGTAGTTCAGAGAAACGATATTGCGCTTGTCCTTCATAGCGTTGAAGCGCGCGATATCCTTCATGATGTTCTGGAACTCAGGATCTTTCGCGATACGCGCATTATGTTCCTTCAGCAGCTCCGGCCCAAAGGCCGTTAAATCGCCTGATTTCACATAAGTCGCGGCATCAATGCTATCCCACGGCAGCGCGTTATCTTCGAATTTCTCACCCGTTTCCGTTTCTTCATTACCCGTCGGCATGATGATGTCTGGCGTTACGCCTTTACGTTGCGTACTGCCGCCGTTAACGCGATAGAATTTCTGGATCGTGTACTGCACAGAACCCAGCGCTGGCCATTCAGGACGTAACATCTGATCGTAAATACGGTTCAATGAACGGTATTGCTGAACGGTGCCTTTACCAAACGTCGGTTCACCCACAACCAGCGCACGACCGTAATCCTGCATTGCCGCGGCAAAGATTTCTGAAGCCGAAGCACTGAAACGGTCAACCAGTACCACCAGCGGGCCTTTATAGAACACCTGCCCGTCGGTATCGCTGTCTTCACGAACCTTGCCGTTGTTATCGCGGACCTGAACAATGGGACCCGCAGGAATAAACAGACCTGAGAGCGATACCGCTTCGGTCAGCGCCCCACCGCCATTGCTACGCAGGTCGATGATCACACTGCTGACATTCTGTTTTTCCAGTTTCTGCAGTTGAACTTTGACATCGTCTGTCAAACCCACATAGAAGCCCGGAATATCCAGCACGCCGACTTTCTCTTTACCGACGGTCTTCACCGACATTTTAACCGCGCGGTCTTCGAGACGAATACGTTCACGGGTCAATGTTACAGTGCGGGTCTTGGTCCCTTTACCAGCAGGTAAAATTTCCAGACGAACTTTACTGCCCTTCGGCCCTTTAATTAAGGCAACCACATCATCAAGACGCCAGCCAATCACGTCAACCATCGGCTTGCCTGTTTGACCAACACCGACAATTTTGTCACCAACGCTGATAGCTTTACTCTTCGCTGCCGGACCACCTGCCACCATCGAATTGATAACGGTGTAGTCATCATCCATTTGCAGCACTGCGCCAATACCTTCCAGCGACAAACTCATTTCAGTGTTGAACTGTTCGGTATTACGAGGGGAAAGATAGTTGGTATGCGGGTCGATTTCACGCGCAAACGCCGTCATTGCCAGCGAGAAAACATCTTCGCTGTTGGTTTGCGCCAGACGACGAATGGCAAATTTGTAGCGGCGTGTCAGGGTTTCACGAATTTCTTTATCCGTTTTTCCTGCCAGCTTCAGGCTTAACTCGTCGAATTTGACTTTACTGTCCCACAGCGCGTTCAACTCAGCCTCGTTTTTCGGCCAGGGCGCTTTGCTGCGGTCAAGGTTATAAGTGTCGTTGCCGGTGAAATCCATCGGCTTTTCCAGTACCGACAAAGCGTACTGGTAACGCTCAAAACGGCGCTTTTGCGCCAGATTGTAGAGATCGTAGAAAACGTCGAGTTTGCCTGAACGCAGTTCATCGCCTAACTCGCTTTTCTTTTTCGCGAACTGTTCAACATCGCTTGCCAGCAGCACGTTGTGGCTGTAATCGAGCAGATTCAGGTAGCGGTCAAAGATTTTGGCCGAAAATGCCTGATCGAGGTCGAACTGGCGATAATGAGAACGGGTGAAGCGCGACGTTACGCGCTCACTTACCGTCGCATGCTGCGTCTCTTCCTTTAATACCGGAATTTGATCAGCACGCGTGATATCTTCTACAGCGAAGGTCTGGCCTGCTATTGCAAGCAGGCCAGCTAACGCGGTAAGCCTAAAAAACATGTTCATGCCTGGCCCGGCCTCCGTTTCAGAACACCAGGTGTTCTGCGCGCACAATCAAAGACATACCCGAATTCAGCTGGACGCGGACGCCGTCTTTGGTGATTTCTAATACGGTGGCATCCATCGCGTTTTGACCCGCTTTCACCTTCAGAGCTTGTCCGACAGTCAGAGCTGAAATGTCAGAAACCGGGGTGTGCTGTTCTTCGCGAGGTGCTTTTACTGTTTTTGGCGCTTTCTCTACCGGCTTTTGCGCACGAGGTTTACGTTCAGCGCCTTCTTTGCGGCGTGGCGTGGTCGGACGTGGCTTGCGTTCGCGGCGCGGTGCGTCTTCTTTCTCACCAGCAGCTGCGGCAGCTTCGCGTTTTTTCGCTTGCTGTTCAGCACGCTGTGCCTGAACACGCGCTTTCGCTTCTTCAAGCTGCTTGCGAGCATGCTCTACATGTTGCTCATCCAGCTCACCGCATGGGTTGCCGTCAAGATCGACACGCGTTGCGCCGGGTTTAACACCGTAAAGATAACGCCAGCTCGAAGTGTAGAGACGTAAAGCGGATCGTAATTGCGTTTTGCTCAGGTTCATTTCCCCGGCAACACGATCGACCAAATCCTGAAAAATACCGATTTTCAGCGGACGCGCTTCACCTTCCGCACTGAAACAGTGGGGAAAACGTTCGGCCAGAAACGCGATTACTTCTTTACTGCTATTCAACTTAGGTTGATTTTCCATGAAATTTCCTGATTACAACGGACGTAGCCAACAAGCGCAGGCATGAACAGGCGTCATTATAATGACGCTACCAGTAAATGCTACGTTATCCGTTGATTATCCTGCGACGCTCGCAAAGAATTTTTTGTAATCCGTCGTTGCAAGCACTTTTTCAAGCTGTGCCACAAGCTGACGTAAGCCTTGCTCGTCCTCGTCTGTAAAGCGACCGAAGACGGTACTATCGATGTCAAGAACACCAATAATCTGATTTTTCACCACCAGCGGCAGAACAATTTCAGAATTACTCGCCGCATCACAGGCAATATGCCCGTCAAACGCGTGAACATCCTCGATACGCTGCACTTGATTGCGGGCAACCGCAGTGCCGCACACCCCGCGCCCGACGGGTATCCGGACACAGGCAATTTTGCCCTGAAATGGTCCTAGTACCAGTGTATCGTCCTCAAGCAAATAAAAACCTGCCCAGTTTACGTCAGTGAGACGCTCGTATAACAACGCACTGGTGTTCGCAAGCGTTGCCAGAAAACTGGTTTCTCCCGCCATCAGCGCGTTAAAGTCGCGATTTAAATCCGCGTAAAATTCTGTTTTGTTCATTATATAATCACTTGGTTGTCTTACCTGGAACTGCCAGCCTATTAAAATAAGCATTAAATGCGTTAATGCTCAAGATCATTCCAATCATGGGTTAATATTAATGTTAATTCTTATTACATTTGGCACGTCATGGCTCTTAACACACCACAAATTACGCCGACAAAAAAGATAACAGTGAGGGCAATCGGCGAGGAACTGCCGCGTGGTGATTACCAACGTTGCCCGCAATGTGACATGCTGTTTAGCCTGCCCGAGATAAATTCTCATCAGAGTGCCTATTGTCCGCGCTGTCAGGCAAAAATTCGCGACGGGCGCGACTGGTCGCTAACGCGCCTGGCGGCAATGGCTTTCACCATGCTGTTGCTGATGCCGTTTGCCTGGGGCGAACCGCTGTTGCATATCTGGCTGTTAGGTATTCGTATCGACGCCAACGTCATGCAAGGCATCTGGCAAATGACCAAACAGGGCGATACGATAACGGGGGCGATGGTCTTTTTCTGCGTTATTGGTGCCCCCCTCATTCTGGTGTCCTCCATAGCATATTTATGGTTTGGTAACCGACTGGGAATGAATTTACGTCCGGTACTGCTGATGCTTGAGCGTCTTAAAGAGTGGGTAATGCTGGATATCTACCTGGTCGGCATTGGCGTTGCTTCTATAAAGGTACAGGATTATGCCCATATCCAGGCTGGTGTCGGCTTGTTCTCTTTTGTGGCGTTGGTGATTTTAACGACGGTGACGTTGTCACATCTTAATGTTGAGGAGCTGTGGGAGCGATATTATCCGCAGCGCCCCGCTACGCGTAGGGACGAGAAACTTCGTGTCTGTCTTGGGTGCCATTTTACCGGCTATCCTGATCAGCGTGGTCGCTGCCCGCGTTGCCATATCCCGCTACGCCTGCGTCGCCGTCATAGTCTGCAAAAATGCTGGGCGGCGCTGTTAGCGTCAATCGTTTTGTTGTTACCAGCCAACCTATTGCCTATTTCTATCATTTATCTGAACGGAGGACGGCAGGAAGATACAATTCTTTCCGGAATTATGTCGCTGGCAAGTAGCAACATTGCGGTTGCGGGAATCGTGTTTATCGCCAGTATTCTGGTACCGTTTACTAAAGTGATCGTCATGTTCACTTTACTGTTGAGCATTCATTTTAAATGCCAGCAAGGTTTACGCACACGCATTCTGTTACTGCGGATGGTGACCTGGATTGGACGCTGGTCGATGCTCGACCTGTTTGTCATATCTTTAACCATGTCGCTGATTAATCGCGATCAGATCCTCGCTTTTACTATGGGACCGGCTGCGTTTTATTTCGGCGCAGCGGTAATTTTGACTATTCTTGCTGTGGAATGGCTGGACAGCCGCTTACTTTGGGATGCACATGAGTCAGGAAACGCCCGCTTCGACGACTGAAGCGCAGATTAAAAATAAACGCCGTATCTCACCTTTCTGGCTGCTGCCGTTCATCGCGCTAATGATTGCCGGTTGGCTGATTTGGGACAGTTATCAGGACCGGGGTAATACCGTCACCATCGACTTTATGTCGGCGGATGGTATTGTCCCGGGCCGTACGCCTGTTCGTTATCAGGGCGTTGAAGTCGGAACAGTGCAGGATATCAGCCTCAGCGACGATCTTCGTAAGATTGAAGTCAAGGTCAGCATCAAGTCCGATATGAAAGATGCGCTGCGCGAAGAGACTCAGTTCTGGCTGGTGACGCCAAAAGCATCGTTGGCAGGTGTCTCCGGGCTGGACGCCCTCGTCGGTGGTAACTATATCGGCATGATGCCAGGTAAAGGTAAAGAGCAGGATCACTTTGTCGCACTCGATACCCAACCGAAATATCGACTGGACAATGGCGATCTGATGATCCACCTGCAAGCCCCCGATCTCGGTTCGCTGAACAGCGGTTCATTGGTCTATTTCCGCAAGATCCCTGTGGGAAAAGTCTACGACTATGCCATCAATCCCAACAAGCAAGGCGTGGTGATTGATGTCCTGATCGAGCGGCGTTTTACCGATCTGGTGAAAAAAGGTAGCCGTTTCTGGAACGTTTCCGGCGTTGATGCCAACGTCAGTGTCAGTGGCGCGAAGGTGAAACTGGAAAGTCTGGCGGCACTGGTTAACGGTGCGATTGCCTTCGATTCACCTGAAGAGTCGAAACCTGCCGAGGCGGAAGATACCTTTGGTCTGTATGAAGATCTGGCCCACAGCCAGCGTGGCGTAATAATAAAACTGGAACTGCCGAGTGGGGCCGGATTGACCGCCGACTCGACGCCGTTAATGTATCAGGGGCTGGAAGTCGGACAGCTAACTAAACTGGATTTAAATCCTGGTGGTAAAGTCACTGGGGAAATGACAGTTGATCCCAGCGTCGTTACCCTGCTTCGTGAAAATACCCGCATCGAATTACGTAATCCGAAATTATCCCTTAGCGATGCCAATCTCAGCGCCCTGCTGACTGGCAAAACCTTCGAGTTGGTACCCGGCGATGGCGAGCCACGCAAAGAGTTCGTTGTTGTGCCAGGCGAAAAAGCACTGCTGCATGAACCTGATGTTCTGACGCTGACCCTGACCGCGCCGGAAAGTTACGGTATTGATGCTGGTCAGCCGCTCATTCTTCACGGCGTGCAGGTAGGCCAGGTTATCGATCGTAAACTCACCAGCAAAGGCGTCACCTTTACCGTCGCCATCGAGCCTCAGCATCGAGAACTGGTAAAAGGCGATAGCAAATTTGTCGTCAACAGCCGTGTCGACGTGAAGGTGGGGCTGGATGGCGTTGAGTTTCTCGGTGCCAGCGCCTCAGAATGGATTAACGGCGGGATACGTATTCTGCCGGGCGATAAAGGCGAGATGAAAGCCAGCTATCCACTGTATGCCAATCTGGAAAAAGCGCTGGAGAACAGCCTTAGCGATTTACCCACCACAACCGTGAGTTTGAGTGCAGAGACGCTGCCGGATGTGCAGGCAGGATCGGTAGTGCTCTACCGTAAATTTGAAGTTGGTGAAGTTATTACCGTCCGTCCGCGAGCTAACGCGTTTGATATCGATCTGCATATTAAGCCGGAGTATCGCAACCTTCTGACCAGCAATAGCGTGTTCTGGGCAGAAGGCGGGGCGAAAGTTCAGCTGAATGGTAGTGGCCTGACCGTACAGGCATCCCCGCTCTCCAGAGCATTAAAGGGAGCCATTAGCTTCGATAACCTCAGCGGTGCCAGCGCCAGTCAGCGTAAAGGCGACAAACGAATTCTGTATGCTTCCGAAACAGCGGCCCGTGCGGTTGGTGGGCAGATTACGCTTCACGCTTTCGATGCCGGAAAACTGGCGGTCGGGATGCCAATTCGCTATCTCGGTATTGATATCGGGCAAATCCAGACGCTGGATCTGATTACCGCGCGCAATGAAGTACAGGCAAAGGCGGTGCTCTATCCGGAGTATGTCCAGACCTTCGCCCGCGGCGGTACGCGCTTCTCGGTGGTCACACCGCAAATTTCAGCCGCGGGCGTTGAGCATCTAGATACTATCCTCCAGCCGTATATCAACGTCGAACCAGGCCGGGGCAATCCTCGCCGCGACTTTGAATTACAAGAGGCCACCATTACTGATTCGCGTTACCTGGATGGCTTAAGCATTATTGTTGAAGCGCCGGAAGCCGGTTCGTTAGGTATTGGTACGCCTGTGCTGTTCCGTGGTCTGGAAGTCGGTACGGTTACAGGAATGACGCTGGGGACATTGTCAGATCGCGTGATGATTGCGATGCGCATCAGTAAACGCTATCAACACCTGGTGCGTAACAATTCCGTCTTCTGGTTGGCATCGGGTTACAGTCTGGACTTTGGTCTGACGGGCGGCGTAGTGAAAACCGGCACCTTTAACCAGTTTATCCGTGGCGGCATCGCCTTCGCCACGCCTCCGGGTACGCCACTGGCACCGAAAGCCCAGGAAGGCAAACACTTCCTGTTGCAGGAAAGTGAACCGAAAGAGTGGCGTGAATGGGGAACTGCGCTTCCCAAATAATGCCCACTGCTCCGGCGTGCCTGCGCCGGAGCGTTTATGCTAAACTGCGCGCCTGTTTTTTTGCCAGTGGTACATGCTCGTGGCCCAACACACCGTTTATTTCCCGGACGCCTTTCTGACACAAATGCGCGAAGCGATGCCTTCGACGCTCTCATTTGATGATTTTCTTGCCGCCTGTCAGCGCCCGTTGCGCCGCAGCATTCGCGTTAATACGCTGAAAATCTCCGTTGCTGATTTCCTGCAATTAACCGCTCCTTATGGCTGGACGCTTACGCCAATTCCGTGGTGTGAAGAAGGTTTCTGGATTGAACGCGACAATGAAGATGCATTGCCATTGGGTAGTACCGCCGAGCATTTAAGCGGCCTGTTTTATATTCAGGAAGCCAGTTCAATGTTGCCCGTTGCCGCCTTGTTTGCTGACGATAATGCACCACAGCGGGTGATGGATGTCGCAGCTGCGCCAGGCTCCAAAACGACGCAAATTGCCGCGCGGATGAATAACGAAGGGGCAATCCTTGCCAATGAGTTTTCCGCCAGTCGGGTAAAAGTGTTACATGCCAATATCAGCCGCTGTGGCATCAGTAATGTTGCGCTCACACATTTTGATGGCCGCGTGTTTGGTGCGGCAGTGCCAGAAATGTTCGATGCCATTTTGCTGGACGCTCCCTGCTCTGGCGAAGGCGTGGTGCGTAAAGATCCCGATGCGCTAAAAAACTGGTCACCAGAAAGCAATCAGGAAATCGCAGCTACACAACGGGAGCTTATCGACAGCGCCTTTCATGCATTACGTCCTGGTGGTACGCTGGTTTACTCGACCTGTACCTTAAACCAGGAAGAAAACGAAGCCGTTTGCCTGTGGCTGAAAGAGACTTACCCCGACGCAGTAGAGTTTTTACCACTTGGCGATCTCTTCCCTGGTGCAAACAAAGCGCTGACCGAAGAAGGCTTTTTGCATGTTTTCCCACAAATTTACGACTGCGAAGGCTTCTTCGTTGCTCGTCTGCGTAAAACTCAGGCGATCCCCGCCTTACCCGCCCCCAAATACAAAGTGGGCAATTTCCCGTTCAGCCCGGTGAAAGATCGCGAAGCCGGACAAATTCGTCAGGCGGCTGCAAGTGTTGGCTTAAACTGGGATGGAAACCTGCGACTCTGGCAACGCGACAAAGAACTGTGGTTGTTCCCGGTGGGCATTGAAGCCCTGATCGGTAAAGTCCGATTTTCTCGCTTGGGGATTAAACTTGCCGAAACGCACAACAAAGGTTATCGCTGGCAGCATGAAGCAGTTATTGCCCTTGCCACCCCCGACAATGTGAACGCTTTTGAACTGACACCGCAGGAAGCGGAGGAGTGGTATCGCGGGCGCGATGTTTACCCGCAAGCCGCGCCAGTGGCGGATGACGTGTTGGTTACTTTCCAGCATCAACCGATTGGTTTAGCCAAACGGATTGGTTCGCGATTGAAAAACAGCTATCCGCGTGAACTGGTGCGCGATGGGAAACTTTTTACCGGTAACGCCTGACAGCGCACAAAAAAAGCGCACTTTTTGACTGGCACATTCGGCTGCCTCAACTAGGCTGAAAAATGGTGCGATCGGACTGGTCGTACCACAACCGGCAGCTAAATGGAGAGCACGAAGATGAAAACCAGTGTGCGCATAGGCGCTTTTGAAATCGACGACGGCGAATTACACGGTGAATCGCCAGGTGATCGAACGTTAACCATTCCTTGTAAATCTGACCCCGATTTATGTATGCAACTGGATGCCTGGGATGCTGAAACCAGTATCCCTGCCCTGCTAAATGGCGAACACTCTGTCCTTTACCGTACCCGTTACGATCAACAATCTGATGCCTGGATTATGCGTCTTGCCTGATCCAAAAAGAACCCGTCGGCATGGCGGGTTATTTGTCCTGGTTATTCCCCCGTTGTAAAATCTCTCCTAAACTTAACGGTACGGCACCACACTTCGGGGATGAAATGTTCGCGCTGGTACTTTTTGTTTGCTACCTGGATGGCGGTTGTGAAGATATTGTTGTGGATGTCTACAACACGGAACAGCAGTGTCTTTATTCTATGAGCGATCAACGGATCCGCCATGGCGGTTGTTTTCCGATTGAGGATTTTATAGATGGTTTCTGGCGACCAGCACAGGAGTATGGTGATTTTTAATTATTGCAATTGCACAAGAGTCAGTTCGCCCCCAAAGACAGCACCGGTATCAATATAATGCAGGTTGCCAATATCCACGCGATGTCGCAACGGTGTATGACCAAACCAGAAATGATCAGCACCTGTAATTCCCTGCCCTTTTTGGCGTTCACCTAATCGCGAGCGGCTCCACAAGACCTGATGCAAATCAACGTCCTTTTGCCATTCATAAACATCATCTGGATAATCGGCATGAGCAATAACATGTTTGCCGGTACGACTGTGTACTTCAAGAATAAAGGGCAAATGCTGACATTTTTCCAGCGCCGTTTTCGCTTGTTTCTGTTGATTATCTGCCAGCGCAATAAACCAGTCGCCGCCATTCATCAACCACAAAGACATCTGCTGGGATGCCAGCGCATCCATCGCCATCTGTTCATGATTGCCTCTTACCGCACAAACCCAATGTTGTTCCAGTAACTGCAGACAACGTAAACTTTGCGGCCCACGATCGATAACGTCTCCCACTGAGATAAGTAAATCTCGCCACGGATCAAAACCACAATGCCATAATTTGCGGCGCAACTGCTCAAGACAACCGTGTATATCGCCAGAAAGCCAGATATGTCGCCATTGATGACCCGCAATTCTCTGATAAACGGGCGCAGGCTGTTTCATCAATATTTTCCTCCCGCGCTAAAGATCACATAATCTTAACAAGAATGTTAAAAAACGCTGGACTCAGACAGTAGAGTGTGTGTTATGGTTGACTATAAAGTCAGCGAAGGAAATGCTTCTGGCTTTTAACAGATAAAAAGAGACCGAACACGATTCCTGTATTCGGTCCAGGGAAATGGCTCTTGGGAGAGAGCCGTGCGCTAAAAGTTGGCATTAATGCAGGCTTAGTTGCCTTGCCCTTTAAGAATAGATGACGACGCCAGGTTTTCCAGTTTGCGTGCAAAATGGTCAATAAAAAGCGTGGTGGTCATCAGCTGAAATGTTAAAAACCGCCCGTTCTGGTGAAAGAACTGAGGCGGTTTTTTTATTGGAAATCAAAAGGCTATTTTAGGTAATTAACAGAGTTTTTCAGCTCGTTCTATAAACGGTGCCAGACTCATTTTTTCGCCGGGATTGTTAGGATCATCAATCTGAATCACCGAAATGGGTTGGGCTTTAGTCTTCCCACTGGCAACTTCCTTTTGTGCGATATCGTTTAAAGGATACTGCACGAGGGTACTTGGGTTGATGACATACAAAGCATTACCCGGTCGGCAAGTCAGCATCACCTCTTCGCGATTAAACGCCCATTTGTCTTTACCCACTTCAAAACGGCTGACGGTAATCACCTGCGGTGCAGCCAGCGCCGCTGCAGAACTGGTGAGTAACAGAAACGCCAGAATACTTTTTTTCATCATTTTCGTAATCCATCAAAAAGGTTCGAGAGTCGCAAGCAGGCTGATGATCACCAGCACTACCGCACCTATCGCCCATTCGAGTTTAGTCATCCACTCAAACCAGGGTGCCGCACGATCTTCATCCTGCCTCATGCGCGGTACAAGAACATAACGATTAGCCAGCGCAATGACCACCATAATCATCACCAGGATGGCTTTGAGCAATAAGAGTTGGCCCCAGTAAGTCGTAAGCGTGGGGGGAAATCCGGTAATCAACAATGCATTAAGCACGCCGCTTGCCAGTACGCCGATCACCGCAAAATGCCCGCACCAGGAAAAACGCATCAGCGCCTGAATGGCCTGGTGTCGCCAACGGCCTTTGATGAGTTGCATACACCAGAGCACCGGCAGTAATCCCCCAAACCACGCCGCCGCACAAATCAGGTGAATCGCGTGATTAGTCTGATGGATTTTCGCCGTTACCCCTTCATTCAGTGTCGCATGCCCGATTCCCGCCAGCAGAATAAATTGCGCGGTAGTGAGCATAAACAGCAAACGTGGCATATTCCGCGGTTGCATAAGGGCGACGATCAACGTTACGAGGGCGAGAACAATTTGCCATAACCAGACGCCACCAAACTGCGTTTGCAAAACAGCCTGCCAAATGTTTGGCGAAAATACATCTGCCCATCCCGTTCCCATCAACCCGCCCTGAACGGCGAGCATTGCAGTGGCACTGATCAAACTCCAGACGGCAGCGTGCTGTTGTAAACGCAGAAAACGCTTCGCCAGCAAGCGACGAATCGTTAAGGGGGCCAGCCAGGCACCGTACATTGCGAAGCCAAAGACCAGCATCAGCGAGGTGAAATGGATAAATCGCAGCGCGATCCAGGTAAACGCCAGCATGATTTATTTCACGCTAAAGGTGTAGTGTCCTTTCGTTTTATGCCCGTCCACCGAAACAACATGCCAGTCAACGATGTAGGTTCCGGGTTTCAGCGAATCGGCCAGTGGAACAATCAGTTGCTTTTGGTCCTGCTCATTTCGCTTCGCCGGTAATGTTTTAATATTTTCGTTTTTTGGCCCCGTGATTTTTGCACCACTGAATCCTGTTTCAACACCTTCCGAGAAGTTTAAAGTGATTGCCTGCGGTGCAGCTGTCACTTGCGCGTTTGCCGCAGGATACTGATGCGTTAAATGCGCATGTGCCCAGACGGAAGGTGTCACCAACGAAGTGGTCAGGATTGCCAGCGCGTAGCGAAGGGAGCGTGCAGTTGAAGTCATATTATCTATTCCTTTTTGTAATAACTTTTTTACAGAGCATAACCTTGTCTAATGTCTGAGTCGAGGATCATCAATTCCGGCTTGCCATCCTGGCTCACTCTTAGTAACTTTTGCCCGCGAATGATGAGGAGATTAAGAATGCTGAAGAATCTGGCTAAACTGGATCAAACAGAAATGGATAAAGTGAATGTCGATTTGGCGGCGGCCGGGGTGGCATTTAAAGAACGCTACAATATGCCGGTGATCGCTGAAGCGGTTGAACGTGAACAGCCTGAACATTTGCGCAGCTGGTTTCGCGAGCGGCTTATTGCCCACCGTTTGGCTTCGGTCAATCTGTCACGTTTACCTTACGAGCCCAAACTTAAATAAAACTTATACAGAGTTACACTTTCTTACATAACGCCTGCTAAATTATGAGTATTTTCTAAACCGCACCCATAATTTGCAGTCATTTTGAAAAGGAAGTCATTATGTCGTTCTGGAAAGTTGCAGCAGCGCAATATGAGCCTCGTAAAACCTCACTCACCGAACAGGTAGCTCATCATCTGGAGTTTGTGAGGGCCGCCGCCAGGCAACAATGTCAGCTGTTAGTTTTTCCATCGCTTTCTTTACTGGGGTGTGATTATTCGCGACGTGCCCTTCCTGCCCCACCCGATCTCTCACTGTTAGACCCGCTTTGTTATGCCGCAACGACCTGGCGAATGACCATCATTGCCGGCCTTCCCGTTGAATATAACGATCGCTTTATTCGTGGAATTGCGGTGTTCGCACCGTGGCGAAAAACGCCTGGGATCTACCATCAGAGTCATGGTGCATGTCTGGGTCGTCGTTCCAGAACCATCACGGTGGTCGATGAACAACCGCAAGGTATGGATATGGACCCGACCTGTTCACTGTTTACTACAGGGCAATGTCTGGGAGAACCCGACCTGCTGGCGTCGGCCCGTCGCTTACAATTTTTTTCACATCAGTACTCGATTGCCGTGCTGATGGCAAATGCCCGTGGTAACAGTGCACTATGGGATGAATATGGTCGTCTCATCGTTCGCGCCGATCGTGGTTCATTATTGTTAGTCGGTCAGCGTTCATCACAGGGTTGGCAAGGCGATATCATTCCATTACGCTAGGCTTTTTCGGCCTGGAGCATGCCATGTTGCGCATTATCGATACAGAAACCTGCGGTTTGCAGGGAGGGATCGTTGAGATTGCCTCTGTTGATGTCATTGACGGAAAAATCGTCAACCCCATGAGCCATCTGGTGCGTCCCGATCGTCCTATTAGTCCGCAAGCGATGGCGATTCATCGCATCACCGAAGCCATGGTCGCCGATAAACCGTGGATTGAAGATGTGATCCCACACTATTACGGTAGTGAATGGTATGTCGCGCATAACGCCAGCTTTGACCGCCGCGTACTGCCTGAGATGCCCGGTGAGTGGATTTGCACTATGAAACTGGCCCGTCGTTTGTGGCCAGGGATCAAGTACAGCAATATGGCGTTATATAAAACACGGAAGCTCAATGTACAGACGCCGCCGGGCCTGCATCATCACCGCGCGTTGTATGACTGTTATATCACCGCCGCGTTGCTTATCGATATTATGAACACCTCCGGCTGGACGGCAGAACAGATGGCCGATATCACCGGACGTCCGTCGTTGATGACGACCTTCACCTTTGGCAAATACCGTGGCAAAGCGGTTTCCGACGTTGCCGAACGCGATCCGGGCTATCTGCGCTGGTTATTTAATAACCTGGACAGCATGAGCCCGGAGCTGCGTTTAACACTGAAACATTATCTGGAAAATACTTAATCCGCAGGCGTAGCGGGTAATGTTCCCTGCGCCAGCGCGACCAGAAAAGCATATTCCATCGCTACGCCTTCGTACGATTTAAAGCGACCAGATTTACCGCCATGGCCTGAGTCCATGTCGGTACAGAGCAATAAAAGATGGTCATCGGTTTTCAGCTCGCGCAATTTAGCGACCCATTTTGCCGGTTCCCAATATTGCACCTGAGAATCGTGCAAACCGGTCGTTACCAGTAAATGCGGATAAGCCTGTGCGGTGACGTTGTCATACGGGCTGTAGCTTTTCATGTACTCGTAATATTGCGGATCCTGCGGGTTACCCCACTCTTCAAACTCACCAGTGGTAAGAGGAATTGATTCATCAAGCATCGTTGTTACAACATCAACAAACGGTACCTGGGCGATAACGCCGTGGAATAATTCCGGGCGTTGATTAATTGCAACGCCCATCAACATGCCCCCCGCACTCCCGCCCATCGCATAACAAAGCGAAGGAGAGCCATAGCCCAGTTTTAACAATGCATCGCAGGCATCAAGATAATCATTAAACGTATTTTTCTTCTTCAGAAATTTTCCGTCTTCGTACCATTGTTGCCCCAGCTCACCACCGCCGCGAACATGGACAATGGCGTAGACAAAGCCACGATCTAACAAACTCAAGCGACTAAAACTGAAATCGGCATCAATACTTGCGCCGTAAGAACCATAGCCATACACCAGCAACGGGTTGTGTCCTTTGCGAAAATGTTTGCGATGGTAGACCAACGAAACCGGAACTTCGACGCCATCACGGGCGACTATCCACAGGTGTTCACTGCGGTAATTCGCCGCATCAAAACCGGGCACTTCTGTTTGTTTTAATACACGACGCTCACCGGTATCCATATCCAGTTCAAACAAAGTGTCTGGTGTGGTCATGGAAGAATAACCATAACGCAATCGCGCGGTTTCAGGTTCTGGATTGTAGGCAATCCAGGTCACATAGGCTGGATCATCAAAGGCAATACCAATGACTTCCCGGGTCTTGCGGTTAATTTGGCGCAAACTGGTTAACCCGCGCTGACGCTCTTCAACCACCAGCCAGTCGGTAAACAGCGTAAACCCTTCCAGCATGATGTTTTCGCGTGGCGGAATTAACTCTTCCCACTGTTGCTCATCACGCATACGGGTACGGTATAAGCCAAAGTTTTTGCCGTGGCGGTTGGAACGCAGATAAAAACGATGCTGGTAGTGATCAAGGCTGTATTCGTGATCTTTGCGGCGCGGCAGAAAAACAAACGGCTCGGCATCGGCCATTTCCGCGTCCAGCAGGCGAACTTCACTGGTGGTGGCGCTGGCCAAATGAATAACTACATAGTGCTTCGAGGTCGTTTTATGCAGGCTGACGTAATAGGTATCGTCTTTTTCTTCGTAAATCAGTTTATCTTGCGATGCTGGCGTACCGATAGCGTGACGCCAGACCTGATAAGGCAGCAGCGTCACCGGATGCTTGCGAACATAGTAGAAAGTCCAGGAGTCATTTGCCCAGACAAAGCTGGGTTCAACGTTATCCAGCAGTTCCGGGTACCAGTTACCTGTTTCCAGATTACGAAAACGAATGCCGTACTGGCGTCGGGAAAGAAAATCTTCTGCCAGCGCCATGATGGTGTTATCGGGCGTAATCGCCATTCCGCCCATCGAATAAAACTCACTATGAGCTGCGCGCTTATTGGCATCGAGCAATGTTTCCCACTCATCCCACTCTTCACTGAATGCCGATTGACGCTGGTAGATAGCATATTCACAGCCTGGTTCATAAATATGCCGATAGCGGTAGCCATTTTTGATGTAGGGCGCAGAAACTTCTCGTTGCGGAATGCGGTCGATGATTTCCTTTAAGATGCGATCCTGCAAGGCTTGTTGTGAGGCCATCACCCGATGACCGTAACTATTTTCTTGTTGCAGGTAGTCCAGGACTTCTGGCTGAGAACGCGTATCGTCCCGCAGCCAGTAGTAATTATCGATACGCGTATCGCCATGAAGCGTCATGGCGTGGGGAATGCGGGCGGCTTTTGGTAGCATGTTATTGTTCTTTCTGGTTGAAACATCTTATAAGGGTGGCAAAACTCACCGGGGATGCAAGCGAAACAGGGGAGTCATTGCTTAGATGATGACAGGTAATGGCGCGGATATCGAATGTTATGCAGACAGAGAAAATCAGCCTGTTCAAATGGCTGTGCGATTCTGGATAGCCCGAAATAGTCAACTTCAGGCTATCCAGAGAGCGGAATTATTCCGCCAAAGTGCGTTTTTGCTGTTCGAGATCGCGTTCAATGCCGTCACGAACATCCTGGGGGATTTTCAGCGCGTCACCCAGTGCATTCAGGTAACTGCGTTCCATAAAATGGTCAATATCAATAGCCGCGCAACTCAGGAAATAGATTTCCAGCGCCTCTTCTTCATTGCGGACCCCGGTAGCCAGGCGTTGTGGATCCAGCGGTTGTTCGATTGCCTGCTCAATGAGTACACGCCCCTGCTCTTCCACGCCGGCTTCACGCAATTGCTGGTCGATTGCCGCACGTTCTTTGGCATCAATATGACCATCACTTTTAGCGGCAAAGACCAGCGCAAGGATCAAACGTGCTGTACGCTCATCCAGCGGCGTACTTTGCGCGCCAAACTGCGGTTCGTCCTGATGCGCCGCGCGAATTTTATCTTTGTATTTATTCCACAGCACCGTACCCGCTACCGCTCCGCCGCCAACCAGTAACGCGTTGGTGCCATATTTCGTAAGAAGTTTACGTGCTGATTTATTTGCGACCAGCAGCCCAGCCAGTCCGCCTAATGCGCCTGGCACTAACAGTTTGACCAATCCCTGATCCGCAGACGAGGAGGTAGAAGAACTGCTTTGCCCAAGCAGGGATTGCAGTTGATTTAACCAGTTAGCCATATTTGCTCCTCAATAACCATTTTTAGTGCCTGTAGCATAGCGGATGAGGATGTCAGAAAATGTATATCGAGACAAAAGATGCGCAAATAAGCGGGGCGGTAGGCCGTTATTCAAAGAAATTCGCGCCAGGTAAGGTATTTACTGTATATCAGGTGATAAGGGTATTTTAGGTGAAAGTAGTTTGTCGTTTTGAGTGGCATTGTTTGATGCTGATTGCCCGATGCGACGCTGTTGCGTCTTCTCAGGCCTACGATTGTGGTGCGTTGTGGGGCGGACAAGGCACTCGCGCCGCATCCGCCAACGGTCAATCGAATTATCAGAAGCCATTAACGCCGCTGATATTCCGCCATTCCCGCTTTGCAGTCCACGCTGACCTGGTAATGAATATCGGCACTTTTACCACGCACGGTTAGCGGTACTGACCATTTATCATCTTTACCCTGAATGTCCTGCAAACTGACCCAAGCCACGGGATCGGCCTGACCGACAATTTTTTGATCATCTGCCCAGCGCGCCACGCGATTTTGTTGATAATCACGTTTTACGCTCGCGGCAATTCCGGCAGCATCCAGACCTTCACACTTTGGGAAAGTGACCGACTTGCTGGTTTCATTATTGGCAGCGAAAACTGATGCGCAGGCAGAAACCAACAACAGCCCTAAAAACGCCCCTCTTTTTTTCATGTTTTTCTCCATAGCACAATGATTCAGGAGAAAGCATGGTACAAATTGTCAGGAGCGCAAGTTGCTTCAGGCCGCGTGTGAGGCATCTTCCTCTTCGGATTCAGCACCGACGACCTGTGGGGACGGTAATTTGCCGGTTTTCAGAATGGTGCTCAGCACATCTTTTTGTTCTGCCAGCCATAGCGAAAGGGCTTCACGTTGCTCGTCTTCCATTTGCACTGGAGAATTTGTCAGCCAGGTGTCAAGCAGATCCGCCGTATCAAGCATTTTATCATAAGCATCGGCTTCCTTTTTGCTGGTAAACGACATTTTCTCTTCGCCCTCACGAATGACTACGTATTTAACTTCAACCGCCATTTGCAGCCTCTCATAATAACTGTGATTTTATACAGTATATTTCTTTTCGGTTGAGAAATCAACATCAGCAATAAAGACACACGCAAACGTTTTCGTTTATACTGCGCGCGGAATTAATCAGGGGATATTCGTTATGACGTTATTAGGCACTGCGCTGCGTCCGGCAGCAACTCGCGTGATGTTATTAGGCTCCGGTGAACTGGGTAAAGAAGTGGCAATCGAGTGTCAGCGTCTCGGCGTAGAGGTGATTGCCGTCGATCGCTATGCCGACGCACCAGCCATGCATGTCGCGCATCGCTCCCATGTCATTAATATGCTTGATGGTGATGCATTACGCCGTGTGGTTGAACTGGAAAAACCACATTATATCGTGCCGGAGATCGAAGCTATTGCCACCGATATGCTGATCCAACTTGAAGAGGAAGGACTGAATGTTGTCCCCTGCGCTCGCGCAACGAAATTAACGATGAATCGCGAGGGTATCCGTCGCCTGGCGGCAGAAGAGCTGCAGCTGCCCACTTCCACTTATCGTTTTGCCGATAGCGAAAGCCTTTTCCGCGAGGCGGTTGCCGCCATTGGCTATCCCTGCATTGTAAAACCGGTGATGAGCTCTTCCGGCAAGGGGCAGACGTTTATTCGTTCTGCAGAGCAACTTGCTCAGGCATGGGAATACGCTCAGCAAGGCGGTCGCGCCGGAGCGGGCCGCGTAATTGTTGAAGGCGTCGTTAAGTTTGACTTCGAAATTACCCTGCTAACCGTCAGCGCGGTGGATGGCGTCCATTTCTGTGCACCAGTAGGTCATCGCCAGGAAGATGGCGACTACCGTGAATCCTGGCAACCACAGCAAATGAGCCCGCTTGCCCTTGAACGTGCGCAGGAGATTGCCCGTAAAGTGGTGCTGGCACTGGGCGGTTATGGTCTGTTTGGTGTCGAGCTGTTTGTCTGTGGTGATGAGGTGATTTTCAGTGAGGTCTCCCCTCGTCCACATGATACCGGGATGGTGACGTTAATTTCTCAAGATCTCTCAGAGTTTGCCCTGCATGTACGTGCCTTCCTCGGACTTCCTGTTGGCGGGATCCGTCAGTATGGTCCTGCAGCTTCTGCCGTTATTCTGCCACAACTGACCAGTCAGAATGTCACGTTTGATAATGTGCAGAATGCCGTAGGCGCAGATTTGCAGATTCGTTTATTTGGTAAGCCGGAAATTGATGGCAGCCGTCGTCTGGGTGTTGCGCTGGCGACCGCTGAGAGTGTTGTTGACGCCATTGAACGCGCGAAGCACGCCGCCGGACAGGTAAAAGTACAGGGTTAAACCCGGCAAAAAAACGCTACAAAAATGCCCGATCGTAGATCGGGCGTTTTGACTTTTACAGCTTAGCGCCTTCTACAGCTTCACGCGCCAGCTTAGTAATGCGGTCGTAATCGCCCGCTTCCAGCGCATCTGCCGGAACCAGCCAGGAACCACCGATGCACAGCACGCTTTTCAGCGCCAGGTAGTCACGGTAGTTAGCCGGAGAAATACCACCCGTCGGGCAGAAACGGACCTGGGAGAACGGACCCGCGATCGCCTGCAGGGCTTTCACGCCGCCGTTAGCTTCAGCCGGGAAGAATTTGAACTCTTTCAAACCGTAGTCCATACCCAGCATCAGTTCGGAAACAGTGCTGATCCCCGGAATTAGAGGAATAGTCCCTTCGGTAGCAGCTTTCAGCAGCGGCTCGGTCAGACCCGGGCTAATTGCGAACTGTGCACCCGCTTCAGTGACTTCTGCCAGCTGCTGTGGATTCAGCACCGTACCGGCACCCACAATCGCTTCAGGCACTTCTTTGGCGATAGCACGGATAGCGTCAACTGCACACTCGGTACGCAGAGTCACTTCCAGAACGCGCACCCCACCAGCAACCAACGCTTTTGCCATCGGCACTGCGTGTTCCAGTTTTTTTACCACGATAACCGGTACAACCGGGCCGGTGGTCAGGATTGATTCTGCACTTGTTTTCCAGTTTTTCATCAGAGTTTTCTCTCGCCTGATTACAAATTTGTCGTCTTAAAAAGTGATACAGGTTGCGCCCTGTTCGGCACCGGACAGTTTTTCACGCAAGGCGCTGAATAATTCACGTCCTGTCCCCACGCGTGACGCGCTCAGGTCAGGAATGTGCGGTTCGCGAGCAGCCAGTTCCGCTTCGTCTACCAGCAGCGTCAGTTCGCCTGTCTGTCCATTCACACGAATGATGTCCCCGTCGCGCACTTTTGCCAGCAGCCCGCCATCGTAGGCTTCTGGTGTTACGTGGATAGCTGACGGCACTTTACCTGAAGCGCCGGAGAGTCGTCCATCGGTAACTAACGCAATTTTGAAACACCGGTCCAATAATACACCAAGTGGCGGCATGAGTTTATGTAATTCTGGCATTCCGTTCGCTTTTGGCCCCTGATGACGGACAACAACGACACAATCGCGGTCCAGCAAACCCGCTTCAAAGGCCGGCATAACGTCATGCTGGCTTTCAAAAACAACCGCTGGCGCTTCAATCACCTGGTTCTCAACCGGCACGGCAGAGGTTTTCATAACCGCACGGCCCAGGTTACCGCTTAACACTTTTGTCCCACCATGATGAGAGAAAGGTTGTTCGAAGGAAGCGATCACATTGCTGTCGAGTGATTTTTCCGCCCCTTCCCGCCAGTCCAGTTCACCATTATTCAGCCATGGTTCAAGGGTATAACGAGACAGACCAAAGCCTGCCACCGTATTGACATCTTCATGCAGCAGGCCTGCTTTGAGCAGTTCACGCACCAGAACCGGTACGCCACCTGCCGCCTGGAAGTGGTTAATATCGGCCGGACCGTTCGGGTAGAGACGTGCCATCAGCGGTACAACATCAGAAAGGTCAGAGAAGTCATCCCAGTTAATCTGAATACCGGCCGCGCGCGCCATCGCCACCAGGTGCATGGTGTGGTTAGTGGAACCACCGGTCGCCAGCAGTGCAACGATACCGTTCACCACCACTTTCTCATCGATCATCTTACCGATCGGCATCCATTCATTACCATTACCGGTCATGCGTGTAACCTGACGCGCAGCGACAGCGGTCAAAGCATCGCGCAGCGGAGAATCCGGATGAACAAAAGAAGAGCCTGGCAACTGCATCCCCATAAATTCCACCACCATCTGGTTGGTGTTGGCAGTACCGTAGAAAGTACATGTTCCCGGCGCATGGTAAGACGCGGCTTCTGACTCCAGTAAGGCCATGCGGTCCACTTTACCTTCGGCATAAAGCTGGCGAATACGCACTTTTTCTTTATTTGGCAAACCGCTTGCCATCGGTCCAGACGGCACAAACACCGCAGGCAAATGACCAAACGACAGGGCTGCCATCGTCAGACCTGGGACAATCTTGTCGCACACACCGAGGAACAGAGCACCATCAAACATGTTATGGGACAGCCCGACCGCCGCAGACATCGCTATCACTTCGCGGCTTAGCAGCGACAATTCCATTCCATCCTGCCCCTGGGTGACACCATCACACATCGCCGGAACACCGCCCGCAACCTGACCAACCGCATTCGCTTCATGCAGGGCTTTACGAATGATTTCTGGATAGTGTTCATAAGGCTGGTGCGCGGAGAGCATGTCGTTATAGGAGGTGATGATGGCGATATTGTTACGCAACATGCTTTTCAAAGAGGCTTTGTCTTCTGGCTGGCAGGCAGCGAAACCGTGTGCCAGGTTACCGCATGCCAACTGCGAACGATGAACGGTCGAAGTTTTCGCTTGTTCTATCCGGGCGAGATAAGCAGAGCGAGTCTCGCGCGAACGTTCAATGATTCGATTTGTTACGCGTAACAATTGTGGATTCATAAAGGCTCCTGAAATTGAGTTGTCAGAGCAGGATGATTCACAACGCGTTTCATTCAGAGGATTTATGACTGAAACGCCTGTAACCGGAGCTCATAGGGCAAAAACGTTTCAGTCAGTGTAATAAAAAAAGCCTCGTGGGTGAATCCGCACGAGGCCTGAAAGTGTAAAAATTGTTCTACAATCTGTGCAAGATCATGTTACCGGTAAAATAACCATAAAGGATAAGCGCAGATATTACTCAAACTCATTCCAGGAACGACCATCACGGGTAATCATCGCCACCGAGGCAACGGGTCCCCAGGTTCCGGCCTGATACGGTTTCGGCGCATCATTGTCCATCGCCCACGCCTCAGTAATGGAGTCTACCCATTTCCAGGCTTCTTCCACTTCATCACGACGTACAAACAGTGCCTGAATACCACGCATGGTTTCCAGCAGCAGACGTTCATAGGCATCCGCCAGATGCGTCTGATTAAAGGTTTCTGAATAGCTCAGATCCAGCTTGGTGATTTGCAGGTTATGTTTGTGGTCAAGGCCAGGAACTTTATTCAGTACCTGGATATCCACGCCTTCATCAGGTTGCAGACGGATAGTCAGTTTATTCTGCGGCAGATCCTGCCACGACTCTTTAAACAGATTCAGTTCAGGTGTTTTGAAATAGACCACGACTTCAGAACATTTGGTCGGCAGACGTTTACCAGTACGCAGGTAGAATGGCACACCGGCCCAGCGCCAGTTATCAATGTCGACGCGGATCGCCACGAAGGTTTCTGTATTGCTGCTCTTGTTCGCGCCCTCTTCTTCCAGATATCCCGGCACTTTTTTGCCCTGGGCGAAGCCCGCAGTATATTGCCCGCGTACGGTTTTTTCGCGTACGTTGGAGCGGTCGATGCGGCGCAGAGACTTCAGTACTTTCACTTTTTCATCGCGGATGCTGTCTGCGCTCAGGTCAGACGGCGGAGACATCGCAATCATGCAGAGAATTTGCAGCAGGTGGTTTTGGATCATATCGCGCATCTGACCGGCTTTATCAAAATAGCCCCAGCGCCCTTCGATCCCCACTTCTTCTGCCACGGTAATCTCAACATGATCAATGGTGCGATTGTCCCAGTTATTCACAAACAGGGAGTTAGCAAAACGCAGCGCCAACAGGTTCAGCACCGTTTCTTTACCAAGATAGTGGTCGATACGGTAAACCTGGCACTCCTCGAAGTATTCGCCAACCTGATCATTGATTTCCTGCGAGGTCGCCAGCGACGTCCCCAGCGGTTTCTCCATGACTACGCGTGCCGGTTTAGCATTCAGTTTAGCCTCGCCAAGCCCTTTGCAAATTGCGCCAAAAGTGCTGGGCGGCATGGCAAAGTAGTTAATGGTGATACGATTTTTTTGATCCAGCATCGCGCCGAGACGGCTGAATGCAGCAGTGTCATTGACATCGAGATTACAAAAATCCAGACGTGCACTCAGGGTGTCCCATAAACCTTCATCAATGGTTTCTTTCATGAAAGTTTCGAGCGCCTCGCGGACAACTTTGGTATATGCCGCTTTATCCCAGTCAGCACGCCCTACGCCGATAATCCGGGTGTCCGGGTTGAGCTGACCGGCTTTTTCCAGTTGATACAGGGAAGGCAGCAATTTACGACGCGCAAGGTCGCCTTTCGCGCCGAAAATGACCAGGTCACAGGCCTGGGCTGTTTGCGTTACCGCCATGTCATTCTCCTTAAGTTAACTAACCCGGTACTTAAGCCAGGGTATACTTGTAATTTTCTTACGGTGCACTGTACTGCTTTTACGAGCTTGCGAAAACTGTAAACGCTTATCCACCCGTGCGATTACGGTAAAAGCGCGCAAAGTGCGGCAAAACTGATAAAAAAATCATCGTTTTCCATTGGGTAAAAATCTGACACTGATCATGTTATGAAAAAAAATAACAACTTTTTTATCTGCTTTTGTCATTAACACAGCACACAGGCGTAATATCTGACAAAACTACATTTCGATTTCTTTCAGTGCGGAAATCGTCATTACCCGTGAGTTTCTTTACATCATGAATATGCTGGAAAAAATCCAGTCTCAGCTGGAACATTTGAGCAAATCAGAGCGCAAAGTTGCCGAGGTCATTCTGGCTTCGCCCGATAACGCGATCCATTCGAGTATTGCTGCTCTGGCGCTGGAAGCCAATGTTAGCGAACCGACGGTGAATCGTTTCTGTCGCAGCATGGACACGCGCGGTTTTCCTGATTTTAAACTTCATCTGGCACAAAGTCTGGCGAATGGCACTCCCTATGTTAATCGCAATGTCAATGAAGATGACAGCGTTGAATCATACACAGGGAAAATATTTGAGTCCGCAATGGCAACGCTTGATCATGTCCGTCATTCACTGGATAAATCTGCCATCAACCGCGCCGTCGACTTGCTCACTCAGGCAAAAAAAATCGCCTTTTTCGGATTAGGCTCTTCAGCCGCCGTTGCCCACGATGCGATGAATAAGTTCTTTCGTTTTAATGTTCCGGTGGTGTACTCCGATGATATCGTGCTGCAACGCATGAGTTGTATGAATTGTAGCGACGGAGACGTGGTGGTGCTGATTTCTCACACTGGAAGAACAAAAAATCTGGTCGAGCTGGCGCAGCTGGCTCGCGAAAACGACGCCATGGTGATTGCCCTCACCTCTGCGGGTACCCCGCTCGCCCGGGAAGCAACGCTGGCAATTACCCTCGACGTACCGGAAGATACTGACATTTATATGCCCATGGTTTCTCGACTTGCACAGCTGACCGTGATAGATGTGCTGGCGACAGGATTTACTTTGCGACGCGGTGCAAAATTCAGAGATAACTTGAAGCGGGTCAAGGAAGCGCTGAAGGAATCGCGTTTTGATAAGCAGTTACTTAATTTAAGTGACGATCGCTAAAAACGACTGTCACTGTCCTAATCTTATACGACATCCGAATGAGATTAATTTATCGCCATCGCGGCGTTATTTCATTCGGATTTCATGTTCAAGCAACACCTGGTTGTTTCAGTCAACGGAGTATTACATGTCCAGAAGGCTTCGCAGAACAAAAATCGTTACCACGTTAGGCCCAGCAACAGATCGCGATAATAATCTTGAAAAAGTTATCGCGGCGGGTGCCAACGTTGTACGTATGAACTTTTCTCACGGCTCGCCTGAAGATCACAAAATGCGCGCGGATAAAGTTCGTGAGATTGCCGCAAGACTGGGGCGTCATGTGGCTATTCTGGGTGACCTCCAGGGGCCCAAAATCCGTGTATCCACCTTTAAAGAAGGCAAAGTTTTCCTCAATATTGGGGATAAATTCCTGCTCGACGCCAACCTGGGTAAAGGTGAAGGCGACAAAGAAAAAGTCGGTATCGACTACAAAGGCCTGCCTGCTGACGTCGTGCCTGGTGACATCCTGCTGCTGGACGATGGTCGCGTCCAGTTAAAAGTACTGGAAGTTCAGGGCATGAAAGTGTTCACCGAAGTCACCGTCGGTGGTCCCCTCTCCAACAATAAAGGTATCAACAAACTTGGCGGCGGTTTGTCGGCTGAAGCGCTGACCGAAAAAGACAAAGCAGACATTAAGACTGCGGCGTTGATTGGCGTAGATTACCTGGCTGTCTCCTTCCCACGCTGTGGCGAAGATCTGAACTATGCCCGTCGCCTGGCACGCGATGCAGGATGTGATGCGAAAATTGTTGCCAAGGTTGAACGTGCGGAAGCCGTTTGCAGCCAGGATGCAATGGATGACATCATCCTCGCCTCTGACGTGGTAATGGTTGCACGTGGCGACCTCGGTGTGGAAATTGGCGACCCGGAACTGGTCGGCATTCAGAAAGCGTTGATCCGTCGTGCGCGTCAGCTAAACCGAGCGGTAATCACGGCGACCCAGATGATGGAGTCAATGATTACTAACCCGATGCCGACGCGTGCAGAAGTCATGGACGTAGCAAACGCCGTTCTGGATGGTACTGACGCTGTGATGCTGTCTGCAGAAACTGCCGCAGGGCAGTATCCGTCAGAAACTGTTGCAGCCATGGCGCGCGTTTGCCTGGGTGCGGAAAAAATCCCGAGCATCAACGTTTCTAAACACCGTCTGGACGTTCAGTTCGACAATGTGGAAGAAGCTATTGCCATGTCAGCAATGTACGCAGCTAACCACCTGAAAGGCGTTACGGCGATCATTACCATGACCGAATCGGGTCGTACCGCGCTGATGACCTCCCGTATCAGCTCTGGTCTACCAATTTTCGCCATGTCGCGCCATGAACGTACGCTGAACCTGACTGCTCTCTATCGTGGCGTTACGCCGGTGCACTTTGATAGCGCTAATGACGGCGTAGCAGCTGCCAGCGAAGCGGTTAATCTGCTGCGCGATAAAGGTTACTTGATGTCTGGTGACCTGGTGATTGTCACCCAGGGCGACGTGATGAGTACCGTGGGTTCTACTAATACCACGCGTATTTTAACGGTAGAGTAATCTCACCTGCCCCGGCCGCTGATGGCCGGGGTATTTAGCAACACATAAATTAGGACTACTCATTCAATCCAATCATAATCACAGCCCCCTGTAAAATGAATGCAGGGATAGCCTGAATGGAGATCTAAATAGCTTGCAAGACGTCGCATACCCGCTTCCTCTGCAACACTATGTCCAATAACTGCCATCGGTAATCCACTATCTTTTGAGTATTGTGTCTGCACCCATGTTTTGATTGAATCGTTAATCGTAATATAATAATCAGCCTGATATTCCATATACTGTATTGGATCACAAAAACAGCCAGCCCCTATCCCAACAGTTCTGACTACTCTGGCTTTATCTCCATAAAATTGAATACCGGGAAGATTATAAATTTTCAAATTTTTGGCAAAACGTTTGGTAATATTAATGGCACTGTCAGGTTCTATAGCATAAACATGGTACATATCATCAGAAGCAACAATATTTGTAACATCCAATTCTAACTGATGAGCCAAAGCCTTGGACATTCCGAACGTAGGTTCTCGATCCATGACATCATGGCAACGAATGATTACTAAATTATTTTTATGCATAAACTCCTTTTTTTGCTCAATTATTTTTAAATAACTGAGTTCACCGTGAGTATAACCCATTACTTTTCTGGCCCATGAAAACTCAAGATCTTCTCCCTCCAGATCAGCATAAGAATAAAATGTAGGTTCATGAGTAATAATGATATTGACACCTTCAAAAACAGCTTTTCTTAAAACATCCATTGAGGCAATCCAGCAGGTACCAATTTTATTAATACGTGTCGCTTCAGCACCAAAAATGATTTTATCAACAGTTGGCTGCGAAACGGCAACCATTGAATTTAAAAAACAATTAAGATCTGCGGCTGTTTTAATATGATGCATTCAACATCCTTCACATGTTTCATCAGCAATAAAATAATTTCAACATCTCTGGGAAGCGTTTTGCCCATGCAGACTCAGAGTGGGTATTACCTCCCCATAGGTGATAATCCATAGTTACATTGCGTTGTTTACGAAGACTCACGCATAATTTTTCAGCACCGGAAATATAAATTTCAGGAAAGTCTTCGCGCATACCACTAGTTTCCTGCGTACCGACATCAAGATACAGGGTAAGATTTTCAACTATATTATTGTCCTGAATAAAATTCAGCATTGCGCTGTCATTAAACCATAGTGCCGGCGAAAAAACGCCAACTTTTGAAAAAACGTCCTGACGAAGGATTGCGGCAAACAAACTGATGTACGCCCCCATAGAACTACCTGCTATCGCTGTATTATTACGATCTGGGAGAGTTCGAAAATTACTGTCAATATAGTTCTTGAGCGTGTCCACAATAAAATCAACATACAGCGCACCTTTTCCTCCACTATAATCCACATCAGGGTCCCAGCCAGGTAAGGGAAAAGATGTGTTTCGCGGCCATGGAGAATACTCATCCATACGGCTGAATTTACCATGAGACGATGCATTATCAATCCCTACAATGATAACACCGTCGTATTGTGAATTTGGGAAAAAAGCATCTACCGCCTCAGGTATATCCCATACATGTGGACCAAATGATATAGATTTATCAAATAAATTTTGCCCATCGTGCATATACAATACGGGGTAACTAACATCAGATTCATAATAGGACGCAGGTAGTAATATTCTTATTTCGCGACTACTTGCCAATTGTGGCATAGGAAAGGATTGCAACACATGATAGCGATTACCATAGTTCTCAATATCGTTCATGATTTAAATTAGCCTCAATGCAAAATGAAATATAACATCTAAGCACTCCCCTACCGCATTCTATATGGGGAGCACTTAGAAATGACTAATAACTATATTTTTATCTTAAAAAGTTTTTTCGCATTGGTAAACATAAGTTGTTCAAACTCACTTTGCGTTAATTTACTTTTTAATTCAGTAAAATACTTATTATAAAAATCATCATCATTATAAGTATCTAGTCCATTAATAGGATTATCGGTACCAAATAAAATCTTATCACTACCACAGATTTTTATCGCCTGGTAAACCATATCCGCCCTAACCCACGCAGTATCGCCATAGAGATTAGGAAGTTTTGCAATCAATTCGATCGCTTCCTGATTATCTGTCGCGAGCCCCATATGACACATAACAAAATTCACATTTGGATATTTAAGTGCCATCTCATAAACCAACTGTGGGCTGGATTCATAATCATTAGAAGTATGGCTAACTACCGGGAGATCATATTTTTGAGCAAGGCGTATATATTCCTGAACTTTATCTGAATTGAAAGCCATTTTTGAATGATATGGGTGAACTTTGATGCCATAAATGATATCTCGATTGCTGGCAATCATATCTTCAAAATCTTGATCACAACTTTCCAGACGAGGCTTAATCCACATAAACGCGCCAATTCGCTTTGCATGTTGACGAACAAGTCTGAGCATACGTTCATTGTTATCATGCTGTGTAACTTGATCTTCATCCGGAATCGGGTTCTGGTCATGATCAACTTCAACGGCAGATCCACAGGAACATAACGCAAAATCAATATTATACTTGTCCAGAGATACCAGAAAAACATCTTCTGGCATGCTGATTTTCACAAAATCACCAATATGAGTGTGTGCATCAATTATCATAACAAACATCCTAATTGAAATTTAAAAATCATAAAGATCAGCAGCAGGTAAACCTTCAATTTCATAACTGAAACCGGAGATCTCCATACTTCTTCCGTCATAAATAAAGTTGGCAGTATCTTCACTATTATTTAAGAAGAAAGTGATGTTATCGCGTTGATAAGCGATCACCGTAGGATGTTCAACATCTTTCCATTGTATTGATGCCTCACACCATTGTGGATGTTTTTTACGTAGACGTATTAACCAACGTATAAATTGCCGTAATTCAAGATCTTGTTTGTTTTCATCCCATATCATACATTTTCTATTATTCTCAAGCGTCATTGATTTAAAACCATCAATTCCTATTTCGCTACCGTAGTAGATACAAGGAGAGCCCGCTTGAGTTAACATAAATAAATAGGCGAGTTTAACTTTTCGTTTATCATTCAAACAAACGCTTAAAATACGCGCGGTGTCATGACTATCCAGAAGATTAAACATAACTTCAGTTATATTTTTAGGATAACAAAGATAAGAACGTGTAACGGATGTCATAAATTCTTGTTTTGTTGTATCCTGTAACGCAAAATAATCAATAATCCCATATGTTAAGGGATAATTCATTAATGAATCAAACTGATCACCACGCAACCAGGGGGTGCCCTCATGCCATATCTCACCCAAAATATAACATTCAGGTTTGATATCTTTAATCACCTTTCTGAAATCTCGCCAGAAATGATGATCCACTTCATTCGCAACATCCAGACGCCAACCATCAATATCAAAATTTTGCGTCCAATAGCGAACTATACTAAGTAAGTATTCACGGCACTCTTCATTCTCAGTATTTAGCATGGGCATTTCAATAACATTGCCAAAGGTTTCATAGTTAAAGTTTTTAAAATCCCATTCACTTTTTGGAGTATCGGGATAAACAGGAAATTTATGAATCCAGAACCAATCGGCGTAACGTGAATTGGCACCATTGCGTACAACGTCAAGCCATATTGGAGAATCAGCTCCTAAATGATTAAATACTGCATCCAACATAATTTTTATTCCAAGCTTATGCGCTTCTTCAATCAAAGTATGGAAAGCAATATTCCCGCCTAAATGTGGATCAACACTAAAATGATCGATGGTGTCATATTTATGGTTGGAAGCTGAAGTAAAAATAGGACAAAAATAAATCCCATCAATACCCAGATCTTCCAGATAATCGAGTTTATCAATAACCCCCCACAGATCCCCACCCATAAAATTGAATGAAGTCGGTGTACTGCCCCACGGTTCTACCCCTTCTGGGGATATTTCAGGTCTGCCATTACAGAAACGGTCTGGAAAAATTTGGTACCATACCGTATTTTTTACCCAGGAGGGCGTATTTAGAACGTCAATTTTATTAAGATAAGGGAAGCAAAAAAAGTTATTTAAGCGGCTTAACTCTCGTTCTTCGCACTCCGGTGAACTGATATCAACACACCTTTTCTCACCAAAAAGAAACTTCTCTCCCTCTTTCCCAAAAAGTATAAAACCGTAACGGCAACGGCGTTTTTGAGGTTTGAACACTGCAAACCAGTGATCATGAAATTCGGTGACAGCTTCTTGTTCCATCTCGATCTCGTTGCCGCCAATCCAGCCGAACGCGTCTGTCCCGGCCATGTTACCGCCGTCAAGACCACCTTCAGCCCAATTATATGGATCGCCTATCCAGAGAATAACTTTATCAACTTCTCCTCTTAATGTGCGTAACCGTACATGCAAAGTTTCGTTATCATAGGCATAGCTATCTTCACTTTTTGCTGAGTGTTTTAACGAACTAACTGTAATCATAAATACTAATCCCTAAATTATTCCTTAACGGCACCGCTAACAAGTCCAGTAGTTATATGCTTCTGTGTGAATACAAATAACAATGTGATAGGTACTGCAACTAAAAGCGCCCCAGCAGCAAAAAGCGTATAATTCTCTGCTGAATTAGAAGCAATCCAACTAAAAATGCCAATCGCCAGGGTCATTTTATCCTCACTACGAAGCACCAACGTTGGCAAAATGAAGTCCATCCATGGTCCAGTGAACGAAACTAATCCAACGAAAACGAGAATCGGCTTAGCCAATGGCAATATTATCTGAATAAAAATAGTCAGATGCCCTGCTCCATCTATTTTAGCGGCCTCATCCAAAGAAGTTGGAATAGCATCAAAATAACCTTTTACCAACCACGTCATAAAGGGCAATGAACCGGTTACATAAACCAGAAGCAACCCAGTATATGTGTCTATCAAATTGGCCTTTGATAGCAGGATATAAATTGCAGTCATTGATAAAAATGCAGGAAACATTTGCAATACAAGAATACTCATTAACGTATTACGCTTTCCACGAAATCGATACCTTGAAAAAACGTAGGCGGTCATCGTCACAACGAACAGTGAAATTAACATGTTAGCGGTAGCAAGAATGAAAGTGTTCAAATACCACTGCATATATGGCGTATCCGTGAACAACGTTATGTAGTGGTCAAATGTAAACTCGATGCCACTAAATGTTGAACTAAATAGATTATTCCCTTTTTTAAAAGATGCCATTATCGTCCATATCACTGGCCCAAGCACAAGAATGGAGTTGCAGATTAAAAAAAGATAAACTAAGAGCGTTGATATTTTACGTAAAAATTTATCCATTGTCACATCCCTACATCATCTTTAAATGATTTCATCCGTCTGAATTGCCATATTGCTATAACCGATAAGAAGATAAATATTATGATGGAGATTACAGAAGCTATATGATATTGCTGGAAATTCAATGTGAGTTTATAAATCCAGGTAATAAAAATATCGGTATGCCCAGCGAATCTGTATTCCGGATTAGTCGGACCACCTTCAGTCAGAAGATAAATTGCACCAAAATTATTGAAATTATATGCAAATGTCATTACCAGAGTTGGCGCAACCTGATGTAACACCATTGGCAATGTAATTTCCTTAAACTGTTGCCATTTAGTTGCGCCATCGACCTCACTAGCCTCATACAAATCTCGGGATATGTTTGTTAATGCACCCGCGATCAATAGCATAAAATACGGTGCCCCTACCCAAACACAAACGGCAATTACTGTTATTTTTGCATTTAATGGAACCGACAGAAAATCAACTGAATTCATTCCGATACTGTTCAGAAACGAGTTAACCGGACCAATTCCATTTAAAAGAAGACGGAAAATAAGTAACGTTACAAATGTGGGTATGGCATATGGCAGTATAAATATCAATCGCCAGACTTTTGCGAAACGTATATTTTTTTTAGCCAGTGCTAAAGCCAGAATAAAGCCAAAACTGAAGGTAAAAATCGTCGCGCAAATTGCCCAAATAAATGTCCAGAGAGCGACACCTAGAAACGTATCAGACCATATTTTAAATTTAAACAACATTATGAAATTTTTAATCCCAACCCAATCAACCAGGTTCTTTGGTGGGATGTGATTTGGCGCAGCATAGTTTGTAAACGATACAAGAACTGTAATTACAATAGGTAAAACAATGAATGCTATACTCGCTAAAAATGCGGGCGTTAGGACTATAAATGCAAATTTATCCTCATAGAGCTTATATAACTGTTGTTTAAAAGTCAGATGGCAATAAGATGAGTTCCGCGCATCTTTAATATTAAGGATGTAAATAGTGGCGAATAAGCCAACAATAATGCTCGCTATCACGCCCTCTACAAGCATAAATATAGAATTGTCACCCTGAATAACAGTCAACCCTTTTCGAATTTGCGCGACATCACCTAATGTGAACAAACCTATTAATGTATGCACAATATCGGAAAGATAAAGCAAAAAGCATACTTGTATTGCAAAGAATATCCCGCCTTTCACATAATAATGACGTGATAACTGAGTCCCGCCCATAATCAAACAGGAAATAGGTAGCACAGGTGCACTCTTCATTTTCAGTTGTTGTGTATTCACAATTACTCCTGAAGCGAAAGTTGTTCTTCAATAATTGTTTGTGCATGATTTAAAACTTCATCCGGTGTTTTATTCTCAACCCAGGTAGCCAAAATAGCATTAGTCATTGGAGACCATAGATAAGACATTTCCGGTATTGATGGCATTGCGTCAGAATAATTAGCTTGAGCAATAATTGCTTTTATAGCTTCACTACCTGTCTGGCTAATTTTGTTCATAAGTGAATTGATTGGTGGGATGAGATTCGTCATTTCATAACGCTTCATCAACATCTTATCCGTTGTCAGGTAGTCAGCGAATAATTCAGCGGCATGAGGATATTCGGTAAATGAGCTTACAACGGCCAGCCGTACTGTTGAAAATGTGCGAGGCTGATGACCATCTAATGTTGGGATGCGTGTCACGCCAAAATTGATTCCGCTGTCAATGTAACCTTGTATGGACCAAGGTCCGTCGATTACAGCAGCAACTTTACCTTCATTAAACAGACCTCTTAGAACTTGTGGATTACCCATATCAAGAGGATTAGAGGGATTCGCTTTCTTTAAGCGTTTCATCGTCTCTAGCCCTTTCTTCGCTTCAGATGAAGCGATGCCTAGAGCTTTAGGATCGTTACCGGTTTTACCGAATTCGTTGGCACCATACAAGGTAATAAACATACGTGAAACATAATAATTTTGTACATCCCATAGCAGAGCATATTTATGCTCGGATGAATTATTAAACTTTTCACTGAAAGTATTGATTTCTTCGAATGTTTTTGGTGCGGTGTTTAACAAATCCTTATTATAGAAAAGCGCCAGCGTTGCGAAACTTACAGGAAAACCATAGCTGATGTTATTATATGTAGCTGCCGATACTGCGCCTGGAATAAATGTTTTTTTAATGCGCTCAGCTGAGACCATGTTTTCCATAACCCCGCCAGCAACGACTAACCACCCCAGGGTATCATGTTCAATTTCAGCTACATCAGCTACACGAGTCGTACCCCCATCCTGCATAATTCTTGATGCTGCATCCATTGGCGCTATATTGCGAAATGTAAACTTTACCTTGTAGCCAAAATCTTTATTGAATTCCTTTGCTGCATATTTCATATATTCCGCGCTTGTGGCATCAGACCAAACTAACAACTCAGCATCAGTTTCAGGAATTAATTTTTCTGCCATCGCCTGGGGTGTTAGCGTACTGGAAATTGCAAGAATTATAACTGTGACGATATTTGAAAGCTTCATTATATTTACCTCATGAATAACATCTTTAAGTAGTACATGCTGTACGACTACATAAGCATTCACGCCATTATCAACACAAATCAAGGCCAATCAACTGTCAAATAAGATTTTAATAATGAATAACTGCAAATAGTGATGCATATCCCATTTGCAGTAATTTGTTGAGGAAAAAAATATTTTATTGCCGCAGAGTGTTTAGGAGTACATGAGGTACGACTATATGGAATAACAGAAATCATATCTTAAATTGATATTTTGGAAGGAACTCATTTATGGTTTTAATAAAAAAGAATGTCTTATCGGCTTCAATTGCAACAGTCCTTTTAGGCTCAACAGGAGCCTTTGCGGCAAACGATCGCGGCTTTACCTCCGACACTGACTGGTCAGAAGAACAAGCGGGCTTTAATGGACATGTTGGTACTACATTTGAATATGAGACCAAAAGCACTGATAACTATTTAGGTAAAACAGTAAAGGAATATACTAAAACACACGAGATTTTCCAGGCCTATTTCAGCCAACCTAATTGGCAATTTGCAGCAATCTATGGCCTTAAGTCTATCGATCGCCGACAAGAAGAAAAAGGCTATCACGAAAATGAAACAAGTCTGCAAAACTATATATCACTAAACAAAACGTTCACTATTGGTAACGGTTTCGACTTCAGTCTGGTATACGACCTGATGTATACCGACGGAAATATAGATAGCCCTTATGTTACAGGCTTGCATACTGTAACTGTTGACAACAGTTTTCGCCCTACGTTGACGTACTTTAACTCTGACTGGAACGCAGGTTTTTATTCAAACGTTGAATACTTATACAGTCGAAATGATAAGAGCTCCTGGGGGCGTACGCGAAGAAGAAGGTCAAAGTATACTATTTCAGCCCTATAAACGTTTTGGTGCATGGGAGTTTGGTATTGAATTTTTCTACCAGAAAAAGCATAACGATGAATTTAATCACGGTAAAATAAATGATCGTAGTATTTATACCGAAACTTACTACGAGCCAATTATCAAATATGCTTTTGAAAACGCAGGTAATCTGTATCTACGCACCCGCTTCGGACACGGGAAAACAGAAAACGCAGATAGTTTGCAATACAATGCAAACAGAACCTATTTCAAAACAATTCGAAAAGCCACTCTAGGTTATGAACAAAACATAGGTGACGACTGGATAGCCAAGATTGAATATAAACATGCCTGGGAAAAAGAGCACAAAAACTTTTATGATCCAAGAGATGAAGAAAAATATAATGTGCTCAATCAGGATAATATTTATGTTCATGCTTTCTATCGCTTTTGATTAAACAGAGGGAAACCTATGTTCAGCGCACTAGATATTAAAACGTTGATGCAAGGAACTTTATATGGTGATCCATCACTCAGGGTTGATACCATTCGGCCAATCCATAGTCCTTTAGTTGGTGGACTCTCGATTGTTATGACACCTGGAGATTTGTTGCATATACCAACGACTGGTGCGGATATAATTATCGGACCGGAAGAGATCATTAGTTCTAATGCTAAGGCAAAGATTGTAGTCGATTATCTGAACGTGAATAACCTTAACAAAGTTTTAAGATACTATAAGGTACATAAGTATCGTTTGTTTGAGCAAGAAAACACTTCAACGATACCTGATGTATACATTGGTAAACACTGCCAGATAGGTATGAACTGCCATTTTATGCCGGGTGTTAAAATTATGAACTGTGTGACCATAGGTGATAATGTTGCCATTCATGCGAATACAGTGATTAAAGAAGGCACTATTATTGGTAATGATGTTATTATTGATTCTAATAATTCCATCGGTAATTATAGCTTTGAATATATGGCTGATGAACGTGATTCATATGTCCGAGTCGATAGCATCGGTAGAGTTATCATAGGTGATGATGTTGAAATCGGTTGTAACAACACCATTGACCGAGGAACACTTGGAGATACGATAATTGGTCAAGGCACTCGTATTGATAATCAAGTGCAGATTGGACATGACTGCATAATCGGCAATAAATGCCTGATTGTTTCACAATGCGGTTTCTCAGGACATGTTGTTTTAGGCGAACATGTTATTACACATGGTCAAGTCGGAATCGCCGGTCACATATCAATTGGTAGTTATTCGGTAATTAAGGCTAAATCAGGTGTAAGCCATTCTTGTCCTGAAAAGAGTGACCTTTTTGGTTACCCTGCCAAAAATACGCGAGAATACAACAAAAATCTCGCTGTCCTTAATAACCTAACTAAACAGCATGGTGTATATAAACAGTGAGTCGTTGAGAAGTATTATTTATATACATTAACATTAACATTAACACTGACATAGAAATAGCTTAACTAAGCTATACTACTTTTATTGAGAGTTTAAATGAAAAATAAATTGCTTATTGCGGCTGTGTTGACTGGTCTTCTTTCAGGATGCGTTGATGGCAATTCACCCTCTGGCAGTCAGGAAGGTGTCGTGAAAGCGGATCCTCGCTATTCAGAATGTAACCTCCCTGATGTAAATGAAAGAGGGCCAATTGCTGCGGGTCTTTACATTTCCGGAACCCTCCCGGAAGGCTATTGGTTAATGAAGCCAGAGCGTAAAATGCATTATAAGGGAGATGGTATTTATCAGCTTGTTTATTCTGAAAAAGCAGGTGCGGTAACAATGCAATTTGCGACTATGAACTGGAACCCGCAGTTCACTGTAACAGGTCTTGAATTGCCATTAAATCAGGCTAAAACACTCAAGAAAGGAGGCATGGATAAAAATACAAAAGTCGTCATTCCTGCCGATGGAAAGTATGTTTGGACGATTCAAATTGGTCCTGATAAAAAGGCAATAGCCGCCATGGTAGCACCATGTAAATAGTTATTTTTAGCACTCCACTATTCAACATTCGTTGAATAGTGGAGTATCAGTATTCCAAAATTCTTGTTAATGAGAGCAGATTATGGCCGCGGTAATTCTACGCAAAGTTGAAAAAATTTATGACAATGGATTCAAAGCTGTTCACGGCATTGATCTCGATATAAACGATGGTGAATTCATGGTTTTTGTTGGACCATCTGGGTGTGCCAAATCAACTACATTACGCATGATTGCAGGTCTTGAAGACGTATCAGGTGGTGAAATTTACATTAGCGACCGCCTTGTTAATACCCTTCCGCCTAAAGATCGCAGCATTGCAATGGTGTTCCAGAACTATGCGCTGTATCCCCATAAGACTGTATTTGACAATATGGCTTTTGGTTTAAAAATGCAAAAAAGGCCAAAAGAAGAGATTAAGAAAATTGTCGAAGAAGTTGCAGAAAAACTTGAAATTAGCGATTTACTTTACCGAAAACCGAAAGAAATGTCGGGTGGTCAGCGTCAGCGTGTCGCGGTAGGCCGTGCAATTGTCCGTAAGCCAGATGTTTTCTTATTTGATGAGCCACTATCTAACCTTGATGCGAAACTTCGTGTTTCAATGCGAGTCAAAATTGCTCAGTTGCATCAGTCTCTCAAGGATGAGGGTCACCCAGCAACCATGATTTATGTTACACACGATCAAATTGAAGCATTGACCCTCGGTGATCGTATTTGTGTGCTTAATCAGGGGCGAATAATGCAGGTCGACACACCAGTTAATCTGTATAACCACCCTGCTAACAGATTCGTTGCTGGCTTTATTGGTTCCCCGTCAATGAATTTGATAGATGCGGTTGTACGTGAGGAAGACGGTAAACTCTATATTGACATTGCCAAAAATATTCGGTTGTACATACCTGAGAATAAACAATCAGTACTCAAAGCGTATATAGATAAACCCGTTTGTTTTGGTATTCGTCCAGAACATATCTCTTTGAGTGTGAATTGCAAAGAAATGAATACAGTCACTGGTGCATTAAGTATTATTGAAAATATGGGCAGTGAAAAATATCTTTACTTTACCGTTAACAACAAAGAGTTTATTGCAAAAGTCAACGATCAATCAATTACTACAGCCGATATTGGTAAAAATTTGTATTTCAACCTTGATACAAGCTTCTGTCATATATTTGATTTTTACACTGAAGAAAATCTAACTAATTATTTGTGATTGATATGACAATAACCCTAGGTTGAATAACGGTATTAAACCTTACAATTCCATAAGGCTTCTTACTGCTCGAACTGTCTATTGGTAAATGTCATTAACTCCACGAACTGATTCTTATCGAGGTAATTGAGTTACAAAATTCCATCCATAAAAAAGAGCATATATGAATAAACCGTTGATAACACCGCTTACTCAGTGAGCCTACTATTTAGGTCAGAGCATGTCTTCTGACCATAGTTGGAGGGCATTCAGATTCGCAGTTCACAATGCTTACGTACTGTAGACCTGTAACCAGCTTGGGGATGAATGACGATAAATCCACATTTTAGCTCAGCAATTTTTTCGAAAATGTTAATTAATAATGTTAAAATTGGTAAGATTTCATTTTCATTTCAGGAGCGCGTCTATGATACATTTGGTAAATAAATTGATAAATTTTGGTTTCACTCGCACCGATGCACAGGTTTACATCAGTCTGTTGAAAAACGGTCGTAGCAGTGGTTACAAGATAGCAAAAGAAATTTCACTTTCTCGTTCGTCTGTATACTCATCTATTGATAATCTTTACAAGAACGGTTATATCTTTCTTGTCGATGGTGAAACTAAAGAATATGAAGCAAAATCTCCTGAACTCATACTTTCACAAATTGAAAAAAGCACTATTGACAATATAAAAATTCTAAAAAAAGAATTATCACAGATGATGTTTCAGAATGAACGTGAATTCATTTATAATGTCTCTGGTTTCGATAACTTACATCAGAAAGCTAAAGAGATGCTTTCTTCTGCAGAGTGTGAAATTTACCTCAACACGGATTTTGACTTACATTTTTTGAAAAATGAAATTTGTGAGGCTCTGAATCGACATGTTCGAGTTATTGTTTTTTCATTTAATAAACTTATTACTCCCGACCCACGTGTAGAACTGTATTACCGCTTTAACCATGAAGAAGAATATTACCCTTCTCACCGTTTTATGCTTGTTGTTGATATGAAGACAGTAATGGTTTTTTCACAACGAGCTGAATCACTGGGGTTATACTCGAATAATCGCTTGCTTATCAATATAATTGCCGAACATATCCATAGTGATATATATCTAACCAAGTATCAGCAACAATATCCAGATGCCAATGCATTAATAAATACTTTGCATGAATCTGGCAATGATATGGTGCAGGATGAAAAACATTTGAGTGATAGCAAAAGCCGTTAATATTTTCCTTTCATTGTGATCGTCTGTAGGCGATCACAATCTATTTGTCTTTTATAACGTCTAAACTTTTTTATGCAAAGGTGTATTTATGATTTTTTTTAACGATATAAAGCCCACTGGTTGGTTAAAGAATAAGATGGAATGGTATATGAACGGTCATATAGGAGAACTGGATAAATTAGTTCCCCATCTTATTACGGAGCATAAAATATATGGAAGAGATCGTATAACTCCACGCACTGTATCTGCTGAAGATGGCGTTATTAAAAAACAGAATAATCCCGATGATAACATGATGCAATATTATTGGTGGGATAGTGAAACTCAATCGAATTGGAAGGATGGATATTGCCGCAGTGCCTACTTGTTAGATAATAAAGAATGGCAGGAAAAAGCGAGCGATTTATGTTTGGAACTTATCGATACGCAAGATGATGATGGCTACATTGGAATTTATGATTCATCATTAAAATTTAACTGTAAAGCAGAAAACGGAGAGTTCTGGGCACAAGCTACTGCCTTGCGTTTTGTGCTTGGATGTTATGAGTCAACCCGTAATGAGAGTTTATTAACTTCTCTTACCCAAGCCGCACAATGCATTATGGCTGGCTACCCTAAAGAAACGTCACATCCTTTCGTTGTGGAACAGAGTTTTGCTGGACATAGCCACGGATTAACAATAACAGATGTTTTCTACCGCCTTTATGAAATAACCAATAACATTGAATATCTCTCATATTGCTTGTGGCTGTATGAAGATTATTCCGCAGGATGCGTGTCGGAGCAAGATCTGCAATATAAAAATGTCATAGACCCTGGTTACCTTCTTAAAGGTCATGGCGTACATACGTATGAGCATATTAGGGCATTAGCCATCGCAGCGAGCCAACGGCCGCAGTATCAAACTGCATTAGATATTTTTTTATCCCAGTTGAAATATTATCTTACACCATCTGGCGCTCCCATTGGTGATGAATGGATTACAGGACGCACAGCTAATGCCACTTATACAGGCTATGAATATTGTTCTGTTCATGAACTATTTAGCACTTATGTTATGTTAATAAAACTGACCACTAATATTGGTCTGGCCGATGATGCTGAGTGGCTATTCTATAATGCTAGTTTTGGCATGCAGCATCCCATACTTCACGCGATAATGTACTGTAAGACTGATAATTGTTATGAAGCAAATGAAAGGAAACATCCGGACAGTAATCAGTTTAATACCAGATATAAATACTCCCCTACTCATGAGGAGGCTGCTGTCTGCTGCGTACCGAATACAGCAAGAACCATACCGGCTTTTGTCGAAAATATGTTTCAAGAAAATAACAATGGTTTTACTGCATTATTTTATGGCCCGTGTGAGTTTTATGGCACATTTAATAATGTTGCAATTAAAATTACACAATTAACTGAATACCCTCATGATTTAAGCGTAAAATGTCTCATTGAGCCTGAGTCATCTGTTCGTTTTGCTCTCAGTTTCCGTTACCCCGGCTGGGCAAAAATGATGATTATTAATGGTGTTACTTTTACTAAAAATGATACTCAAAACTCACTTATTATTTTAGATAGAACATGGCAACATCATGATGTGATTGACATTAAATTTATAGCTGATATACAGTTTAATACTGACTTATGTGGTGACACTTATATTTCCAGAGGTCCCGTTTTATATGCAATTGAGCTTGAGAGCGATATTTTAATCAAAAAAAACTCTGCTGAACGGGAAATATTTTGACTCAGGATACATACCCTGTAGTAGAGCTGATGAATCTATCCAGTTCTCTTATGCTGATATGGAATCTTTTTCATATTCAACCTCACCAGAGGGCAAACAATACATTGAAGGCTGTTTTTATTTAAACAAGACTAAAATAGTCAGAAAACTTATACCATTTGGTCAAACCATTCTTCGCAAAGTAACTTTCTCCAATATAGAGAGTTAATATTTTCGAGTATTATAATTAATTAAAGGGATTTCTATGTACCTTACTGATAATATTATCAAACTGTCGAATAAAATAGGTCAGCGTGTTTATACTGTTGTCTCTGAAATGTCGATTGAAGCATGGATAACAAAAGAACCGCAGCCTTTTGTTTATCGCCGTAGCGGCGCTTACCAGAAACTCACCATTGGCTCAGACTGGGGTCAACTGTTTGACTGTGCCTGGATGCGAGTTTATGGTAAACGTCCAGCAGATAAATTTAGACACAAACTCGTCGCTCTCGTTGATATCGGTGGCGAAGGTCTTATTGTGGATAAGAATGGTTCACCCATCTGCGGCATCACGAATAAAGCATCATCTTATGGCGTACCGCCAGATAAACCAGGTAAATGGGTGGTTGACCTTTCTCTCGTTAGTGAAAATGACGAGGTCGAGTTTTGGATTGATGCTGCGTGCAACGATTTATTTGGCTATGTCACTAATGGAGGGATTATTACTGATGTTCATATCGCGACATGTAATCAACTACTGAAATCCCTTTATTATGATGTTGAAGTGCTTTTCGACTGGATTAATGATGGTCAGAAGTTTGAATCCATACATCCTAAAGGTATTATCCCAGAAAAAATTATCACCAAAAGAAGCGAGCGTACTGACGAAATCATAAGAATTCTCGAATATATTGATAATACGTTAATTACCTTTTGCAATGAAGAAATAATTAAATGCCAAATTGCAATCCAATCCATAATTAGTAAAAACAATAATCCTTCAGAGTTCAGGATTATGGCTACTGGTCATGCCCATTTAGATATAGCGTGGATGTGGCCTTTAAGAGAAGGACGCAGAAAAGCACTAAGAACATTTGCCACCGCCCTGGCAAACATTGAAAAATATCCTGATTACATTTTTGGCGCTAGTCAGTACCAACTTTTTCACTGGATAAAAAAAGATTATCCCTATTTCTTCGAAAAGTTAAAAAAACAAATCGCCGCAGGCCGCTTTGAGTTACAAGGTTGCTTTTGGGTCGAATGCGATTTAAATCTGGTAAGTGGTGAATCGCTGATAAGGCAAATCATGCATGGGACACGATTCACACTGCAGAATTTTTCAAAGAAGATAAATTATGTCTGGCAACCGGATGTCTTTGGATTCCCCGCCACGCTTCCACAAATTCTCAAAAAATCAGGCATTAACTATATTGCATCGCAAAAGCTCTCACAAAACAAGATTAATAAATTTAATAATTACCTTTTCCGCTGGCAAGGCCTGGATGGCTCAGAAATTCTGATGCATAACTTTCCTGAAGATACGTATGATAGCCGAGCCCGCGCTCGCTCTTTAGAATATATTGAACAAAACTATAATGAAAAAGAAATCTGTCCCTATGCGCTTATGGTGTATGGTGTCGGTGATGGCGGCGCTGGCCCCGGTGAGGAACATATAGAACGATTAACACGCATACGCAATATTGATGGCTTACCTCATGTTGATTTCAGCCGTGTTGATAAGTTCTTCACTCACGCCGACGCCTTTCGCGAATCCTTGCCCATTATTTCGGGTGAACTTTACTTCGAGGCTCATCAAGGGTGCTTTACATCAGAGTCAGCAACTAAAGCCCATAATCGAATTATGGAAAATAAACTCCATGATGCTGAATTTTTTATAACTATTACTAATAATATGACGTCAATTCTTCGCAGTGAGTTTGATGAAATATGGAAAGCGATGCTGACCTTGCAATTCCATGACATCCTTCCCGGCTCATGTATTTCAAGAGTTTATCATGAAACTGAAAAGGAATATCTTAAACTAGAAGCAAAAACCGAGAAAATTATTTCTGATGCGCAGTCTACTTTATTAAGTAAAATTGACACTTCATCTTATAAAGATCCGCACATTTTATTTAATACCACCTGTTTTGCTCGTAACGAATGGATCAATATAAACAACAACTGGCTCAAAGCACGAGTAAACTCTTATGGTTATGCTGTGATTGATCCAAAGAATAAGATCGTAAATGGTCTGAAGGCAGAATCTCGAAGTATTGAAAATAATTACATTAAACTTCTTTTTTCAGAAAGCGGTGATTTAATTTCGCTATATGATAAAAGATATGGTAAAGAATACATTACTGAAAATATGCACAGTGAGATCCGTGCATACCACGAAGATGCAGGTTTTTTCGCGGCCTGGGATTTTGCTTCAAATTATCGTGATGGGGAATCATATGTTTTACTCGCTGAAAAAATGACAACTGTGATCAGCGGGCCTAAAACTACGATGACGCTGATTTATCACTACAATTCCTCTTATCTTCGCTTCGCATTTACCCTGACACAGGACAGTCCACGCGTTGATGTCCAAACTTTTATTGATTGGCACGAACCTAATGTTTCTCTCAAAGTAAAATTCCCGGTATCAGTACAAACATCTCTTGCACAATGTCAAATTCAGTTCGGTGTAATTGACAGACCAACGCATAGCGATGATTCGTTCGCTTTTGCCAAAGATGAAATACCAGCACATCACTGGGTCGACCTTTCTGATCAAGAAACTGGCATTGCTTTAATAGCAAAAAACAAATATGGCTATCGTGTCAAAGACCAGACGCTAGAGTTAACTTTGTTGCGTTCGCAGCACAAACCTGGGGAAGTTGTTAAGGCAGATAATTATGATAATTTCCTGATTAATAATTTTGCAGATATTGGTAAACAAAAATTCACATTCTCCTTATTTCCTCATCATGGAGATTACCGTGTGGGTGGTGTCGTTAACCAGGCCTATATAATGAATCATCCCTTACAGATCGTCCCTGTCAAACCACACCCGGGTGAACTACCCCCTTCACTATCATTTTTTGCTATCGATACTAACAGCGTTATCATCGAAACAATAAAATTAGCTGAAGACGGCGACGGTATAATCGTAAGATTATATGAGAGTTATGGATTAGAAATTTCAGCCATGCTTTCGTGGGTATGTAATTATCACTACGTTCAATATGTCGATCTCCAAGAAAATAAATTAGATGACAGTTTTTATTGCAATCAATATTGCAATCTTGAATTCAAACCTTTTGAAATTATCACGCTACGATTAACTCAATAGCGTACTAATCTAAAAACTCAAAATGGTGAGAACACTCATTGAGATTTTTTATCAAGTACAGCCTCTCAATAATTTGAGAGGCTGTTTTTTATTTGATGGGATAAAGATCTTTGCGCTTATACGGCTGGATTTCGCCCGGTTTGCGAGTTTTCAGCAATTTTAGTATCCAGGTGTATTGTTCTGGTCGCGGACCAACAAAAATCTCGACTTCTTCATTCATCCGCCGCGCAATCGTATGATCATCCGCCTCTAACAGATCATCCATCGGTGGGCGCACCTGAATCGTCAGATGATGCGTCTTGCCATCATAAATCGGAAACAGCGGTACAACGCGCGCACGGCACACTTTCATCAAACGACCAATCGCGGGCAACGTCGCTTTATAGGTGGCAAAGAAATCCACAAATTCGCTGTGCTCTGGGCCATGATCCTGATCGGGTAAATAATATCCCCAGTACCCCTGACGTACCGACTGGATGAATGGTTTAATACCGTCATTTCTCGCATGCAGACGACCGCCAAAGCGACGACGCACCGTGTTCCAGACATAATCAAAAACCGGGTTACCCTGATTATGGAACATCGCTGCCATTTTCTGCCCTTGCGAGGCCATCAGCATGGCAGGAATATCGACGGCCCAACCGTGCGGCACCAGAAAGATAACTTTCTCGTTATTACGCCTCATCTCTTCGATGATCTCCAGCCCTTGCCAGTCAACGCGCGGCTGAATTTTCTCCGGTCCGCGTATTGCCAACTCAGCCATCATTGCCATCGCTTGCGGCGCGGTGGCAAACATCTCATCAACAATCGCTTCGCGTTCAGCTTCACTACGTTCTGGAAAGCAGAGCGACAGATTGATTAACGCACGACGGCGTGAGCTTTTTCCCAGTCGTCCGGCAAAACGTCCCAGCCGTGCCAGAATGGGATCACGGAACTTTGGCGGCGTTAAAGCGATACCCGCCATCGCTGCTACGCCCAGCCATGCTCCCCAGTAGCGCGGGTGGCGAAAGGATTTATCAAACTCAGGAATGTATTCGCTATTATTTTTTTTCGTTTCCATGCTTTTCCAGTTTCGGATAAGGCAAAAATCAATCTGGTGATAGTGTAGCGGCGCAACTTGCCCCGCACCAAATAAAAAAAGCCGGTACTGACTTCGTACCGGCTGCGAATGGATGTTAATTAATCAAACCGTAGCTGCGGCACAATCTCTTTGGCCTGCGCCAGGAATTCGCGACGATCGGAGCCGGTCAGCCCTTCGGTACGCGGCAGTTTTGCCGTCAGCGGGTTTACGGCCTGCTGGTTTATCCATACTTCATAGTGCAGATGCGGCCCGGTTGAACGTCCGGTATTACCGGAAAGCGCGATACGGTCGCCACGTTTCACCTTCTGTCCCGGTTTCACCAGAATCTTGCGCAAGTGCATATAACGCGTGGTGTAGCTGCGACCATGACGAATAGCCACATAATAACCTGCTGCACCACTGCGTTTGGCAACCACCACTTCACCGTCACCCACTGAAAGCACTGGCGTACCTTGTGGCATGGCGAAATCAACACCTCTGTGTGGTGCAACGCGACCGGTCACCGGATTAGTACGACGCGGGTTAAAGTTAGACGAGATACGGAACTGTTTCGCCGTCGGGAATCGCAAGAATCCTTTCGCCAGACCAGTACCGTTACGATCGTAGAATTTGCCATCTTCAGCGCGGATAGCGTAATAATCTTTACCTTCTGAACGCAAACGTACGCCCAGCAGCTGGCTTTGCTCACGTTTACCATCAAGCATTTCTCGAGACATTAATACCGCAAATTCATCGCCTTTTTTCAGTTTGCGGAAATCCATTTGCCACTGCATGGCTTTAATCACTGCGCTCACTTCGGCGCTGGTTAAACCGGCGTTTCTGGCGCTGGCAACAAAGCTCCCCCCGACGGTACCTTTCAGCAGATTGTTAACCCACTCTCCTTGCTGCATTTCGCTGGTCATTTTAAAACCGTTAGCGGCAGTACGGTCATAGGTTCGGGTTTCACGACGAGACACTTCCCAGGTGAGGCGCTGCAGTTCGCCGTCCGCGGTTAATGTCCAGGAGAGTTGTTGACCGATTTTCAGGTTACGCAATTCTTTGTCGGCCGCAGCCAGTTGGGTGATATCACCCATATCAATACCATACTGATTGAGAATGCTGCTTAGCGTATCGCCAGTGGAAACAACATATTCATGCACGCCCGCTTCACCGGCGATTTTGTCATCCAGTTCGTCCTGAGGAATGGCTTCATCTTCTTGTGCAGCTTGATCAATCGGCTCACTGGCTTCAGGTAAGAGCGAACGAATTTCGTTCTGTTCCAGCTCAATGGTTTTGACAATTGGCGTGGCATCGCGGTGATAAACATAGGGCCGCCAGACAGCGACGGCCAGAGTAAGAACGGTGAGCGACCCCAACATAACGCGGTGTGGTCGCGGTAAATTATTAAACGCCAGGGCGACAGAGCGGGCTATCTGTTGCACGTAATCACTTCCTCATTAATCTCCTTTCAGGCAGCTCGCATACTGGTTGGCTAATTGACTCAGGAATTCTGAATAGCTTGTTTTACCCAGTTTGATATTCGTCCCCAGGGGATCCAACGTTCCCATACGAACGGATGTCCCTCGTGCGACGCTCTCAACGACCGCTGGCCTGAACTGTGGCTCAGCAAAAACGCAGGTTGCTTTTTGCTCAACCAACTGTGTTCTTATTTCATGTAAACGCTGCGCGCCAGGTTGAATCTCAGGGTTAACGGTAAAATGACCAAGCGGTGTCAGTCCAAACTGTTTTTCGAAATAGCCGTAAGCATCGTGAAAAACGAAATAACCTTTCCCCTTGAGCGGCGCGAGCTCGTTACCAACCTGCGTTTCGGTTGAGGCTAATTGTGCCTCAAAATCCTTCAGGTTGGCGTCAAGTTTGGCTCGACTTTGCGGCATAAGTTCCACTAATTTTCCATGGATTGCAACCGCTGTAGCCCGCGCTATCTCTGGGGAAAGCCAAAGATGCATGTTGAAATCGCCGTGATGGTGATCTTCGTCACTTTTTTCCGCGTGGTCGTGATCATCATCATCGCCGTGAATACTTTTCATCAGTAGCGGTTTCACATCTTCAAGCTGCGCAATCGTTACCTGCTTCGCTTCTGGTAATTTGCTTACCGGTTTTTGCATAAACGCTTCCATCTCCGGGCCAACCCAAACGACTAAGTCCGCGTTCTGTAAGCGTTTTACATCCGATGGACGCAGTGAATAATCATGTTCTGAAGCGCCGTCAGGCAGTAAAACCTCCGTTTCTGTTACACCATCAGCAATGGCAGAAGCGATGAACCCAACGGGTTTAAGCGAAGCGACAACGGCGGCATCTGCGGCCTGTGTTGCACCTCCCCAGAGAGCGGCGGATAATGCTGCGAAAAGAAGCGTTTTTTTATGTAACATAATGCGACCAATCATCGTAATGAATATGAGAAGTGTGATATTATAACATTTCATGACTACTGCAAGACTAAAATTAACATGACAAGTCTGGTTTCCCTGGAAAATGTCTCGGTTTCTTTTGGCCAACGCCGCGTCCTCTCTGATGTGTCGCTGGAACTTAAACCTGGAAAAATTTTGACTTTACTTGGGCCAAATGGCGCAGGTAAGTCGACACTGGTACGGGTAGTGCTCGGGCTGGTAACACCCGATGAAGGGGTTATCAAGCGCAACGGAAAACTGCGCATCGGCTATGTACCGCAGAAGCTGTATCTCGACACCACGTTGCCACTGACCGTAAACCGTTTTTTACGCTTACGCCCTGGTACACATAAAGAAGATATTTTGCCTGCACTGAAACGTGTCCAGGCCGGGCACCTGATTAACGCACCGATGCAAAAGCTCTCTGGTGGCGAAACGCAGCGTGTACTATTAGCGCGAGCATTGTTAAATCGCCCGCAATTATTAGTGCTGGATGAACCCACTCAAGGCGTGGATGTAAATGGCCAGGTGGCGTTATATGACCTTATTGACCAGTTGCGTCGCGAACTGGATTGTGGCGTTTTAATGGTCTCTCACGATCTGCATCTGGTAATGGCAAAAACCGATGAAGTGCTGTGTCTGAATCACCACATTTGTTGTTCCGGCACACCGGAAGTTGTTTCCCTACATCCGGAGTTTATTTCTATGTTTGGTCCTCGTGGTGCTGAACAACTGGGTATCTATCGCCATCATCATAATCATCGTCACGATTTACAGGGACGAATTGTTTTGCGTCGGGGAAATGATCGCTCATGATTGAATTATTATTTCCCGGTTGGTTAGCCGGGATCATGCTCGCCTGTGCCGCGGGTCCGCTGGGTTCGTTTGTAGTCTGGCGTCGTATGTCTTATTTCGGTGATACGCTGGCTCATGCCTCATTACTTGGCGTCGCGTTTGGTTTGTTGCTGGACGTGAATCCATTCTATGCGGTAATTGCCGTTACGCTGCTCCTGGCGGGCGGTCTGGTATGGCTGGAGAAGCGTCCACAGCTGGCGATTGACACGTTATTAGGGATTATGGCGCACAGTGCCCTGTCGCTGGGCCTGGTGGTCGTTAGTCTGATGTCTAACATTCGTGTTGATTTGATGGCTTACCTGTTCGGTGATTTGCTGGCAGTGACGCCAGAAGATCTCATCGCTATTGCGATTGGCGTGGTCATCGTGGTGGCTATTTTGTTCTGGCAATGGCGCAATTTGCTGTCGATGACGATTAGCCCGGATCTGGCGTTTGTTGATGGTGTGAAATTACAGCGCGTGAAATTGTTGTTGATGCTGGTGACGGCATTGACGATTGGTGTAGCGATGAAATTTGTTGGCGCGTTGATTATTACTTCACTGCTGATTATTCCTGCAGCTACTGCGCGTCGCTTTGCCCGTACGCCGGAACAGATGGCTGGTGTCGCTGTTTTGGTGGGGATGGTGGCAGTAACTGGCGGTTTAACCTTTTCCGCGTTTTACGATACGCCGGCGGGTCCGTCGGTGGTGCTATGTGCGGCACTGTTATTTATTCTCAGTATGATGAAAAAGCAGGCCAGCTAATCTATCGCTGAACACATTTGTCGGATGCGGCGCGAGCGCCTTATCCGACCTACGGTTCGCTATCTCTGGCTGGCCTGATAAGACGCGAACAGTGTCGCATCAGACACACTGCCAGTGTCGGATGCGGCGCGAGCGACCAATCCGACTTACGGCATTTCTGGCGGCGTTATGCCAAAGTGATTCCACGCCCGCGTCGTCGCCATACGCCCACGCGGTGTACGCTGCAAAAAGCCTTGCTGAATCAAATAAGGTTCCAGCACATCCTCAATGGTTTCACGTTCTTCGCCAATGGCTGCCGCAAGGTTATCCAGACCTACCGGCCCACCAAAGAACTTATCGATTACCGCCAGCAATAACTTGCGGTCCATATAATCGAAACCTTCAGCATCGACATTCAACATATCCAACGCCTGAGCAGCGATATCTGCCGAGATGGTGCCATCGTGCTTCACTTCGGCGAAATCACGCACTCGACGCAGCAGACGGTTGGCAATGCGCGGCGTACCGCGAGCTCGACGAGCAACTTCCAGCGCGCCGTCATCACTCATCTCAAGCCCCATAAAGCGTGCGCTGCGACTGACGATATATTGCAGATCCGGCACCTGATAAAACTCCAGACGCTGCACAATACCAAAACGATCGCGCAACGGTGATGTCAGCGAACCTGCGCGCGTGGTTGCACCAATCAGGGTAAACGGCGGCAAATCAATTTTAATGGAGCGTGCCGCCGGACCTTCACCAATCATGATATCCAGTTGGTAGTCTTCCATTGCCGGATACAACACCTCTTCCACCACTGGCGAAAGACGGTGGATCTCATCAATAAACAACACGTCATGCGGTTCAAGGTTAGTGAGCATCGCTGCCAGATCGCCCGCCTTTTCCAGCACCGGACCAGAAGTCGTGCGTAAATTAACGCCCATTTCATTGGCGACAATGTTGGCAAGCGTAGTTTTACCCAACCCCGGAGGACCGAAAATCAACAGATGATCGAGGGCATCGCCGCGCAGTTTCGCTGCTTTGATGAAAATCTCCATCTGTGAACGAACCTGCGGCTGACCAACATACTCTTCCAGTAATTTAGGGCGAATGGCGCGATCTGCTACATCTTCCGGCAAAGTGGTACCGGCAGAAATCAGACGGTCTGCTTCAATCATCCTTTACCTCATAACGCGGCGCGTAGGGCTTCGCGAATTAATGTTTCACTGCTGGCGTCAGGGCGAGCGATTTTGCTCACCATGCGGCTTGCTTCTTGTGGTTTATAGCCCAGCGCCACCAGCGCGGCAACCGCTTCCTGTTCAGCATCGTCGGTCGTCGGGCTGGCAGGTGACGTGAGTACCAGGTCGGCGGCTGGCGTAAAGAGATCGCCATGCAAACCTTTAAATCGGTCTTTCATTTCAACAATCAAGCGTTCGGCGGTTTTTTTGCCAATACCCGGCAGTTTCACCAGTGCCCCCACTTCTTCACGCTCAACGGCATTAACGAACTGCTGCGCTGACATTCCGGAGAGGATCGCCAGCGCCAACTTCGGGCCGACGCCGTTGGTTTTGATCAACTCTTTGAACAATGTGCGCTCTTGTTTATTGTTAAAACCGTACAGCAGTTGCGCGTCTTCACGCACCACAAAGTGGGTGAAAACGATCGCTTCCTGACCCGCTTCAGGGAGTTCATAAAAACAGGTCATCGGCATATGCACTTCATAGCCTACGCCGCCCACTTCAATTAACACCAGCGGGGGTTGTTTTTCAATGATGATGCCTCTGAGTCTGCCTATCACATGACGCTCCTGCGTAATGAATCAAAGATAATGCTGTATGATAAAAAAATGCTGGATAGATATCCAGCGAAGGATGAAGAAAACTTGCGAGGCGTCCCAACGATCTGAAAAATGGCGCAGTATAATTTATTCTACAGGTTATATTGGAAGCAAATATTTGAATATTACATATTCAGTGAAGAAATGCGTAATAAAAATATACATTGCGACTCCTGAAATAATAAATTTTTTATGCTATTACGTATATTCATATCTATTTCAATGGAATGACAACGTGAATATTAATTACCCTGCTGAATATGAAATTGGTGATATCGTCTTTACATGTATAGGTGCTGCCTTATTTGGTCAAATATCAGCTGCATCAAACTGCTGGAGTAATCACGTCGGGATCATTATCGGTCATAACGGTGAAGACTTTCTGGTTGCAGAAAGCCGTGTTCCCCTCTCAACCATCACTACGCTATCCCGTTTTATTAAACGCTCTGCTAATCAACGCTATGCTATAAAGCGATTAGACGCCGGGCTGACAGAACAACAGAAACAACGAATTGTTGAACAGGTTCCCTCCCGGCTACGCAAACTTTACCACACGGGTTTTAAATACGAATCTTCCCGCCAGTTCTGTTCAAAATTTGTCTTTGATATTTATAAAGAGGCGCTATGTATTCCGGTGGGTGAAATAGAGACGTTTGGACAACTGTTAAATAGCAATCCGAATGCAAAACTCACTTTCTGGAAATTCTGGTTCTTAGGTTCTATTCCGTGGGAGCGTAAAACCATCACGCCAGCCAGTTTGTGGCATCATCCGGGTTTGGTGTTGATTCACGCGGAGGGAGTTGAAACGCCTCAGCCTGAACTGACCGAGGCGGTATAACTTAACGCAGTCGCCCTCTCGCCAGGTTCAGCCGCGATTCGCTCATCTGCATTGCATTCTGGCTGACGTGACAATGGGTAATCGCGATAGCTAACGCATCAGCGGCATCCGCTTGTGGATTAGCGGGCAGTTTCAGCAAGGTGCGGACCATATGCTGCACCTGGCTTTTCTCGGCGCTACCAATACCTACCACCGTTTGCTTTACCTGACGTGCCGCGTATTCAAATACCGGCAATTCCTGATTCACCGCCGCCACAATCGCCACGCCGCGCGCCTGGCCCAGTTTCAGGGCTGAGTCAGCGTTCTTCGCCATAAAGACTTGTTCAATGGCGAAATAATCAGGCTGGAACTGGGTGATGATTTCCGTCACGCCCGCATAGATGAGCTTCAGACGAGACGGTAAATCATCCACTTTGGTGCGTATGCATCCACTACCCAGGTAGGACAGTTGCCTGCCTACCTGGCGGATGACGCCATAGCCGGTCACGCGCGAACCCGGATCAATGCCGAGAATAATAGCCATCACGCGTCTCCGTTTTGCTGTTTAGCAGGCCTCATCAGAGAGTCGCTGCAACCTCATCAGAGATTTCACCGTTATGGTAAACTTCCTGCACGTCGTCGCAATCTTCCAGCATATCGATCAGACGCATCAGTTTCGGTGCGGTTTCTGCATCCATATCAGCTTTGGTAGACGGGATCATGGAAACTTCCGCGCTGTCTGCTTTCAGACCTGCCGCTTCCAGAGCGTCGCGCACTTTACCCATTTCTTCCCATGCGGTGTAGACATCAATCGCGCCGTCATCATAGGTCACAACGTCTTCAGCACCTGCTTCCAAAGCTGCTTCCATGATGGTGTCTTCATCGCCTTTCTCGAAGGAGATCACGCCTTTTTTGCTGAACAGATAGGCTACGGAACCATCAGTACCGAGGTTACCGCCACATTTGCTGAATGCATGACGCACTTCAGCAACGGTACGGTTGCGGTTGTCAGACAGACATTCAATCATGATTGCCGTGCCGCCAGGACCGTAACCTTCGTAGATGATGGTTTCCATGTTTGCATCATCATCACCGCCCACACCACGTGCAATTGCGCGGTTCAGTGTGTCGCGGGTCATGTTGTTAGACAGTGCTTTATCAATTGCTGCACGCAGACGCGGGTTAGCGTCCGGATCGCCACCGCCCAGCTTAGCCGCGGTTACCAGCTCACGAATGATTTTAGTGAAGATTTTACCGCGCTTTGCATCCTGCGCAGCTTTACGATGTCTGGTGTTGGCCCATTTACTATGACCTGCCATAAAAATATCTCCAGATAGCCCTGCCTGTTCAGGCAGCGTTAATGACAAACTGTTCAATCGCCTGCCGGTTGCTCCAGGACTTAGTGAGCGCCGCCGCAGCAGGCGCATCAAGCCACTTGTAAGCCAGATGTTCAGTGAAAACGATCTGCCGCTCGTGCGGAAGCGCAAGACAGAACCATGATTCCGTATTACGCGTCACGCCCGGCGCATAGCGATGACGTAAATGTGAAAAAATTTCAAACTCTACCGTGCGCTGACAGTCAATTAAGGTCAGTTGTTCAGCGACAACATCAATGGTGACCTCTTCCTTTACTTCGCGCATGGCAGCTTGCGGCGCGGTTTCACCCTCTTCCACGCTGCCGGTTACCGACTGCCAGAAATCGGGATCGTCACGCCGCTGCAACATCAGCACCCGTTTCGTATCTTGTGCATAGATGACCACTAAGATCGAAACGGGACGCTTATACACTTTATCCTTCACGCTGCCTCTTCGTTGACTGCCTTCGCTCATCCCATTCACATAGTTATCTATGCTCATGGGAGTTCACTCAGTTGCCGCCTTGATGCAACGCGAATGATTTCGTGTATTTGAGTCATATCAGTTATTCTCAGCCTTCTTCACAACCTGAATGCTCAGCTCAGCCAGTGCAGTCGGGTTAGCAAAGCTCGGTGCTTCAGTCATCAGACACGCTGCCGCCGTGGTTTTCGGGAAGGCAATAACGTCACGGATATTGTCGGTGCCGGTCAGCAGCATGGTCAGACGGTCAAGACCGAATGCCAGACCTGCGTGCGGCGGAGTACCGTATTTCAGAGCGTCGAGCAGGAAGCCGAATTTCTCGCGCTGTTCCTCTTCGTTGATACCCAGAATACCAAACACCGTCTGCTGCATATCACCATTATGGATACGTACTGAACCACCGCCCACTTCGTAACCATTGATGACCATATCGTAAGCGTTCGCCACCGCATTTTCCGGTGCAGCTTTCAGTTCTGCAGCAGTCATGTCTTTCGGTGAGGTGAACGGATGGTGCATTGCCGTCAGGCCGCCTTCACCGTCGTCTTCAAACATCGGGAAGTCGATAACCCACAGCGGTGCCCATTTGCTTTCGTCGGTCAGACCAAGGTCTTTACCCACTTTCAGGCGCAGTGCGCCCATCGCGTCGGCAACAATTTTCTTGTTGTCGGCACCGAAGAAAATCATATCGCCATCTTGCGCGGCAGTACGATCCAGGATGGCTTCGATGATTTCTGCATTAAGGAACTTCGCTACCGGGCTGTTGATACCTTCCAGACCTTTCGCGCGTTCGTTAACTTTGATGTAAGCCAGACCTTTCGCGCCGTAGATTTTAACGAAGTTACCGTATTCGTCGATCCGCTTACGGGTCAGCGATGCGCCGCCCGGAACGCGCAGAGCGGCAACGCGACCTTTCGGATCGTTCGCCGGACCTGCAAATACTGCAAACTCAACAGATTTCAGCAGATCAGCAACGTCGGTCAGTTCCATCGGGTTACGCAGATCCGGTTTATCAGAACCATAACGGCGTTCTGCTTCCGCAAAGGTCATTACCGGGAAATCGCCCAGATCCACGCCCTTCACTTCCAGCCACAAATGACGCACCAGCGCTTCCATCACTTCACGCACTTGCGGCGCGGTCATGAAAGAAGTTTCCACATCGATCTGAGTAAATTCAGGCTGACGATCAGCGCGCAGGTCTTCGTCACGGAAGCATTTAACGATCTGATAGTAACGGTCAAAACCGGACATCATCAGCAGCTGTTTGAACAACTGTGGGGATTGCGGCAGTGCGTAGAATTTACCTTTGTGCACACGAGAAGGCACCAGGTAGTCACGCGCGCCTTCCGGCGTGGCTTTGGTCAGCATCGGAGTTTCGATGTCGAGGAAGCCGTGGTCATCCATAAAACGGCGCACCAGGCTGGTGATTTTAGCGCGGGTTTTCAGGCGCTGAGCCATTTCCGGACGACGCAGGTCGAGGTAGCGGTATTTCAGACGCGCTTCTTCGGTGTTGACGTGGTTAGAGTCAAGCGGCAGAACATCTGCGCGGTTGATGATAGTCAGCGAGGACGCCAGCACTTCGATTTCGCCGGTCGCCATATCGCGGTTAATATTTTTTTCGTCACGCGCACGTACGGTGCCCGTGACCTGAATGCAGAACTCATTACGCAGTTCAGAGGCCAGCTTTAACGCGTCCGCACGATCCGGATCGAAAAATACCTGCACGATACCTTCGCGGTCGCGCATATCGATGAAGATCAGGCTACCAAGATCACGACGACGGTTGACCCAACCACACAGAGTCACCTGCTGCCCCACGTGGGACAAACGGAGCTGTCCACAATATTCTGTACGCATGAGATATCCCTTAACTTAGCTGCCGGCGGATGCCCCCTGCTGCGCAGGTGACCAAGTCGCAGCGTTAGCTGTATGTCACAACTGAATGAAAAAAGGCGGCTATTATACTGGAAATTCTGCCGCACCGTAAGAGCCTGGCCCGCGCTGGAACGCCTCGTTACCACTTTATATCGGGCCTGAAATCAGACTCTACGCCAGTTTGCTATAAAGGTGTTGCCCGAACTCATAAAAATTAACAAAATTTGTCGTTCCGCCATCGGCTAATCGCATTAAGGTGTGAGGCACGATTTTGTTTTTTCAGGAGTCAGCATGCTTGAACTTAATGCTAAAACCACTGCGTTGGTGGTGATCGATTTACAAGAAGGCATCTTACCTTTTGCCGGTGGTCCACATACTGCCGATGAGGTAGTTAATCGCGCCGGGAAGCTGGCGGCGAAATTTCGCGCCAGCGGTCAGCCCGTGTTTCTGGTGCGAGTTGGCTGGTCTGCCGATTACGCCGAAGCATTAAAACAGCCGGTTGATGCCCCCTCCCCCGCTAAAGTGTTGCCCGAAAACTGGTGGCAACATCCAGCTGCATTAGGTGCAACTGACAGTGATATCGAAATCATCAAACGTCAGTGGGGTGCGTTTTACGGTACGGATCTGGAGTTGCAATTACGCCGCCGAGGTATCGATACAATAGTGTTATGTGGGATCTCGACCAATATCGGTGTTGAATCCACCGCCCGCAATGCCTGGGAACTTGGCTTTAATCTGGTGATTGCCGAAGACGCCTGTAGTGCCGCCAGCGCCGAGCAGCACAATAACAGCATCAACCATATCTACCCACGCATCGCCCGTGTGCGTAGCGTGGAAGAGATCCTTCACGCGTTATGATTTACATCGGTCTACCGCAATGGTCGCATCCTAAATGGGTGCGGTTGGGGATCACCAGCCTTGAAGAGTATGCCCGCCACTTTAACTGCGTGGAGGGCAACACCACGCTTTACGCCCTGCCGAAACCCGAGGTTGTCCTGCGCTGGCGTGAACAGACCACAGATGACTTCCGCTTCTGTTTTAAGTTTCCGGCGACCATTTCGCATCAGGCAGCATTACGACATTGCGATGATTTAGTGACTGAATTTTTGACCCGCATGTCACCGTTGGCTCCGCGCATTGGGCAATACTGGCTGCAACTGCCTGCCACATTCGGCCCACGGGAGCTGCCTGCGCTTTGGCATTTTCTCGATTCTCTCCCTGGCGAATTTAATTATGGTGTGGAAGTCCGCCATCCACAGTTTTTCGCCAAAGGGGAAGAGGAACAAACGCTTAATCGCGGTTTACATCAGCGCGGCGTTAATCGGGTGATTTTAGACAGCCGCCCGGTTCATGCAGCACGTCCACACAGTGAAGCTATTCGCGACGCTCAACGAAAAAAACCTAAAGTTCCGGTACATGCTGTACTGACGGCGACAAATCCGCTGATCCGTTTTATCGGGAGTGATGATATGACGCAAAACCGGGAATTATTTCAGGTCTGGTTACAGAAATTAGCGCAGTGGCATCAGACCACTACGCCTTATCTTTTTTTACATACGCCAGACATTGCCCAGGCCCCGGAACTGGTACATACCCTGTGGGAAGACTTACGTAAAACGCTTCCAGAGATCGGAGCAGTTCCGGCTATTCCACAGCAATCTTCTCTTTTCTGAATTTGCCACCTATCATAGACAGGTGCCATCGGCCATTTTAAAGGGAGTTTGTATGGTAAGCGCGCTGTATGCCGTTTTAAGTGCGTTGTTATTAATGAAGTTCTCTTTTGATGTCGTTCGCTTGCGTTTGCAGTACCGCGTTGCCTATGGTGACGGTGGTTTTAGCGAACTGCAAAGCGCTATTCGCATTCATGGTAACGCGGTGGAATATATTCCCATCGCGATTGTGCTGATGCTGTTTATGGAAATGAATGGCGCAGAAACCTGGATGGTGCATATTTGCGGCATCGTTTTGCTTGCTGGTCGTCTGATGCATTATTACGGTTTTCATCACCGTCTGTTCCGCTGGCGACGTTCCGGCATGAGCGCCACCTGGTGTGCGCTGTTGCTGATGGTGCTGGCGAATCTTTGGTATATGCCCTGGGAGTTGGTTTTCTCCCTGCGTTAGCGCACAATACGCCACTTTCTTTTTCCCGGATTTTTACGTTATGTCTCACCGCGACACGCTATTTTCTGCCCCTATCGCCAGACTGGGCGACTGGACCTTTGATGAACGGGTAGCTGAAGTCTTCCCGGATATGATCCAGCGTTCCGTTCCCGGCTATTCCAATATTATTTCCATGATTGGTATGTTAGCCGAGCGCTTCGTTCAACCTGGTACGCAGGTTTACGATCTGGGTTGTTCTCTGGGCGCGGCGACGCTCTCGGTGCGTCGCAACATTCATCATGATAATTGCAAAATTATTGCCATCGACAACTCCCCGGCGATGATTGAACGCTGCCGTCGTCATATTGACGCCTATAAAGCCCCTACGCCAGTAGACGTCATTGAAGGTGATATTCGCGATATCGCCATTGAAAACGCATCGATGGTGGTGCTGAATTTTACCCTGCAATTCCTGGAACCTTCCGAGCGCCAGGCATTACTGGATAAAATTTATCAAGGACTGAACCCGGGCGGCGCGCTGGTGCTTTCGGAAAAATTCAGTTTCGAAGATGCCAAAGTTGGTGAACTGTTGTTCAACATGCACCACGACTTTAAACGTGCCAACGGTTACAGCGAACTGGAGATCAGCCAGAAGCGCAGCATGCTGGAAAACGTGATGCTGACCGATTCCGTGGAAACCCATAAAGCACGCCTGCATAAAGCCGGTTTTGAGCATAGCGAGCTGTGGTTCCAGTGCTTTAACTTTGGTTCACTGGTGGCATTAAAAGCAGAGGACGCTGCATGATCGACTTTGGTAACTTTTATTCTCTGATTGCCAAAAATCATCTTTCACACTGGCTCGAAACGCTGCCCGCGCAGATTGCTAACTGGCAGCGCGAGCAGCAGCACGGGCTGTTTAAGCAGTGGTCCAACGCGGTGGAATTTCTGCCTGAAATTAAACCGTATCGTCTGGATTTATTGCATAGCGTAACCGCCGAAAGCGAAGAGCCACTGAGCACCGGGCAAATTAAACGCATTGAAACGCTTATGCGGAACCTGATGCCATGGCGCAAAGGGCCGTTCTCACTGTATGGCGTCAACATCGATACCGAATGGCGTTCCGACTGGAAATGGGATCGTGTTCTGCCCCATCTTTCTGATTTAACCGGACGCACCATTCTGGATGTCGGCTGCGGCAGCGGTTATCACATGTGGCGCATGATTGGTGCAGGCGCGCACCTCGCGGTGGGGATCGACCCTACGCAACTGTTTCTGTGCCAGTTTGAAGCGGTGCGTAAACTACTGGGTAACGATCAGCGCGCACATTTGTTACCGTTAGGTATTGAACAGCTTCCGGCACTGAAAGCCTTTGATACCGTCTTTTCGATGGGCGTGCTTTACCATCGCCGTTCGCCGCTGGAGCATCTCTGGCAGTTGAAAGATCAACTGGTGAATGAGGGTGAACTGGTGCTGGAAACGCTGGTTATTGATGGCGATGAGAACACGGTGCTGGTACCAGGCGATCGTTACGCGCAAATGCGTAATGTCTATTTCATCCCTTCCGCGCTGGCGCTGAAAAACTGGCTGAAGAAGTGTGGTTTTGTAGATATCCGCATTGTGGATGTGTGCGTTACCACTACTGAAGAGCAGCGACGCACTGAATGGATGGTTACCGAATCTCTGTCCGATTTCCTCGACCCACATGATCCGAGTAAGACAGTTGAAGGTTATCCTGCGCCTAAACGCGCGGTGCTGATTGCGCGCAAGCCGTAAAGGTCTGGTATTACTGCCGGATGCGGCGTGAATGCCTTATCCGGCCTACAAACCCTTGCTAATTCAATCTATTGCAGGGACTATGTAGGCCTGATAAGCATAGCGCATCAGGCAGTTTTACGTTTGCATAACCTCAGCGCCCGTTTCCGGGCGCTATTCACTTCTTACGCCTGAACAGCAGGCTTATCAAATGCCGTTAACTTCGGTGCGTTACCCGTATATTTTTCGATATACACCAGCGCAGAGTTACCGGCACAGGCATTTGCCAGCTGCGAGCTGGGGATATCCGCCGTTAACACGTTCGCACTGCCGTTTTTACACAAGCCGTTTTCCAGATCTGGCCATGCACCTTCATGCACGCATACCACGCCTTTTTTGATCCCGTCAGTCACCACCGCGCCTGTCAAAATCTGACCACGTTTGTTCCAGACACGCACCAGATCGCCATTCGCAATACCAAATCGAGCAGCATCTTCGGTGTGAATAGTGATCGGTTCACGATCGGCAACCGCATATTTTTTACGCAGTCCCGCATAGTTAAGCTGACTGTGTAAACGGTGTGCCGGATGTGCGGTCAGAAGCTGCAACTGCTTCTCGTCGGCGGTACCCTTCCACTCATCAGGCACAAGCCAGGTTGGGTGTGCCGGGCAATCCTTATAGCCAAATTTTTCCAGCGTTTTGGAGTAAATCTCAATTTTGCCACTTGGCGTACCCAGCGCATTTTTCACCGGATCGGCGCGGAAATCACCATAACGAACGTACTGTTCGTTCTTCTCGCTGCGGCGCATTTCGATCAGTTTATTTTGCTGCCAGAAGGCATTAAACATTGGCATAGTGACGCATTGCGCACGGGCCCCTTTCTGAGCGGCATCATAGAAAAATTTCAGCCACGCCATTTCATCTTTACCTTCGGTATAGATCTCTTTTCCGCCAGGTTTCAGTAATTCCGCAAGATCGGCAAACACATCAAAATCGTTTCGCGCTTCAAATTGCGGAGCAACAGCCTGCTTCATCGGCACAATATGCTGGTTGCTGTAATCACCGGTCATCGTCAAGTCATTGCGCTCAAACGATGTGGTGATCGGTAATACGATATCTGCATGTTTAGCCGCTGCGGTCCAGTAGCATTCAGAAACGACGATCATCTCCGGTTTCTGCCATGCTTTAATCAGACGATTAGTATCCTGGTGATGGGTAAAGTTACCGCCACCCGCCCACCAGATCATTTTGATATTCGGATACGTTTGCTCTTTACCGTTATGCTGATATTTGCCGCCAGGATTTTCCAGCGCATCGACGATACGGGCAACAGGAATCGCCCTCATTCCGCCATCATCAGCGGCCTCGCTGGCCTGTCCGGCAATCGCCGCAGACATTTCCGGCAGCACGCCGCCAACACGTGTCGGGTTGCCACCATTGGAGTAATGATAAGAGAAACCAAAACCGCCGCCCGGTGTACCAATCTGCCCTAACATCGCCGCCAGCGTCACCAGCATCCAGTGTTTCTGTTCACCATATTGCTGGCGCTGAATTCCCCAGCCTGCCATCAGCATTGTGCGATTCGCCGCCATCAGTTCAGCGAGTTTGACTATCTGCGCTTCCGGTACGCCAGTAATTTCCGCCGCCCAGGCCGCGCTCTTCGGCGTATTATCGCTCTTACCTGTCAGATACTCTTCAAACTGCGGATACCCGGTGGTGTATTTTTCAAGGAACACTTTATCGTGTTTGCCTTGTGTCATCAGGGTATGCGCAATCCCTAACATCAGTGCCACGTCGGTGCCCATATTCGGCGCGATCCAGGTGGCATTATCGCCAAAGAATTCGATGGTTTCGGAGCGGATAGGATCAATGGCAATCACTGGTTTGCCAGATTTTTTCAGCTGATGGAAGTATTCCAGCCCTTGCTCATCGGTACTGCTCCAGGCAATTTTTAAGGTATTCAGCGGGTTCATCCCCCACAGCACCACAACCTGGCTGTTTTCCAGAATCAGCGGCCAGGAGGTCTGCTGTTCATACACCTCTACAGAACCGACCACATGCGGCATGATCACCTGTGCCGCCCCGGTTGAATAATCGCCGCTATGCCCGGAATAACCGCCCGCCAGGTTCATATAACGTTGCAGTAAGGTTTGCGCTTTATGCAACACGCCAGAAGAGCGCCAGCCGTAAGATCCGGCAAAAATGGCCGATGGTCCGTTTGCTTTACGAATACGCTCATGTTGCTCATGAATCAGTTTTAATGCCTGTTCCCAGCTCACCTGTACATAGGTATCTTTGCCACGACCTTTCGCCGGTTGCAGTGGATTGTCGAGATAGCTTTTTCTCACCATCGGATGCTGAATACGCGCCGTGGTGTGTACCTGATCCGCCGCCGTAGACTGTAAGGAGTTCGGTATGGTTTTCGCCAGCGCGCCTGTCGAAGAAACAATCTTGCCGTCCTTCACTTCTACGTTCATCGCTCCCCAACGTCCCGCGGTGAGGATTTTACCGCCCTTCTCTTCTGCCCATGCGGGTAGCGGTGCTGCCGATGTCACCACCAGCGCTCCAGCGGCAATACCGCTGTGTTTAATAAATTCACGTCTTGTTAATGTCATAACTTCCTCCCTGATCAACGAGGATCACTGTTTCTCGGTAATATCTTTGGCGTTGTACTGGAAGTACCGCGTCAAAATGTCCAGTTCGTTTTCGCTCATGCTGGTTCGCGCACCCATTCCTCTGGCAATGGACGGCCATGCATTGACGGTGTAATGGTCAGCGGCAATAGGCGCATGGCAACCAGCGCAATAGGTATCGTCAAGTTTTTCAGCGTATTGCCATAGCGGTTTACGGTCCGCTAATGCGGGATCGGTAAGCGCACCCTGTAAAGACGCCTGACGCCATTGATTGCCGTATTCGTCAGCCTGCCATTCCCCGTTTACCGTGAGCGCCTTGATACCTTCTTCACTTAATGTGGCTAGCGCCAGCCGTTGACCTGCCGCCAGGTAGAGCGTGTTTTCACTGCCCTGAATTTGATAACCCTGCAACAGAACGATCGGCTGTTTGCCACTGGCATCAACGACGGTGAGATCGGTACCAGGATTCACGGTAGCCAGCTCGCCTATGCGAGAAGTTTTGAAAGGATAAATATGTGCGCCATTAGTCACTGAAGTAGCGGCCTGACTTTCCAGCTCATGCGCCGCGTTGTCATCCATTTTTATTTCTGGCGGAAAATGGGCAATGCCTTTATGACAATCGATACAGGTTTCGCCGCCCTTTTGTGCTTTGTTATGCATTTTCTGCGCAGATTCACTTTGCGAGGCAATATCCATGGCATCAAAAGAATGGCAACTACGGCACGTTGCAGAGTCAGTTGCTTTTAATTCTTTCCATACTGTTTCGGCCATTTCCTGGCGATGAGTTTCGAACTTATCGTCACTGTCTATTTTGCCGCTAACAAATTCATGATAAATATCTTTAGATGCTTTTAATTTAGAAAATAAATAATCCATCCCTGACTTTGGAATATGGCAATCTGCACATTCCGCACGTATCCCTTTCTGGTTCGAAAAGTGGACAGTTCCCTGATATTCCTCAAAAGGTTTACTCATCGAGTGGCAGGAAAGGCAAAATGCTGTATCCGACGTTTTATGTAAGGCTTTTTGCGCCAGCAATAACCCGCCGCCACCAACCACAACCGCTATCAGCAAAAACAATAACCCAATGCGTTTTTTCCCTCGCATAGATTCCTCTAAATAAATTCCAGAACACCGAAATTATTGTATAATTAAATACACAACGAATTAACCGCTTGCATAACTCGGCACAACACTGCCTGAAATAATCGATAAAGAATATGATTTATTACAATGTAATCATTAATTGCTAAGGAATAACCCAGTTGCTATTTAGAATATATATTTATCAGTTTTAGCAATTTAAATCCCATAATCAATGTGAATATAAAAAATATTATTAGCACAACGCTATGTTCACTGTCACCCGCTCAACAGATCACGGTTATCGTTCGTTTTTTATACTGCTCAGGGATAAAAAAAGGCCCCTGTTGAAATTGCAGGGGCCTGGTACGAGCAAGCATCATATTGGGCGACATGATGCAACGGTAAAAATCATTTGGCCTGATGGCGTTCAATGATTCCTTTCATTTCAGCAACCGCCGCCCCGTCTACGATATAACGCGAATACTCGTCCGCGTGTTCATCTGATGACATGGACAATCCTTGATTACGATAACGCATCGGTGAGGCTTGCCACGCTCCCGCGGAGCTATGGACTTCCAGCACTCCGGCATCGAGGAAGTGGTGCAGGTTTTCTGCACGGACTCCTGCTCCGGCCATAATGATTGGAGCATCACGATGGGCAATAAGTTCCATAATTTTTGATAAACCTTGCAGTGCGTCTGATTTTTGCCCTGATGTCAGTACCCGGGCAATGCCCAATTCCGCAAGATTATTGAGTGTATATAAAGGGTTAGCGCACATATCGAAGGCGCGATGAAAAGTCACTGCCAGCGGACCGGCAGCAGCCATTATTTTTTCCATTCGTGGCATATCGACATTCCCGTCAACATCGAGAACGCCCGTCACCAGTCCAGGAAAACCTAATTCGCGGACCGTGCGCACATCCTCAAGAATGGCGGCAAACTCACCGTCGCTGTAGCAAAAATCACCACCGCGTGGGCGAATTATCGGATGCACAGGGATCGTCACCCGCTGGCGCACGGATTTCAGTACCCCCAACGACGGCGTTAAGCCCCCCTCTTTTGGGGCTGCGCATAATTCAACTCTGTCTGCGCCGTTTTGCTGCGCCGTTAGTGCACATTCCATGCTGTAACAGCAAATTTCCAGTAATGCCATTTTTGCTCCTTAATTACGCTGACTGCTCGCTGGCAACGATCTCTTCAATGGACCACGGATGAAACTTAATAGTTGTTTTGCCATCGGTGACCGCCAGCGTCGGATTCGGTAATCGCTCATGCTCACCTTTTGGTGAACTGGTTTTAACTGAGATCCCCGGTAGGCTGAGTCCTTCATCAGAAAGCAATGCCAGCGCACGGGCATTCAGCGTTTCTGGATCACCTGGCAGAACGATTTCAATATGTTCCCAACCTTCGTGTGGGTAACGTTTTTCCCCGGGCCACGGTAGCTCCACAATAGAAAACTGCCAGTGCGCAACCTGTACCGGTTCATGCAATTTAAACAGACAAATCGGTCTGCCATTGATCATATTTTCTGACAAAAGCTCGCCACACTGTTCAAACCCGCGACGCCAGCGCTCAGCGGTGACGTTTTGATGGCAACGCAAAGAAATGTGATCGGCAGTCAGCGGAGTGATATTCAACCCCAGACGGCGGGAAAGTTCATCTAATGCGTGGGTAAATCGCGGTAAATCCGATGCAATATCCTGCAGCTCGTCGATAGATTGCCAGTTCGCCATAATCACTCTTCGTCTTTCAGTAAAAGCGTTAATTTACCCTGTTGCCCTGTGCCAACCAACCGCTGATTTCACGCCGCTTCTGATGCAATAGTGAAAACGGCAATACGCCACGCGCACGTTGCTGACGAAAACAGCCATTTGCAGTATACTCCCGCCCTAATTTCTTTAACTGGTGCGGGCAATTTTTGCTCGCTTCATCAATGTAAGGTATTCCGGTGAATATTCAGGCTCTTCTCTCAGAAAAAGTCCGTCAGGCCATGATTGCGGCAGGCGCGCCTGCGGATTGCGAACCGCAGGTTCGTCAGTCAGCAAAAGTTCAGTTCGGCGACTATCAGGCTAACGGCATGATGGCAGTTGCTAAAAAACTGGGTATGGCACCGCGACAATTAGCAGAGCAGGTGCTGACTCATCTGGATCTTAACGGTATCGCCAGCAAAGTTGAGATCGCCGGTCCAGGCTTTATCAACATTTTCCTTGATCCGGCATTCCTGGCTGATCATGTTCAGCAGGCGCTGGCGTCCGATCGTCTCGATGTTGCTACGCCAGAAAAACAGACCATTGTGGTTGACTACTCTGCGCCAAACGTGGCGAAAGAGATGCACGTCGGTCACCTGCGCTCTACCATTATTGGTGACGCAGCAGTGCGTACTCTGGAGTTCCTCGGTCACAAAGTGATTCGCGCAAACCACGTCGGCGACTGGGGCACTCAGTTCGGTATGCTGATTGCATGGCTGGAAAAGCAGCAGCAGGAAAACGCCGGTGAAATGGAGCTGGCTGACCTTGAAGGTTTCTACCGCGATGCGAAAAAGCATTACGACGAAGATGAAGAGTTTGCCGAGCGTGCACGTAACTACGTGGTAAAACTGCAAAGCGGTGACGAATATTTCCGCGAGATGTGGCGCAAACTGGTCGACATCACCATGACGCAGAACCAGATCACCTACGATCGTCTCAACGTGACGCTGACCCGTGATGACGTGATGGGCGAAAGCCTCTACAACCCAATGCTGCCAGGAATTGTGGCGGATCTCAAAGCCAAAGGTCTGGCAGTAGAAAGCGAAGGGGCGACCGTCGTATTCCTTGATGAATTTAAAAACAAGGAAGGCGAACCGATGGGCGTGATCATTCAGAAGAAAGATGGCGGCTATCTCTACACCACCACTGATATCGCCTGTGCGAAATATCGTTATGAAACACTGCATGCCGATCGCGTGCTGTATTACATCGACTCCCGTCAGCATCAACACCTGATGCAGGCATGGGCGATCGTCCGTAAAGCAGGCTATGTACCGGAATCCGTACCGCTGGAACACCACATGTTCGGCATGATGCTGGGTAAAGACGGCAAACCGTTCAAAACCCGCGCGGGTGGTACAGTGAAACTGGCCGATCTGTTGGATGAAGCCCTGGAACGTGCACGCCGTCTGGTGGCAGAAAAGAACCCGGATATGCCAGCTGACGAGCTGGAAAAACTGGCTAACGCGGTTGGTATTGGTGCGGTGAAATATGCGGATCTCTCCAAAAACCGCACCACGGACTACATCTTCGACTGGGACAACATGCTGGCGTTTGAGGGTAATACCGCGCCATACATGCAGTATGCTTACACGCGTGTATTGTCCGTGTTCCGTAAGGCAGAAATTAACGAAGAGCAACTGGCTGCAGCTCCGGTAATCATCCGTGAAGATCGTGAAGCGCAACTGGCAGCTCGCCTGCTGCAGTTTGAAGAAACCCTCACCGTGGTTGCCCGTGAAGGCACGCCGCATGTGATGTGTGCTTACCTGTACGATCTGGCTGGTCTGTTCTCTGGCTTCTACGAGCACTGCCCGATCCTCAGCGCAGAAAACGAAGAAGTGCGTAACAGCCGTCTGAAACTGGCACAACTGACAGCGAAGACGCTAAAGCTGGGTCTGGATACGCTGGGTATTGAGACAGTAGAGCGTATGTAATCGATTTTTCGTGAGAGTAAAGCCTGATCAGGGTTACCTGATCAGGCTTTTTTATTGCCATCTAAATGTATTCTGAAAATGGACATGCCATTGTTTTCTGACTGTTGGATAAGAGGCCAGAAGCGTAATATCCGGCCCCAGGGAAACGATAACGGTTGAATTTAAGGAATACCGCAGTGTTTAAATTTCTTGTATTAACATTAGGCATTATCTCTTGCCAGGCTTACGCAGAAGATACGGTTATAGTAAACGATCATGACATTTCAGCCATCAAAGATTGTTGGCAAAAAAATTCAGATGATGATACTGACATTAACGTGATCAAATCATGCCTGCGACAAGAATACAATCTCGTCGATGCGCAATTAAATAAAGCCTATGGTGAAGCTTATCGTTATATAGAACAAGTGCCACGCACAGGTGTAAAAAAACCTGATACCGAACAACTTAACTTGCTTAAAAAATCACAGCGAGCCTGGCTGGATTTTAGGGACAAAGAATGTGAATTAATCCTTTCAAATGAGGACGTTCAGGATTTAAGTGACCCTTATTCTGAATCAGAATGGCTCTCATGTATGATCATACAGACCAATACGCGAACTCGCCAGTTGCAGCTATACCGTAACTCTGAAGATTTTTATCCAAGCCCTTTGACAAGAGGATAATTCACATCTTTTTGGCATGTTTTGTTGCAAGCTATTCCTGATAAATAATTGCAACAAGACATCGAGCCTTTTTCACTGAGTTATTAAACATACTCGCGAGCGCGTAATTTTTTTGTCCTTCAGCGATAATTCACAATCACTTCATTACGTTGTACCTTTAGCGGTGGAATTAACCGCCCACCGCCTGGCACTTCCCAGATAAATCGCAACGGTTCTGCTGCCGCTATACCGGAAAAGGCCACGGTGGTTCCGCTCTGCCCCTCTAATTCGACACAACGAGATTGCGAACACAAGCGAACCCGCAGTCCTGAAGGTGTCGGGCCGATAAGCTGATAACGCCACGCTACCAGCGTCATCAATCCTGAAGCAGGTTGTCGCGTAGAAAGAGGCGCAGACGACATCGACTCACCGCGATGATTTAGCGTAATTCCTACACTACTTGCCTGCCACATCCCCTCCCCGGCGGCTTGCACCAGCAGCGGAAACAATAATATTGCTAATAAGGTTCTCATTATTTGCCGCCAATTGTCGCCGTCATGCGGATATGTCGGTTATCAGACAGTTCCAGATTCGACAGGACCACTAACTGCGGCAAGCTGCGGCGCAGGAAGCGAGACAATAATGGTCGCAGCGCGTGGTTCACCAACAATACTGGCGGCGCACCCAGCATCTCCTGACGGGATAGCGCTTCCTGAGTTTGCGCCAGTAAACGATCCGCCAGCCCTGGCTCCAGTCCTCCCCCGCCCTGCAGCGCCTGTAGTAACAAACGTTCCAGCGGTGTATCGAGGCCAATAACATGGACTTCATCTTTGCCAGGAAACCACTGCTGGGTAATCGCCCGTCCCAACGCCACGCGCACGACGGCGGTTAATTCATGTGGATCGCTTTGGATGGGCGCATGTTCCGCCAGCGTTTCGAGAATGGTGCGCATATCGCGAATCGGTACTTTTTCATCGAGGAGATTTTGCAGCACTTTATGCAGTGTGGTGAGCGTGACGACGCCAGGAACGAGATCTTCCGTCAGCTTTGGCATCTCCTGGGCGACGCGATCCAACAGCTGTTGCGCCTCCTGACGACCAAACAGCTCTGCGGCATGCTGGCTAATGAGGTGGTTAAGATGCGTTGCTACCACCGTGCTGGCCTCAACCACTGTGTACCCCTGAATCTGCGCCTGTTCTTTTAGCGCACTTTCAATCCAGATAGCATTCAGGCCAAATGCCGGATCGACGGTCGCCTCACCAGGTAACGTCCCGGCAGCGGTTCCAGGGTTAATCGCCAGCCAGCGCCCCGGATAAGCATCACCACTGCCAATCTCCACGCCTTTCATCAAAATGCGATAGCGGGCAGGTTGCAGATCCATATTGTCGCGAATGTGCACCACTGGCGGCAGAAATCCCATCTCCTGGGCAAATTTCTTGCGGATACTGCGTATACGGCCCAACAACTCACCATCCTGCTGGAAATCGACCATCGGGATCAGTCGATAACCCACTTCCATTCCCAGAGAATCTTCCAGTTGTACATCGTTCCACGTCGCTTCGACAACGGTATTATTCTCTGCCATTTTTACCGGTTTGGGTTCGGCAGGCGCTTTTTGTTCGCGTCCGCGTATCCACCAGGCCAGCCCCAGCAATCCGGCAGTGAACAGCAAAAATACCAGGTTCGGCATTCCAGGCACCAGGCCGAGTAAACCGAGCACGGCGGCGCTTAACAACATAACGCTTGGGTTACTGAAAAGCTGATTCACCATCTGCTCGCCAACATCCTGATCGGTGCTGACACGCGTAACGATGACCCCCGCGGCGGTAGAAATCACCAGCGCCGGAATTTGTGCCACCAGACCGTCGCCAATGGTCAATAGCGTATAACTTTCCGCCGCGTGTCCCATGCTCATGCCATGTTGCAGCACGCCGACCAGCAACCCGCCGACAACGTTAATGACCATGATGAGGATCCCGGCGATGGCATCGCCGCGAACAAACTTACTTGCCCCGTCCATTGAGCCGTAAAAATCGGCTTCCTGAGTCACTTCGGAGCGGCGTTTTTTCGCCTCATCTTCACCAATCAATCCAGCGTTAAGGTCGGCGTCAATCGCCATCTGCTTACCCGGCATACCATCGAGAACAAAGCGCGCACCCACTTCTGCGATACGCCCGGCACCTTTGGTAATGACCATAAAGTTGATGATCACGAGAATGACAAACACCACGATACCTATAGCGAAATTGCCACCAACGAGGAAGTGACCGAACGCTTCGACCACCTTCCCTGCCGCCGCCGCGCCGGTATGCCCTTCCATCAAAATGATACGGGTTGAAGCCACGTTAAGTGCCAGACGCAACAACGTAGTAAACAACAGAATGGTCGGAAACGCAGCAAACTCAAGCGTGCGCTGGGTAAACATCGCCACCAGCAACACCATGATCGACAAGGCAATATTGAAGGTAAACAACAGGTCGAGTATGAATGCGGGCAGTGGCAGCACCATCATCGACAAGATCAACAGGATCAAAATCGGTCCGGCAAGGATCTGCCATTGTGTCGATTTCAGGTTTGCGGGCAGGCGCAGCATCGCGGCCAGATTACTCATGGGTCGGTTTCTCGTTAATAAAATCCAGGGCTTCCGGCACCGGAAGATGAGTAGGTTGTACAGGGCGCTGTCCACCAGCCAGACGCCAGCGTTTCAGTTGCCAGACCCAGGCCAGCACTTCCGCCACCGCGGCGTACAGTTGACCCGGGATTTGTTGACCAATCTCCGCATGTCGATACAGCGCTCGCGCCAGCGGCGGCGCTTCAAGCGTCGGGACGTTATTTTCAGCGCCAATTTCACGAATGCGCAGCGCGACCAGCCCTGCACCTTTAGCGACCACTTTCGGTGCGCTCATTTTGTTTTCGTCATACTGCAACGCTACCGAATAGTGGGTCGGGTTATTGACAATGACATCCGCTTTCGGCACATCGGCCATCATCCGACGCCGTGCAGCAGCTCGCTGCATCTGACGGATCCGCCCTTTAACATGAGGGTCACCTTCGCTTTGTTTGAACTCATCACGAATATCCTGCCGTGACATACGCAGCTTTTTCAGGTGGCTGAATATTTGGAAAAAGACGTCAAATCCCACCATTGGAATGACACCAAGCACCACCAGCAGTGCGCATAGCCCTACCAAATCCATCGCATTACCCATGGCGGTAATCGGAGACTCGGCCATCAAGCGCATCATCTGCGGCCAGTGATGCCAGAGAAAAAACCCCGTCACGCTGCCAACCAGGATGGTTTTCAAAATTGCTTTAAGCAACTCCGCGCCAGTCTGAGCCGAGAACATCCGTTTAATGCCCGGTAGCGGGTTGAGTTTGGAAAACTTCGGCTGCAAGGATTTGCCGCTAAATACCAGCCCTCCCAGCATGACCGGAGAAATGAGCGCCACCAGCACCACGCCGCTAATCAGCGGCAGCAGCGCCAGCATGGCTTCTCTGATCAGCAGAATAATCTGCCCGAGGATCAGATTCGGGTCATTGATAATACTGTGATCAAAATGCAGCCCAGCGGAGAGCATGCCCGACAATCGACGGGCCAGCGACACACCGCCAAACCAGATAACACTAACGCCCACCAGCAAAATCAGCAGTGAGGTCAGTTCACGGGAACGCGGGATTTGCCCCTCTTCCCGCGCTTTTTCTAGTCGGTGAGGTGTGGGGGCTTCTGTTTTGTCGTCGCTCTCGTCAGACACGTCGCCAATCCTGGAAAGAGTATTAAGCGTGAATGATGCCAGAGCGCAAAGCGTTCAATGGTTTGAGTAAGGGGCAAAACAGGCGGGATTTAGGGCTTTTGCTGCCACACATCAAGCATAGTGTGCGTTTGTCGGATGCGGCGTCATCGCCTTATCAGACCGCCTGATATGACGTGGTCACGCCACATCAGGCAATACAAATCAAAATCCAAGACTATCCAACAAATCGTCCACCTGATCCTGACTGGCTACCACACCGGCTTTGCTGGTATCGACCTGAGGTCCATTAAGCAAACTCTGGTTTTCACGTTTTGGACGCGACTCCTGTTCCGGGATGTTTTCCAACAGCACCATCAGCAACTGGCGTTCGATCTCCTGAATGACATCCATCATCCGCTTAATAACCTGCCCGGTGAGATCCTGAAAATCCTGCGCCATCATGATTTCCAGCAGTTGCGCGTTAGTAAAGCTGGTATGTGCGGGTACATCTGCCAGAAATTGCCGCGTATCTGTTACCAGTTCACGGGCGTCGGCAAGGTCAATCGGATCGGCAAACCAGTCATCCCAACGTTGGGTTAACGCTTTTGCTGATTTCTCCATTTGATCCTGATGCGGTTGTGACGCCTCAACACTGTTCAGCGCCCGCTCCGCAGCCTGGGCGGTCATCTGCACAACATAGTACAAACGATCGCGCGCATCGGGGATGGCTTCCGCCGCTTCGGCAATGGCCTGATCCAGCCCCAGTTCCCGCAAACTGTCGCGCAGCATACGCGTCAGGCTGCCGATGCGCGCAATGATATCGCCAGCTGAATGCTCGTCAGCAGGTTTGATTGATGGTTGCATCATAGTCGCATCCTCACATGCCCAGTTTCTCAAAGATTTTGTTGAGTTTTTCCTCCAGCGTCGCGGCGGTAAATGGCTTCACCACATAGCCACTGGCCCCCGCTTGCGCCGCAGCAATGATGTTCTCTTTCTTCGCTTCTGCAGTCACCATTAACACTGGCAATGCCGACATCGCGCCATCCGCACGAATTGTTTTCAGCAATTCCAGGCCATCCATATTGGGCATGTTCCAGTCGGAGATAACAAATCCATAACCGCCTGCCTGCAACTTATTGAGAGCGTCGACGCCATCTTCCGCTTCCTCAACATTATTGAATCCCAGCTCTTTCAGCAGGTTACGCACTATGCGTCGCATGGTGGAAAAGTCATCCACAACCAAAAATTTAAGTTCTTTATCCGCCATTTCACACTCCTGATTTAAATACGTATCGCCTGTCCGGCACTAATTTTTGCCAACATTTGCTGGCTTACCTGGCTAAGATCGACCACTTCGCAGACACCACCCATATTGATGGCCTCGCGCGGCATGCCGAACACCACGCAACTTGCTTCGTTTTGCGCAAGGGTCCATGCCCCCGCCTGACGCATCGCCAACATTCCCGCCGCGCCGTCGTTGCCCATACCGGTCAGGATCACCCCAACCGCATTACGCCCCGCCTGTTTGGCGACAGAATGGAACAACACATCTACCGAAGGCCGATGACGGTTAACCGCCGGGCCATCGTGAATTTTGATTTGGTAATTTGCGCCACTACGCGACAGCTCCATATGCCGATCGCCCGGCGCAATATAGGCATGCCCCGGCAAGACACGTTCTCCGTCTTCGGCTTCTTTAACCCCGATCTGGCAAAGCTTATTAAGTCTGTCGGCAAAAGAGCGGGTGAAACCGGGCGGCATATGTTGGGTAATTAACAATGCCGGGCTGGAAAGCGGCAACGGTTGCAGTACGTGACGAATTGCCTCAGTTCCACCCGTTGAAGCACCAATCGCAATCAGTTTTTCAGAACTCAACAACGGACCCGCCTTCAGCGTTGTCGGTGCTGACAATGGCTTATGTGCTGCAAGGCTCGCCTTTGCTGCTGTACGCACCTTTTCAGCAATCATTTCGCTATACGCCAGCATTCCTTCGCGAATACCCAGTTGCGGTTTGGTGACAAAATCTATCGCCCCCAGCTCCAGCGCGCGCAGCGTGACTTCTGACCCTTTGCCAGTCAGGGAAGAAACCATCACTACGGGCATTGGACGCAAACGCATTAATTTTTCGAGGAAATCCAGTCCGTCCATCCGCGGCATTTCAACATCCAGCGTCAGCACATCGGGATTGAATTTCTTAATCAAGTCACGCGCGACCAGCGGATCAGGCGCGGTCGCCACCATTTCCATGTCGCTATGGCTGTTGATGATTTCTGTCATGATCTGGCGCATCAGTGCCGAATCATCGACAGATAACACCCTGATTTTGCTCATCGTTAATCCTTACTTAGCGCATACACCGTCTGACCACGCAGCGTGAAGCGGCGCTCAAGGTGGCTAAAGTTTTCAGAGTGACCCGCAAACAGCAATCCGTCGGGTTTAAGGAGCGGAACAAAGCGGCGCAAAATCTCCTGCTGGGTATTTTGATCGAAGTAGATCATGACGTTACGACAGAAGATCGCATCAAACGGCCCCGGCACGGTGTACTGTTTCGCCAGTAGATTCAGCGGGGCAAAATCAACATAGTTCGCCAGCTCCTGACGCACGCGTACCAGCCCTTCATGCGGTCCCGTCCCTCGCATGAAATACCGTTGCAGTTGCTGCGGCGTCAGGTTTTTCAACTCTTCATGGCGATAAATACCGCTTCTGGCTTTTTCCAGCACTTCGGTGTCGATATCACTGGCAAACACTTTCCAGCGTCCGGGCGCGGTGCCCAATGTGTCAGCCAGCGTCATCGCAATGCTGTACGGCTCTTCGCCGGTCGAAGCCGCCGCGCTCCATACGCGATACTCGCCAGAACGGCGACGTGCGTGATCCGCGAGCAGAGGGAAATGGTGTGCCTCACGGAAAAATGCCGTCAGATTCGTGGTCAGCGAATTGATAAACGCCTGCCACTCACCGCTGTGCTGATTAGATTCCAGCAAGTTCAGATAATGACCGAAATCCGTCAGTCCCAGCGAACGCAAACGACGAACCAGTCGGTTGTAAACCATGTCGCGTTTATGGTCAGCCAGAACGATCCCGGCTCGTTGATAGATCAATTGACTTATCCGCCGAAAATGCGCGTCGGAAAGCGCCAGGCGCTCGGTCATCTGTAACAATAAAGACGTTTGCCCACAGGGCAGAGATGAAGTCATAGCGCCTTCTCAATCACTTCAGGATACCACTGGCGCAATTTGTAACTGCGCCGACTCATGTCGTGCTACTTCATGTTCTTCAAGGGTAAATACCGCCACACGCGACGAAAGATGGTCGGCCTGATTCGCCAGTTGTTCCGTTGCCACCGCCGCTTCTTCTACCAGCGAGGCGTTCTGCTGAGTCACCTGATCCATCTGGCTGACAGCCTGTGCAACCTGCTCAATCCCCCGCTGTTGTTCTTCCGACGCAGAGGCAATTTCTCCCATAATGTCGTTCACGCGGGTCACCGAACTGACAATATCGATCATGGTCGCGGCGGCGTTATTCACCAGTTTCGAACCCTGCTGGACACGATTGACTGACTCTTCGATCAGCCCTTTGATCTCTTTTGCTGCCTGCGCGCTACGGCTGGCAAGATTGCGCACTTCACCTGCCACTACCGCAAAACCACGCCCCTGCTCTCCGGCGCGAGCCGCTTCCACTGCCGCATTCAGGGCCAGAATATTGGTCTGGAAAGCAATTCCGTCGATAACGCTGATAATGTCGCCAATTTTTTGCGAGCTGGTGGCGATCTCCTGCATGGTGTGAGTCATGGTACTGACCTGAACACCGCCCGCCTGCGCCGTTGTCGCGGCATTTTTTGCCAGTTCCGACGCCTGTCGTGCGTTATCGGCGTTTTGCCCTACCGTGGCGGTTAATTGCTCCATACTGGCGGCCGTTTGTGCCAGCGATGCCGCCTGCTGTTCGGTACGACTTGAGAGATCGTTATTGCCTGCGACAATCTCCGCGATACCAATGTGCATCTCCTGGCTTCCCTTACGCACATCACTTACCGTCCCACGCAAAGCCTGCTGCATGGTCTTCAGACTGGCAAAAATGGCGGTGATCTCATTACGACCATATACCGCAATCGGACGCGCCAGATTACCCGCAGCAATGCTGTCAAAATGGCTACCGATAATGGCCAGTGGTTGAACAATCATCTTGCGCGTCCACCACAGCGCACTGCTGATGTAGATCGCCGCAACAATAATCATGCTGATAAACACCAGTGCCGAAATCTGATAGTTACGCTGGCTTTGCGCACTGGCGGCTTCCAGCACATGGTTGATCTCCAGCTGCCAGGCCTCAAAGTTAACGTCAAACGCATTCTGTGATCCCTGCACCGGCGCAGTGAGGAAATCCGAAAGTTGATTACTTTCAAGCCAGGTCGCCTGATGTTCGAGATCGTTGTGCCAGCGGGCAAAACTTTTCTCCGTCTCTTTTTGCAATGCCCTGACGTGCTCGTTGCCCGCAGTCATCGCCATAAAACTTTTAAACAGCGTGGTGGATTGCGTCAGACTGGCGCGCGCCGTCGTCATCAACGTTTTAATGTCATCCGCCGGATAGCTAAGTGCCGTCAGAGTGCCCGCTTTGTTCAGCGCGGTACTGGCCTGTAACATTACCGCCCGAGTTTGCGCTAATGCCGCACGTTGCTGATTGCTCTGCTCGACCTGATTCAGTCGTTGCAAATCGTCGCGAAATGCCCAAAAAGACATGCCGTTACTGCCAATCTGCAAGATCCCGCAGAGAATCAAAATTAAAAACAGCGTGGTCGAAATTCGAATACGATTAAACATCAACGCTCCCCATCAGGCGGCAATGACCGCGTTAGTAAATACTCGTCAAAATGTTTCCCAGTTTGGATCTTGTTCAGCAATTCGCAGTCGTGGCTGAGCCGGTGGTTGCTCACTGGCAGGACGGGATGGTGTTTGCGGTTTATTGGTGAGTGGGCTGGCTGCCAGACGGAACGCGGAAACCGCTTGCGTTAAACGACTCGCCTGTTCTTCCAGCGCAGCGGCGGCGGCAGCTGATTCCTGCACCAGCGATGCGTTCTGTTGCGTGACGCGATCCATTTCCGAAACCGCCAATGCGACTTGATCGATGCCACGGCTCTGTTCATCCGATGCCGATGCAATCTCGCCCATAATGTCAGTCACGCGAGTGACAGCATTGACGATATTGTTCATTGTTTCCCCGGCGCTTTCGACCAGCACCGAACCGGTATCAACGCGTGAGACGGAGTCTTCAATGAGGGCTTTGATCTCTTTTGCCGCCTGGGCGCTGCGACTGGCAAGATTACGCACTTCACCCGCCACCACGGCAAAACCACGGCCCTGTTCACCCGCACGCGCGGCTTCAACCGCGGCATTCAGCGCGAGGATATTAGTCTGGAAGGCAATACCGTCGATAACGCTGATAATGTCGGCAATTTTCTTCGAACTATCGGCGATCTCATGCATCGTTTTCACTACGCCATCCACCACTTTGCCGCCGTGCTGGGCGGTGTCGGAGGCACTTTGCGCCAGTTGCGAGGCCTGGCGGGCGTTATCGGCGTTTTGCTTCACTGTCGCGGTGAGCTGCTCCATGCTGGCGGCAGTTTCTTCCAGCGCGGATGCCTGCTGTTCAGTACGGGAGGAAAGATCGGTGTTGCCCGCCGCAATTTCACGGGTACCGGCATAGATGGCATCTGAACCTTCTCGCACATGAGTGACGGTGTCAGTCAAAGAGCGTTGCATATGTGAAACGCTCTGCGCCAGGTCGCCCATTTCACTGCGCCCGTCAATGGTCAGGGTATTCGCCAGGTTACCACCGGCGATTTCGCGAATGTGAGCAATAATTTTTGCCAGCGGAGTAAGCAACATACGGCGAATGCCGTACCACGCCACCAGCAGAATCAATACCACCACCAGCGCGATAATCGCCAGTTGCCACTGCGCAAATCGGTAATCATCTGCGTTGTCAGTGACGATATCGCGATACAGTTTTTCACTGCTGAGGGCGTACTGAGCAAACGCTTCGCCCATTGCATTTTGCATTCCCTGGGTTGGCTGAGCGAAATAAGCTCCAGTATTGCCATAATCAAGATAATCAATCAGTTCAGTTAACGCTGTGTGATAGTTTTTATATTTTTCATCAATATTACGACTGGTGGCGACCATTTCAGGTAACGGTGCCATGCTTTTGAATTTTTTATAATGCGTCGCGGCCTGGGCCAATGTTTTCCTGGCGCTATCGAGCAATTCAACTTTGGCATTACTTTGTTGATTGGAGGAATCCATCATCATCCGCACCGCTGAACGACTCAGGTTAATACGCGTTTGCAGCATTAAATCCCAGGTTGACGTCAGCTCGCCCTGCTGTTCCCGTAATTGATTGGAAACCACAAAGCTCTTCTGGCTATGGTGAAGGGAAGAAAAAAACAGACTGCCGGAAATAAGTTGTAACAGTGCGAATACCCCCAGCACCATTACCAACAGCGTGACTACGCGGATACGGTTAATCATAAGGCACCTTCCTGAAAACAAGTTGATCTCGTTATCGGCAAGAAGGGGGGAAACTTTATTGCTGATGCCACCCGCCGCGAAATTGAAATAAAAAACCCGATGCGCAGATCATCGGGTTCATTTCAATTGAGGAAATCGGGAGAATTACGCCACTTCTGACGCCGCGCTATCTAACAGCGCCATCTCTTCGCTATTCAGCAGTTTTTCGATGTTCACCAGAATCAACATACGGTCGCCCAGTGCGCCCAGTCCAGTGAGATATTCTGTTGAAAGCGTCACGGCAAATTCCGGTGCCGGACGAATTTGCTCCGCCGTCAATGAAAGCACGTCTGAAACGCCGTCAACTACGATGCCGACCACCCGCTGTCCGAGATTCAGGACGATAACTACCGTGTTGTCGTTATAGTCCACATCCACCTGGCTGAACTTAATTCGTAAGTCAACAATCGGCACAATAACCCCGCGCAGATTCGTGACGCCTTTGATAAACGCTGGCGTGTTCGCAATCCGTGTTACCTGATCGTAGCCACGGATCTCCTGCACTTTCAGGATATCAATACCGTACTCTTCATCACCAAGGGTAAATACCAGAAATTCCTGGCCTGACGGCTCGCTGGCCAGCTTTGTTACATTCGTCATACCGGTCATATTGTTACCTTTTTACTCATTCAGGCGGCGGTGTTCGCCATACGTTGTTCGCGGTTTATCGCCTGCAAGGCGGAGACATCAACAATCAGTGCCACGCTGCCGTCGCCAAGAATGGTCGCAGCAGAAATGCCGGGGACTTTGCGATAGTTACTTTCAAGGTTTTTAACCACAACCTGGTGCTGACCAATTAATTGATCCACCAGCAAGGCGTAGCGGCGACCGCCACTTTGTAAGATCACCACAATTCCCTGGGTGGCTTCGGTTTTCGCGCCCGCGACGTTGAACACTTTCCACAGTTCGACGATGGGCAGATATTCGCCCCGCACTTCCAGCACCCGCTCGCCGCCGGCCAGTGGATGCAGATCGGCTTCACGGGGTTGCAGTGATTCCATGACAGCATTCAGCGGCAGAATGAAAACTTCATCCGCAACGCGTACGGACATGCCGTCGAGGATGGCCAGCGTCAGCGGCAGTAAAATGCGGATCGTAGTGCCAGTACCCTGCTTCGACTGGATTTCGACATGACCGCCCATCTCCTGGATATTACGTTTAACGACGTCCATGCCGACGCCGCGCCCGGAGACGTCGGTGACCTGCTCTGCCGTGGAGAAGCCTGGTGCAAATATCAGCATCGCGACTTCGTCGTCGCTCATGTTTTCGCTGACAGTCAAACCTTGCGAGGCCGCTTTTGCCAGAATTCGCTCACGGTTTAGCCCCGCCCCATCGTCGGTCACTTCAATGCAAATGTTGCCGCCCTGATGTTCGGCAGACAGAATTAAATTTCCGACGCTGTTTTTACCTGCGGCGAGCCGTTTTTCTGGCAGTTCAATACCGTGATCGAGGCTATTGCGTACCAGGTGGGTCAGCGGGTCGATAATGCGTTCTATCAGGCTCTTGTCGAGCTCGGTGGAACTGCCCACCAGCGTCAGTTCTACCTGCTTGCCGAGTTTTCCCGCCAGATCACGCACCAGCCGGGGATAGCGACTAAAGACATATTCCATCGGCATCATGCGAATCGACATCACTGATTCCTGCAAATCACGGGCGTTACGTTGTAACTGCCCCATGCTGGTAATCAAATCACCATGATTAACCGGGTCCAGTTCGCTGGAACGCTGGGCAAGCATGGACTGGGTGATAACCAGCTCGCCGACGAGGTTAATTAATTGATCAACCTTTTCTACCGCTACACGGATGCTGGTGGATTCACTGCTGCGCGTCGTTTTTTCCCGCTCCACGCGACCGGTTGGCGCTTGTTCGGCTGCCAGTTTAAGCACTGGTGGGGTGGATATTTTTGGCGAGACTTCTACTGTTTCAAAGGTAATCTGATCGGCTTCAATCACAAAACAGAGTACCGCTGTGATGTCATCTTCGGCGATATCGCCCGGTAATATTGCCGAGAGAGAATCCGCCCCTTTCACCACGTCAGTTAACGTTGTCAGATGCCCCAGCTCTTCTTCCAGCAGGTCGACTTCGCCGGCCTTCAGGCGCGAAAGGATAATTCGTCGCGGCGACTGACTGCGACTCTGCTCATCTTGCGGTTCACTTTTGGCAACCACACTTAATCGGGTCACTGCGGATGGCGTTTCGCCTTTCGCTTCTAATGCCAGTTGACGCAAGGCCTGGCAGATATAATCGAAGCTGGCGGCATCCGGCTCTTGCGACTGTTTATAAGCGTCGAGCTGTTCTTGCATGATGTCCTTCGTTTCCAAAAACAGATTGATAATGTCGGTGTTGAGTTGCATCTCACCTCGTCTGGCTTCATCGAGCAGGTTTTCCATCAGATGCGTGGTTTCCTGCAAAACGCTGAAGCCAAAAGTTCCTGCCCCTCCTTTGATCGAGTGGGCAGCCCGAAAGATGGCATTCAATTGTTCGGCATCTGGCGCTTCCGGCTGCAAAACCAGCAGATGCTGCTCCATATCAGCCAACAGTTCGTCCGCTTCATCAAAAAATGTCTGATAAAAATCGCTTATATCCATGCTCACGCTGTCACCTCGGTTCGGCTGATGGCATTGTGGGAACACTGACCTGTGGTGCAACCTCAGGTTTTTCCAGGGCGCTTACTGGCTCATTCTGGCTTTCGGCGTTTTCATGCAAAATGGCCTGTTCGGCTTGTTTGTTCAGTACCAGCAGGCTGATGCGACGGTTGACGGCATCATCAGGTCCGCGATCGCTTAAGCGCATCGTTGCCGCCATGCCGACGACACGTAACACTTTGCCGCTATCCAACCCTCCGACCATCAGTTCGCGGCGGGATGCATTGGCCCGATCGGCAGAAAGCTCCCAGTTGCTATATCCTTTCTCACCGCTGGCGTAGGGGAAATCATCGGTATGACCTGAAAGGCTAATACGGTTGGGAATACCGTTCAGTACAGGCGCAATGGCACGCAGAATGTCGCGCATATAGGGTTCGACATCGGCACTGCCGGTTCTAAACATCGGGCGATTCTGGCTATCGATGATCTGAATACGTAGACCTTCCTGGACCAGATCGATTTTGAGATGGGGACGTAACGCCCGCAGTTTCGGATCGGACTCTATCAACTGGTCGAGATCACCCCGCAATTTCCGCAATCGACTTTGCTCCATGCGTTTTTTCAGCTCTTCGATGTTCGGCTGCTTATTCACTTCCCCCTGGCTTTGGGTGTAATCATCACCACCGCCGGGAATTGGGCTTTCACTATTAGAAATGCGATCGCCGCCCGTAACCGCAGTCGCCAGTGGAGTCCGGAAGTACTCCGCAATCTGAATCAGCTCTTTTGGGCTGGAGATGGAGATCAGCCACATCACCAGAAAAAAGGCCATCATCGCAGTCATAAAGTCGGCATAAGCAATCTTCCACGATCCATGTGCTGCCCCGTGGCTTTTGGCTTTGCGTCGTTTGACGACAATAATCGGATGCGCTTGATTCTTCATGCTTCCTCGGTTGTCGTCTGTTGTTGCGGATTTTTCACCGCACGCACATGCTCTTCCAGTTCAATAAACGACGGACGTTCGCTGGAATAGAGCGTTTTGCGACCAAACTCAACGGCGATAGGCGGTGCGTAACCGTTCAGATTAGAAAGCAGAGTGACTTTGACGCACTGCATCATTTTGCTGGTTTCGGCGCTTTTCTGACGTAAAACACTCGCTAATGGGGAAATAAATCCGTAAGCCAATAAAATGCCGAGGAAAGTCCCCACCATCGCATGTGCGATAAGCGCACCCAGCTCGGCGGCAGGACGATCGGCTGAACCTAACGCGTGAACGACCCCCATTACAGCCGCGACAATACCAAACGCCGGAAGTGAGTCCCCGACCAGCGCCAGACTGTTCGCCGGGACTTCTGCCTCGCTTTCGTGCGTCTCAATCTCTTCATCCATCAGGGCTTCGATTTCGAAGGTGTTCATATGACCGCTGATAATCAGACGCAGATAATCGACGATAAAATCAAGCATGACGCTATCCGCGAGGATGCGTGGGTAGCTGGCGAAGATCTCGCTCTCACGGGGATTTTCAATATCACGTTCCAGCGAAAACATCCCCATCTGCCGCGATTTCGCCATCAACCGATAAAGCAGAGCCAGCAGATCCATATACATTGCTTTGGTGTATTTGGAGCGACGAAACAGCAACGGCAGCGCCTTCAGCGTGCCTTTAATCGCTTTGCCATTATTGCCGACGATAAACGACCCAATCCCTGCACCGGCAATAATCACCAGTTCAGCGGGTTGATAGAGTGCTCCAAGGCTTCCACCGGTCATCAAATAACCGCCGAAAACTGTACCGAGAACAACCAGGTAACCTAATAAGATAAGCACGACATCATCCTTCCACTGTTGACCATGACAGGATGTTCAGTCGTCAGGCGTTAACGCGCGATTGGGGCAAAAAAAAGCAGCGGTACGTCGTTACCGCTGCTGGAATGTTGCGCCTCACCGTATCAGTTAAACAGCCTGTACTCTCTGTTCATCCAGCAGTTGTGGGATAATATCGGCAGGATTCTGGGAAAGTTTACGTCTTTTTACTGCCCGGGATGGCGGTTGACATAAGCTGCAGGCAAAGCTGCCAACAGGCTGGTGAGCGTGGGTAATAAAATTGCCGCCGCAGCAGTTGCAGCTGGAAAGTTGCAGTAATCCACTTTCAACAAACCGCACCAATGTCCAGGCACGGGTTAATGCCAGCAGTGGTCCTTCTTCTGCTTGTGGGCACTGTTCAAGGTATAAACGGTAGGCTTTGATCACCGCATCGACGCCATTACACAAACCGGTTTTCAGTAAAAACTGCCATGCATTACAGAACATCGAAGCATGAACGTTTTGTTCCCAGGTCATAAACCAGTCGGTTGAGAATGGCAGCATGCCTTTCGGCGGTGGGCTTCCGCGCAGTTCTTTATAAAGTTTTATCAGGCGTCCGCGACTTAACTGTGTTTCGCTTTCCAGCATCTGCAAACGAGCGCCCAGGGTGATCAATTCCATTGCCAGCTGAATATCCCGCGCTTCCTGAACAATGCTTTTTTCACTCATGATCAGGCCCTTTTCTTGCGCAGCGCTTCTTCAGGCTGATTAACATCATTCAGCAAGCGTGTTGAGAGCATGATGCCGGTATGAATTTGCTGGAGATCGTCAACGCGGGAATCTTGCGTCAACTGAGTAATCGTCTGGTGGCTGTCAAAACGGAAGTGACAAACCAGTTGATTGGTTTCTGCCAGCTTAACCATTTGCGGAAGAGTCAGTGCCGCTAACGTTGTCGCCATTTCTTCATTTATGCCGAGACGAAACATAGCGGACGCTTTGTCCTGAACAATCAAACGCTGTGCAAGTAGTAAATATGACAAGTTGATGTCATAAATGTGTTTCAGCAACTCGGAGGTATGCATTATTCCCACCCAGAATAACCAACTTTATTTTTATGCGGTTTCACCGCACCCCGTGATGTCGCCGGGAAGCCCCGGTAAAAAATAATTAGCATTAGAATAGTTGCGATAAGCTGCAATAAGCAGAACCACCTTTTTGGTTTAATATGTCCTTACAAATAGAAATGGGTCTTTACACTTATCTAAGATTTTTCCTAAATCGACGCAACTGTACTCGTCACTACACGCACATACAACGGAGGGGGGCTGCGATTTTCAATAATGTGTAATGCAGATCACACAAAACACTCAATTACTTAACATAAATGTATAAGTCATACTTTTGTTTTGGGTGTATTTCAATCTGTTAAAAAGTTTTTCGCTACGCTAGCAAGCAAAAATGAAACAGGAATAATCGAAATGGGATGTTGCGCACAGTTAAAATAACTCACCGTAAATAATCATCTGCTATAAATAATCACTTTCATGCAATACCAGATAAGCTATTTTTAAACAGACACTTACCGCACAACAAACTAATTAAATACAAAGAAAGGCAACAATCAACTTAATGTTAATGAAATGTTTTACATATATTAACCACTTGTTTAATGCGGAGAATCAGTACACTATTTTCTTATAATTACATTTGAAATTATATGATCACCGGGAGTGATTGATTAATTGTCTTTACTAATAATCAGACTAATATTTACCTGTTTGACCGAGTTGGGATTGCGTCGTTTCTCCATTAGGAGTAAAGCTTTAATGTCACCTGAAGTTCACAGAATAAGGAACAGGTTATGAGCTATAGCAATATTCTTGTCGCTGTTGCGGTTACACCGGAAAGTCAGCAACTGCTGGCAAAAGCGGTATCTATCGCCAGGCCAGTAAAGGGACACATCAGTTTAATTACTCTCGCTTCCGACCCGGAAATGTACAATCAATTAGCCGCGCCGATGCTTGAAGATTTACGCAGCGTGATGCAAGAAGAAACGCAAAGCTTTCTTGATAAGTTAATTCAGGATGCGGGGTATCCCGTTGACAAGACGTTTATTGCCTACGGTGAGTTAAGCGAACATATTCTGGAAGTATGTCACAAACATCATTTCGATTTGGTGATTTGCGGTAATCACAATCACAGTTTCTTTTCGCGAGCATCCTGCTCGGCGAAAAGAGTGATTGCCTCAAGTGAGGTCGATGTGCTGTTAGTTCCACTTACGGGAGATTAACCGCTCCTACGCAAGCTTTGGAAAGGTAGCAACTTTATCGCGCTGCTGGCTTTCCGCGCTTCGCGGAACTATCTGCTTTAGGTCGCTAATGAAGCACTCCTGCCAGTGGTTAATATCGTTTTTCACGATAACGTCCAGCATTTCTGCATGACGGGAAATACGTTCCGCCAGCGACATAGTCAATGCACGATCCAGCGCAGCTGCAACTTCGTCACGATCGTAGGGGTTAACAATTAACGCCGACGTTAACTCGTTTGCCGCTCCCGCAAATTGCGAAAGAACAAGAACGCCCGGGTTGGCTGGGTCCTGAGCAGCAACATACTCTTTTGCTACCAGGTTCATCCCGTCACGCAGTGGCGTCACTAAGCCCACGTCAGAGTAGCGGAATATTTTCATCAGTAATTTACGGTCAAAATGCTGATTCAAATAATAAAGCGGCGTCCAGCCTAATTGCCCGTATTTACCATTAATTCGTCCAGCTTCATTTTCGAGCTGATGACGAATATCCTGATAGGCTTGCACATCACCACGCGACGTTGGTGCAATCTGGGTATAACGAATTTTACCATGATGCTGCGGATATTTTTCCAGCAACGCTTCATAGGCGAGAAAACGCTCTGGCAAACCTTTGGAATAATCCAGCCGTTCGACAGAAAAGATATTTTGTACGTTTTTCAGTTCCGCTTTAAGTTGCGCCAGTTTTGGCGGCAGTGGCCCGGCAGCCTGTTTGGCTATTTCTTTCGGTTCAATGCCGATCGGGTAGACTTCTGTTCGAAATGCTTTGCCCCAGGCTGTATGGCTTTTTGCGCTACGTGTCGTGACGCGGGTCAGGTTAGAAAGACAATCCAGGAACGCCAGACGATCGTTTTCTGTCTGGAAACCCAGCAAATCATAATCACAAAGCTGTTCAAGCAAGGTGTCATATGTCGGCAGCGCGTTGAAGATTTCCGGTGTCGGGAAAGGAATATGCAGAAAGAAACCAATGCGATTATTCACTCCCCGTTTGCGTAATTCATGCGCAAATGGCAACAGGTGATAATCGTGGATCCAGATAATGTCATCGTCTTGCAACAGCGGCAGTAATTTATCTGCCAGCAACGCATTTACGCGTAGATAGCCGTCCCAGGCAGGACGCTGAAATTGCACCAGATCGAGCCGATAATGAAAAGCGGGCCAGAGAACGGCATTGGAGAATTGGTTGTAGTATTCGTCAAGGTCCTGTTCGCTGAGGTTAAAAGAGGCCCACGTAATGTTACCTTTTTTCACCTTTTTTAGCGGCTGATCCTCATTCCCTGTTTCACCACTCCAGCCAAACCACAGTCCGCCTGCGGCTTTCAGTGCCCCCAGTATGCCAACGGCAAGGCCACCGGCACTGGCGGCGTGCTCGTCTGGTGGTGCAATCCGGTTAGATACTACGACTAAACGACTCATAGTCATCACTCCTGTTATTTTCTCTTTTTTGTTGTAATGCGGTGGTTATCATTTCAAGCCAGCTCCAGACATCCGGCACACCCGCCAGTCGCCATGATGCCTGAGTTGCACCTGTGCCAATTTTTACTGACATTCCGCCCAGTCGGTTAACGACTGCGAAGCCAGATTCATCGGTTAAATCATCGCCCAGAAATACGGGCGTTCGCCCGATAAAGGGAGCTTCCTGCATAAAAGCTGCAATTGCCTCACCTTTACTGGTACCTCTCGGTTTGATCTCGACAACACACTTTCCCTGCTGTAACGCCATTTGTGGCCAGATCTGAGTAATACGTTGCGCTAATGTCATTAATGCGTCTTCATGCTGCGGAGCCTGACGATAATGCAGCGCAAAAGCCATCCCTTTCGCCTCCAGCTCCGCGCCGGGATACTGAGCGATGACTGTATGCAGTTGCACGCTAATATCACGCGCAATCGCATCCGGCAGATGAACGATATGTGTTTTACCATTGATGTCACGGCGCTCCGCCCCATGCACGCCCGCTAACGGGAAGCGATAAGGTTTTGCCAGTGCGTCAAGCTCCACCATTGAGCGCCCTGATATCAATGCCAATGCACCATCACTTGCGGTTGCCAGTAGCTGTAGTCCTTGCAGAATATTGTCAGGCACGACGACCTGATCGGGATGCGGTTTGATTTCCGCCAGCGTTCCATCAAGATCAAAAAACCAGGCATATTTCGCGGATAGTTCAGGGGTTTCGGTTAACGGTTCTGTCACCCGGCTCTCCTCCTTCTCTTTTCTTATTGTTTTGCGCAGAACGCGCTTTACAGACATGTAAGTATAGACAGTGTGACGGGGGTCGCCATTTGCAATGAAGAACAGCCAACCGTTGTGGCGGCTGGCTGTGGTGGGAAAAAACGTTAAATTGTTGTGGAAAAAAGCATCAGACAGTGCGTTTCGCTTTTTGCTTGTAACGGTCGAAGATCACCGCTGCCAGCAGGATTAAGCCGCGAACCACGTACTGCGCGAAAGGAGAAATATTAAGCAGGTTCATGGCGTTTTCCACGGTGCCTAAAATTAAGATACCCGCCACCACATATGAGATTTTTCCGATGCCACCTTTCAGAGAAACGCCACCTAAAACGCAGGCGGAGATAACAATAAGCTCATAACCAATCGACGTCATTGGCTGCCCACTAGTCATACGTGAAGCCAGAATAATTCCGGCTATCGCAGATACCAGGCCAGAGAGAACAAAGATAATAATTTTGGTGCGAACAACCGGTACACCCGCCAGACGCGCAGCCTCTTCGTTCCCGCCAATCGCCAGGGTGTTACGACCAAAGGTGGTTTTATTCAGCAACAAACCAAAGATAATCAGACACGCGACGGTGAGCCAGATTGGCGCAGGCAGACCGAACCAGTTAGCGTAACCAAGGGCAAAGAAGCTTTCATCTTCGATACCGACCGCTTTACCGTCTGAAATGATGTACGCCAGACCTCGAACAATCTGCATCGTTGCCAGTGTTGTGATCAGAGCATTTATTTTCAGTTTGGCGATAACAAAGCCATTGACCAGGCCACAGAGAATGCCAAGCAGCAACCCCGCTGCCACGCCAATCCACAGGCTTTCAGTCAGGTTGATAACCACCGCCGTGGTGACACCCGCACAGGCAATTACGGAGGCGACAGAAAGGTCAAAGTCACCGGAAGCAAGGCAGAACAACATGCCACACGCCACCATCCCCGACATGGAAATTGCCAGGCCCAACCCTTTCATATTAATGAAGGTGGCAAAATTTGGGACAAAAATGGCACAGGCGATAAAGAGCACCGCAAACACCACCAGCATGCCGTACTGATCCCAGATACGCCCGAAGCTGAATGACGACTTAGGTGCGCCAGACCCCGATGTAGAAACAGAAGACATCATACTCTCCTTACTCAGGCAACTGCCTGGCTGACTTTAGGCATCGCAAGGCTCAGTGCCTGACGCTCATCTGCCTGCTCGTGTAACAATTCACCGGCGATTTCACCTTCCCGCATCACCACAATCCGGTCGGCAACGCCGAGGACTTCAGGTAAGTCGCTGGAGGCAAACAGCACCGCCACACCCTGCGCCGCCAGCGCATAAATCACGTTGTAAATTTCATGCTTAGCACCAACATCAATGCCGCGCGTAGGTTCATCCAGCAAAATGACCTTCATCTCTTCCGATAACCAGCGGCCCAGAATGGCTTTTTGCTGATTTCCGCCTGAGAGATTCATGATCAGTTGCTCAGCGCCCGGCGTTTTGATGTTGAGCGAACGAATGTGGTGATCGGCATTGTTTTCTTCCCAACCGTTGTTGATTACACAACCGCCGAGCACATGTTTACGTCTGGCACTGATGTTGATATTGTCGCGAACGGAGTGCACGGGAATAATGCCTTCCGCTTTGCGATCTTCCGGGCAGAGCATCATGCCTGCGGCAATGGCGTGGCTCGGTTTACGAATATCGATCGGCTGTTGGTCGATATAAACCTGACCGGCGGTGATTTGCGTCCCGCCAAACAAGCCTTTCATTAATTCGCTACGCCCCGCTCCTACCAGACCAAACAGCCCAACAATTTCACCACTGCGAACCGCCAGACTTATTGGCGTACGCACGCCTGGTGCTTTCACAGCATCAAGACGCAGGCGCTCCTCGCCATAACTACGAGGTTGCCAGCCGTAGATATCGCCAATGTCGCGCCCGACCATCGCCTGCACCAGCGCGTCGTGGTCAACCTGCTGCATATCGGTAAAGGTTTTGACATAACGTCCATCTTTAAAGACAGTGATGGCATCGCTGAGGGCAAATATTTCTTCCATACGGTGAGAAACGTATAAGATCACCCGCCCCTCTTTTCGCAGTTCACGAATAACGCGGAAAAGATTGTCGATTTCGCGGGCAGAAAGGGAGCTGGTTGGCTCATCAAAGGCGATAATTTTAGCGTTACGCGCCAGCGCCTTGGCGATTTCAACCATCTGCCACTGACCAATGGAGAGATATTTCAGCGGCGTGTCCGGGTCAATATCCATACCAAGATGTTTAAGTTGTAAACCCGCCTCATAATTCAGCAATGAGCGATTCACAATGCCGCCTTTATGCGGCAGCTGGCCGAGATAGATGTTTTCCGCGACGGTCATTTCCGGCACGAGATGCAGTTCCTGGTAAATAATCGCCACACCCGCGTTAAGTGCTGCGGTCGTGTCGGAAAAGGACATTTCCTGCCCATTAATCACTACAGAACCCGTGGTTGGCGCATAGTTGCCGCTGAGGATTTTTAAGAGAGTTGATTTTCCCGCGCCATTTTCACCCATCAACGCATGAACCTGACCGGCATAGCAGTCAAAACTAATATCCGTCAGCGCCTTAACGCCGGGAAACGTTTTACCGATGCCGCGAAATGAGAGATACGGGGTAGACTGTTGCATAACGTCTCCGTGAATCACTGGTCGTTCACACCCCCTCTGCATCATGCAGAGGGGAATTTTTCCGGCAAATTACTTACCGCCTAAACCTTTTTTCTCCAGTTCTTCTTTAAAGTTGTCACGCGTGATCAGCACCACGTCGGTAACTTCGGTAAATTTTGGCGGTTCAACGTCTTTTGCTACCCAGTTGTAAAGCATTTCGCTGGATTTATAGCCATGTACGTCCGGGCTTGGCAGCAGGGAACCGTAGAAGCCGGTTGCCTGTGCTTTAGACAGTTCGCTCACCGCATCCACACCGTTAATGCCAATGCCGATGATATCGGCAGCTTTAAAGCCCTGACCTTCCGTCGCGCGTACGCCGCCCAGCACGGTGCTGTCGTTCATACCGACGATCAGCCAATGTTTAACTTCCGGATGTTGAACCAGCATTGAGTTGGCAGAGTCAAATGCCCCCGGGATGTCGTTAGATTTGGTAGGTACCTGATAAATTTGTTTTTCCGGGAATCCGGCCGCTTTCAGCGCATCCATAGAACCCGTTGTACGGCGACGTGCCGTATCCAGTTCGTTGGCGGTAATCGCCATCACCGCGCTTTCTTTGACATCCCAGCCACGTTTCTGCATCTCTTTATACAGTTCCTGACCCTGACGTTCGCCAATTTTAGTCGCCGCCATCATCACCAGCGGAACGGTATCCATTGGCTTACCTTTGGCGTTAACAAACTGGTCATCCACGGCAATGACTTTCATATCGTAGCCACGCGCTTTCGCGACGATGGCAGAGCCGAGTTTGGGGTCCGGAGTACAAATAACGAAACCTTTTGCGCCACTGGCAGCCAGGCTGTCGATCGCGTTCAATGTTTTTTCGCCATCCGGCACGGCAATCTTAATAACCTCAAACCCTAAATCCTTCCCGGCTTTATCGGCAAACTTCCATTCGGTCTGGAACCACGGCTCTTCCGGTTGCTTCACCAGGAAACCGAGCTTCAGGTTCTCCGCCATAGCGGATTGTGACATAACGGCTGCCAGACCAATGGCTGCCAGGGCTTTAGTAAATTTGTGCATGGTTCTCTCCAGCTTTAGTGTCGTTTTGTGTAGGGCAAAAACGAATGACATTCGTTAAATTAATCGGAAAACAAAGCATTACCTTTTAACTAAAAGATAAGTGACTGTGTTGACATAGTTTTAGCGAGAAATTAATTCTCCATAGGAGAGCAATATCACATCGCAGAATTACAGTGAGAACGTGCATAAATTTAGCGGGAAAAGACATAAGGGAAAGCCAATTTGTCAGACAAATTGTCGAATGCACAGCAGATTAATCCATAAGATTAGCCTGGAAATCCTTGTTGTCTTTGGTACCCATGCGGGATGTCTTCTTTTTAACCAGTCAATAGGCCGCATTACCTGGCGTTGAGTTTTTGAAATGGTGTAATAACCGCAACTCAAAGATGTGGAAAATGCACGTCATTCATTTCGCCATTAATTATCACTGTGCTCATTAATTAACAGAATACGTATAATGAGAGCCATCTCGCAAAAATGAAAAAACGTTTTATAAAATCATCACTTCATCATGAATTCAAATTCATTGATTAATATCAACAAGATACAAAAAGCACTATCATTAAAATTCATTGCAGTTACATTGATTTCATCAATGAAATGTAAAAATATATAAACTTGATGATTTAAGCATTTTCTTATACCCGTTCAGACGTTATTCTTATTTCAGATCATCGTCAGAATTGACTCCACGATCACATTTCGGACCGGCAGAAAGGAATTATTCTGCAAACAGTAATTATGGTGTTTTGATTTATCTTGCACCTCTCCACTTCTGGATATAAGGATATTAGGTATGGCAACCGCTGGAATGCTTCTCAAACTCAACTCTCAAATGAACCGCGAGTTTTACGCATCCAATCTCTACCTTCACCTGAGTAACTGGTGTTCTGAACAGAGTCTGAACGGCACCGCCACTTTCCTTCGCGCCCAGGCACAGAGTAATGTGACCCAAATGATGCGCATGTTTAACTTTATGAAGAGTGTCGGCGCTACCCCCATCGTTAAAGCCATTGATGTTCCCGGTGAAAAACTGAACTCTCTGGAAGAACTGTTCCAAAAAACGATGGAAGAATACGAGCAACGTTCTAGTACGTTGGCACAGTTAGCCGATGAAGCGAAAGAACTGAATGATGATTCAACCGTCAATTTCCTGCGCGATCTGGAAAAAGAACAGCAGCATGATGGTCTGTTGCTGCAAACCATTCTTGATGAAGTGCGCAGTGCGAAACTTGCGGGTATGTGCCCTGTGCAGACCGACCAACATGTTCTGAATGTCGTGTCACACCAGCTGCATTGATCATCATCGGCGCTAATGCATTGCGCCGATGAAGGTTTTGAGAAACCGCTGCCTCATCTGTTTGAAGCAGCGGTTTTTTTAATGGGATTCACCCTGTGGGGTAAACTTGAGTTCAATAAGCGCGATGGCTTTTTGGATTGCCCGCATGGTGACCGGGTCTGCGGCGGCGGGATGGTTAGTAAAGTCGATATTCTTCAGCTGACTGGACATTTTTTCACGAACTTCAACGGGCGCGATTACATCGAGAACATCCAGAATTTGTTTGATAACCAACTGGCAAGCAACCACATCAGAAACCAGTTCCTGATCGGCATTCAGCGGCTGGGACATCGTAAACTCCTGATAGCATTTTGAAAGCCGTTATAGTAGCGGCTTCACATCTTCAGCGATAGTCACATCCACCGTCATCAGGACACAAAAAAACCTGCCGGAGCAGGTTTTTTGTTATCGGAACATATTGCCTGGCGGTACGTCTTTGAACGTCTTGCAATAGTTATTGAACATACTTTTCAGGATTTTGCGCAGTTTCATCGCGGCACTCCGACCATTTGTTATACAGGTGTTATTGTCTTTGCGCTTATAATATGACAACCATCACAAAAATCAATCTTTATGTGATACAAATCACATAAATACCCCTTTAATGTTATAAAAATGATAATCAAAAAACAGCCCCCCTATTTCTGACACCTACAGATGGCAAGAAATAGCGCCTGCCAGGCGTCTTTTCCGGCCATTGTCGCAGCGCTGTAACGCGTAAAATAGTGCTTTCTCTTACTCTTCTGGCTGGACCATGAGACTTCTGATTCTGACTCTTTCATTAATAACGCTGGCGGGGTGTACGGTTACTCGCCAAGCCCACGTGAGCGAAGTTGACGCGGCAACAGGTATTGTACGGTTGGTTTATGACCAGGCTTTTTTGCAGCATGCCCATACCGATCGTTATGTCAGTCGCGGGATCGCCGATCGCGCATGCCAGCAGGAAGGCTATACCCACGCGATCCCCTTTGGTCAGCCAGTAGGCAACTGTAGCCTTTTTGCGGGTTCCTTATGTTTGAATACGGAATTCACTTTGTCATATCAGTGCCATCATTCCGCCTTCCCTGTCTTTCTCTAAATATTTTAATCAGCGAGGGGATCTTCGCTGATTAAATAAATAGCGGTAATGCGTTTTATTCCCATTCGTATTTTTAATAATTGAAGTTTATATTTTACCTTTTGCAAATAATAAAATAACAAATTATAGTGACGCCACAGCAACAAATATAACCTTTGTGGAGCACTATCATGCTGAAACCAGAAATGATTGAAAAACTTAATGAGCAGATGAACCTGGAACTGTACTCTTCACTGCTTTATCAGCAAATGAGCGCCTGGTGCAGCTATCATACCTTCGAAGGTGCTGCCGCGTTCCTGCGCCGTCACGCCCAGGAAGAGATGACGCATATGCAGCGTCTGTTTGATTACCTGACTGATACCGGCAATTTACCGCGTATTAATACCGTTGAATCTCCGTTTGCTGAATATTCCTCACTTGATGAATTATTCCAGGAAACCTATAAACACGAACAATTAATCACCCAGAAAATTAACGAACTGGCTCATGCTGCAATGACCAATCAGGACTACCCAACATTTAATTTCCTGCAATGGTATGTTTCTGAGCAGCATGAAGAAGAGAAACTGTTCAAATCGATTATTGATAAATTAAGCCTGGCAGGCAAAAGCGGCGAAGGTCTGTATTTTATCGACAAAGAACTCTCTACCCTCGACACACAAAACTAATGCTCTCCGGCGGCAGGTTTACTGCCGCCGTTTCAAATCAGTGACGGCAAATCTTACTCTGATCGGTCGAAAAACCGTCTTTCGAAAGTATAAATTTGCCTTTTGCTGCCAGAAACGCTACCAGCTCTCCCGCTGTCATCCCTTCTGCCGAGCAGGTGTGAAAACGTGCCTGTTCACCAAAACGCGCTTTAATCGCAGCTTCCAGACTGGCATGCGTATATTGCTCGCCTGATTCAATCATCATATTTAACACTTCATGACCGTGAATAGAGTCCATCGTCCCTCCTCAAAAAAAGCCTAGCGTAGCGATTGCCGCTTATGAAGACTTTGCGCCAGCGCAGGACTGAATGCTTTTTATTGTACATTTATATTTACACCATATGTAACGTCGGTTTGACGAAGCAGCCGTTATGCCTTAACCTGCGCCGCAGATATCACTCATAAAGATCGTCAGGACAGAAGAAAGCGTGAAAAACAGAACCCTGGGAAGTGTTTTTATCGTGGCGGGAACCACAATTGGCGCAGGCATGCTGGCAATGCCGCTGGCTGCGGCAGGTGTTGGTTTTAGCGTCACGTTAATCTTGTTGATTGGGCTTTGGGCGTTGATGTGCTACACGGCGCTATTACTGCTGGAGGTGTACCAGCATGTTCCGGCAGATACCGGTCTTGGCACGCTGGCAAAACGCTATCTGGGACGCTACGGTCAATGGCTGACGGGCTTCAGTATGATGTTCTTAATGTATGCTCTGACTGCGGCATACATCAGCGGTGCCGGTGAATTGTTGGCCTCCAGCATCAGCGACTGGACAGGTATTTCTATGTCGGCAACCGCTGGCGTGCTGTTGTTCACTTTTGTTGCCGGTGGCGTGGTTTGTGTCGGAACTTCACTGGTCGATTTATTTAACCGTTTTCTGTTCAGCGCCAAGATTATTTTTCTGGTGGTAATGCTGGTACTACTGCTGCCGCATATTCACAAAGTGAATCTTTTAACCCTGCCGTTGCAACAGGGGCTGGCTCTGTCTGCAATCCCGGTGATTTTTACGTCGTTTGGTTTTCACGGTAGCGTGCCGAGTATTGTCAGCTATATGGATGGCAACATTCGTAAGCTACGCTGGGTGTTTATAATCGGTAGTGCGATCCCCCTGGTGGCATATATTTTCTGGCAGGTGGCGACGCTTGGCAGCATTGATTCAACAACCTTTATGGGATTGCTGGCTAATCATGCTGGATTAAACGGGCTGTTACAGGCGTTACGCGAAATGGTGGCCTCTCCGCATGTTGAGCTGGCAGTGCATTTATTTGCTGATTTAGCCCTCGCCACGTCATTTCTCGGCGTTGCGTTAGGCTTATTTGATTATCTGGCTGATTTATTTCAGCGTTCAAATACCGTTGGTGGACGGTTGCAAACTGGTGCAATTACGTTTCTGCCGCCGTTGGCGTTTGCACTGTTTTATCCACGAGGATTTGTGATGGCGCTGGGTTACGCCGGTGTGGCGCTGGCGGTACTGGCATTGATTATCCCTTCGCTGTTGACCTGGCAAAGCAGAAAGCACAATCCTCAGGCGGGTTACCGGGTCAAAGGTGGTCGTCCGGCGCTGGTGGTGGTGTTTCTCTGTGGTATTGCTGTGATTGGCGTGCAATTTTTGATTGCGGCAGGGTTGTTACCAGAAGTGGGGTGATCAGATAGCCTCAAATTCCTTATTGGGTGCCAGAATTAACGCTGACACCCAATTTGGCCTCTTAATGCAGGCAGCACTGCTTAAATTTCTTACCACTACCGCACGGGCAAGGATCGTTACGCCCCGGTTTCTCTTCTGCTTTGATCGGTTGCTGAACAGCTTTTTCCTGCGGATGCGCCATCCAGTACGCATGTAGATCAAGCGCCGCCAGTCGAATGGCATCTACGCTCTCTTCAAACGCTTCTGGCGACATCTTTTCTACCCGCTCGAAGTTTTCCTCAGTACCGTGCAGCGCAATCGCCTCCAGCGCTGGTTTTAACGAATCGGGCAACGTTGACCAGTCAGAAAGTGCCACGCCCCGCATATAGCCAAAGCACCACTCCTCAACAATCGTCAGCTCGCTGCCATCAACTTCTCGCAAGCCGAATAACGGCTCAAACTGCTCCGGGAATTCGTTCAGACGCTCTGCGGTATCGGCCATATGTTGAAAAGCCAGATTCATAAAGCGCGTCATCTCTTTCTCTGACGCCCAGCGCGGCACATAGTCAGCCCCACCCCACACGGCAACCAGCCACTGTTCCGGTTCAATCTCTTGCGGAGAACTCAACACCGCCGTCAATAAACCGTCCAGCTCCGCCACATCAAGGATGGCGTGGTCAGTGTTGTATTTGGTCAGAATATCGTCCAGCCATTCCAACTCACTTTCGTTTAACGGTCCCGTTTTCATACGCTTTTCCTTGTGGATCTCAACTCGCCAGCACCTATCTTACATGCCGGTCCGTATCAGAGATACTTTTTGAGTGGCTTTGCTGGTGATTAAAAATTAGGGAGGGTGTAACGACAAGTTGCAGGCACAAAAAAACCACCCGAAGGTGGTTTCACGACACTGCTTATTGCTTTGATTTTATTCTTATCTTTCCCATGGTACCCGGAGCGGGACTTGAACCCGCACAGCGCGAACGCCGAGGGATTTTAAATTCTACGCAGGATCAATGTGTTACATAGCTATTCATTGCAAAACTTTGCTGACGTTGAATGGTCGTCTTTGCAACCACTGGCAGAAAATGGATAGCCGTAGATTGCGTTGAGCACAGAAACAGCACAGGGTAATCGTCTACCTGGTCCTGTAAAGGAGGTTGTTGCCACACAAGCTAAAGCGCTTGACCTGCCCCCAGTATTCGGTACAACTGTCAGTTAGTAATGGACTGACCCCACCCCGGTAGACGATCCTGCCCTATAGTTTGAGTATAGGGGGAGCATATGGGCACACCACGGTCAATCAACCAATGACTGAGCAAATCAGGCTCAACATTACGGTTGTTAGGACGCGTGTGCCAATCGCCTAGATAACGATAGCCCAATTCCTCAATAAAAAACCTGACTACGCGCTGTTGAGTTGCGCGTTCACGTTGTCCGACAGTTGTCACTGTTCTTATTACCTTTAACTAATTATGCCAATTCAGACTCAAACGCTGCATCATTCGCTTCAGCCTCTTCGCCATCAATTAATGCCAAGACTCGGTCAAGAAAGCGTTGCGCTTCGTATACATCTGTTGCTTGCCGCAGATAATGAGGTATTCGTTCAACAAACTCGGAACGTGATAAAGGCTGATGTTCCAGCAAAGCCTCAAGCATTGCGGGCCGCAACAAACGACGATCAGCATCAACATTAGGAAGCTCAACCTCAATGACATGTGTAGCAAAATACTTAAGTTGCTCCTTAAGCCCCAAATTGGGCATAAGAGAATCAATTGAGTCAGACGCCACTTCAGCGCTTGACTCAATCGTTTCGACATATTCATAGGAAGGTACAACAACGTCTGGAGCCAATGTTTTAAGCTCATGGAGTTTACGGATAATCGGAGATAGAACCTCATCAGGATTACTGAACCAATCAGTGGACCAAATGCGGCTAATTCTCCAACCCAAACGCTCCAGAACCTCTTGACGCAAACGGTCACGATCACGAGCAGATTTAGCTGAGTGATAAGCCGCACCATCACACTCTATGCCCATTAAGTAACGGCCAGGACAACCTGGATCTTTCACAGCTAGATCAATAAAGAATCCTGCAACCCCTACCTGAGGTTCACACTCAAACCCAGCGTGATTGAGTGCTTCCATTACAGCAACCTCAAAGTCACTATCTGGAGCCCTGCCGGTATGCGTTGTGAGGGAATCTAGTTTGCCACTTTCGGCAAACTGTAAAAAACCTTTCAACGAAATAACACCAAGTTTACTGGTTTCACTCGTCAATACATCTTCAGAACGCATTGAACTAAACACATGCATCCGTTTTTTTGATCGAGTGAAAAGCACATTCAAGCGACGCCAGCCAACATCGGAATTGATAGGTCCAAAGCGTTGATAAACCTTTCCACCATGCTCAGAAGGTCCATAGGTAAAGGAAATAAAGATTACATCACGCTCATCCCCTTGAACGTTCTCAAGGTTTTTCACAAAAAGTGGCTCTTCCATGGCATATAAGCCATCGATTGCATCGTTAAATTCAGGGCGATTTCGGCGCAATTCATCGATAGCGCGCTCAATTTGATCGCGTTGCTTGGAACTCATGGCCACTACCCCGAGTGACTCACCCGGCCGGTGTTGCGCATGATGAAGTACGGCCTCAGCAACTGCTTGGGCTTCTTCAATATTGTGTTGATTAGAGAACCGACCTTTTGACACATAGGTAAATTTAATCCCATACTCTGGAGACTCAGCATTTGGGGAAGGGAATATCACCAAATCACTGTTATAAAAATGGCGGTTAGAGTATGCAATCAACTTTTCATGTCGTGAACGATAGTGCCAACGCAAACGTCTCATAGGAAACAGTGGCAAAGCAGCATCCAAAATGCTGTCAGTATCACTTAAAGCCGCGGCATCATCGTCATCTTCTCCGTCGGCACTTCGATCAAAGAAACTGGTTGGTGGTAGCTGTTTCGGGTCACCAACGACCACTAGTTGCTTGCCCCTCGCGATGACACCCAATGCATCCTCTGGCTTCACCTGAGACGCTTCGTCCATCACCACCAGATCAAATTCCATTCGTCCAGGTTCTAGGTAATGAGCTGCTGACATTGGCCCCATCATGAAACAAGGTTTAATTGCAACCAGCGCATTACATGCACGGTTAACCAATTGCCTAATTGGAATATGTCTGGTTTTTTTACCCAACTCATTTTTGATCAAAGCTAGTTCTGTATATTCACTTTTCTTACCACCAGAATTCCCTTCTGGTATATTTCGGCAAGCAATTTTTGCTGCAATCCGCTGACGTTGTAATTCAATCAGTTTTTTATCGTAATCTTTAAATGACTTCTGCAAAGCATTGCGCTGTGAGCCGGAAACTCTCATCAATTCAGGGTGGATGTGAATAACCTCCCGCGCCAGCTGGTCATGAATTGCTAATGCTAAACCCAATTCAACTTTTTCAATCGGGAGCGAGCCCGCAAGTACAGCACTCCAGATTCGCTGCAATCCATTTTCATGCATCTGCTCGTAACAACGAATAAAGTTAACCCACCCGTTCAACCAACGGGGTTGCTGTATTGCTCTTTCGTTGCGCTCGATTAATGTATTAAGAGAACCATCAGTCGACTTGAGCCACTGACTCCGCTCTAACTTTGTTTCTAGCGCATATAACTCAGCATTTTTAATCTGTTCATTCCATTTCGAAACTATTTCCCCACCATCACGACATAGTAAATCGTAATCACTACCACTAGCCAAATGTCTGATCTGGGTAGCCAAGGATACGCAATTTATCTTATCAACCAGTTGCTCGGCAAAATTCAGCGTGTCGTTAATAGTGTCTAACGTCAGTTGATTATTTTTATACGCACCGCAAGCCAATGGGGTTAATTGTAAAAACGCCCCTAACTGTAACGAGTCATTTTCAAGGGATATCTGAAGATCGTTTATGTTTTGCAAAATCTCGGAGGAATGAGTCATCTGCTCTAATGATATATCTGGATTGATAAACCATCCCTGCAAGGCAATGAGAGTATTCCGCACCTGTCGGTAAGATTGCATCAATACACCTTGCTCACCTAACCAAGATGCATGTTCTTCCAACAAGCTAGAAATACGCGGTAATAACTTAGCCTCGTGCTCGACCCGTTTAACCAAAGTCATTAATCTTGAGCTAATCTGCGATTTCTCGATTAAATGCACACCTTTGATAATCTCACCATCTAGGTTAAATAATCCAGAGCCTATCGCAACTCGCTTTCCAAAACCTATCCCGTAACAAGCTCGGACCTTCTTGTACCAATCACGCAATAACATGAGTTGTTCACAGTCGGTGTCCAACCCTCGGAATGCATTACCAAGTTGATTACCAAAGTCACTTTGTTCAAACCGTTGTAACAGCTCCGAATACTTGAGCAAATCAGCTGCGCAGCGTTTTAACTCAGCAAACTTAGTGTCAGGCTTACGAGATTGCGCCATGAGCAGTGCCTTGGCACTACGCCAATCACTCTTAAACCATGCAAATAATCCCCCTTGCTGGATAACAGCAACGGCATGCGCGAGCATCTCTTGGGAAGGCAACTGGTCCAATTGATACAAAGTAGATAGACCATCTCTTAAAGGACGCAATGTTTCGATTTGACACATTAAGTCGCGCAATACTGCATCGATATCATCATCATCAAAAAGAGGATCTCGAACTCTAATAAGCTCAGTCGGTAAAGCACCCAGAATCGACAACAACTCAGAGCAGAATAGCAATCCAGCTTGCGAATCATCGATATACGAAGCAATACCATCTGGCAAAGCATTTTTGAAATCGTTTAATTGCGCATAAATAGATGATAACTCATCATGAATTGATTGGATGGATTCAAGCCACCTGACCAAATCACGTAAAGTGAAATCCTCTGCTGCACCATATTTTTCCAGCTCTTCACGAGGAAAGTCACACGATTGTCCTTGTTCTAAAAGTCGTAGCTTTTGAGGCTCGATAACCTGGCTCAAGGCCACATAATGACCTTGTAGCAACTCGAACCTATCTAAATAGTGACGCACCCGTGCAATGGCATCGAGTGAATCTAGCTCACTAAGTGCTGGGAAATGCTCTGAACCACACAACACTGGAAGATTCGACTGATCTTCTACCAATTGCTCAATATATTGAAGCGTATTAAGGCTTTCGCCTTCTAACGCCCACTTATCTACATATTCTTGATAGCTATGTTGAAAGTCGATAATTGATGTCTGCCAAGTTTGTAGCAAATCGACTATACGAGCGCTGTCAAACAATTGAATTTGTGTGTTATTCACACCGCTCCAAGGGTGCTCATATATTTCTGCATTAGCCCCCACCTGCTCACGAACCTCTTTGTAGATGCGGCTAAACTCTACTATTTGGTCACGCAGCCGTAATTGGGTCACTTTATCCAACTGCTTCCCGGAAAGGTTTTCGATATGAAGTGCTGTTGCATCAATATCTAATTTGTGACGATAACGGGTTGCACCACTCAAAATCTGATGGATCGTTTTGCCTGTTTGCGCCCATTGGTTATTGATCAATGCGGCATATTCATTGAGCTGCTGCTTAAGATCTTCATAACGCAAAATCTGAGCATCAATCTCTTCCATAGTAGGCATGGTCGCCTGACTCACCAAGCGAGCATTAATATCATCCAGCACCTTGCGCTTATGAGTTTTATGACTGTGCAACTCTAAGCAAAATTGACCTAGCCCCGCACGATCCAAGCGACGTTTGACGACCTCCAGTGCAGCCATCTTCTCTGCCACAAACAGGACTTTCTTACCGTTGAGCAGAGCAGCTGCAATCAAGTTGGTGATCGTTTGTGATTTGCCACTACCAGGAGGGCCCTCAATGACTAAGTTTTGACCACGGATAGCATCGATCAACGCACTGTGCTGCGAGCTATCCGCATCATCGATTAGTGGAACCTTGTCATGAATATCAGGGTAACTATCGATGCAGTACTCATGCTGACCGAAGCCACCAGGTAAGCCGGAATTCTCTTGACCACAGCTCTGACTGGTGAAAAAGCGACGAATTACTTCATGAGACAATATATTGCGCTTGTCACAAGGCCAGCGGGCAGGATCGAGGTCAAGATACATCATCATCTTGCCAAAATTGAGCAAGCTAAGTGCACCATAACGTTTCACAGACCATTTAGGTTTGTGCTGCTCTACAACCTTCTTCACCGAAGCAAAATAAGACTCTGGAGTTTCCTCTTCATTGAACAAAGGAAGAGCGAGGCCAAAGTCAGCCTGAAGTTTTTCCTTCAAAGAGAGATTGGGCAAAATATCTTCACCCGTGTAATAAAGTTGAAACTTGTAAAGACCATCCTTCGGATCTAATTTTCCTCGTTCACATCTCACCGGAATTGTAAATAACGGTGCATAACGTGCCTTTTCAGAGGAATCGCTTTCATACCACTCAAGGAACCCTAACGCCAAATACAAGATGTTGGCGCCACTCTCCTCCAAAGCAGTTTGAGCCTTACCATAGATGGCGCGCAAACAAGCTTCCAGTTCATTTGGATAAAGCAGAGCCTGTATCCGATTATCGTCATGAGAGGAATTGGAAGAAGATATACTAATCTCATTCCCAGCCTTTGCCTGTCGTTCAAAATCCTCAAGCCCTTCATAGCCTGCTAAGCAGCACGCCTCCTTCAACGCTGACAAAGCTATACCTTGATTAACGTATTCAGAACGAATCCCTGTTAATTTTCCATTCTGGCCTTGGGCATATTGCAAGATAAACTGATGGGCTTTTTCCAGCAACTCTCTATCTGAATCAGAAACAACCGTTTTATGGCTATCTGGTAAATCAAAATCTGTACGGATTCCTAAGACGTGCGCCCAATCCTTAGCGCTAGGATGAGCTCTTAACTGTATATCTTTACCATCTGGCCCAACTTTGAGATAGCCATGCTCTAACAGCTGCGCTCTAGTTGGATCGGGCACAGGAGCAAATTCCATCGGGATTTCCGAGCAAAGGGTTTCATAAAGCTGTTCTGGTAATTCATCAACAATACGTAGTGAAGACCCTTTTTGAGTGATAGGGAAATTCAAAAGTCGATTTCGAGACGTAAGGTCCAATAACTTCTTACGCATAGCCTCGAGGGAAGTCAGAATAAAATCTGAGCCTCCTTGATTGAATTCCTCTGCTGTAGAGGTATCTACAGTCGACATAATGTTCTCCATTTCTTAGGGTCCACAAGTAAAACGTTTTATGCTGATGCATCACAAAAAGACCGCAGTAAACTGCTGCAAAGAAGAGGAGATTTTTAGTCTCCCCTTCTTTATCAATCAGATCATACAATCAACTTAACGCCCATTAGTTGATAGCAGCCAAATTTCATAAACAGATTGAATCCGTTATTGCTGAATTTGATTGGATAGTAAGACCTGCAACATATCTTGTTGATGCTCAGCTATCTCATCTTCCAGCCAACGACCTTTATCTTTCATCAGCCGAATCATAGCAAGCAATTTAAGACTATCAGTCTGGTTATTGGCAAGGCTTGCTTCAAAGTGCTCCTGCTTCTGTTGCGGCTGGAAGTTACTCAAGCGCGAGTTCTTGCTGTGGCTGATAAGGCAAAGGTTGCCAAACGAATGGAGTGCACTCTGCTCAACCGGTTTATAGCCATCCATCGGATGCTGGGGTGAGAAGTGCTCCACCGAGCTGCGGAAAGTGAACTCAAAGGAGCCAGCAACTTTGTCGCTATTCCGATCTCGTACCCACAGCAGATAGTCGAGGAAGTTGAAGACAAAGTTGTTCTCGATATGACCGAAGCGAAGTTTGGATGTAATCACCTTGTGCCAACTCTCATCCACATTGATGGCGGGCAACAGGGCGTTATCAAGGTAGAGCATCTGGTAATAGGAAGCCCCTTCACCAGGCGCCAAAAAGCGCTGGAAGACAAAGCGGCGAGCCTGACTCTCCAGATAGGACAGATAAGCCCCGGCATCCACCGGTTGATCAGGGTGACAATTGTCGAACAGATATCTCAGTGCACCATTCAGCCAATGTTTGTAAACCAGGGTCGGGGTCGACACATGAAACGCCGACAGCAACATCAGGACCCGCCGGTTAACACCAGAGAAACCATTCTCATTTTCATCCTTGTCAAAGGTATTGATGTAACTGACGCTCTTTTCCGAATACCAGTGCAGCCGCTTCAGACTCCAACTATCCTTGCCATCGGCAAACTCGCGCTTGATGATGAACTGATCAAACAGATACTTGCTCTTTAACAGGCCATAGATAAAACGCTGAACTGCCGCTACTGGATCCGGTTGCCTTATCACTCGCAGCTCAAACTGATCGACCAGTTGTTTATCATCAAGCGGCACCCCCTCCGTATCACCCGGGTCGCGGCTCACGAGTCGCAGCACATGGAGCAAGAAGTTGGAGAAGTTGATGACGCTGTTAAAGCGCTCGGAGCCTGCGCTCTCCTCCTCCACCGTCTGCTCACCATCAAGCTTGTCATCCTGCAAAATGGCCAACAAGGTGCGCCCTTGGCTACCGGCAGCTGCACGGCTTTTATCGGCAGCGTCGGCCGTGTTTGGGGATCCTAGCAGTTCAAGCAGATGGGCAAAATCACGGGGCACAAACTGACCCCAGTCGCTCTCACCAAACAGACGGTGGCGCTCTTGCGGGGTAAAGCCGTACTGGATATAGCGCTCCATATTGGCGCAGGCATCCCATACCCGGGTCAGGATATGAATACTTTGGCGACGATGCTCTTCCTCGGGTATCTGGTTCAGCGTCTCCATCAGCCGCGCTTTGATCACTTCATGCTTTTCCAACTGCTCGCCGCGATTGTTCATCGCCTCGAAGAAGTGATTGAGATCGGTATCCTTGGGTACTTCGATACGAGAGATCTGCACATGCTTGAAGAGGTAGTCGCAAAAGGCCGTCAGTTTAGCCCCTACCAAACCAAGATCCGCCATTGCCTTGCCAATCAGCTCAAAACCGTTCACCAAACCTTCATTGAAGGTACTCCCCCGCAAATCGTAGGGGGCAACACCCTGCCATAAGCGCTCGAAGGTATGGCTCGATATCGGGCGACTCTCAAAAGCGAGGTTGATGGTCTGATACCAGCTCATATCCACCGAATCTATCGCGTGATGTTTGAGCCAATTGGCCAGCAGAGAGAGGGTAGTAAAGCGCTGCTGGCCATCGATTACCTCGAAACTGCCATCGTCCCGGGCAAACACCACCAGGGTGCCGATATAGTAGGTTTGCGGCCCCTTACCACTGACCAATTTTTGCTGATAATCCAGCACATCCTGCAGCAGCTGGGTGATCTCTCCCTCACCCCAGGCATAGTTGCGCTGGTACATGGGCACCAGATAGCGGGCGCGATCTTCAAGCAGTGCACGAATGGAAAAGGGGCGAACGCCTGCATCATTCATAATATTTCATCTCCCGAAACAGCCCGACCAGCTCATCTTCGGCACCATTGCGATTGTTCTTGTTCTCTCGACTGCTCATGCTAGGCAAAGGGAAGCCGTGCAGATCTCCCGGCAGACGAGCATCACGAATGGCACGGATCAGATTGTGCTCCAGCACATAGTTATCCATGGTTGCCAACTGCACTACCTGCTGGCGGATGCGGCAGCGATAGGCCCAGATAAAGCACTTCTCGATGGCCAGTGACAGCCCTTGGCTGCCGAACTTGTCGATATAGAAGATCAGTGCGCAGTCGAACATGGCCCGCACATAACGATCCCCGGTGCGGTAGCGACGCTCGTAGCTGCCCAGGGTCGATAGCACCTTGCTGGCCATCGGTGTCAGCGTTTCGCCGAGCAGGGTGGCAGATTGCGCCTTGCCGGAATCAGACTCCTCGGCCACGATGGCGGCCACCCGCGTCTGGTAGTACTCGGCCATCTCGAAAAAGCGCCGACCATTGATGATCATCTGGTCGAGATGAAAGGGAAACGTCATGTACTGGCCGTCAATCTTGCGCTGGTACTGGCGGTTGTACTCATCGACAAAGTGGTGGGCGATGCGCAGCGACTCCACGTAAGGATAATGCCCTACCCGATCTAGGTTGACCCCCTTGAAGAGATCCACCTCCCCCTTGCCAAAGTAGCGGGCCGACTTGCCCTCGGCCCACTGGCGTACCCGATAGAGATAGAGGGCGAACAGATTGGCCAGCTCGTCGCTTGGCAGGCGCTCCCAATGGGCGACCGCCTCGGCCTTGAGATTGGCCTCATGACCGGCAAACTCGCGCAGGTGAAATGCCTTGAGCAGATCGTGAGGAGCCAGATCGCGCCCCCGGGCATTTTGCGAATCGAAGAACTGGAACGCCTCCGAGATATCCTGCAGTACAAAGCAGACCACCTGACAGCGGTTGAGCAGAAAGTCAATTTGCTGCTCGTCAAACTCAGGGCGGGCCACCAGCCGACGCAACTCCAGATAGTTGCGTCTGAGGTTGAACTCCGAATCCCGGCTGGGGAAGCGCTGGCGCTGCATAAACGCATCGATAGGTCCACGCAAGACCTGCAATTGCTCACGCAGATCCTGACGTTGAAACCGGATACTCTTCTCTTTGCCACTGCGATTTTCGTTATCCAGCACCTCGATCAGCGCCTTGACGGTCAACATCAGGGTCAGGGTGCGTTGCTGACCATCGACGATATCAAGCATCTCGCCCTGCTCACTATCGGTGTGCTGATGAAACACCACCGAGCCCAGCCGGTAGGCGCTCTTGTCCTGATGGGTTGCCAAATCGGTAAAGAGATCCGAGATATTCTTGGAGCCCCAGCGGTAAGGTCGCTGATAGCTTGGGATGGCCAGTTGGGGAATGGCCAGCAACTGGCGTACCGACTGCACTTGATTATTAATGCTCTCCATCATGCCTCCTGCGGTATGAAGTGGTCAACAAAAACTGGCCACCGCGTTAGAGTTTTTCCAGTATCGGTTTTCTGATTCGTTTGGCGGTAACCCACCATTATATTCGTACGGTCTTAGTGCGCTGTAATATCCAACGATATAGTCCGTTATTGCGTGAGCTGCATCGCTGAAGCTTACATAGCCCGTCGCCGGCACCCATTCGTTCTTCAGACTCCTGAAGAAGCGCTCCATTGGGCTGTTATCCCAGCAGTTTCCGCGCAGACGATGACGTCACTGCCCGGCTGTATGCGCGAGGTTACCGACTGCGGCCTGAGTTTTTTAAGTGACGTAAAATCGTGTTGAGGCCAACGCCCATAATGCGGGCTGTTGCCCGGCATCCAACGCCATTCATGGCCATATCAATGATTTTCTGGTGCGTACCGGGTTGAGAAGCGGTGTAAGTGAACTGCAGTTGCCATGTTTTACGGCAGTGAGAGCAGAGATAGCGCTGATGTCCGGCAGTGCTTTTGCCGTTACGCACCACCCCGTCAGTAGCTGAACGGGAGGGACAGCTGATAGAAACAGAAGCCACTGGAGCACCTCAAAAACACCATCATACACTAAATCAGTAAGTTGGCAGCATCACCGACAAATGAGCCCATTGGAATAAGTTAGAAACTACATATCTGCCAACAACATCCCAGCCATACCATCCAGTCGCTTCTTAACCTTTTCCCAGCCCGGCATAACCTGCCCCATCAGACGGTAAAACTCCTCGCTGTGGTTGTGCTCAGCCACATGGCATAACTCATGTAGCAAAACATGAATCTGAGGCAGCACCTGGCACGGCTGGGACGGAAGTCGCTGTCGTTCTCAAAATCGGTGGAGCTGCATGACAAAGTCATCGGGCATTATCTGAACATAAAATACTATCAATAAGTTGGAGTCATTACCCCCCAGGCCTATGTCGTTGAGTATGAACGCGGATATGTCCCGCCTGAGGCATGGGATCGCGGGATTAACGCATTATATACGTCTTATTATGCCAGTCAGTATTACAGTAATTATAAGCACGGAGGAGATAATAAAAGTAGCTATTTAAATCTGAATAGTGGTTTGAATCTTCTGGGCTGGCAGTTGCATTCAAATGCCAATTATACGAAAAGTGACGAGAGCAGCGGTAAATGGAAGAGTAACACGTTATATCTGGAGCGCGGAATTCCACAAATTCTTGGCACATTGCGTGCTGGTGAAATGTATACCGGTTCTGATGTTTTTGACTCCGTACGTTTTCGCGGTGTACGCCTATGGCGCGATATGCAGATGTTGCCGAACTCTAAACAGAACTTTACTCCAGTGGTGCGTGGTGTTGCCCAAAGTAACGCACTTGTCACTATCGAACAAAATGGCTTTGTGGTTTACCAGAAAGAGGTTCCGCCAGGTCCATTCGCCATTGATGATTTGCAACTTGCTGGTGGTGGTGCAGATCTGGAAGTAACCGTTAAAGAAGCTGACGGTTCGGTGTCGCGTTATCGTGTACCTTATTCATCTGTGCCAAATATGTTGCAACCGGGCGTTTCGAAATATGAATTTGCTGCCGGACGTAGTCGTATTGAGGGAGCCAGCGATCAGTCAGATTTTATTCAGGGAAGCTATCAGTATGGCCTTAATAATTTGCTGACTCTCTATGCTGGCACGCAGTTGTCTGATAATTACTCATCGTTTGTTCTCGGCACGGGATGGAATACACCGATTGGTGCTGTATCGGTTGATTTTACCCATTCCCACAGTGAACAAGATAACGGTGATGTGTTTAATGGTCAAAGTTATCAGATTGCCTGGAACAAATATCTCTCTCAAAGTGGAACGCAATTTTCGCTGGCGGCTTGGCGTTATTCTTCTCGAGATTATCGTACTTTTAACGATCACGTGTGGGCAAATAACAGGAAAAGCTATAATCGAGAAGATGACTCAGTTTATGATATCGCCGACTATTATCAGTACGATTTTGGTCGTAAGAACAGCTTTTCTGTAAATATAAACCAGTCATTACCGGAAAATTGGGGATATCTGTCGGTCAGCGGTCAATGGCGGGATTATTGGGAACGCAGCGGGACAGGGAAAGATTATCAACTCAGCTATTCGAACTCCTGGGAACGCCTTAGTTATACCTTGTCTGTTAGCCAGACCTACGATGAAGATAACCGCGAAGATAGACGCATTAACTTATATTTCTCAATTCCCTTCTCGTGGGGCGATGGAATCACTGAAAAACGACGAGATTTATTTGTTTCTAACTCAACCACTTTTGATAAAGACGGCTATCGGTCGAATAATACCAGCCTCAGCGGTGTGGCGGGGGGTCGCGATCAGTTCAGCTACGGGGCTAACTTAAGCCATCAACACCAGGGCAGCGAAACAACAGCAGGTGGAAACCTGACCTGGCGTGCGCCATTGGCGACTATTGGTGGCAGCTATAGCCAGTCGAAAAGATATCAACAGGTTAGCGGTAATATTCAAGGTGGTTTAGTCGCGTGGTCGGACGGGGTGGCACTGTCTCCCAGACTTTCCGATACGTTCGCCATCGTCAAAGCGCCGGGACTGGAGGGAGCGGCGGTGCAGGGACATCGTTACCTGACCACGGATAGCAGAGGCTACGTTATTTATGACAACCTGACGCCGTATCGTGAAAATACGTTGATGTTGGATATTGCCGACAGTAAAAGCGATGTGGCGCTACTGGGTAACCGTAAAAATACCGTTCCTTATCGTGGTGCGGTAGTGATGACGCAGTTTGAGACTGATAAACGCAAACCCTGGTATTTCGTCTCCCAACGCCCTGATGGCTCTCCGTTGCCGTTTGGTTATGAGGTTGAAGATGAAAGCGGCAACAATGTGGGCTTAGTAGGACAGGGAAGCCGGATATTTATTCGCACCAATGATGTTCCCGCGTCGATTCGCATCTCGGTTAATAAACAGCAGGAACAATTCTGCACTATTACCTTTGATAACGTTATTGATGAGAATAAAGTTTATATCTGTCGTTAAAGGATTTGTTTATGAATAAATATTGGTTTTTGTTTTTACTGGCTTTGCCTTTTTTGGGGCAGGCTAAATGTACCTTGGGGCCTAATACAACAGCAAGCCAAACGATAGAGCTGGATATGGCACAAGATACGGTAACGGCTGTAATTAATACAAACTTAGTTGATACATTCACATGTAATGCAACAAGCGATAAAATGTATTATGCAACACCGTTAAAAGATTATATTGTTGAACTTAAAGAGTTTGATTCGCAGAAATCAATCTTTATGAAATTTAATCTTGAGAGTAGTGCATTCCCTGTTTCTACTGGAACCGATTCCTTGGGTGCTCCTCCAAAAGAATATAACACTCAGGATGTGATAAATACCAAACCTTTCACTCTTAAGGCAGAATATGTTGGGCCAACGAGTAAAGTAGACGATACTATAACCACCAATATCGACAAGATAACCATCCCGCGCCCCGCTATTAGCATACTAACAGATAACTCTTGCAATAATAATATCATATCATGGGTTTTATGTTGGATTACTGGGCGACTAAATAGTGATGTTTCTTACACTCAGAATATAGAATTTAGCATCAAACACAAACCCACAACCTGTAGTTTTTCGCAACCGATTTACGAAATAAGAATGCCAGAAACAACGGTAAGTGAGATGCAATCTGCCAATAACACGAAATCAGGTTCTATAGATCTGGTTTTAAATTGTGACAGTGTTTATAACGTCACGACTAATCCAGTGACTTTTAAAGTTGCGCGCGGTGAATGGGATGATAGTGGAACCATTCTGAAAAACACATCGCTTAATGGTGCTAAGGGGGTTGGGTTCCAGATTTATAATGGTAACGCAACAACACCGTTAAAGCTGGGTGATACTCTGATGAACAAACTAACTAAAATGGCGGCCATTGAGAATCAGTACACCTTCCCGATTACCGCGAAATATGTCCGCGTGAAGGAGGAAGCACTACAGCCTGGAGAAGTCCAAAGCAAAGCCATATTTGCTGTATCCTACGACTAGTGGGTATGGTAATCAGCCACTGATTTTCACGTACTTTCGAAGAGGAAGTACGTGTTTTTTATTTAAGGTGCATCAATGCGAAAAAAAGCCCGTACTTTCGTACGAGCTCTTCTTTAAAGATGGCGGTGAGGGGGGGATTCGAACCCCCGATACGTTGCCGTATACACACTTTCCAAGTAATGACTCCAACTTATTGATAGTGTTTTATGTTCAGATAATGCCCGATGACTTTGTCATGCAGCTCCACCGATTTTGAGAACGACAGCGACTTCCGTCCCAGCCGTGCCAGGTGCTGCCTCAGATTCAGGTTATGCCGCTCAATTCGCTGCGTATATCGCTTGCTGATTACGTGCAGCTTTCCCTTCAGGCGGGATTCATACAGCGGCCAGCCATCCGTCATCCATATCACCACGTCAAAGGGTGACAGCAGGCTCATAAGACGCCCCAGCGTCGCCATAGTGCGTTCACCGAATACGTGCGCAACAACCGTCTTCCGGAGCCTGTCATACGCGTAAAACAGCCAGCGCTGGCGCGATTTAGCCCCGACGTATCCCCACTGTTCGTCCATTTCCGCGCAGACGATGACGTCACTGCCCGGCTGTATGCGCGAGGTTACCGACTGCGGCCTGAGTTTTTTAAATGGCGGAAAATCGTGTTGAGGCCAACGCCCATAATGCGGGCAGTTGCCCGGCATCCAACGCCATTCATGGCCATATCAATGATTTTCTGGTGCGTACCGGGTTGAGAAGCGGTGTAAGTGAACTGCAGTTGCCATGTTTTACGGCAGTGAGAGCAGAGATAGCGCTGATGTCCGGCGGTGCTTTTGCCGTTACGCACCACCCCGTCAGTAGCTGAACGGGAGGGACAGTTGATAGAAACAGAAGCCACTGGAGCACCTCAAAAACACCATCATACACTAAATCAGTAAGTTGGCAGCATCACCAAAACAGGTAATGACTCCAACTTACTGATAGTGTTTTATGTTCAGATAATGCCCGATGACCTTGTCATGCAGCTCCACCGATTTTGAGAACGACAGTGACTTCCGTCCCAGCCTTGCCAGATGTTGTCTCAGATTCAGATTATGTCGCTCAATGCGCTGAGTGTAACGCTTGCTGATAACGTGCAGCTTTCCCTTCAGGCGTGATTCATACAGCGGCCAGCCATCCGTCATCCATACCACGACCTCAAAGGCCGACAGCAGGCTCAGAAGACGCTCCAGTGTGGCCAGAGTGCGTTCACCAAAGACGTGCGCCACAACCGTCCTCCGTATCCTGTCATAAGCGTAAAACAGCCAGCGCTGACGTGATTTAGCACCGACGTAGCCCCACTGTTCGTCCATTTCAGCGCAGACAATCACATCACTGCCCGGTTGTATGCGCGAGGTTACCGACTGCGGCCTGAGTTTTTTAAGTGACGTAAAACCGTGTTGAGGCCAACGCCCATAATGCGTGCACTGGCGCGACATCCGACGCCATTCATGGCCATATCAATGATTTTCTGGTGCGTACCGGGCTGAGAGGCGGTGTAAGTGAACTGTAGTTGCCATGTTTTACGGCAATGAGAGCAGAGATAGCGCTGATGTCCGGCAGTGCTTTTGCCGTTACGCACCACGCCTTCAGTAGCGGAGCAGGAAGGACATCTGATGGAAATGGAAGCCACGCAAGCACCTTAAAATCACCATCATACACTAAATCAGTAAGTTGGCAGCATTACCCGGAGCCACCCCAATAACAAGTTATACAGAGAACATAATGAAAATGGCTTACGGTTCAAAAATGGGGCATTTAAATATCTACAGTGAACATGATAAAGTACTTAACACGATATACCCTCTCGTAGAGTCAGTAACGCCAATTGGGGTTCGGGAGGTGAGATTCAGACCTGCTCGGGTGATCAACTGGAAGTGGGATATTGGTCACACTGAATATATTACTTCAAACAGGATTGATTCATTAACACACTGGTTAAATGTTACCTGTGCCGATTTAGCTGATCCAGACGTAGAGCTCACTGACGACGACATAAAATTGTTTAATGATATTATTGATCTTGCGAATTTAACACATCATAAAAACACTGTCGCACCTAAATTAATATCATTTGAGTAGTTAAAAAAAGGTTGCATTATAACGGGAGTGTATATTTACTCCCGTTAAGTTTCATATTTTATAGAATTGATATGGATTCGATTAAAAATTTCGTCTAACTCGTTCCCTTATCAAATTTGCCAGCCTTACCCTTCCAGGTGAAATAGTTTCCGTTACAATTTCAACTCTCAACAAATCACGCTGTCCGGTTCGGCGACTGACCGCGAAACGCTGACATATATCATTAACCGATACCGTATTACCGGTATACAGTTGTAGTAATATCCAGCACAGCCTTTCTGCGATCCTTTCACCGCGAGTTTTATACATCTGTAAAACCTTCAGTTATCGTCAACGATGACATAGTCCACCTCAAAACCTACATAACTGACTGTATTCATGAACATTTATTACCGGTGTAATACTGTCGTTGGGGTAATGGATTAACCGTTATCACCCTGCTACAGGAGAATGCTCCATAGGGGGCAAAAACCACGAGGGATCTGAGATCCCCCGTGTCTGCACTTGTTTATGCGAACAGCCAGGAAAAAGAGACATCATCTCCATGCTGTGATGCACGCCACATGCAGTAGATTACAAAGCCGCCCGCTTTCTTCCTGTTCATAACGGGTCAACAACTTTCCACAGTTACCGTTACCCGGTAAATCCCCATAGAGAGATACTCCATAAAATTACGCTCCCACAGGGACCAGAGTTCATTCCTCTCTGCTGCCAGTGAAATATCCCCAATCAGATAATGGAAGACATAATTCCCCGACCAGCAGAAATCAATTTCTTTTTCCAGCTCAGGGTAGACACGCCCCATATAACTAAAATCTGTGACATAATCAAAATACCATTCATTATTCTTACGGATAAACCGTATTTCAACGGGATGAAAGCCCCCGGATTCTGCACTGTAGTCCGGATCACGGAAATTAATAACCACTGCCTCAGTTATTTTTTGTAAAACCTGATTTGCCAGAAGAGTAGTAATATGCTGCTGAAATTCTTTAGTAACAGGCAGATTTAATCCTGCCTGTTTTAAGGCATATTGGGTTTGCATAATAAATTTTCCTTTAGAAAGTAAATAGCGGTGTGTGGTGATTTCTGGTTGTATAACAGTGCAGGAAATAAATTAATCCTCTGTAATCTTTTCCTGGCTACTGATCGTATTAAGTTTATTCAACCGCTCCCTCCAGTCCGGGTATAATACATGAGTAAATAACTTCTCTGGATGTGCCTCCAGCAGACATATATCCGGGGAGCGTAAAACAGCAGCCAGAAAACCTGCATTGTTGGCGCTTGCCCCTTTGAATAACGGCCTGAATACTCCGGATGAGAAGCCGGTAGCAGGTTGTGTTTCCAGAACGGTTGCAATCTTTGAAAGTGAGATCCAGTCCTTAGAGAACAACCCTCCACAGCCATTTGCCACCAGACGAAGATAAAGTTCATTGTCCACCTCTGATATCGCCAGTTGCCATGTCAGCATACCACTTGCCTTAGGACTGATTTTTTCTGCCTGGCCTGTTTCAATGAGCAACTGATAGTCTTTTACATCAGATAATGTTTGTTCATCTGCACTGAGATTTTCATGAATAACCTCTGCCTCATTTTTAATCTCCTTCGAAACTGACTCAACATTATTTTTAACTAATTTTGATTTACTCATTTTGCGTTCCTGGTTTTGCTTGTGTTTAATAGCGTGATTCGGCCATAGAAATTAATAAATCAATACCCTTCAGAGGGCAATCGGGGTGAAATAACAGATAAATACCGTTCCCGTTATCTTCCGTAACAGAAAGCATCAGGTAATAGTCATCTGTCAGACGGACTACAAATTCTGGATTTGCAATTAACTGATGAATCACATTTAATACCTGCGTTTTAATATCTTCAGGTACATCATCGGGCTCGACATATATTAATGTCACCCCGACTTCATCCCAGAAACTCATTGCAGAGTATTCATCTTCAAATGGGAGTACCAGCTCTGTTTTCAACAGACTCATTACTGACTCCGGAAGAAGGAGCGACGGCAGGTCTTGCCAGTTCGAGACAAATTTCATTGAATAATCCTCATAAACAAAAAACCCGATACGTTTTAAGTATCGGGGTTACATAGACAGGCTAAAGAATCTGGAATTGCCTTCAGTGGTCATCTATATTCTTTCATAATATCCACAATCCTTGCAGATCAGCACTGGCGCATTATTCCTTTCACGCTGTTCAAGGAATCTAAAGAGACGTTGTATCGCCCTGATGATTTCTTTAAGCAATTCTGGTAATTGCTCCGGGCTAATATAACCGGATGTCGATGTCAGAAACCGGTCATCGCGAGTCACCTTTGCTATATTTCCGGCAGTTTCTGTCACTGTATTTCGGCTACCACACTTAGGACATTTTAACGGCATACTCATACTCCACGTTCAAGGGGTGCTAAAATCATCATTGTTACCGGCAGTAACGGTGTTCAAAAGAAGGTCAGTTACGCCCTGCCCGGTCTGACGCATACGCTCTGGTGTCAATTTCGCGTAGCGCTCCGTACTTTGAATACTCGCATGCGCCAGTTGTGCTTTAACGTCATACAGGCTGAATTGACCACTCGAAACCAGTAAAGAGGCAACAGAATGACGTGTGGTGTGAAAACAGACTTCATTCTTGTCTATACCGCACTGTGCCAGTATTTTTTCATATGCCCACCGGGGTTCCGATATCGGTTTTCCATTATCCTTAATGGCGAACAGATACGGATTACTGCCAACTCGTGGGATAGCATCAATAATCGATAATGCGGCATCGCTTAGATATACCGTCCGACTGCGACCATTTTTTGTATAAGGAATGAACAGAGTACGATTGGCCCGGTCGATATGTTCATGCCTGACATTAAGCATTTCTGATTTGCGTGTACCGGTTAACAACAACATGGCTATCAATCCCCCGGCAGCTTTGTTGGGATATTGGGTAGCAGCGTCAAGAATGCGCCTGATCTCATCAGCATCAAAAAAGCGCGTCCGCTGATTATTCTCTTTCAGTAAAGGGATCTTATCGGCTTCATTCTTTTCCAGCACATCCTGTCGCAACGCATAACGCCCCATCGTTTTCAGAATAGCAAGGGCTCTGTTACAGGTAGACGGCGCATATTGCTGCCCGTGAATACGCCCCTCCAGCATGTCAAACAGCACCTGTTGTATCTCTCTGGCCCTGAGATCGCAGTAACGTATCTTTCCCAGACGAGGTTCAATGTATTGCGTGAAACGCTGAACATCCTTATCCCATGACTTTTTATGGCGCTTTATATAAGGAACATAGGTTTGATGGAAAAACTCACCAAGTGTTGGCATCGCGCGGTAGTTATCTCGCTCCGCTTTAGGGTCATTTCCCAGCGCAATCGCTTCTTTGTGACGACGGGCTATTTGCCGGGCTGTTCCCACATCAATTTCAGGAAATCTGCCAATACTGATACTTTTTTTGGTACCGTGGAATGTATACCGCAGAAGGAAGCGCTTGTTGCCTGTTCGACCTGAGAGGCACTTGAGTCCAATAACTTCGGTATCAGATACCTCAAGCTCTGTAGAGCGGGTATCAGTATTTGCAGGTAGGGCTTTGATGGATGCATTGGTAAACCGGAAGGATTTTTGCATATTTATCCTCATGTATCTGATTGATATCATGGAGACAATATATATCTGAAGGTGTTTTTATTACGGGGCAGTATTGAAGAATGGAAAAGCTATTAGACGCGTACAAACGGATATTACAGGAAGTTGACGCCCAGTCATTTAACCTGAATGAGGATAAATACTCAGGCGTATTTTTACCCGTACCCTTTGAAGAATACTGGCATTCGCCGATAAAAATCATGCTGGTTGGACGTGAAACCGCAGGCTGGAATACGCTGAATGGTAAGAATACGATATCACGGGTGTTGGGACTTATACCTGACGTCACCATCGGGCAAGTGGTTGAAGAAGCTGTAGATCGCTACAGGAATCATCTTCCGGTACAAAATGATGGCACCACAAACCTCAAATCACGTAGCCGCTTCACGCAATATCATTTCAGGCTGGCCCGGGAGCTTAATATTCTTCCCCAGGCAATCGTGTATGCCAATCTACTGGCGTGGGATTACGACGGACTGACCCCTCTCAATCGCCCTCAAAATGAAGTGCAGGAAGTCATATTAGCCTCGCTGAAGCTACTGGCGGTACAAATTAAACACCTTGAGCCTGATTTCATCATCTTTGCATCTGGAGCCCGGAGAACAGACTACATCATAAAACAGGTGCTTACTGAGCTGGGCGGCTATGAGACTTCTTCAGTCATTCCGGGGAAGCTGTGGGAGTTCAAAACAGGTAATACAATCTGTTTCAGAATTGCCCATCCAAGGGCTATGCGCGGACACCAGAAGTACAGAGATGAGGTGATTGCACGAATTAAGCAACTTTGTAGTAAGGGCGGCTAGAGCATTACAGCTTGCTCAGCAGACCCCCTTCCCGGAAGAGTACCGGAAAACAGGCAAAGCGGCCTGGTTCTCTATGCTGGAGGCGACACGTTCGATTCGGCATTGCCAGGCTGGAGATTGCAGCTCATTGCACCCCGTGAGCACAGGATATGCACAGGACATGAATTTCAGGCACAAAAAAACCACCCGGAGGTGGTTTCACGACACTGCTTATTGCTTTGATTATTCTGATGTTTCCCATGGTACCCGGAGCGGGACTTGAACCCGCACAGCGCGAACGCCGAGGGATTTTAAATCCCTTGTGTCTACCGATTCCACCATCCGGGCTCGGGAAGAAAGTGGAGGCGCGTTCCGGAGTCGAACCGGACTAGACGGATTTGCAATCCGCTACATAACCGCTTTGTTAACGCGCCAAATTCTTCAGGCCTTTCAGCCAGACATCCGCTTGATGCCGATGTCTTTTAAACTGGAGCGGGAAACGAGACTCGAACTCGCGACCCCGACCTTGGCAAGGTCGTGCTCTACCAACTGAGCTATTCCCGCATTCATCAAGCAATCAGTTAATCACTTGATTTTATTATCGTCTGGCAATCAGTGCCGCCGTTCGATGCGTTGCATTCTACTTACCTGGCGCGATGAGTCAACGATATTTTTCACCACTTTTGATCGTTTGCTGAAAATTACGCCGAAACGATCACTGATCAAGCAAATCTGCACGCGCAGCGCTCAAATATTGCAACATTGACCACAGAGTCAGTACCGCAGCCACAAAGAAAAGTGCAATACCGGCGTACTCAACCCAAATGTTCGGACGCCACAGCAGCCATGCCAACGCCACCATCTGGGCAGTGGTTTTCACTTTCCCAATCCAGGAGACAGCCACGCTACTGCGTTTACCCAACTCCGCCATCCATTCGCGTAGCGCAGAAATAATAATTTCACGGGCGATCATCGTTGCCGCCGGTAATGTCACCCACCAGCTGTGATAATGCTCGGTTACCAGCACCATGGCGATAGCCACGAGAACTTTATCTGCCACAGGGTCAAGGAAAGCACCAAACCGGGTACTCTGGTTCCAGCGGCGTGCCAGAAAACCATCGAACCAGTCAGTCACCGCCGCGACGCAGAAAATGAGCGCGGCGGCAAACGGCGACCAGGTGACAGGCAGATAAAAGACCAATACAAAGAATGGGATAAGGATGACACGGAACAGTGTAAGCAACGTAGGGATATTAAATTGCATAATGACGGGTAACTATCTGTTGTCAGTAAGATTACCCCTATGTTGCTACAGAGACATCAATGTTTCAACGACCAGAAGATCTTTTCTGCCAGACCTTGCGAAATACCCGGCACTTTTGCAATTTCCTCGACGCTGGCGTTACGTAAACCTTGCAAACCGCCCATATATTTCAACAACATTTGCCGACGTTTTGGCCCGACGCCTTCAATGGTTTCCAGGGAACTGGTATTTTTGACCTTCGCCCGTTTTTTACGGTGCCCGCCAATCGCGTGATCATGTGATTCATCGCGAATATGCTGGATAACATGCAGCGCGGGTGAATCTGGCGGCAAACTAAATCCCTCACCTTCCGGCTCAAAGAACAGCGTTTCCAGTCCAGCCTTACGATCTGCTCCTTTGGCAACGCCAAGTAGCAGCGGATGATTTTTATCCCATGAGACATCCAGTTCGGCGAAGACATTTTTCGCCTGCGCAAGCTGGCCTTTGCCGCCGTCGATAAGGATCACATCCGGGATCTTACTGTCGTCAATGGCTTTACCATAACGCCGACGCAGCACCTGATTCATCGCCGCATAATCATCGCCCGGCGTGATGCCTGTAATGTTATAGCGCCGATACTCCGCACGCAGCGGGCCGTTAGCATCAAACACCACACAGGAAGCGACGGTTTGTTCGCCCATGGTATGGCTGATGTCAAAGCACTCCATCCGCTTCACTTCCGGCAATTTCAACACGCTGGCAAGCGCGGTCAGTCGCTGGTGAACGGTAGATTGCTGCGAAAGTTTGCTGGTTAAGGCCGTCGCCGCATTGGTGCGCGCGAGTTTCAGATAACGCGCCCTATCGCCGCGAGGTTTGGTTTGAACATTAATCTTGCGTCCCGCCAGTTCTGAAAGGGAATCGGCGAGCAGCGTTTTATCGCTAAGATTAAAATCGAGCAGGATCTCACCCGGTAAGGTGCGCATCTGGCTGCCTTGTAAATAGAACTGGCCTACGAAGGTTTCTACCACCTCGCTCAGTTCCGTACCGCCAGGCACTTTCGGGAAATAGCTGCGGCTGCCGAGCACTTTGCCCTGACGAATGAACAATACGTGGACACAAGCCATGCCCGCATCGAACGCCACACCAATAACGTCGAGGTCGTCGCCGGTATTGGAAACGAATTGTTTTTCGGTGACGCGTCGCACCGCCTGAATTTGGTCGCGAATACGTGCAGCTTCTTCAAACTCCAGATTCTGGCTGGCAGTTTCCATACGACTAATGAGTTGCGTAAGCACCTGATCATCTTTGCCAGACAAAAACAGGCGCACATACTCGACCTGCTGAGCGTATTCTTCTTCACTCACCAGTCCTTCAACGCACGGTCCCAGACAGCGCCCTATCTGGTATTGCAGACACGGACGCGAGCGATTGCGATAAACACTATTTTCGCACTGGCGAATGGGGAAAATCTTTTGCAGTAGCGCCAGTGTTTCACGTACGGCATAGCCATTCGGGAACGGGCCGAAATATTCACCTTTGGCATGCTTCGCACCACGATGCATCGCCAGACGCGGGTGGGTATCACCACTCAGGAAGATAAAAGGATATGATTTATCATCGCGTAGCAAAACGTTGTAACGCGGCTGATAGAGTTTGATGTAGTTGTGTTCCAGCAACAGCGCTTCGGTTTCTGTGTGAGTAACCGTTACATCAATTTGCTGGATCTGGGCGACCAGCGCTTCGGTTTTGCGCGAAGCGAGGTTGCTACGGAAATAGCTGGAAAGCCGTTTTTTCAGGTCTTTCGCTTTGCCGACATAGATAACCGTACCACCAGCATCGTACATGCGATAAACGCCTGGCTGGCTGGTTACGGTTTTTAAAAACGCTTTTGCGTCAAACTGATCACTCACTGACTTGATAATGTCTCCGCATTACACAGACCATGGCGAATTGCCAGGTGAGTCAGCTCAACATCGCCATGAATGTTTAGTTTACTGAACATACGATAGCGGTAGCTGTTCACCGTTTTCGGACTGAGATTGAGCTGTTCTGAGATCTCATTGACCTTCTGGCCCTTGGTGATCATCAGCATAATCTGCAATTCACGTTCAGACAAACTGGCAAATGGGCTTTCTGTTTTTTCTGGTTCGATCTGGCTTAACGCCATTTGTTGAGCGATGTCAGAAGCAATGTAACGCTGCCCTGAATAGACAGAACGAATCGCACTCACGACTTCCTGCGGAGCCGCGCCTTTGCTGAGGTAGCCCGCAGCACCGGCCTGCATGACTTTCGCTGGTAAAGGGTTTTCTGTATGGACGGTAAGCATGATGATTTTGACATCAGCTGTGGAACGCGCGATTTTACGCGTCGCCTCAAGACCGCCAATGCCCGGCATACTCATGTCCATTAGCACCACGTCAACGGCATTTGTCCGGCACCACTTAACGGCGTCTTCACCGCACGATGCCTCACCGACGACTTTTATACCCTTTATATCTTCCAGAATGCGTCGTATCCCTGCGCGCACCAGTTCGTGGTCATCAACAAGTAGAACGTTGATCAAAGGAATATCTCCAGAAATAGGGATAACGCTACTGATAGTTAGTCATTCGTATATTAGCGGTTTTTATTGCAACTTTGAAACGTTAAAAATGGTGGGTATTCGATTTTTCTCTCGTTTTTGTCAATTCGATTGTCCACAGTTATGGTCACGCCCGTCACCAACGGCTTACCGGATCGTTTCACAGTAAGCCCTACGATGAAATGTGACAAAAATTGACTTTATTCAGCAAAAATGAAAATCAGCCCGCTGAATATGTAACATTAATTAACCCGAACAATACGGGCAAAAAACATTCATGATAAAAATATTTATTGGTCATTATATTAACGTATTTTATAGCACTGCCGATATCACGCTCAAAAAACAACCACTGCTATTTTTAGCAAAGCTTATGGTATACTCCGCCGCCTTAACATTTTTCACCGCAAATTTTCATTGCAACATGACGAGGAAAATAAATGAGTACGCCTGATTTTTCTACTGCCGAGAATAATCAAGAACTGGCAAATGAAGTCTCCTGCCTGAAAGCGATGCTGACGCTGATGCTGCAGGCGATGGGACAAGCTGACGCGGGCCGCGTGATGTTAAAGATGGAAAAACAGCTTGCGCTGATCGAAGACGAAACCCAGGCTGCAGTATTTTCCAAAACGGTTAAGCAAATTAAACAAGCCTACCGTCAGTAATATAAAACCGGCTGAGAGCGTGCCTTTCAGCCGGTTTTTGCATCTGGCACGCAGAAAGAAAAGCGATCAAATTAAGCCAGTAGCGGCCGCGTAACAGGCCACCTGGGTCTTATTTGGTGCATTGATTTTTTTCTGCATGTTTTTCTGATGGAAATTGACCGTATTCTCAGAGATTGACAAAATCATCGCTATCTCTGCTGATGTCTTCCCTTCCGCCGTCCATTTCAGAATTTCTTTTTCGCGCTTGCTGAAATTCATCTCTGGCGTCATCACTATTTCATCATTTAAACGCATCAGAGCCATCAGACTTTCGCGCACCAGTAACTGCATTTTTAATTGCAGTTCATCACTAAGAATGGGTATTTCGCGCGTGCTGCAACGGGAAAAGGACAAAAAGCCCAGCGCCCGATTTGGCAGCATTAAATACTGAGTGACACCGCGGCGTAAACCATGTGCGCGCGCGGCTTCCCATAACGGCTGTGCTTCGCTGAATAAGTCATCATTCCACATTAAATGGCCCTGACTAAAGTTTTCAGGGTTCAGCACCGGATCAATTGCGAGAAAGTTTTTTGCCTGATAATAACTAACCCACGCCTCAGGGTAATTGGTGTAGAAAGCCACTTTAGGTCGCGTGAATGGTACCGGGTGGCGAACACATAACGAATAGTAATCGTACTCCAGCTGCTGAGCCTGAAGCTCTATTTCATGGTAGACCTCTTCTGCGGCCTCCATCCTCTGAAAACGCAACAGCATCGTGCGACGCCAGCTGAAAAAATCCGTATCCTGCATAGTAAACCGCAACGCCCCTGAGAGTGAGTATCATTTATAATGATAATTCAAACTATCACATAAATAAGATTTATATATAATTTATATTATTCAGGCAATGAATTACTTTTGCAAGCCATCGCATTCTCTTATGTTATTAATGAGTTATGATGATTTGTTAAGCAGTTTTATCACGCTTGAAATGGCGTCCCGCCCCGACAGGTGAATCGTCGGGGCTGATTTTTTCTTATTATTGCAGCAGAAACTTCTCGAGGAACTGGCGGGTGCGAGGCTGCTGGGGATCAGCAAATAACGCTTTTGCTGCCCCCTGCTCGACTATCCGCCCCTGGTCCATAAAAATCGCCCGGTCCGCAACATCCCGGGCAAAGCTCATTTCGTGCGTCACAATCACCATCGTGCGCTTTTCCTGCGCCAGCTGGCGGATTGTGTTCAGGACTTCGCCCACCAGCTCTGGATCCAGCGCTGACGTTGGCTCGTCAAACAAAATCACCTCAGGACGCATTGCCAGCGCACGCGCAATCGCAACACGCTGCTGTTGACCGCCAGACAAACGACGTGGATAGCTGGTTTCTTTACCGGCCAGCCCAACTTTCGCCAGCAGCTCGCGAGCGCGCGCCGTGGCCTCTTCTTTCGGTTCGCCTTTGACGATCACCGGCCCTTCAATAATGTTTTCCAGCACCGTACGATGCGGAAACAAATTAAAGTTCTGGAAGACAAACCCGACGTGCTGACGCAACTGGCGAATCAGCGATTTTTGCTGACTTAATGAACGTGCAGTATCAATAGTGATATCGCCAACGGTGATCGTTCCCGCTTCCGGTTGTTCCAGCAGATTTATGCTGCGTAGCAACGTGGTTTTGCCGGAACCACTCGGACCGATAATTGCCACCACTTCGCCAGGCTTTACCTCGAGGTCGATACCGTGCAGCACCGTCTGACCGTGAAATTTTTTCACCAGGTTCTTAACTTCAATGGCACTCATTTTGGTTCTCTCTCCTGGCGATTAAGTTGATTCTCAAAATGGTTCTGCAACGTCGATAATACTGTCGCCATGATCCAGTAGATGAGCGAAGCCGCCAGGTACATGGTGAACACCTCCAGCGTGCGCGAGGTAATCAACTGCGCTTGACGGAACAGCTCCGGCACCTGGATTGTCGCGGCCAGCGACGTATCTTTTACCAGGCTGATAAAGCTGTTCGACAGCGGCGGCAACGCCACCCGCGCCGCCTGTGGCAAAATCGCGCGACGCATGGTCTGCCACGGCGTCATACCAATACTGGCAGCGGCTTCCCACTGACCTTTATCAATAGAAGAAATGGCGGCGCGCAGCGTTTCGGCAGCATAGGCGGCAGTGTTCAGCGACAGACCAATCATTGCTGACGGAATGGGATCTAATTCGATACCAAACTGCGGCAGGCCGTAATAGATCATAAACAGTTGTGCGATGAGCGGTGTACCACGAAAAATAGAGATATAAAAACGCGCCAGCCAGCGCACGGGCCAGATTGGCGACAGACGCATCAGCGCGAGAATAAACCCTAGCAGTAAGCCAAAAAACATGCCGCCGATACTGAGTTGCAGGGTATACCCAGCCCCTTTCAACAGGAACGGCAAGGAATCAATAACCAGTTGTATACTTTCTTGCATGAGCGTTCCCGGAGCTAAACGTGGGGATGATAGGCGAACAGCGCAGGCGCGCCGCCGGTATGAATAAACAGAATCGGCCCTTCATCTTTGAAGCGTTTCTGACTGATACCGTCAATCAGCCCCGCCATCGCTTTTCCGGTATACACAGGATCAAGCAGAATGCCTTCCAGACGCGCCAGCAATTTCACTGCTTCCATGCCTTCGTCGTTCGGCACGCCGTAGCCAGGTGCAAAATAGTCATCCCAGAGTAAAATTTCCGCTGATGCGGTCAGCTCCAGTTCTTTCGCAATCGCCTGTTGTAGGTTAACCACTTTCGGCAATTGATCGGCAACGGAACGCGACACGGTCACGCCAATCAGTTCGCTTTCAGGCATCAGGTGTTCCAGCCCAACAGCCAATCCGGCGTGAGTTCCGGCACTGCCCGATGCGACCACCACCGACGAAATATTAACCGCCCCTTCACACTGTTGCGCGATTTCCAGCGCACTCTCCACATAACCCAGCGCGCCCAGAGCATTAGAACCGCCAACCGGAATGACATACGGGCGAAAGCCTTGTGCTTCGACTCGCGTCGCCAGCTCTTCCAGTTGGGCATTGGGATCGGTCAGTGCGTCGCACATTTCAATCTGGGTATTGAACAGATCCAGCAACAAACGATTGCCGTTGGTTAAATAGTTTTCTGCGGTTGTGCCAATAGGATTTTCCAGCAGCGCCACGCAGTGCAGACCGAGTTTCGCCGCGACTGCGGCAGTCTGGCGCACATGGTTAGACTGGATCGCGCCGGCAGTAATCAGCGTATCGGCACCTTCGCGCAGGGCATCTGCCGCGAGAAATTCCAGCTTACGTAATTTATTGCCGCCCATTGCCATGGGTGTGACGTCATCCCGTTTGATGAAAATTTCCCGTCCAAGATAATCAGAAAAGCGCGGCAGATATTCGAGCGGCGTTGGCGCGCCGATAAACTCCAACCGTGGAAAACGGGTTAAATTATGCAGTGGCATAACAGCCTCCGATGTGTGTTGTTGTGATTTTCTTATTATGCACGCTGAAAACGCGTAAATAAAAAAGGCGCTAGTGAAAGCGCCCTTTTTTGTCATTATGCTGATTATTTGGTCACATCAGCACCAAACCATTTTTCGGAAAGAGCTTGCAGAGTGCCGTCTTTTTGCATTTCCGCAATTGCATCATTCACCGCTTTCAGCAGGTCTTCATTTCCTTTACGCAGCGCCACGCCAGACTCCTGACGGGAGAATGCTTCACCGGTTACTGCCAGCGTATCGTTGGTTTTCTTCACCAGATCCAGCGCCGCCAGACGATCAACGAGGATCGCATCGATACGGCCTACGCGCAGATCCTGATATTTGGTCGGGTCATCATCATAGGTACGCACATCGACGCCCTGAACATTCTGCCGCAGCCACTCTTCATAGTTGGTGCCCAGACCGACACCCACTTTTTTGCCTTTCAGATCAGCAGCCGTTTTAATGGTGCCTTCGTTACCTTTTTTCACCAGCGCCTGAATACCGGAAATGGTGTAAGGGGTAGAGAAATCGTATTTTTTCTTGCGCTCGTCAGAAATGGTGACCTGATTAATCACCACATCAATGCGTTTAGAGTCCAGCGACGCCAGCATACCGTCCCATTTGGTCGGTTTTAGTGACGCCTCAACGCCAAGATGTTTTGCCAGCTGTTGGGCAAATTCCACTTCAAAACCGGTTAATTTGCCGTCATCCCCCTGAAAACTGAACGGCGGATAAGTTCCTTCCAGCCCTACCAGCAGCGTGCCGCGCTCTTTGACTTTATTAAGCAGACCTTCATCTGCAAAACTTTTAACGCTCATGCCCGCAACCAGCGCCACGGCCATCACACCCATCAATGCCTGACGTCCCAGATGTGCTAATTTCATATTCACCCCGAATGTTGTTATGTCTGTTTGCAGTGTAGAGCCATTGTTTGTAAACACAAAAACAACTCCGCTACATCTTATTCTTATTTAATATATATCAGAAGCAGGCAGGCTGGAGGATTTCTGCACAAGTCCGGTACACGTTTGACGCTGATAGTGTTGATACTTCCGTAATGCGATGCGGTAATTGTTGGTGCTGGTGGTGGGCAGCCACGGGGCGAGGATTTCATCAAGGAAACCGTCCTGCAGCTGATCGAGGGAAATATTTTGCTCGTGTAGATGATTCCCCAAACGGCGCAGACGAACGACATATTCACGCACCGTACCTGGGCTCATTTCAGTTTGCTCAAAAAGAAATTGCTTAAAGCCGATAATATCGAAAAAATCACTCTGCGTTTTGCAATGTAAATCACCGCAAAATCGGCACAATGCCGCCCATGATTGTTGTTCCACTTGCCAGCCATTTTCATCAAGCAGCGTGTCCAGGCGGGAAATCTCGATTTTATTCACTATTTTGCCGTCGCGAACTAAGGTAATGCGATCGAGTAATTTACGGCAATGCGCGCAATGGGTCTGGCTGTGTTTAAAGTCTTTAAGATAGCGGCTTAATGGCCGTCTTTTCAGGTGCTGCACCATCATTAAGAACTCCTGGTAGTCAAAATTAAAGTGCGGCATTTACTGACGTTATAACTTACCCAGTTTAGTGCGTAACCGTTTAATGGCCTGGCTGTGTAACTGACTGACCCGCGATTCCCCGACCTCCAGCACCGCGCCAATCTCTTTGAGATTCAGCTCTTCCTGGTAATAGAGGGTTAATACCAGTTTTTCGCGCTCCGGCAACGTTTCGATAGCTTCCATCACTCGCTGGCGCAGATTACTGTCCAGCAGTTGTTGTAGCGGGTTTTCTCGCTGATGATCATCAGTAACCAGTTCGATGCTATCGCCGTGCTCTTCGCGCCACTCATCGTAGGAGAAGAGCTGGCTGTTATTGGTGTCGAGCAACATTTGGCGATAATCGGCAATATCGATCCCTAAACGTTCCGCTACCTCAGTTTCCGTGGCGTTGCGGCCAAGTTCCTGCTCCAGTTGCCCTATTGCCTGTGCCACTTCACGCGCGTTGCGTCGCACGCTGCGCGGCACCCAGTCACGGCTGCGAAGTTCATCCAGCATAGCGCCACGGATACGCTGCACTGCGTAAGTTGTAAATGCCGTTCCTTGTAGGGCGTCATAGCGTTCGACGGCATTAAGTAACCCAATGCCGCCCGCCTGTAGCAGATCGTCAAGTTCCACGCTCGCGGGCAGTCGAACCTGCAGGCGCAATGCTTCGTGACGCACCAGCGGGACATAACGCTGCCACAGCGAGTGTTTATCCATTACACCTTCAGCGGTATAGAGTGAATTCACGATAAACAGCCCTGCGTTATATGAGTTATCGGCATGATTATCCGTTTCTGCAGGGTTTTTAATCGGACGATTAGTGGGTGAAATGAGGGGTTATTTGGGGGTTACCGGTAAATTCCATGCAGAAAAAACCCCGCCGGTGGCGGGGTTTGAGCGATAAGTGTAAATTAACGCAGCAGAGACAGTACGTTCTGCGTGGTCTGGTTAGCCTGTGCCAGAACAGAGGTACCCGCTTGTTGCAGGATCTGCGCACGAGACATGTTAGACACTTCGGTTGCGTAGTCAGCATCTTCTATACGGCTACGGGCAGAAGACAGGTTGTTTACGGTGTTGCCAAGGTTGGTGATGGCAGAGTCGAAACGGTTTTGTACTGCACCCAAAGAACTGCGCAACTTATCAACTTTTGCCAAAGCTTCGTCTAATTTGGATAATGGATTTGTGGTTGCTAAGGCTTTCAAATCTGAGGCACTGAGTTCAGCACCTTTGGTTGCCGTCTTATTCGTGATATTGGCTGTATAAACCTTATCATCTTCACGCATAATTGCCTGTGCAGAACCATCATTTTTTACTGCCCATTCAACTGCCTTACCATTAGGATCAGTAATAACAGACGTGTTACCTGTAGCGGCATCTACATTTACTGCAATGTAGGTGCCGTCTGATGTTTTAGCAGCAAATGAATTAGGTACAGGATTCCCTTGGGTATCTTGTACTTGGTGGACATCTAGGTTTTTTCCCCCAAAATAAACAGACATTGGTGCATCATTATAAGCTAATGCTTTACCCATTTTACCCGCAGCTAAATCAACTGATGTGGCAGAACCATTATCTTCAACAAATGCAGTTACACGACCACCAAAGTTTGCTAACTGAACATCCTTACCACCCACCTGAACTTTTTCATAACCTGTAGAGTTTTGTTTCAATAATGTAAAACCGTTCGTGTTGGTATTATTATCTTGACCAACAAAATAAGTCTGCCCTTCCACCTGTACTTGATAAACTTTTGTTCCTGCAGTACCGGTCGCATCAGTTGTATCCTTTGTATCTTGTACATTACCGGTACCAAAATAAGTTTCAACATCAGCATTTTTATAATTGCTACCGAATGCTTTAGCACCTCCCACACTACCATCAGTTGCATTTACCTTAGTTAAGTCAGGAGCGGCTTCGCTCTTAAGTGCAACCGCAGAGGACATTGGAACTTTTCCTGGTGCTACGCTAAAGTTATCAAGCCCCAAGGTTTTAGCATCAATTTTATCAAGGGCAATCTCAATGGTTTCACCATCGTTCGCACCTACTTGAATTTTCATAGTCTGATCAGAAGCCAGAACTTTTACACCATTAAATTGTGTCTGGTTAGAAACACGATCAATTTCACTAAGGCGTTGTGTAATTTCATCCTGAATTGAATTCAGGTCGGAGTCAGAGTTTGTACCATTAGTGGCCTGTACTGACAATTCACGAATACGCTGTAAGTTATTGTTGATTTCAGAAAGCGCACCTTCAGTGGTCTGCGCAACAGAAATACCATCATTCGCGTTACGGGAAGCCTGAGTCAGACCTTTAATATTTGCTGTAAAACGGTTAGCAATCGCCTGACCTGCTGCGTCATCTTTAGCACTGTTAATACGCAGGCCAGAAGAGAGACGTTCAATGGCGGAGCTCAGAGAAGACTGAGATTTGTTCAGGTTATTCTGGGTCAACAGCGACAGGCTGTTTGTATTAATGACTTGTGCCATGATCTTTTCCTTATCAATTACAACTTGATGTTATTGGGCTGTTGCCCACGGTTTCTCACCGTACCCCTTGTATCGGCACCTGAATTTCGAACTTTAGAAAATTTTAGTTTCTCTCCTGTTTTTTCTTAACGGCTGAAATATCCGTAATATACAACTCTACTCTGCGCATCATCTTCGTGAATCAACTATTAAACTTTGCGCACAAATTGCCGATAACCCGCTTATCTACTGTTTGCAATCAAAAGGAATTAGGTATGGCTTCATTTACATCTCTTGGCGTTGGTTCGAATCTGCCGCTGGATACATTGCTAAACAACCTGACCATCGCTGAAAAAAAACGCTTAAACCCAATTACTCAGCAACAGAGTGACAATACCGCACGTCTGACAGCCTATGGCACATTAAAAAGTGCATTAGAAAAATTCCAGACTGCAAATACTGCGTTAAATAAAGCCGATCTGTTCAAAAGCACTACCGTTACCAGTAGCAATGAAGACCTTAAAGTTTCCACCGAAGCAGGTGCTGCTCCCGGTATCTATACCATCAGCGTAACCCAACTGGCGCAGGCGCAATCTTTACGAACTGATTCCCCGACAATCATTGCATCAACAAAAGATGCACTGGGTGATGAGTCATCAGATACACGCACAATAAAAATTACCCAAGACGGTCGTAAAGAGCCGCTGGAAATCAAGCTCAATAAAGATCAGACGTCATTGGATGAGATCAGCAAAGCCATTAACGATGCCGATAGTGGAATTTCCGCTAGTATCGTTAAAGTCAAAGATGGTAACTATCAATTGGTATTGACCGCCAGTGAAGGTCTGGCCAATAAAATGACCATATCTGTTGAGGGTGACAGTAAATTAAATGATCTGCTGGCTTATGACAGCAAGACCAACACCGGGAATATGAAGGAACTGGTTAACGCGCAAAATGCACAGCTAAACGTTAACGGTATCGATATTGAACGTTCAAGTAACAAAATTACCGATGCTCCTCAGGGAGTGACTCTCGATTTGACCAAAAAAGTCACTGACGTCCGGGTCACGGTGACAAAAAGCAACGATAAAGCAACCGAAGCAATTAAAGGCTGGGTGGATTCATATAACTCCCTCATTGACACCTTTAACACCCTGACAAAATATAAAGAAGTAGACCCAGGTGCTGAAGCACAAGATAAAAATAATGGTGCACTTCTCGGAGACAGCGTTGTACGTACAATTCAAAGCGGCATCCGCGCACAATTTGCAAACGGTGCCAGCGACGGTGCCTTCAAAACATTAAACGAGATCGGGATTAAGCAGGACGGCACGACGGGTAAGCTGAAAATTGATGATGATAAACTCAAAAAAGTCCTGAATGAAAATACAGCATCCGTACGTGAATTGCTGGTAGGCGATGGTAAAGAAACAGGAATTACCACCAAAATTGCCACCGAGGTAAAAGGTTACCTTGCCGATGATGGCATTATTGATAGCGCACAGGACAGTATTAACGCCACACTGAAAAAACTGACCAAACAGTATCTATCCGTCAGTGCCAGCATTGATGACACCGTGGCGCGTTACACTGCACAGTTTACGCAATTAGATACCATGATGAGCAAACTGAATAACACCAGTACCTATCTCAGCCAACAATTTACTGCAATGAGTAATTCCTGATCACGGAGGTCAGCATGTATACCGCGAGCGGCTCAAAAGCCTATGCACAAATTGGCGTCGAAAGCGCCGTAATGAGCGCCAGCCAGCAGCAGCTGGTCACCATGCTATTTGATGGAGTGCTGAGCGCACTGGTTAGAGCGCGCCTGTTTATGCAGGACAACAATCAGCAAGGCAAAGGCGTCTCTTTGTCAAAAGCTATCAACATCATTGAGAACGGACTTCGGGTGAGTCTTGATGAAGAGAGCAAAGACGAATTAACCCAAAACTTGATTGCTCTTTATAGCTATATGGTCAGGCGCTTGCTGCAAGCCAATTTACGCAACGATGTCTCCGCAGTCGAAGAAGTGGAAGCATTAATGCGTAATATTGCCGATGCCTGGAAAGAGTCGTTACTCTCCCCTTCTTTGATTCAGGACCCAGTCTGATGAACCATGCACCGCATTTGTATTTCGCCTGGCAACAACTCGTCGAAAAAAGCCAGCTCATGTTACGCCTGGCAACGGAAGAACAATGGGACGAACTCATCGCCAGCGAAATGGCGTATGTGAATGCGGTGCAGGAGATAGCACACCTGACTGAAGAGGTTGCCCCGTCCACCACGATGCAGGAGCAGCTCCGCCCGATGCTGCGCCTGATTCTCGACAACGAAAGCAAGGTAAAGCAGTTATTACAGATTCGTATGGATGAACTGGCGAAACTGGTCGGTCAGTCATCGGTGCAAAAATCGGTGTTAAGTGCCTATGGCGATCAGGGCGGCTTTGTGCTGGCTCCGCAAGATAACTTCTCGTGAATCTTAACGAGCTAATGGTTCGCGAATAATCCGATTACGGCTACGCTTCTAATGTTCCCCTTGAATGGAGTCGAAGAATGCGTAATCCCACGCTGTTACAATGTTTTCACTGGTATTACCCGGAAGGCGGTAAGCTCTGGCCTGAACTGGCCGAGCGCGCCGACGGTTTTAATGATATTGGTATCAATATGGTCTGGTTGCCGCCCGCCTATAAAGGCGCATCGGGCGGGTATTCGGTCGGCTACGACTCCTATGATTTATTTGATTTAGGCGAGTTTGATCAGAAAGGCAGCATCCCTACTAAATATGGCGATAAAGCACAACTGCTGGCCGCCATTGACGCCCTGAAACGTAATGACATTGCGGTGCTGTTGGACGTGGTAGTCAACCACAAAATGGGCGCGGATGAAAAAGAAGCTATTCGCGTGCAGCGTGTAAATGCTGATGACCGTACGCAAATTGACGAAGAAATCATTGAGTGTGAAGGCTGGACGCGTTACACCTTCCCCGCGCGTGCCGGGCAATACTCGAAGTTTATCTGGGATTTCAAATGTTTTAGCGGTATCGACCATATCGAAAACCCTGATGAAGATGGCATATTTAAAATTGTTAACGACTACACCGGCGAAGGCTGGAACGATCAGGTTGATGATGAATTAGGTAATTTCGATTATCTGATGGGCGAGAATATCGATTTTCGCAATCATGCCGTGACGGAAGAGATTAAATACTGGGCGCGCTGGGTGATGGAACAAACGCAATGCGACGGTTTTCGTCTTGATGCGGTCAAACATATTCCGGCGTGGTTTTATAAAGAGTGGATCGAACACGTACAGGAAGTTGCGCCAAAGCCGCTGTTTATTGTGGCGGAGTACTGGTCGCATGAAGTCGATAAACTGCAAACGTATATTGATCAGGTGGAAGGCAAAACCATGCTGTTCGATGCGCCGCTGCAGATGAAATTCCATGAAGCATCGCGCATGGGGCGTGACTACGACATGACGCAGATTTTCACGGGTACATTAGTGGAAGCCGATCCTTTCCACGCCGTGACGCTCGTTGCCAATCACGACACCCAACCGTTGCAAGCCCTCGAAGCGCCGGTCGAACCGTGGTTTAAACCGCTGGCGTATGCCTTAATTTTGTTGCGGGAAAATGGCGTTCCTTCGGTATTCTATCCGGACCTCTACGGTGCGCATTACGAAGATGTCGGTGGTGACGGGCAAACCTATCCGATAGATATGCCAATAATCGAACAGCTTGATGAGTTAATTCTCGCCCGTCAGCGTTTCGCCCACGGTGTACAGACGTTATTTTTCGACCATCCGAACTGCATTGCCTTTAGCCGCAGTGGCACTGACGAATATCCCGGCTGCGTGGTGGTCATGTCGAACGGGGATGATGGCGAAAAAACCATTAATCTGGGAGAGAATTACGGCAATAAAACCTGGCGTGATTTTCTGGGGAACCGGCAAGAGAGTGTAGTAACCGACGAAAACGGTGAAGCGACCTTCTTTTGCAACGGCGGCAGCGTCAGCGTGTGGGTTATCGAAGAGGTGATTTAAATTCATCCCCGGCGGCAAGCCGGGGAGATTTCATTACGGCAGTGGCGTCGGTAACGGCGCTTTATCCAGCGCGGCAGCACACTCTGCTGTCGGGCGATCCACACGCTCCATCGTCATACCATCGTACTCAATGGTGTTACCGTCACGCTCAACCTCGTACAGCTCACGTTTTACGGTAACGTTAGTGAGATCATCAGACATCAATGTCAACTTACCCGGCACGGCAATCACCCGCTGCCACTGACGGCAATCCAGAGTATCGCCCTCTTTAGTGACAATCAGGCTGCCTATCGCTTCCGGACTGACCAGCGCACGTTGCGGCCCTTTGGTCTGCCAGTAGCCCGCCAGCCAGTCCGGCGCGGGGGTTTTCACGACATTGTTATAGTTTTCGACTTCGGCACAGCCCGCCAGCAACATGAGCGCGCCTGCAATTGCGAGTTTTTTCATCATTCGTCCTGCATGAGAAGAAAAGAGGATTGTGGCATTAAAGCCCTGATGTCGCCAGCCTTTCCAGGTTCAGAGAGAAATTTGATCTAACTATTATTTTTGTGAATTATTACCCCGAAAATAAATTTGCATGGTGTATGATTCGCGACTCTTGTTTCAAACCTTCTGAGTTCAGAGGCTACATTCATGTCATGGCAGCAATTCAAACACGCCTGGTTGATTAAATTCTGGGCGCCCATCCCCGCGGTCATCGCGGCGGGTATTCTCTCCACTTACTATTTTGGCATTACTGGCACCTTTTGGGCTGTCACGGGTGAATTTACCCGTTGGGGCGGCCAGCTCCTGCAACTGTTCGGCGTCCATGCTGAAGAGTGGGGTTATTTTAAAATTATCCATCTGGAAGGATCGCCATTAACCCGCATCGACGGGATGATGATCCTCGGTATGTTTGGCGGCTGCTTTGCCGCAGCGCTGTGGGCCAACAATGTCAAACTGCGAATGCCGCGCAGCCGTATCCGCATTATGCAGGCCATCATTGGCGGCATTATCGCCGGTTTTGGCGCGCGTCTGGCAATGGGCTGTAACCTGGCGGCGTTCTTTACCGGTATTCCTCAGTTCTCGCTGCATGCCTGGTTCTTTGCCATCGCCACTGCCATTGGTTCATGGTTTGGCGCGCGCTTTACCCTGCTGCCCATCTTCCGTATTCCCGTGAAAATGCAGAAAGTTTCTGCCGCCTCACCGCTGACGCAAAAACCGGATCAGGCGCGGCGTCGTTTTCGTCTCGGGATGCTGGTCTTTTTCGGCATGCTGGGCTGGGCGCTGCTCACGGCGATGAACCAACCCAAACTGGGGCTGGCAATGCTGTTTGGCGTCGGCTTTGGTTTACTGATTGAACGTGCGCAAATCTGCTTTACTTCAGCGTTCCGCGATATGTGGATCACCGGACGTACCCATATGGCGAAAGCAATCATTATTGGTATGGCGGTGAGTGCCATCGGGATCTTCAGTTACGTACAGTTAGGCGTTGAACCCAAAATCATGTGGGCGGGACCAAACGCGGTAATTGGTGGTTTACTGTTTGGTTTTGGCATCGTGCTGGCAGGCGGCTGCGAAACCGGCTGGATGTACCGCGCGGTAGAAGGCCAGGTGCACTACTGGTGGGTCGGTCTGGGCAACGTGATCGGCTCAACGATTCTGGCGTATTACTGGGATGATTTCGCTCCGGCGCTGGCCACCGACTGGGACAAAATCAACCTGCTGAAAACCTTTGGCCCGATGGGTGGCCTGCTGGTGACATATTTGCTGTTGTTTACTGCGCTGATGTTGATTATCGGCTGGGAAAAACGCTTCTTCCGCCGTGCGGCACCGCAGACTGCTAAGGAGATCGCATGAAAAATATCGTTCCTGATTACCGCCTTGATATGGTGGGTGAACCCTGCCCTTATCCGGCAGTCGCAACTCTTGAGGCGATGCCGCAGTTAAAAAAAGGGGAAATCCTGGAAGTGGTGAGCGACTGTCCGCAGTCGATCAATAATATTCCACTGGATGCGCGTAATCACGGCTATACGGTGCTGGATATTCAGCAAGACGGGCCGACCATTCGTTATTTAATTCAGAAGTAATCCCTCATTCCCGCTGTGACCCACAGCGGGAACATCGTTACCTTTGTATCACATAGATTTTACCCACCCCCTCTCCTATTCTTTTCAGTATGATCTCAGGAGGTTTCTATGTGTGGACGCTTTGCCCAATCCCAAACGCGTGAAGATTACCTTGCGCTTCTCGCGGAAGATATTGAACGCGATATTCCCTACGATCCCGAACCCATTGGCAGATACAACGTCGCGCCGGGAACCAAAGTTCTTCTGCTCAGTGAACGTGATGAACACCTTCATCTGGATCCGGTTTTCTGGGGATATGCTCCCGGATGGTGGGATAAACCGCCGCTGATTAACGCCCGCGTAGAAACTGCGGCCACCAGTCGTATGTTTAAACCGCTCTGGCAACATGGTCGGGCAATCTGTTTTGCCGATGGCTGGTTTGAGTGGAAAAAAGAAGGCGACAAAAAACAGCCTTATTTTATCTATCGCGCTGATGGGCAACCTATTTTTATGGCCGCGATAGGTAGCACACCATTTGAGCGTGGTGACGAAGCCGAAGGATTTTTAATTGTCACTGCTGCAGCAGACCAGGGTCTGGTAGACATTCATGACCGCCGCCCACTGGTACTGTCGCCAGAAGCTGCGCGGGAATGGATGCGGCAAGACATTGGCGGTAAAGAAGCCTCAGAAATCGCGGCCAGTGGCTGTGTGCCAGCAAACCAGTTCTCCTGGCACCCGGTATCGCGCGCGGTAGGTAATGTCAAAAACCAGGGCGCGGAGTTAATTCAACCTGTTTGTTGACATCCTCCACAGGCAAGAACGGCGTGCCCCGCCGCTAAAATGTTACGAGCGCCGTTTACATCGGCGTTCGCTGTATATCCACATACCTGGCATCTGAATTTACTTTGTGACAGGCGGTTTTCTTTCGCTGTATGACCACAGCACGCGCAACGCTGGCTTGTGTACGCTGGCGGAACAGCAAGCACCTGACCGCCACGCCAGAGCTGCTTGTACGCAAGCTGGCGGCGCATTTCATACCAGCCCTGATCCAGTATCGAACGGTTTAAACCTGATTTTGCCCGGACATTGCGCCCCGGCTGGCTGACCGTACCCGCTGCTGACTTTGACATGTTGCTGACCTT
>OJJX01000026.1_pt1 | contig 219897 bp, 164 predicted proteins | sample 1596411 | NCBI WGS metagenome assembly OJJX01 (sample SAMEA4350136, study PRJEB24818) | metagenome | biome: human; feature: gut; material: faeces | place: Denmark | collected 2013-09 | reverse complement strand
ACCTTGAAAAAGGTGCGCAGGAAGCTGTCGGCAGTGGTTACTTTCTCGTAGAGCGGGTCATTGTAAGAGGTCAGCAACTGGTTGGTGAAGTTATCGTATTCGTCTATCAGGATGTAAACCGGAGGGAACCCGTGTCCACGGGCATAAGCCAAGGCTTCCTCCAGCATTTTCGAAGCATTGCCACGAGCTGTGAATTTAAAATCGCCGAAGAGGTCGTGATTGTGTAATACCATGATTTCCACAGGGCTGCAATTCAAGTCGTTAAAGTTCTGTTCCAACCCTTCCATATTATCAGCCATCACCATTGCCGAGAAGTCATAACGAATGATCATATAGCGATTGTGCTCCGGTGTAGGATGGCTTCCGATATATGTTCCACCAAAGAGATCCTCAAACCGGTGGGCCAATGTACGGTCGTAATAATGCGCTAAGGTAGATACCAGCAGGCTTTTCCCGAAACGGCGGGGACGCAGGAATACGGGCGCTTTATAGGCCTCGAGACGTGGGATGTAATCCGTCTTATCCACATAATAAAAACCACGGTCACGCATTTCGGCATAATTGGCCACAGCATAGGGAATCGTTATACGTGCTTGAATTTTCATATTCTATCACTCTTTGTTACACTAACAGTTACAAAGTTACAAAAGTTTTTGCATTTAAAATGATAAACAAGCAGAATATCTTCTCACACCCTATATTATTGCGAACAATAAAAATCCCCTATCAAGCAATACGCCTAATAGGGGAAATCCCATCAGAGAGATCGTATCATGTAGCGATACCGACCGTCTTATTTCTTATACATATGTCTCAAGAATCTTCACACTGCCTCCTTCTTCCGGAGTAATTGTGACATCTTCTGTTGAAGCAGGCAATAAAACTGTCTCACCGGCACGCAATGTCAGCTCATTGTTTTCATTGTCTTTCAGTTTACAAACCCCTTCGATACAGATAAAGATTACGAACGAATCCAACTCCGAATAGTCACAACTGATCTCTTCGGTCATATCATATATAGAAGTAGTAAAGTACGGACAAGCAACCAATTCTACAGGTTCATCTTTCACAGCATCGTATTTCGTACGATAATCGTCGAGTACCTCGTAGTTGATGGCTTCACGTGCCAGATCGGTATGCAATTCACGCGTCTTGCCATTGGCATCTTTACGATTGAAATCATAAATACGATAAGTGATATCCGACGTTTGCTGAATCTCCGCAATGAACGCACCGGCACCTATACTGTGAATACGTCCTGCAGGCAAGAAGAATACATCTCCCGGATGTATTTCATATTCTTGCAGAACATCAGTTATTGTGTTATTGTAAACGCGTTCCTTATACTCTTTCGGTGTGATCTGCTCTGAGAATCCGGAACGAAGTTTCGCACCTTTATCTGCATCAACCACATACCACATTTCAGTCTTTCCCATAGAGTTATGACGTTTTTTCGCCAACTCGTCATTGGGATGTACCTGGATAGAAAGATCTTGCTTGGCATCGATGAATTTTATCAGCAAAGGAAACTTATTGCCAAATCGGGCATAATTTTCTTCACCAACCAATTCGCCACGATATTTCCTTACCATATCGGTCAACGTCAGTCCTTTGTCGGGGCCGTTAGCCACTACAGACTCATTGTCTTCTACGCCGGAGATCTCCCAGCTTTCCCCTACTCCCGTTAAGTTATCACTTAAGTGCTTGAACGGAACAATTTTGTCGCCTCCCCAAAGTGTCTGCTTCAGGATCGGTTCGAATTTTAACGGATACATTTTGTTTTTCTGTTATAAACTTAGATTAAAATAATCAATGAATAATCGAGGACAAACTTACAAAAAATATCAAATAATACACAAATTCAAGGCTTTTAATTAAAATCAACCGCAAAAATTTATGGATTCGTTATCAAAATATGCTTCGACAGACAAGAAACAAAACGCTAAACTTTCCTAAATGCCCATCCATATTTACTGTGAATAATTTGGGAGTACGGAAGAATTTCCCTTTATTTGCAAGAAATTTTAATATATCAGACATGAATAACACATTCCCAACAGAAGGAAATTTATCCGGTCTAAACCGAGAAGATTTTCAAAAGGATATAAATGATAAGAAAACAGACTTATTTATCCTGAAAAACAAGAAAGGAATGGAAGTTGCCGTAACAAATTACGGTTGCGCCATTCTCTCTATAATGGTTCCTGACAAAAACGGAAAATATGCCAATGTCATTCTGGGACACGACAGCATAGACCATGTAATAAACAGTCCCGAACCTTTCTTAAGCACCACTATCGGCCGATACGGAAACCGAATTGCCAAAGGGAAATTCACTCTCTATGGCGAAGAACACTCGTTAACCATCAATAATGGCCCGAATTCTCTGCACGGAGGTCCTACCGGATTTCATGCACGTGTCTGGGATGCCGATCAAGTCGATGAAAGCACAATCATTTTCAATTACGTATCGGCTGACGGAGAAGAAGGATTCCCAGGCAACCTGGAAGTAGAAATGACTTACCGACTCGAAGAAGAGGAAAATGCACTGGTAATAGAATATCGTGCCACTACCGACAAAGCTACTGTTGTGAACCTTACCAACCACGGTTTCTTCAATCTGGCAGGAATTGCCAATCCTACTCCGACCATAGAAAACAACATCGTCACTATCAACGCGGATTTTTATACCCCGATAGACGAAGTTTCCATCCCTACAGGAGAAGTCTCCAAAGTAGAAGGAACACCTATGGACTTCCGTACCCCTCATACAGTGGGGGAACGTATCAATGATTCATTCCAGCAACTCGTATTCGGAGCCGGATATGACCATTGCTATGTTTTGAACAAAGCAGAAATCGGTTCACTTGATTTGGCAGCTACCTGTACTGATCCGGTAAGCGGACGTATTATGGAAGTGTATACTACAGAAAACGGTGTACAGCTCTATACCGGAAACTGGCTGAATGGATTCGAAGGCGCACACGGAGCCACGTTCCCGGCACGCAGTGCGATCTGTTTTGAAGCACAATGCTTCCCCGATACGCCCAATAAAGCCCATTTCCCATCGGCAGTATTGCTCCCGGGAGATGAATATCAACAGATTACGATTTACAAATTCGGAACGACTAAGAGTTGAAAGTTGAGAGTTGAAAGTTGAAAATTAAGCTGCGCTGTCTATGCCGCATGGTAACTTTCAACTTTCAACTCTCAACTTTCAACTCTCTCCCAACATCATCATGTTTACAACTAACCTAATTTTATAAACTAACAACTTTTTTAAAACCATGACACAACAAAAAAAGAGCTATCTATTGCCTATCGCAATGATGTTCGCCCTCTTCGCAATGATTTCGTTCGTAACAGGACTTCCTGCTCCTTTTGGAGTCATTGTACAGAATCAATTCGGTGCAACCAATTTTCAGGCTACTTTAGGATTTGCCGCCAACTTTATCGCTTATTTCTTCATGGGTATCCCATCCGGTATGTTACTCCAAAAAATCGGATATAAGAAAACAGCATTAATCGCTATCCTCGTCGGTTTCACAGGCGTTGGAGTGCAAGCGCTTGCTTCGCAGGCAGGACCGGATTACGGTTTCACCGTTTATCTTTCCGGAGCATTTATTTCCGGTTTCTCCATGTGTATGTTGAACGCTGTAGTAAACCCAATGTTGAATACACTTGGTGGTGGCGGCAAAAAAGGTAATCAGTTGATTCAGGCCGGCGGTACACTCAACTCTATTTCAGCTACAATCGTTCCGGTATTGGTAGGTTACCTGATGGGAACTGTTGTTGAAGAAAGAACGATTGCAAAGGCACTTCCTGCTTTGTACATCGCCATGGCCATCTTCGCTGTTGCTTTCCTTGTATTGTTCTTTATGCAGATTCCGGAACCACGTTTGGAAAAAACTGCGAAAACAAAAACAAAAGATCCTCACAGCCCGTTGTCTTTCCGTCACTTCATTCTTGGAGCAGTAGCTATTTTCGTATATGTAGGTGTAGAAGTCGGTATTCCTCACTTTGCCAATCTGTTTATGACTACGCAGGCAGGTGGTGGTGGTTTGGCCATCGATACCACTATTGCCGGGTCGGTAGTAGGTACCTATTGGTTCCTTATGATGATCGGCCGTTTGACCGGTGCTTCTTTAGGTGCAAAATTCTCCAGTAAAGCTATGTTGACATTTGCCTCCTCTTTAGGACTGATTCTGGTTGCAGGTGCTATATTCCTGCCCACTACCATACATGTAAGCATGCCGGTATTCCAGTCTGATATTTCATTCGGTATGGCTCAGGTTCCTGTCAATATCATGTTATTGATCCTTTGCGGCTTGTGTACTTCCATCATGTGGGGCGGTATCTTTAACCTTGCAGTAGAAGGTCTTGGCAAATACACAGAAGCAGCTTCCGGTATCTTCATGGTAATGGTTTGCGGTGGTGGTCTTTTGCCATTATTGCAAGGTGGAGTAGCCGATTCTCTCGGTTTCCTGTCAAGCTACTGGGTTATTTTCATTGCTTTTGCTTACATGCTATATTATGCACTGATCGGTTGCAAAAATGTAAACAAGAATATTCCTGTCGAATAATTTATTAACTCTTAATAATTTAAAAGTATCATGGATATAGAACACGTAAGAAGTCGTTTCATCAAACACTTTGACGGAACTACAGGATTTGTTTATGCCTCACCGGGCCGCATCAACCTTATCGGCGAACATACCGACTATAACGGTGGATTCGTATTTCCAGGGGCTATCGATAAAGGAATGATTGCAGAAATCAAACCGAACGGAACAGATAAAGTACGCGCTTACTCAATCGACCTGAAAGACTATACAGAATTCGGATTGAACGAAGAAGACGCTCCCCGTGCCAGCTGGGCCAGATACATTTTCGGTGTATGCCGCGAGATGATCAAACGTGGTGTCGACGTAAAAGGATTCAATACAGCTTTTGCAGGCGATGTGCCATTGGGAGCCGGTATGTCTTCATCCGCCGCATTGGAAAGTACTTATGCTTTCGCACTGAACGAACTGTTCGGTGATAATAAAATAGATAAATTCGAATTGGCAAAAGTAGGCCAGGCTACCGAACACAATTATTGTGGTGTGAACTGCGGTATTATGGATCAGTTTGCTTCCGTATTCGGAAAAGCCGGTAGTCTGATTCGCTTGGATTGCCGTTCTTTGGAATATCAGTATTTCCCATTCAAGCCGGAAGGTTACCGCCTGGTTTTGGTTGATTCGGTGGTAAAACACGAATTGGCTTCTTCTGCATACAACAAACGCCGCCAGAGTTGCGAAGCTGCTGTAGCTGCTATCCAAAAGAAACATCCGCATGTAGAATTCCTGCGCGACTGTACAATGGATATGCTGAAAGAAGCGAAAGCAGACATTAGCGATGAAGACTATATGCGCGCCGAATATGTGATCGAAGAAATCCAACGCGTACTTGATGTTTGCGACGCTTTGGAAAAAGACGATTACGAAACTGTAGGTCAGAAGATGTACGAAACTCACCACGGTATGAGTAAATTGTATGAAGTAAGTTGCGAAGAGCTCGACTTCCTCAACGATTTGGCCAAAGAATGTGGTGTAACCGGATCACGCGTAATGGGTGGCGGTTTCGGCGGTTGTACCATCAACTTAGTAAAAGAAGAACTCTACGATAACTTCATCGCAAAAGCGAAAGAAGCATTCAAAGCTAAATTCGGTAGAAGTCCGAAAGTATACGATGTGGTAATCGGAGACGGTTCGCGCAGATTAGCATAACCCTATCTTAATAAAAAGAGGAAGAATATAAAATTTCGTCCTATAAAAATTTTACTTGCCCGGGTAAATGTTTAAAACATATTTCCCGGGCAAGTTTTTTTGCTTTTCACACCCGAATCCCTCTGTTCAAGCCATATACAACAAACGATTTCTTCCCTCATCCACACGAAAATTCACCCCACAGTCAAGCCATACGACTTGTAAATAATAAGATTTTATATTACAACAAACAAAATATATGCTGCACAACATATTAAAGTGTAATATTTACACCAAACAAAAGTGTTACTTTTACACCCAAAATAAGATAAGTATCTCATTTACATAAAATACTAATCCATGAAAAAGCAAATCTTATTAGTGGGACTCTCCACATTGATGCTGATGGCATGCCAACAGAAGCCAGACAAAGTATCTACATTATCCGGACTTGATCCGGTAAAATTCAGTACAGAAGTAAACCATTCCCAAACCAATCTTTATACATTAAAGAATAAATCGGGAATGGAAGTTTGCATTACCAATTTCGGAGGACGCATCGTATCTATAATGGTGCCCGACAAAGACGGAAAAATGCAGGATGTCGTGTTAGGATTTGATAACATCGATGACTATATCCGCATACCCAGTGATTTTGGGGCTTCCATCGGGCGATATGCCAACCGAATAGCTCAGGGTCGCTTCGTGCTGGACAATGACACCATACAATTACCGCAAAACAATTTCGGGCATTGTTTGCACGGCGGACCGCAAGGATGGCAATATCAAGTATACGATGCCAACCTTATAGACAATACAACATTAGAACTGACACGCCTATCTCCGGACGGAGATGAAAACTTTCCGGGAAACGTAACAGCTAAAGTCACATTCAAACTATCGGATGACAATGCTTTGGACATAAAATACAGTGCCACCACAGATAAGAAGACTATCATTAATATGACAAACCATTCTTATTTCAATCTTTCGGGAGATCCGTCACAACCCGCAACAGATCATATACTATATGTGAACGCAGATAATTATACCCCGGTAGACAGCACTTTCATGACTACCGGAGAGATAATTCCGGTGAAGGATACTCCTATGGATTTTATCACTCCGAAAGCAATCGGTCAGGACATCACTAAATATGATTTTGTTCAACTCAAAAACGGTAATGGCTATGATCACAACTGGGTATTGAACACCAATGGAGATATTACAAAACCTGCTGCCCGACTGACTTCCCCCCAAAGCGGCATTACATTGGAAGTATATACCAATGAACCCGGCATACAAGTATACACCGGCAACTTCCTGGATGGAAGCATACAAGGCAAAAAAGGCATTACCTACAATCAGCGAGCTTCCGTATGTCTGGAGACACAACATTATCCCGACAGTCCCAACAAGCCACAATGGCCCTCTGTAATACTGGAACCCGGGCAGACTTACAACAGCGAATGTATCTTCAAGTTTTCAATAGCAAAATAATATAAACTTAAAATCATTAATATCGTGGAAGCATTAGATTGGATTGTAATCGGAGTCTTTGCCCTGGCTCTGATCGGAATTATAGTTTGGGTAGTAAAACAAAAACAAAACGACTCTGCCGACTATTTTTTAGGAGGACGCGATGCAACATGGCTTGCCATCGGTGCATCTATATTTGCATCGAATATCGGTTCGGAACACTTGATAGGCCTCGCAGGTGCAGGAGCATCCAGTGGTATGGCTATGGCTCATTGGGAAATTCAAGGATGGATGATTCTTATCTTAGGATGGGTATTCGTACCGTTCTATTCCCGCAGTATGGTATACACGATGCCGGAATTTCTGGAACGACGTTACAATTCCCAGTCACGCACCATCCTTTCAGTCATTTCTTTAATCAGCTATGTACTTACCAAGGTAGCCGTTACGGTATATGCGGGCGGTTTGGTGTTCCAGCAAGTATTCGGTATCAAGGAACTTTGGGGAATCGACTTTTTCTGGATCGCTGCCATCGGTCTGGTGGTACTGACTGCATTATACACCATTTTCGGAGGAATGAAGTCCGTGCTATATACTTCCGTATTGCAAACTCCGATTCTGCTATTGGGCTCTTTGATCATACTTGTACTCGGTTTCAAAGAGCTCGGAGGATGGGACGAAATGATGAGGATTTGCGGTGCAGTCACTGTCAATGATCAAGGAAACACCATGACCGAACTCATTCGCAGTAATGATGATCCCAATTTCCCATGGTTAGGCGCATTGATCGGATCGGCTATCATCGGATTCTGGTATTGGTGTACGGATCAATTCATCGTACAGCGTGTTCTTTCCGGTAAAAACCAAAAAGAGGCCCGCCGGGGCACTATCTTCGGAGCCTATCTGAAGTTATTACCGGTATTCCTGTTTCTGATTCCGGGTATGATCGCTTTTGCACTGCATCAAAAATACATCGGTGACGGTGGCTTCCTTCCCCTACTGGCTAACGGAACCCCGAATGCAGATGCCGCCTTCCCCACCCTTGTAGCCAAAATATTGCCTGCCGGTGTAAAAGGCTTGGTTGTATGCGGCATTCTGGCAGCATTGATGAGTTCACTGGCCTCTCTGTTTAATTCATCCGCCATGCTGTTCACCATCGATTTCTACAAGCGTTTCAAACCCCAGACTTCCGAGAAGAAGCTGGTAGTAATCGGCCAGATAGCAACAGTAGTCATCGTAATTTTAGGTATCCTGTGGATTCCTATCATGCGTAGTGTAGGAGATGTATTATATACCTATCTGCAAGACGTACAGTCGGTATTGGCTCCGGGTATTGCGGCCGCCTTCCTATTGGGTATTACCTGGAAAAAAACTTCTGCACAAGGCGGTATGTGGGGATTGATAGCCGGTATGGTGATCGGATTGACCCGCTTGGGAGCTAAAGTTTATTACAGCAATGCCACCGTCACCGACAGTTCTCTGTTCAAATATCTGTTTTATGACTTGAACTGGCTGTTTTTCTGCGGATGGATGTTCCTATTCTGCATAGTCGTCGTAGTGGTAGTCAGTCTGTTTACAACTCCTCCGACTGCCGAAAAGATACAAGGACTTGTATTCGGAACAGCTACCTCCGAGCAAAAAGCAACGACCCGTGCCAGTTGGAATCATTGGGATATTATCCATACTGTAATCATATTGGCTATTACAGCAGCTTTCTATTGGTATTTCTGGTAAAAACAACTGCATAAACAGATTTAATAAATGAATAATTATTATTCTTCGAATCCTACTTTCTATGTCAGCGTCGACTGTATCATTTTCGGCTTCAACGAAGACGGACTGAGCCTGTTACTGCTGAAAAGAAACTTTGAACCGGCTAAAGGAGAATGGTCTCTGATGGGTGGGTTCATTCAACAGAATGAAAGTGCTGACGAGGCAGCCAAACGCATTCTCGCAGAACTCACCGGACTGCAGGATGTGTACATGGAACAAGTGTATACTTTCGGAGAGATACATCGCGATCCGGGTGAAAGAGTAATCTCCATCGCCTATTATGCACTGATCAACATCAATGAATATGACCGTGAACTTGTGCAGAAACACAATGCATACTGGATGAACATCAACGAGCTCCCGCCTCTGATATTCGACCACCCGCAGATGGTGGAAAAGGCACAGGAGATGATGAGGACACAAGCATCTACAGAACCTATCGGGTTCAACCTCCTGCCCAAACTTTTCACCCTGTCGCAACTGCAGAGCCTGTACGAAGCGATTTATGGCGAACCGATAGACAAACGGAATTTCCGCAAGCGGGTAGCCGAAATGGACTTCATTGAGAAAACGGATAAAATTGATAAAACAGGATCCAAACGGGGAGCAGCCCTATACAAGTTCAATAACAAAGTATACCGCAAATCCCCCAAATTTAAATTATAATTGATATGCTGGAAGAACTGAAAGAAAAAGTATTTCATGCCAATCTGGAATTAGTAAAGCATGGATTGGTCATTTTCACTTGGGGAAACGTATCGGCTATCGACCGCGCAACAGGATTAGTCGTCATCAAACCCAGCGGCGTCAGCTATGAGAAAATGAAAGCGAAAGACATGGTAGTAGTCGACCTCGACGGAAACGTAGTGGAAGGAACACTTAAACCCTCTTCGGACACTCCTACCCACGTGATACTCTACAAGGCATTTCCCGAAATCGGCGGCGTAGTACATACTCATTCCACCTATGCCACTGCATGGGCACAAGCGGGATGCGACATACCGAACATAGGAACAACCCATGCCGATTATTTCCACGATGCCATTCCCTGTACGGCGGATATGACCGTCCAAGAAGTGGAAGGAGACTACGAGTTGGAAACCGGCAATGTCATCGTAAAACGATTTGAGAAATTAAATCCGATGCATACGCCGGGAGTATTGGTAAAAAATCACGGTCCGTTTGCATGGGGAAAAGATGCGGGAGACGCTGTACACAATGCAGTGGTCATGGAGCAAGTGGCCAAAATGGCAAGCATTGCTTACACCATCAATCCCAATCTGACCATGAACCCGCTCCTGATAGAAAAACATTTCAACCGTAAGCACGGGCCGAACGCTTATTATGGACAGTAAGAATGAATGAAAGAGTGAAAGAATGAAATAACCAACGAATTAATAATTAAAAAATAAAAGAAGATATGAACAACGCATTTGATCAATATGAAGTATGGTTCGTAACAGGAGCACAGCTTCTGTACGGAGGTGACGCAGTAATCGCAGTAGATGCACACTCTAATGAAATGGTAAACGGATTGAACGAGTCCGGCAAACTTCCTGTTAAAGTGGTATACAAAGGTACGGCCAATTCTTCCAAAGAAGTGGAAACTGTTTTCAAAGCTGCCAACAATGACGAAAAATGTATCGGTGTCATCACCTGGATGCATACTTTCTCTCCTGCCAAAATGTGGATTCACGGTCTGCAACAGTTGAAGAAACCATTGCTGCACCTGCATACCCAGTTCAACAAGGAAATTCCATGGGATACAATGGATATGGATTTCATGAATCTGAACCAGTCAGCTCACGGCGACCGCGAATTCGGACATATCTGTACCCGCATGCGTATCCGTCGTAAAGTAGTGGTAGGCTATTGGAAAGAAGAAGATACTTTACACAAAATTGCTGTCTGGATGCGTGTTTGTGCCGGTTGGGCAGACTCACAGGATATGCTGATCATCCGTTTCGGAGACCAGATGAACAATGTTGCCGTAACTGATGGTGACAAGGTGGAAGCCGAACAGCGTATGGGTTACCACGTAGACTACTGCCCGGTAAGCGAACTGATGGAGTATCACAAAGAGATCGAGGATACAGATGTGGACGCATTAGTAGCTACTTATTTCAAAGAGTACGACCATGATGCAGCATTGGAAGACCCATCAACGGAAGCCTATCGGAAAGTATGGAATGCCGCTAAAGCCGAACTGGCTATCCGCGCTATCCTGAAAGCAAAAGGAGCAAAAGGATTCACTACCAACTTCGACGATTTAGGTGATATTGAATACAACGGTTTCGACCAGATACCCGGACTTGCTTCCCAACGTCTGATGGCAGAAGGTTACGGCTTCGGTGCGGAAGGCGACTGGAAATCGGCCGCCCTATATCGCACTGTATGGGTAATGAATCAGGGACTTCCGAAAGGCTGTTCTTTCCTCGAAGATTATACACTCAACTTCGACGGCGCAAAAAGCTCTATCCTGCAATCGCACATGTTGGAAGTTTGTCCGCTCATCGCTGCCAACAAGCCCCGTTTGGAGGTACACTTCCTCGGCATAGGTATTCGCAAGAGTCAGACCGCCAGACTGGTATTCACCTCAAAAGTCGGTACAGGCTGCACGGCTACTATCGTAGATATGGGGAACCGTTTCCGCCTGATCGTAAACGATGTAGAGTGCATCGAACCGAAACCGTTGCCTAAATTACCCGTCGCTTCCGCTCTCTGGATTCCGATGCCCAACCTCGAAATAGGTGCAGGAGCATGGATTCTGGCCGGTGGAACGCACCACTCTTGCTTCTCCTACGACCTGACGGCCGAATATTGGGAAGACTACGCCGAAATCGCAGGTATCGAAATGGTACATATCAATAAAGATACCACGATCAGCTGCTTTAAAAAAGAGCTGCGCATGAACGAAATTTATTATATGCTAAACAAAGCTCTCTGCTAATTATGGATAGTAAATTTGTAATAGGACTCGATTACGGTAGCGACTCTGCACGCGCTATCGTAGTCAATGCACTGACAGGCGAAACGCTTGCCACTGCCGTGCAATACTACCCCCGTTGGCAAAAAGGCCTGTATTGCAATCCTGCCATCAATCAATACCGCCAGCATCCGCAAGACTATATCGACGTGCTCGAAGGCACTGTAAAGGAAGCCCTTGCACAATGTCCGGCGGGTACTGCCGAACAAGTAGTCGGTATTGCTTTCGACACTACCGGAAGTACTCCCGCCCTGACAGATGCCAGTGGAACCCCACTTGCCCTGTTGCCCGAATTTTCCGAAAACCCGAATTCCATGTTCATTCTTTGGAAAGACCACACCGCCATTCAGGAAGCCGCCGAGATAAACAAAGCCTGCAAAGAATGGGACATCGACTATTCAGCCTATGAAGGCGGAATCTATTCTTCCGAATGGTATTGGGCAAAGGCCTTGCACGTGTTGAGAGCAGACGAAACGATACGCGCCAAAGCATATAGCATCGTAGAATATTGCGAATGGCTGCCTGCACTTATCACCGGAGTCAAGACAAGCAGTGATATTGTGCGTAGCCGTTGTGCCTGTGGTCATAAAGCGATGTGGCACGAAAAATGGGGCGGACTGCCTTCTGATGAATTCCTTACCAAGATAGACCCGTTGCTGACAGGATTCCGCGACCGTCTGTTCGAAAAAACAGAAACCGCCGACAAACCGGTCGGACATCTGACCGAAGAATGGGCGGCACGTCTCGGACTGACCACCAAAGTAGTGGTTGCCGGAGGGGCATTCGACTGTCATATGGGTGCTGTCGGTGCCGGAGTGACTCCCCACACATTCGTCCGGGTGATCGGTACGTCTACCTGCGATGTGATGGTAGCTTCCTATGAAGAGATCGGACACAATCTGATAAAAGGCATTTGCGGACAAGTGGACGGCTCCGTTATCCCCGGCATGATCGGTCTGGAAGCCGGGCAATCCGGATTCGGAGATATTTATGCCTGGTTCAAACGTGTTCTCGAATTCCCGTTGCACAACATCATCGGGCAATCGGCCTTGATCGATGAAGCCACCAAAGAAAAATTGATAGCCGAATCAATCGACCGTATCATCCCGGCTCTGACTGCCGAAGCAGAAAAGATTCCGGTAAGCGAAAGCACGGTCATTGCTACCGACTGGATGAACGGACGCCGTACACCCGATGCCAATCAGTTGCTGAAAGGAACAATCACCGGACTGACATTGGGCAGTACGGCTCCCCGTATCTTCCGCGCACTGGTAGAAGCGACCGCTTTCGGTTCAAAAACCATTGTAGACCGATTCCGCAGCGAAGGCGTACAGATAGACAGCGTGATCGGTATCGGCGGTATTGCCCTGAAGTCCCCTTTCGTGATGCAGACATTAAGCGATGTGCTGGATATGCCTATCAAAGTTTGTCGCACAGACCAAGCATGCGCATTAGGCGCCGCCATGTTTGCCGCCACCGCCGCCGGTATCTATACCAAAGTCGAGGATGCACAGAAAGCAATGAACTCCGGCTTCGCCAACGAATATCGCCCCAATGCCGAAAACGCAGCCGCCTATAAAGAGATATACGAAAAATATATCAAACTCGGTCAATTTACAGAAAAAGAGCTGTTTAAATAGCTAAGCAGTTTAGTAGTTAGTTAAGTAGTCAAGTAGTCAAGTAGTCAAGTAGTTAAGTAGAAATGACTTGCTGATGTGTTTCTCTTGACTATCTACTACTTGACTACTTAACTACTTAACTACTATATATATTGTATCATTTCCAATTCTCAAAAGTAAAAATCAATAAGTATGCAACTGACGTAAAACCAGTTAGTAAATAGTTTGTTATATATTCAGTATAACTCGGATTACGGTAAAAGCTTATTGTATTCAAAACAAGAACCATCTTTCAAAAGCCACAAAAAGATGTATGTTTTGTATTTCTAATTACACATAAAGAGTTATCTTTGCCAAAGAAAAGAATGAAATTTATAAATTTTAAGAGATATGAATGATAATAAACTTATGAACCGTGCAGCGGACAACATCCGTATCCTGGCTGCTTCGATGGTTGAAAAAGCCAATTCCGGACACCCGGGAGGTGCAATGGGTGGTGCAGACTTTGTAAACGTACTCTTCTCCGAGTTCTTAGTATATGACCCACAGAATCCGCGCTGGGAAGGACGGGATCGCTTCTTCCTCGATCCGGGACATATGTCGCCTATGCTCTATTCCGTGCTGGCTCTCACCGGTAAATATACGCTGGCCGAATTGGCACAATTCCGCCAATGGGACAGCCCCACTCCGGGACATCCGGAGGTAAATGTAATGCGTGGTGTGGAAAACACTTCCGGTCCTCTCGGACAAGGACATACCTATGCCGTAGGAGCAGCCATCGCCGCTAAATTCCTGAAAGCAAGGTTCGGTGAAGTAATGAGCCAAACCATCTATGCCTATATTTCGGACGGCGGTATCCAAGAAGAAATTTCACAGGGTGCAGGACGCATTGCCGGAACATTAGGACTGGATAATCTGATCATGTTCTACGACTCCAACGACATCCAGCTTTCTACTGAAACAAAAGATGTCACAACAGAAGACGTAGCCATGAAATACAAGGCATGGGATTGGAAAGTAATCGAAATCAACGGTAACGACCCCGATGCCATCCGCGCTGCCCTCAAAGAGGCAAAAGCAGAAAGTGAACGCCCTACCCTGATCATCGGTAAAACAACGATGGGTAAAGGTGCACGCAAAGCCGATGGAAGCAGCTATGAAGCCAATTGTGCTACACACGGTGCTCCGTTGGGCGGAGATGCCTACATCAACACCATCAAAAATCTGGGTGGTAACCCGGACGAACCGTTTACAATCTTCCCCGAAGTGGCCGAACTGTATGCCAAACGCGCTGAAGATCTGAAAAAGATCGTAGCCGAGAAGCATGCCATAAAGGACGAATGGGCCAAAGCAAATCCGGAACTGGCAGCTAAAATGGCCGAGTTCTTCTCCGGCAAAGCTCCGAAAGTGAACTGGGATGCCATCGAACAGAAAGCAGGTATCGCCACCCGTGCCGCTTCGGCAACTGTGCTCGGCGCTCTTGCTACTCAGGTGGAAAACATGGTAGTGGCTTCTGCCGACCTCTCCAACTCCGACAAAACCGACGGCTTCCTCAAGAAGACACACGCATTCAAACGCGGTGACTTTAGCGGTGCTTTCTTCCAAGCCGGTGTATCCGAACTGAGCATGGCTTGTATCTGTATCGGTATGTCGCTTCATGGCGGTGTAATCCCTGCATGTGCCACTTTCTTCGTATTCTCGGACTACATGAAACCTGCTATCCGTATGGCTGCCTTGATGGAACAACCGGTGAAATTCATCTGGTCGCATGATGCTTTCCGTGTAGGCGAAGACGGCCCTACGCACGAACCGGTAGAACAGGAAGCACAAATCCGCCTGATGGAGAAACTGAAAAACCACAAAGGCCACAATTCAATGCTGGTACTTCGTCCGGCAGATGCCGAAGAGACGACTATCGCATGGAAGCTGGCTATGGAAAATGTCTATACCCCGACTGCATTAATCCTGTCTCGTCAGAATATTGCCAACCTTCCGGACGGAACGGACTACGCCCAAGTAGCCAAAGGCGCATACGTCATTGCCGGTGCCGATGAAAACCCGGATGTCATTCTGGTTGCTTCCGGATCAGAGGTTTCCACACTTGTAGCCGGAGCCGAACTGCTTCGTAAAGACGGTGTGAAACTTCGTATCGTATCCGCACCTTCCGAAGGTCTGTTCCGCAGCCAGGACAAGGCATATCAAGAATCTGTTCTCCCGACAGGTGCAAAGATATTCGGTCTGACAGCCGGTCTGCCCGTCAACTTGCAAGGTCTTGCCGGTGCTAACGGCAAAGTATTCGGACTCGAATCATTCGGTTTCTCCGCTCCATACAAGGTATTGGATGAAAAATTAGGTTTCACTGCCGAAAACGTATACAATCAGGTAAAAGAAATGCTATAATGAAAACAATCGGATTATGTTGCGACCACGCCGGTTTTGAGCTGAAAGAATTCGTTCGCGGATGGCTACAGGCAAAAGGCCGGGAGTACAAAGATTTCGGAACTTATTCTACCGAGAGTTGTGATTATCCGGATTTCGCTCATCCGTTGGCATTGGCTGTAGAAGCCGGTGAATGCTATCCGGGAATTGCTATCTGCGGAAGTGGAAACGGAATCAGCATGACACTGAACAAGCATCAAGGCATCCGCGCCGCACTTTGCTGGACAGCAGAAATCGCACATCTGGCCCGCCAACACAACGATGCCAATGTGCTCGTGATGCCGGGACGCTTTATCAGTACTGAAGAAGCGGATATGATTCTGACAGAGTTCTTCTCTACACCATTCGAGGGAGGAAGACACCAGAAAAGAATAGATAAAATTCCCGTAAAATAAGAACATAGTACAAGAAAACCCGGTTCAGACTGACTGAAGCCGGGTTTTCTTTTCATATTAAATCAAAAAACCCACCTTTTCAATCAAAATACATCAGATAGAGATGCGCGACAGTTCGTATTTTTGCAACCATAAAATCTATTATCCATCAAAAACAACCCAAAACAAATGAAAAGAATATTTGGATTCCTATCTTTGTTGTTAACAGCAGCAATCACTTTCGCCAATCCGATTGACTTTGACAAAGCTTTCAAAGAGAGCAAAAAGATCGAAAAGCAGATCAAGAAAACATCGTTCCCCAAACAAACGTACCACATCACGGATTTCGGAGCAAAAGCAGACAACGAGTCGGTACCTTGCCATGAAGCAATCAACCAGGCAATTCTTCAATGCAGCCTGACAGGAGGCGGCACAGTGATTGTTCCCAAAGGAACATTCTACACCGGTCCTATCACGTTGAAAAGCAATGTGAACTTTCACTTGGAGGAAGGAGCCGTACTGAAATTCCTCACTGATCAAAGCCTGTATTTCCCCGGTGTGATAACCCGTTGGGAAGGGTTGGACTGTTACAATGCGCGCCCTTTGATCTATGCTTACGGTGAAACCAACATCGCCATTACCGGCAAAGGCACCATTGACGGACAAGGCTCCAACGACACTTGGTGGCCGATGTGCGGTGCAGCCAAATATGGCTGGAAAGAAGGCATGGTGGCACAGCGTAACGGCGGTCGCGAACGTTTATTAATGTATGGAGAGACCTCCACTCCCATCTACAAGCGTGTGATGACACCGGAAGACGGTTTACGTCCGCAACTCATCAATCTGTACTCCTGCCACACCATCCTCATAGAAGATGTCACTTTGCTGAATTCTCCTTTCTGGGTGATTCACCCGCTTTTCTGTGAAAGCTTGATCGTACGTGGAGTGAACATTTTCAACCGTGGTCCCAACGGAGACGGATGTGACCCGGAATCCTGCAAAAACGTGCTGATAGAGAATTGTACATTCGATACCGGTGACGACTGCATCGCTATCAAATCGGGACGTAATGCCGATGGACGTAAATGGAATATTCCGAGTGAAAACATCATTGTACGTAACTGTAAAATGAAAAACGGACACGGCGGCGTAGTGATCGGCAGCGAAATATCCGGCGGATACCGCAATCTGTTTGTAGAAAACTGCCAAATGGACAGCCCCAATCTGGATCGTGTGATCCGTATCAAAACCAGTACTTGCCGGGGCGGCATCATCGAAAATGTATTTGTACGTGATATCACCGTAGGCCAGTGCCGGGAAGCAGTATTGCGTATCAACTTGCAATATGAAAACCGTGAGAACTGCAACCGCAACTTTCCTCCTGTTGTCCGCAATGTACACCTGAAAAATGTAACTTGTGAAAAAAGCCGGTTAGGAGTGCTCATCATCGGGCTGGACGACGATCAACATGTATATAACATCAGCGTGGAAGACTCGCACTTCAATAATGTTGCAAAAGGAACCAATGACATAAAAGGAGCGAAAGACGTTACTCTCAAGAACCTATACATAAACGGAAAACTTGTAAAAGAGTAAATCCATAGAACCAGTCAAAAAAGATGTAGCATCCTTTCCAAAAAGACGTAACATCCTCTCCAAAAAGATGTAACGTCTTTCAAAAAAACATATAACGTCTTTAAGAAAAAGATTTAGCAGGCTTTAGAAAAAGATGCTAAGTCTTTTTTTATTGGTTACTTTTATACTTGAAGCATATGGAAGTGTTTGATTTAAACCTTTTATCCATAGAGCCTACAGGGTGAAGCGACACTAAAGAAGAAAAGAACCGGCAGACCAATATCCCGATGCCGGGTATATACTCCCCCTGAGACTCCTTCTTACTGGTCGTATGCACCGTGCTCGACGCACGTAAGCACCGTTTCCGGATGGCTTTTGAACGGTACATAAAAACAAAGTTTGCCTTCACCCCGTAACGCCTATGAACAAAGGGTTTGATAGAAAAAGGTGAAGGCGGTGAACGGGGTAAAAACAAGTTGAATAGAGGTTATTTGCCACGAAATCCACAAACATACGGATCTTCTCCCTGCATCCGGAGTCAAAAGACCTCCTTACAAATTGTAACTCAGCCACTTCCCCGTAAAATAATAAAATGACAAATTGTCGTTAAAATCCCTTTATATCCTCTCTATTTTAAATAGAAAAAGAATAAAAGGAAGAAATTTAACCTGTTTCATGAGCAACGAATCTAAATAAAAAACTATCTTTGTAGTGCAAACTCTGAAACTCAACAGATATGGAACAAATGGAGACCATAAAAGAGCTTATCAATCAGGGAGATGTAAATAAGGCGATTGAAGCCCTCGATACTCTCCTCACTCAATCAGACTTCGCCGGAAAAGACGAAGTTTACTACCTACGGGGTAACGCTTACCGAAAACAAGGAAACTGGCAACAAGCCCTCAACAATTATCAATCCGCTATTGAGATCAACCCGGAAAGCCCGGCTTTGCAAGCCCGCAAAATGGTAATGGATATTCTGGAGTTCTATCACAAGGACATGTATAATCAATAAACGTAATAAAATCGATAGATTATGGCAAAAATTAAAGGAGCAATCGTAGTCGACACAGAGCGTTGCAAAGGCTGCAATCTGTGTGTGGTGGCTTGTCCGCTCAATGTAATATCACTCGCCAAAGAGGTGAACGTAAAGGGGTATAACTATGCCCGGCAGGTGTTGGAAGATACCTGCAACGGGTGCAGTTCGTGTGCAACGGTCTGCCCGGACGGTTGTATCTCAGTGTATAAAGTTAAATGTGAATAAAAGAAACGAATATGGCAGAAGAAGTTGTATTAATGAAAGGTAACGAAGCCATCGCTCACGCAGCCATCCGTTGCGGTGCCGACGGATACTTCGGTTACCCTATTACTCCGCAATCGGAGGTATTGGAAACGCTGGCTGACCTGAAACCATGGGAAACTACCGGTATGGTAGTGCTTCAGGCAGAAAGTGAAGTAGCAGCTATCAACATGGTATATGGTGGAGCCGGAAGTGGCAAGATGGTACTGACCTCCTCTTCAAGTCCCGGCGTCAGCCTGAAACAAGAGGGTATCTCCTATCTGGCCGGTGCCGAACTTCCCTGTTTGATTGTAAATGTGATGCGCGGCGGCCCGGGCTTAGGAACCATCCAACCCAGTCAGGCAGATTATTTTCAGACAGTAAAAGGCGGCGGACACGGTGACTATAAACTGATCGCACTCGCTCCGGCTTCCGTACAGGAAATGGCTGATTTCGTCGGACTTGCCTTTGAACTTGCCTTCAAATATCGTAATCCGGCTATCATCCTTGCCGACGGTGTTATCGGACAGATGATGGAAAAAGTAGTGCTACCGCCTATGAAACCCCGCCGTACCGACGCGGAAGTAATCGCACAGTGCCCGTGGGCCAGTACAGGTAAAACCAAAGACCGCAAGCCTAATATCATTACATCACTCGAACTCCGTCCGGAAGAAATGGAAAAGAACAACATCCGTTTCCAGGCCAAGTATCGTGTAATCGAAGAAAATGAAGTGCGTTTCGAGGAAATCGATTGTGAAAATGCAGAATACCTGATCGTAGCGTTCGGTTCAATGGCGCGTATCGGACAAAAGGCAATGGAACTGGCACGTGAAGAAGGTATCAAGGTAGGTATGCTTCGTCCCATCACGTTATGGCCTTTCCCCACAAAAGCCATTGCAGCATATGCCGGAAAAGTGAAAGGCATGCTTGTTACCGAGTTGAATGCCGGACAGATGATTGAAGATGTACGCCTTGCCGTAAATGGGAAGGTAAAAGTAGAACATTTCGGCCGTCTCGGTGGTATTGTTCCCGATCCTGACGAGATAGTGACTGCTCTTAAAGAGAAAATAATGCAATAATAATTTACGGTTAGACTCAAAGAAATTCCAATCGTCTAATCATAAACCGTCTAATCGTTAAATAGAATAAAGATGAATCCCGATAAAATAAGAAATGTATTGAACATACTTTTCATGATACTTGCTCTGGCAGCTATTATCGTTTACTTCGTGGCAGATGATTTCAAGATATTCATCTACGTCTGCGGTGCGGCGATCTTCGTCAAGCTGATGGAGTTTTTTATACGATTCACCAACAGATAAGGAGAACAAGTTATGACTAAAGAAGAAATAATCAAACCCGAGAATCTGGTTTATAAAAAACCGACTCTGATGAACGCCAATGCCATGCACTACTGCCCGGGTTGCAGTCACGGCGTGGTACATAAACTCATTGCCGAAGTCATCGAAGAGATGGGAATGGAAGATAAAGCCGTAGGTATCTCTCCGGTAGGCTGCGCCGTTTTTATCTACAACTATCTTGATATCGACTGGCAGGAAGCTGCCCACGGACGTGCCCCTGCACTGGCCACCGCCATCAAACGCCTGTGGCCGGATCGCTTGGTATTTACTTATCAAGGTGACGGTGATTTGGCTTGTATCGGTACTGCCGAAACCATCCATGCACTGAACCGTGGCGAAAACATTACCATTATCTTTATAAACAACGCCATTTACGGTATGACCGGCGGACAGATGGCTCCTACCACCCTTGTCGGCATGAAAACAGCTACTTGTCCTTACGGACGCGATGTGAATCTCCACGGTTATCCGCTAAAGATTACCGAAATAGCTGCCCAACTGGAAGGAACGGCATACGTCACCCGCCAATCCGTACAATCGGTTCCGGCTATCCGTAAAGCCAAAAAAGCCATCCGTAAAGCATTCGAAAATTCAATGAACGGCAAAGGTTCCAATCTGGTAGAAATCGTATCGACTTGCAGTTCCGGCTGGAAGATGACACCCGAGAAGGCCAATAAATGGATGGAAGAACACATGTTTCCATTCTATCCATTAGGTGATTTGAAAGATAAATAATGACTCAATATGCCAATGTGCCGATATGCCAATGAAGACAGGAAATGTAGTTTTGGACAAAAGTTTTGCATTTGCATTATCAATTATAAGCTATTGCGAAACTCTGGAACAAAACAAAAAATTCGTAATTTCCAATCAGCTTCTAAAAAGCGGTACATCCATTGGTGCTAATATCAATGAGGCACAGAACAGTGAAAGTAGGGCAGATTTTATTCATAAATTAAAGATAGCTGCAAAAGAAGCGGAAGAAACCAAATATTGGTTATTACTTTGTGAGGAAGCAGTTAACTATCCTTACGAATCAAATTTGCTAAACGATCTGGGAGACATATTGAGATTACTCAATAGCATTATAAATTCAGCCAAGCAGCAAATGTAACCGACAATTGGCACATTGGCATATTGGCACATTATCACATTATTACATTATTAACATGAAAGAAGAAATCATTATAGCAGGCTTCGGTGGACAGGGTGTACTGTCTATGGGCAAGATTTTAGCATACTCAGGATTGATGGAAGGTAAAGAGGTTACCTGGATGCCGGCTTACGGACCAGAGCAACGTGGAGGTACGGCCAATGTTACCGTTATCGTAAGCGATGAAAAAATATCTTCACCCATCCTCAGTAAGTACGACACCGCCATCATCTTAAATCAGCCGTCACTCGAAAAGTTTGAAAGCCGCATTAAACCCGGAGGCATACTTATCTATGACGGATATGGGATTATCAACCCACCCACACGCAAGGATATCAAAGTATATCGTATCGATGCGATGGATGCAGCCAATGAAATGAAAAATGCCAAAGCATTCAACATGATTGTGTTGGGTGGATTATTAAAACTCCGCCCTATCGTAACATTGGAAAATGTCATCAAAGGCTTAAAAAAGACACTTCCCGAACGCCATCACCACTTGATACCGATGAACGAAGAGGCCATCAAAAAAGGGATGGAACTGATAAAAGAGTTGAAAATTGAAAGTTGAAAGTTGAAAGCTTATTCAGTTGAAAGTTGAAAATTTGGAAGAAATAGAGAGTTGAAAGCTTATTCAGTTGAAAGTTGAGAGTTAAAAGTTAAAAGTTACTATGCAGCATCACAGCGCAGCCAACTTTCAACTTTCAACTTTCAACTTTCAACTTTTTAGTACTATCTTTGCGCCCAATTATGAGACGATTCCTACTTACATATATATTACTTGTCATTGTAGGTCAGTTGGCTATCCAAGCGCAAGTCAACCCTAATAATCCGTATGACGACCGGATAGATGAATTCGGTAATATCGTAGATCAATACGGCAATCAGATTGATCCTGCCATGCGTCCGCAAAACCCGGATAGTAGCAATGTAGAAATACAAGGACTCCCCCCCAAGCTCTACATGTGGCACATCAGTGAAAATCTGGGAACTGTAACCCGTACACCTGCCGATACATTACGTCTAAACTTCCAGAATACCAATCTTACGGAAGGAATGACAGGACACTATAATTATCTGTCCAATATGGGTGCCCCGCGTATATCCCGTATCTTTTTTGACCGTGACGCTACCCAGGAGCCGACTATCTTCATGCAGCCCTACTCCTTTTTCTTTATACGGCCGAACGAATTCAATTTCACCAACAGTAACGTTCCCTACACCAATCTGACATACTATAAAGCCGGTAGTAAAGTAAATGGTGAAGAACGTTTCAAAGCATATTTCTCAGTCAACGCAAATAAGCAGTTGGCTTTCGGTTTCAATATCGATTACTTATACGGACGAGGATATTACAACCATTCGAGTACCTCCTTTTTTAATGCCGCTCCTTTCATCAGCTATATGGGAGAGCGATATGAAGGAACACTGTTATACAGCTATAACTATCTGAAAAACAACGAGAATGGAGGAATCACGGACGACAACTACGTCAAAGATCCCGAAGCCGTATCCGGCGGGCAGCAAAGTTATGAGTCGATCAATATGCCAACGGTTATGAGTACGGCTACTTCCCGAAATTCAGATAGCTATGTTTTTCTGGCACAACGTTATAAGTTAGGTTTTCACCGCGATCTGCCACAAGAAGAAAACGACACGTTGCCACCTGTGCAGGAGTTTGTCCCCGTCACCAGCTTCATCCATACGATGCAGGTGGAATGGAGCAAGCATAAGTTTACTTCAGAAGACCAGTTGAAAGACTATTATCAAAATACATACATCAAGCCGGGCGTCCCTTATATCGTCGACGATTCCACCTCCTATATAGGAGTAAAAAACACATTGGGAGTCTCCCTTCTCGAAGGTTTCAATAAATACGCCAAAGCCGGACTGACCGGTTTTATCTCACATAAATTAAGTAAATACGAACTGATGAATAAAGACTCGGTCAGCATAGATCGCTATACCGAGAATGAAGTCTTTGTAGGCGGTGAATTATCTAAACGGCAGGGCAGCATCCTTCATTATCATGCCATTGGTGAAGTGGGATTATTGGGAAAAGCCATCGGACAGTTTAATGTAAAAGGCGACCTCGATCTGAATTTCCGTTTAGGAAAAGACACGGTCAGTTTGATAGCACGCGCAACGGTAAGCAATACATTACCCTCATTTTATATGCGACATTACCACTCCAAGCATTTCTATTGGGATGATGATAATATGGATAAAGAATTCCGTACACGCATAGAAGGCGAACTGAACATCGAACATTGGAGAACAAACTTGAAAGCCGGTGTAGAAAACATTAAAAACTACACTTATTTCAACCAACAAGCCCTTCCGGAACAATTCGGAGGCAACATCCAAGTACTTTCGGCCACATTATCCCAAGACTTCAAACTTGGAATTCTTCATCTGGACAATGAAGTTACCTGGCAAAAATCGAGTAACAGCACAATCTTACCCTTACCGGATCTCTCGTTATACCACAACCTGTATATAGATTTCAAACTGGCGAAAAAAGTACTGAGTGTTCAATTGGGTGCTGATGCACGTTACTTTACCAAATACCATGCACCGGCTTATATGCCTGCTACGGGACAGTTCCACCTACAGCCAACCAATGATCAAGTGGAGATAGGCGGCTATCCCATTGTCAATGTATATGCCAATCTTCATCTGAAACGGACACGTTTCTTCGTTATGATGTATCACGTAAACGATGGATTGATCAATCGTCCGAATGCATTCTATGCACCTCACTATCCCATCAATCCCCGACTGCTGAAATTTGGTGTATCCTGGAATTTCTATGATTAATCCTACCATGCATCTATGAAGCCCATCCAAAGGAAATATCTGAAATATCTGCTTATTGCCATCGTCTGCTTCCTCGTATTTGCTTTCTGGCCTCAAAGAAAGGAAAAGGAAGAAGGACATCCGCGCGATTATGCGGAAATAGCGGCAGACGGTATTCTCCGCGCGGCAACAGAATACAATTCCATCAGCTTCTTCGTTGACGGCGATACGGTGAGCGGATTCCACTATGAACTGATAGAAGCCTTTGCCCGTGATAAGGGAATTCAGGCACAAGTCTCTCCGGTGATGAGTTTTGACCAACGTCTGAAAGGACTTGAAACCGGTAAATACGATGTAATAGCATATGGCATTCCAGCCACCAGCGAATTGAAAGACTCGCTGCTCCTCACCTCGCCCATAATCCTAAGTAAACAGGTATTGGTGCAGCGAAAAGCAACGTCCGAAAACGATTCACTCTTTATCAGAAACCAACTCGATCTGGCAGGACGAACCTTGCATGTCGTAAAAGCCTCTCCATCCATCCTTCGTATCCGTAATTTGGGAGACGAGATCGGGGATACGATTTATATCAGTGAAATAGAAAAGTACGGTTCGGAACAACTGATTGCAATGGTAGCTCATGGAGACATCGATTACACTGTCTGCGACGAGAGCATTGCACAAGCGGCCATAGATTCACTGCCCCAACTGGATATCAGTACAGACATCAGTTTCACGCAATTTTACTCTTGGGGGGTAAGCAAGCAATCGCCTGTCCTGCTGGATAGCCTGAACACATGGCTTACAAGCTTCCGCCAAGGAAAAGAGTATAAAGAAATATTGCATAAATATTATCCTGTTAAGTAGTAAGTAGTTAAGTAGTAAGTAGTTAAGTAGTAAGTAGTTAAGTAGTTAAGTAGTAAGCGGCTAAGTAGTAAGTAATTAAGTAATAAGCAATTAATTAGCAAGCGGTTAAGTAGGAATGACTTGCGTGATGTGTTTCTCTTAATGACATACTATTGGACATGAATTATTCAAACTAAAATCAAAAGTACAAGTGTTTCGGTCAAAAACAGCACATTTATAAAAAGCGAAAAGCCCTATTTTTGCCAATATTAAATTCTGAATATGAAAGACCGGATGATCATGAAAAAGATTTGCCTTATCAGTTTACTTTTTATTCTATATGGCTGTGCCCACACCAATCCCCATCGCCAATCAACCCTGTCCGATGCCTTGTATGGTTTCGAAAATATACAAGATTCAGCCCGCACGAAGGTATGGTGGTTTCATGGAGAAACAGAAACTACCCGGGAAGGAATTACTGCCGACCTGGAAGCCTTTCGAAAAGCGGGTGTCGGTGGGGTCGTCTTCTATGATCAGGTACACTTAAAAAAGCCTGTGGCATTGGATGCCTTTTCCGATGAATGGTGGGCGATGCTCTATTATGCAGCCCGGGAAGCTGAAAGATTGGGGTTAACTTTTGAAACGCATATCTCCAACGGCTTCGTAGCAGGAGGTCCATGGATCACAAAAGAGTTAGGCATGCAGATGCTGACAGCATCCGATACACTGATTCAAGGCGGAAAAAACTTTTCGGGCAATCTCCCTCTTCCCGCAAATGCAAACGATTATTATCGTGATGTAGCCGTATTGGCATTCCCGGTTTCACGCGAGCAATGGTTAACCAGCGATGACATCAAGCCAACAGTAACATCGAACCTGACCGAACTTCCGGCAGCCGACCTCTTTTCCCCAAATGCCCCAGCAGTAGAGATACCGGCTCAACCCTCCGGAAAATCCGTTTTCGTAAACCTCGATTTCCATAAAGATTTTACAGCCCGTAGCATTACCTACCAAGTACGCCCCAGAGGAAAAGCAACCACAAGCGCCACTAATGTCCCCGCCCCTCCGGGAGATACGTTCGTAGGAACCGGTTACCGGACATTACCGGATTTGGGCAGTCTGGAGGTGTCGGATGACGGTATTCATTATACCACGGTATGTGCACTGAAACCCATTTACAGAGCCCACTCCCAGTGGAAACAAAAAACAATCGCATTTCCTCCCGCTACCGGACGATATTTTCGTCTAAACTTACACGATTGGTGCATGGAAGACGACCGACGCCCCGGTATGCAATTAGGGAATGTCACCTTGTCTCCACAAGCAAAAGCCGACCAATGGGAAGAAAAGAACGGACTTTTTTCCGAATACATCGAAAAGGATAACACTCCGTCCTATACAACCGACGAAACGATACGCCCGGACCGGATAACGGACCTCAGCCACTTGTTGAAACCGGACGGATCCATCTCTTGGGATGTACCCGCAGGTGACTGGGTAATCATGCGGTTTGTGCATGTTCCTACAGGAAGTAAAACGAAACACGGGCGTCCTAATCTGATGGGACTGGAATGTGACAAAATGTCCTCTTTGGCGGCCACCGTACAGTGGAACAACTATTTCAAGGTCATATCAGATTCATTGGCCAAACATCATTTGCCGCTACATGGCATGGCTATGGATAGCCATGAAGCCGGCTCGCAAAATTGGACTCCGGGCTTTGACAAAGAATTCCATAAAAGACGGGGATATGATCTAAAACATCTTCTACCAGCCATGATGGGGCACATAATCGGCACATCCGAAGAGACCAATGGAATATTATATGATGTCCGTCGCACCATAGCCGATCTGATTACAGACAATTATTACGGGACACTAAATAAGCTCTGCCAAGAATCCGGCGTCAGTTTTACAGCACAGGCCACCGGAAATGCACTTTGCATCGTAGCCGACCCTATCCAGGCAAAAGGAAAAGTAGACATTCCTCAAGGAGAATTCTGGGCCATACATCCGGATGGTAATTATGACATCAAGGAATCCTCCTCCGCAGCACATCTCTATGGTAAAAAAACAGCTTCTGCAGAAGCCTTCACGGATGCAAAGTTCAGCCACTCACTCGCCTATCTTAAAACATTGGCAGACTATGCTTATTGTTACGGTATCAATGAATTCGTCGTGTGCGCATCAGCTTATCAACCTTGGCTGGACAAAATTCCCGGAAACACAGGAGGAGGCCGTCACTATTGCCTGAACAGAAACAATACCTTTTGGGATTTCAGCAAACCTTTCTGGGATTATCAGGCACGCTGCGCCTATATCATGAGACAGGGGATGCCATTGATAGACCTCTGTGTCTATCTGGGAGAAAATGCGCCTGTGAAGATTCTCACACACCGTTTACCCGATATCCCCGGTGGCTTCGACTTTGATGCTTTCACTTCGGACGCCCTGTTTACGAGAATGTCGGCAAAAAACGGACAAATCGCATTACCGGATGGTATGAGTTACCGAATGATGATCCTTCCCGGAAATGGAGAAATCACTTTAGAAGCATTAAAGAAAATTGCGGATTTAGTCAATCAAGGAATATCGGTATATGGCACAAAAGCCAGATATTCAGAAACATTCGCAGACATCGGCAAGAAAAAAGAATACGAAGCATTGGCCCATAAACTATGGGGAAAAGAAACACCTTCGTCCGGATATCGGCATTATGGTAAGGGAACTGTATACTGGGGAATGCCTTTGGAAGAAGCCGTCTATCAAGCAGGTCTACAACCCGACATTAAAATGGAGCATGCTTCTATCAAACAGGAAAAAGTGTGGTTTGCACATCGCCAACTAAAAGATGCGGACGTCTATTTCTTAAACAATCACAAAGATACGGCAGTCGACGATATATTCACTTTCCGTTCATCAGGCAAAATTGCCGAATTATGGAATCCCATGTCCGGCCAAAGATATACCCTGCCCACAAGTAGCGACAGACAAGGACATATCTCTGTTCGTTTGAAAATGGCCGCTTGGGAGTCCTATTTTCTGACACTATCAGATACCGGTTCCGGAAACCTTCCCCTTCTTCATTGGGACCGGCAGGAAACCGTAACTCCGGTTAACGGCGATTGGAGTATATACTTCGACCCGGCTATGGGCGGACCGGGAGAAGTAAAATTCGATTCACTAACCGATTGGGCTTTGCACCCCGATCCATCGATAAAATATTATTCCGGTACAGCCCTCTACCGGAAAACACTGAATCTGCAAAAAACAGAAAAAGATGAAAAAGCATTATTGCGTTTTTCGGAATTGGGATCAGTAGCCCGAGTTATCATAAACGGACAAGATATGGGTATCGTATGGTGTTCTCCCTGGGAAATAGATGTCACAAATGCTATCCATGACGGAGAAAATGAATTGGAAATCCATGTGGCCAATTCATTAATGAACAGAATGATTCTCGATTCTCAACTACCGGTTGAAAAACGCATTACCTATTCATATCCGGAGATAGCTTCTCCGAAAGACGCGCTAATACCGTCGGGCATCATCAAAGGAGTAGATATTATTTACAAAAAATGAATTGAATAGAAAATAGTCTTAATTTCACTTTTTATTCTTATTTTTGTGATTCTTAAAAACAAAATAGGTATATGAGTGAAAAGATTATTAAGTGGGGCTTCATCGGTTGCGGTGAAGTGACAAAGAAAAAAAGCGGCCCGGCATTTCAGAAGGTAGAGGGTTCGGAAGTCGTGGCCGTGATGAGCCGTGACGGTGCCAAGGCAAAAGCCTATGCAAAAGAGAGAGGTATCAAAAAATGGTATGACGATGCCCAAGAGCTTATCGACGATCCGGAAGTAAATGCTATCTACATCGCCACTCCTCCCTCATCACATGCTACCTATGCCATCATGGCCATGAAGGCTGGAAAACCGGCTTATATAGAAAAGCCGATGGCCGTTACCTACGAAGAGTGTACGCGTATCAACCGCATCTCGCGTGAAACCGGAGTACCTTGTTTTGTGGCATACTACCGCCGTTATCTCCCTTATTTTATCAAGGTAAAAGAATTGGTAGAAGAGGGTGCCATAGGTAACGTGATCAATGTACAGATTCGTTTCGCCCAGCCTCCCCGTGATCTGGATTATAACCGGGATAACTTGCCTTGGCGGGTTCAGGCGGATATTGCCGGAGGTGGATATTTCTATGACCTTGCCCCACACCAGATAGATTTGTTGCAGGAAATGTTCGGCTGTATCCTTGAAGCCAGTGGATATAAAAGCAATCGTGGCGGACTTTATCCGGCAGAAGATACATTGAGCGCTTGTTTCCAGTTCGATAACGGCCTTGTAGGTAGTGGCTCCTGGTGCTTTGTAGCACACGATTCCGCCAAGGAAGACCGCATCGAAATCATTGGTGACAAAGGCATGATCTGTTTTTCCGTATTCTCATTCGATCCCATCGCTTTGCATACCGAACACGGACGCGAAGAATTCTACATTGAAAACCCGGAACATGTGCAACAACCGCTCATCCAAGCCGTAGTAGATCACTTATTAGGAAAATCAATCTGTACCTGCGACGGTGAAAGCGCTACGCTGACAAACTGGGTGATGGACAAGATATTGGGAAAGATATAAAAATTAATGATAAATACATTAGTGATAAGTGATAAGTGATAAGTGTCATGCCGGTATATCGTGCAATCTACTTATCACTAATTACTAATTCGCTAATCACCAATTCATTATTTCCCCTTTTTCCTCCTTTCTCAAAAAAAGTTCCATTCACATGTCACGTTTTCCCTACCTCTCCGTCTTATAGATGTAAATGGAACCCAAACAATTTAAAATAGACGTGCTACCCCTCCGCGATAAGTTATTAAACTATGCGCGGAAATTGACAGAAGATCCCTCCGATGCAGAAGATGCAGTGCAGGAAATCATGCTGAAGCTATGGAACATGCGGCAAAAGTTAGATGAATACCAAAGTATCGAAGCTTTGGCTATGACAATGACACACCATCTTTGTATGGACATCTGGCGAGCCAAACGACCGGATTCTCTTTCGCTGGAACAGGTACAAGCCCCCAGTCAGTCGGCCACACCGGAACGGCTACTCGAAGAGAAAGATGAATTCCGACTGATGAGAGAAATCATCGACTCGCTGCCTACCCTGCAACGTACCATCATACAAATGAAAGACGTGCAAGAGTACGAAACAGAAGAAATAGCCGAGATCACCGGATGCAGTGCCGAAGCCATCCGCAGTAATCTGTCAAGGGCACGGAAAAAAGTGAGAGACATTTACTTGCAAACCATTCAAGAAGAAAAAAGGAGAAGAAAGGTATGAATATAGAAGAGTTGTTAAACAAATATTTTGACGGTGACACCACTTGTGAAGAAGAACGGGAATTACGCCGCTTTTTCACTCAGGAGACCGTTCCGGAGCATCTGAAAGAGTACAGCCCATTGTTTGCCTTCCTTGCTAAAGAAAACAAACAGGCAAAAGAGGCCTATACCGATCATTCCTCTCTGACAGTCTCCTCACGAAAAACAGTTTTTCGCCGTCGACTGATATACTGCATGAGCGGAATAGCTGCCGGATTACTGCTTCTATTGGGCATTACCGGCATTCATCGCCACTTCAACGCAATGCCGGATAGCTATGTCATCATCGACGGCAAATGCTACACCGACGAGAATCTGGTACGTGAACAGGCGATGGCTGCTTTCCGGAATGTAAGTCTCGATGAAGACGAACTGCTGAACAGCCTTTTCGACGGAGAATAAAAGAACCTAAAAAATAAAGTAACCAACACATAGAAAGTATGAACACAGTTATTCGCACAATATTCATCATCCTGCTGCTCTCTGCCGCCACCGCAGAAATAAGGGCACAAGAGGGATTACACAGTGCTTCCATATTTCAGAAATATGGTAAACAGAAGGGCGTGACAATGGTGGAACTGTCTAAAGACATGCTGGACTCTTATCGCATAAACCTATACAAAAGTTTAGTATTCAAAGATGTAACGGAAGAACTGCCCTACATCCTCGACTGTCTGGAAAAAGACAGAAAAGAAGGAACCATGAAGAAATTGCAGGAAATTGTAGAAGACGGCAAACTGCTGACAGCCTATTACCAGTTGCCGCAACTAAAGAAAAACAACCAAACGCTCAACCGGTTCATCCTCTTCAAAGTGGGTAAGAAGAACAGCGCCACCTTTATTTATATCGAAGGCAATCTGAACTCGGACGAACTGGTCGCCCTCCTATTTCAAAGAAAAAATTAAAACTATAAAAATTAAAACTATAAAAACTAAAAAAAACATGAAACAAATTATCTTAGCATGCCTGATACTTTTCCCGCTAACGGGCGTCATGGCACAAGAAACGACAAGAAGACAAACCATTGTAAACACAAGCGGTGACTCGATTATCATCCGGAAAGGTGACGGTGATGTGAAAATCAAAGTTTACGAAGAAGTAACTACGGACGGAGATGCCAAACAGGAAGAAAAACTATTCGAAGGAGTCTACCTGACACGTATCGATACAGACCGCCCCAGCATATTGGACGCCCTGCCTTTTGCCCCTAAAAAGCGCAATCGCTTTGATCCGCACTCCAGTGGCCTCTATATGGGATTCAGCAGTCTTTCCAATGATTTCTACAGTTTCAGTGCATCCGACAGAGCATCACTGAATGCTTCCAAATCATGGGAAATAGGTGCAAACCTTTTCACCAGCTATCTTCCCCTCACGCACGACCGTCATTGGGGAATGACCTTCGGATTAGGCTGGGGGTACCGCTCTTTCCGCCTGGACGGTAACCAGGCTTTCCTAAAGACCGACGGTGCTACGCAAATCGTATCCGGCGATGATGAAACCAATTATAGCAAAAGCCGCCTGCGTTACTTTCATTTCCGCATCCCTATCTCCATCGAATGGCAGACCAGAATCAACGGACACCGCCCTATCTTCGTAGCTGCCGGTCCGGAAGTGGAAATACGCCATGGGATAAAGTCTATGGCAAAGGTAAACGGACATAAAGAAACGCTCGGTAAGGGTATGTATGTACATCCCGTCGGCATAAATCTGCTGGCACAAGCCGGATATGGCAATTTAGGCTTTTACTTGCGCTATTCCACATACGGCCTATTTGAAAAAGGAAAAGGGCCGGATGTATATCCATTGTCTTTCGGCGCATGCTGGTATTGGTGATGTTCCATTCTTCATAAATGAAAAAAGAGGATAAAGAGATTTTAATGATCTCTTTATCCTCTTTTTTTATTATACTATCATCCATACAGTATCAACAATAAAAAAGAAAAACTTAGTTGCCAATGATTATCCGAATGATTATCTTTGTCTTAAACTTAAATACTGAAAATAAATGACTAAGGAAGAACTAATGCGGAAAGCAATCGAGCTTTCCAACGAAAACGTAGCCAATGGTGGTGGCCCTTTCGGTGCTGTCATCGCCAAAGACGGAGAAATAATTGCCACCGGTGTGAACCGCGTAACAGCTTCATGCGATCCTACAGCCCATGCCGAAGTTAGTGCCATCCGTGCCGCAGCCGCCAAATTGGGAACATTTAACCTGAGTGGTTATGAAATATATACCTCATGCGAACCCTGTCCGATGTGTTTAGGAGCAATCTATTGGGCCCGTTTGGATAAAATGTATTATGGCAACAATAAAACCGATGCGAAAAACATAGGTTTCGATGACTCCTTTATCTATGACGAACTGGAATTAAAACCGGAAGATAGAAAATTGCCGTCAGAGGTGTTGTTGCACGATGAAGCGATAAAAGCTTTTGAAGCCTGGATGGAAAAAGAAGACAAGATAGAGTATTAAATACGATATGAAACATTAAAACACAAGAATCCCCGGAGTACTGCAAATTCTCCGGGGATTTCTTTCACACATAAAAGTTATTATTGCAATTGAAACTTTCTATTAAAAACGCATACCAACAGTAAACAGTACCTGGCTACGTGTATTAGTCACCTCTGTTTTATTAAGGTAAAGATCATCGAAAGCATAAAAATCTTCTTTATAAGAACTAAACTTATATGCCAAGTCAGCGTAAAACATGTTACCGCGATACCCAATACCTAATGTATAGTTATTAAGAGCCTGGGCATTGGCAAAATCAGTATCAGTACTTATTGAATTTTCAGGTAATTGCTTATAAGCCTCGCCTTTAAAAGCAGTAGTACTATGATTATATCCCAAACGGAAAGCAAACTGAGGAATTACCTTGTATTCAGCACCGACACGGAATGTATGCACACCTTTCAACATATCAGTCTGATTATTTTCAAAAAACATAGCATCTCCCTCAGGATAATTAAACCTCATCGTCGAATAATCTTCATATTCGTACTCCGCACCAATTGCAAAACTATTACCGACCGTATATCCTAAACTAAGATTATAAATCCACGGCGTACGGAGACTGTATTCACGATTCATATCACCAACTAAATTATATGTATCTATATCGGTACGCTTCAATTTACCATCCAAATACATATCGGAAATAAGACGTGCACTTGTTGTCAAAGTAAGTTTATAAAATGTTGGAGAGTGCACAGATGCACCAATACGGAAAGGGGAAGATTCAAACGGACGTACAATAGCTCCCATCTTAAAGTCAAATCCACTACCAGAAATCTTATTCCAGCTTTCCAACAGATATCCGGTCTCTTCTCCATAACTTTCGTCATACGAAGAATACTTGCTATAATCTACATCATAAGCCCCAACAGTCAATCCCAAATAAACACGGTCATTAAAATTAAACGATACATTAAAATCATATGCATCAATTCCTCCTCTCTCTTCGGAACGGAATAAAGAATAAGGAATATCAGTAGTTACCGGCATGTAACGATAAGGATTTTGGGGATCCGATTTATCCTCCTGAATCAAGTATCCCTGCCATCCTAACACAGACATCCATCCAAGATCCGGATCACGGAAAGCTTCCCTACCATCAAGATATTTACTGTCTTTCACACCATTCGTCAAATTAGCCATCTGATAAGTTTGGGTTACGATCCCACCATTAGGATCTGTATTCAACAACCCCTCCATACCCATATTCTTATAAAATGATTTCGATTTATGATAATTAAAACCAAAATTCACATAGCGTAACGGAGTCTGATTACCTATTTTCGATGAAATTACAAAACCTATATTATCGTACGACCAATGATTCTTATCCAACTTAGAATTATAAGTATTATCATACCCTTTATATTTACTTTCTGATCCAAAGGCAGAAAAACTGAAAGATGTCATTGCGTCATTACTGCGATAAATACCGATACCTGCCGGATTTGTGCCCATAGTGGAAATATCCCCACCCAATGCGCTCATCGCACCACCCATACCAACAAAACGGGCAGTTCCATTTAAATCTTTACTCGCTATTTTGGTAGCATCATATATGCTTTGTGCATTAATACCGCTTACAAACAAAGCAGTGGCTACCGTAATCATTATCTTTTTCATAATCCTGAACTTTTACATTAATACCTACGTCAGCTTATCTTCTGCTACTACTACGACTGGAGCTACCGCCACCAGAACGGGAAGAACTTCCACCACTATAAGAAGAACTGGAACGCGAACTACTACTGCTACTGGGGGAGTAACTTCTACTGCTACTGGATGGCGCACTGTAAGAGCGTCTTGAACTCCCATTAGAATAATTACTACGGCTGGATGACTGAGTTGAACTTCCGCGGTTATAGCTTGATGAAGAACGAGTACTACTACTTCTGGAAGAAGAACGACCCGTACTTGGCCGAGAGCTACTGCTATTGTAAGTACTACGGGTACTACTTGGGCGTGTGTAAGTAGAACAACGGGAAGACGACGCTTCTCTTCTATCCGAACTTACTCCCGGCCGGGTACTGGAAGAAGTACGCGTACCTACGACACGACCTGATGACGAAGTACTGGTACGACGGGAAGAACTTACACTGGCACGGTCAGACTGCCCTCCTGTATAGGAACGCCGGGAAGTTCCCGAAGAATACCTGTCTCTACTTCCAAATGAACGTCGACTCGTATAACTGTTATTGGCCCAGTAATGACCGCCGCCACCCCATCCGGGATAATAGCCATGATGGTGTCCCCAATGACCACCCCAATAGCCGCCACCGTACCAACCACCGTACCAACCGCCATACCAGCCACCCCAGTAACCGGGATAGTAACCACCCCATCCATAGTAAGGATGTGACCATCCCCAGCCCCATCCGGGACCATAGGAATTATATCTCCAATCCCACCATAACGGATTGCTGAATGTAGGGAATGCATAGGCATAAAGTCCATCGGTATATACGTTCCAGTCCCATGAATTCATTCCGTATACAACATCCCAATAGAACGGGCTGCTAATGCTAACGGCAAAACGAGGATTACGGAAACGAATGATACGCTCGGCATATTCATAATCATCCTGTGAACCGTTAAACTCACCGTTCACCCATTCTCCGTCCAGATCCGGCTGGTCTTTTTCCTTAATATATAGCGTATCGTTATCCATTTCGAAGTCGTTATCACGTGCATCGTAACGGCGATTATACTCATCTACATCGCGAGTGTTTCCTTTCCGGTCCTGAATCACAACAGTGGTTCCGGGAGTCGTATAAATATTCGTCGTGGTCTCTCTCCGAACCGGTTCCTTCTTGGCAGGCGCAGGTTCTTCTTCCTTCTCTTTGGAAGGAATGAAATAGAGATCATCATCATAGCTCTGTGCCATCAAACCTATAGGGAGACACAAGGCAATCAACAGTAAAAAAACAATCTTTTTCATATCTCTGTGGTTTATGGGTTATCTTTAATCCTTTCATTCACGTTACAAAGATAAGCAACGTATCCATCCTTTCGGGGAGATTTTCCCCAAAGGATGATAGGGATTTCCCTATTTATAAAAGATTCACGCATGATTTTATATGTAAACAATACCGGATCAGAGGTTACCTATTAAATAAAGTTATCGTCTGTTTAAAATTCACCCGATAATTTTTATGAGGAAATTCCGAACAGAAGTTTCTAAATGTAACTTTCCTTTGTTTTATCCTCATTTAATCGTAATTTTGCAAATAAAAACAACTATGAAGTATTTTGAGTTCACGTTTGATACCAACCCTTGTACGGAAACTGTTAATGACGTATTAGCTGCTGTTTTGGGCGATGCCGGGTTTGAAAGTTTTATAGAACGCGAAGGTGGTCTGTCAGCATATATCCAACAATCTCTCTGCAATGAAGAAGTAATAAAAAATGCTCTTAATGAATTCCCGTTACCGGATACGGAAATCACTTACAACTACGTAGAAGCCGAAGATAAGAACTGGAATGAAGAATGGGAGAAAAACTTCTTCCAACCAATCGTAATCGGTAATCGTTGCGTAATTCACAGCACCTTTCATCACGATGTGCCAAAAGCGGAATATGACATTGTAATCAATCCGCAGATGGCATTCGGTACAGGACACCATGAAACGACCAGTCTTATTATCAGCGAACTGTTGAACAGTGAACTGGAAGGAAAATCTCTTCTTGATATGGGATGCGGTACTTCTATTCTTGCAATCCTGGCACGTATGCGTGGCGCTACTCCCTGCACAGCAATCGATATTGACGAATGGTGCGTGCGTAACTCGATTGAAAATATCGAATTGAACAAAGTGACAGACATAGATGTAGAATTGGGAGATGCCGGCACATTGCAAGGTAAAGGTCCTTTTGATGTAGTTATTGCAAATATCAATCGGAACATCCTACTGAACGACATGAAGCAATATGTGGCTTGCATGCATCCGGGATCAGAACTTTACATGAGCGGTTTTTATGTAGACGACATTCCCGTTATCCGTGAAGAAGCCGAACGCAATGGATTAAACTTCATCCATCATCAGGAAAAGAATCATTGGGCTGCCGTAAAATTCATTCTGAAAGGATGAATGGCTGGGGCAAATGAAAAGCCAAATGAAAAAAATGAAGGAATGAAAGAATGAAAGGCTATGCCAAATGAAAGAATAATTTAAAATGAACAAATGTGTCCATTATCCCATCATTCTTTCATTTGTACACAGCGTGATTAACCGGCACATTAGCATATTATTTCATTATTCCTTGTTTCATTTGGCATAGCCTTTTATTCCTTCATTGTTTCATTGTTTCATTCTTTCATTTGTTTTTACAACCACATTATCAATCGTCATCTTTTTCAATTCTTCTAATGTCCCGTTGAATACATTCAGATCCACATTCTCTTCAATACCGGGTACGCTGCCTACATCCGTATGTTGCCAAAAATGCCATTTGCCTTCATACTTTACTGAATCCACATAGTAATGGGCTATCCAATAAGGATAAGTATCAAAAATAGAATCACTCAAATAACGTGTTTTAAATTTATAAGAGGTGTACAAAATCGGTTTCACCCCATAATGTGCTTCTATTCGGTCGAGCCAACGTTTTATATTCCCTTGTAGTTCTTCCTTTTTTTTCTTGCCGGTTACTTCCACATCCAGTACCGGAGGAAGATCTCCCGGAGCAAGTTTCACTGTACGAATAAAGAAATCCGCCTGTTTTAAAGGGTCAGTAGCCGGAGAGAAAAAATGATAGGCACCACGAATAAATCCGTGCTTTCCCGCTTCGGAAAAGTTACGGGCAAAAGTATCATCGCCATGATCTCCTCCCTCAGTAGCCTTCATAAAAACAAATTCAATGGGAAAATCAGTCAAACGGCTCTGCGTCAGTTGCCCCCAGTCGATATCTCCCTGATAATGCGATATATCGATACCATGCACATCATAACAGCAAGGTACACAAATTCCATATGCTTTCAACCCATAACAAGGTTTCCAACGATAAGCATAAGGCCTAATAAAGAAATAATAAAATGCCACCGAGAAAAAAGCGACAATGACGGCAACGAGCACATTACGCAGCCATATAGGCATAGTAGTACGAACGGCCTTTTTCATTGTCTTTCGCGGAGAACGACGGGAAGTAGCAGATTTTTTTTTACGAGGTATAGGTTGACGGGAGTTAGTCATATTAGAAGTTAGAAGTTAGTAGATAGTAGTTAGAAGTGAATGGTCAGGAGTCAGAAGTGAATAGTCGGTAAATAGTAGTTAGAATCTAATGGCATAATGCTAACACGCTACATAGATTTTAACTCCTAACTACTGACTCCTGACTCCTAACTTCTATCTACCATCTACTTACTACTTATTTTGCTTGTTCCAACTGCAAAGTCTTAGTAGGCTGATCGCATACTTCAGTCGGACCGAAGTATTGAATAGGACCCGGATATACATAATCCGTAGTCATAGCCCACTGGTCACGCATAGCGGCAAATGTCTTGAACGGAGCACCATCCAGTTTCACAAGAGCTTTCTGGATAACCGGTTTCATTTCTCCATGACGACGTTCCATATTCATCATCATTGTGATAGGCACACCGCCTGCAATCCATTCTTCTGCAGGAGCAGTCGTATTGCGTACAGACGACATATACCCCGTCTTGCCATTAGCAATCAACATAGAAGCAGTATAACCCAATGAGTAGCAATAGTCTGCGTCATAATTTGACGGAGCAGCGCAACGCCCTTCATAACCGAAGAAGTGATGTTGTGCAGCAAACTTACCTACATATTTACCTTCTGCTTTCCAAGTAGCCAGTTTAGTGGCAACCATTTCCGACAACAGTTTTTCCGTTTCAATCAGTGATACCTGTACGTTTCCGTGCGGGTCGCGATCCAACGTCAACTGACGGGCCACTCCTTCGGGAAGACTTGCATAGATAGCCGAGTTTTCCGGAGAAAGTTTACGAATGATATAATCACGCTGGTGAGACTTCTTAATCTGAGAGAACTCTTCGGCATTCGTAGCCAGGAAGTCATTCAGTTCGGCAATCAGACGCTTCATAGCCGGAATAAACTCTACCAAGCCTTCGGGAATAAGAACCGTACCGAAGTTATTACCCTGTGCAGCACGATCGGCCACTACCTGAGCAATGTAAGTCACTACGTCGTCCAAGGACATATCTTTAGCCTCAACTTCTTCAGAGATGATACAAACATTAGGCTGAACCTGCAAAGCACATTCCAAAGCGATATGAGAAGCCGAACGCCCCATCAGTTTGATGAAGTGCCAATATTTACGCGCTGAGTTACAGTCACGCTGGATATTTCCGATCACTTCCGAGTAAACTTTACAAGCAGTATCGAATCCGAAAGAAGTCTCGATCATTTCGTTCTTCAAGTCACCGTCGATTGTCTTCGGACAACCGATCACCTGTACACCGGCTTTCTTAGCTGCGTAATATTCAGCCAATACACAAGCGTTTGTGTTAGAGTCATCACCGCCGATGATCACAAGTGCTTTGATACCCAACTCTTTCAGAATTTCAAGACCTTTCTCAAACTGATCTTCTTTTTCCAACTTCGTACGACCGGAACCGATAATATCGAAACCGCCGGTATTACGATATTCATCGATGATATCCGAAGTCAGTTCCATATAATTATGGTCAACCAGGCCGCCGGGGCCGAGGATGAAACCATACAATTTGCTATCCGGATTCAGCGCTTTGATACCGTCGAACAGGCCGGAGATCACGTTATGTCCGCCCGGAGCTTGTCCACCGGAAAGAATAACACCCACGTTCATGGCAGGCAACTTTACAGCTTCACCGGCCTCGAACTTGATCAATGGCATACCGTACGTATTAGGAAATAATTTCTGAATAGCTTCCTGATCGGCTACAGATTGAGTAGCAGCGCCTTCTACAGCCTTAACAGCTCCTTTCAGCGCTTTCGGAAGTTTGGGCTGATAAGCAGCCCTCGCGATTTGCAATGCACTTTTAGTCATTTTCTTTATTTTTATTTAAAGGTGTTAGTAAGTTCGATTCTAAAAAATCAAAAGCGATGCAAATTTCGTGTTTTTTTCTGAATTATGAAAGAGCATGCGTAAATAATGTTAGCAACTATTTCGGTTATAGAGACTTTACATCGACAAAGATGAAAAACGCAAATGACGATTAAAAAGTTTTATGATCCATTAATATAATTCAGCCGTATGTAACGGAACAATGAAAAGACAATAAAAAGCAACCAATAACATAAGAATACAACACCGGAAGAGAGTACTATTCTCATGAAATTATGAACGTAATCGAATCATAAAAACATCCCCATGTTTCAACCGACAACATCCGGATGTTCTGCATAAGAACATGGGGATGTTGTTAACCAAAACATGGGGATGTTTTACAACTAAGAATATAATCCTGATTAAATAACATATTGGTAACTAAGCATATCAGAGTACAGATACCTTACTATCCAATACTCTATTTGCCTTCGTCTTTTACCTGCCAGCCGCCACCCAGTGCTTTATATACCTGTACAACGGCAATCAGTTCATCGCGAATCGCATTGCTCAAACCAATCTGGGCATCAAAATATCCACGCTGGGCATCGAGCACATCGAGATAGTTAATAACACCATTGATATACTGAAGCTGCGCCAAATCTACATAGCTCTTTGAAGAACGTTCCAGCTTGGCCCTCAAATCATATACCTCCTTTATCTTATTAAAATTGACAATGGCGTTATGCGTCTCTTTAAAAGCAGTAAGGACTGTTTTTTCATAACTGTGTACCTCAGCTTCATAAGCCGCTTTTTTCGCTTTCAATGCAGCGCGATTCTTTCCCCAGCCAAAAATCGGAGTCAATAAAGCACCTTCCATAATACCATAAGGAGATTTCAGGAGATCGGAAAGAACCACACTTTCGGCTCCTGCCCCGCCGGTAAGTGAAATACGGGGAAACATATTTGTATATGCCACCCCTACTTTGGCATTTGCAGCAATCAACTTTTGTTCGGCCTGACGGATATCCGGACGTCGTTCCAGCAAATCGGAGGGTAAACCTATGGGCAATTCGTTCGGGAAGTTGAACTCCTGCAACAAACGGCTGCGGGCTATCTTATTAGGATACTCCCCGGCAAGAAAAGCTATGTCATTTTCCTTAAGGCTGATCTTACGCTCCAGATCGGGCACCAACGTTGCCGTACGGGCAAGTTCCACCTGCGACTGGCGATAAGAGGTTTCGGATGTCAGTCCTCCCTCGAAACGGATACGCGCCAAGCGCATCCCTTCTTCGCGGGCTTTCAAAGTCTGGCGAACGATCTCCAACTCCGTATCGAGAGCTACAAGTTCATAGTAGGCTTGGGCTACTTCGGATACAATCGTCATGCGAAGTGCACGTTGCGCTTCTACCGATTGCAGATACTCAGCAATACTTGCCGAGCGTGCCCAGCGCAGATTCCCCCATAAATCCAGTTCCCAAGAAAACAGTACTTGGGCTTCAAAAGTATCATTACGTTTAAAAGCATCTCCACCATGATTTTCAAATTCGCGTTCACCGGTCACCGTTCCTTTTATATCGGGAAGCAGCGCTGCCGTCGAAATTCTTTTTTGCGCCGCCATCTCTTTCACACGGGCGGCGGCAATCAGAATATCTTTATTATATTCCAAAGATTTTGCTATCAGTCCACGGAGGGTGGAATCTGTATAAATGTTCCACCAATCCATATCCCCAAAGCTCAACGAGTCCTGATGTTGTGCAAGGCTATCGGGCAAATGAAGATCGGGACGGGTATAGCTCTTCCCTACCTTGCAGGCGGAGAAGGTGACAAGGACAAGAAGGGTTACTAAAGTTATATAGATGTTATTTCGTTTCATAATCATTTACGTTTTAGTTTGGAAGCAAACGGAATTTTCACCCCACCGCTTCTGTGGCGTATCTTAGTAGTCGTTTTATATACCATTACAAAGAAGAACGGTACCAAAATAATGCCCAGGACAATTGCAAATATCATTCCGAAGAATACTCCCGTACCGATGGCCTGGCGACTGGCAGAACCGGGACCGCTTGCCAATACCATCGGAAGCATACCGAGCACAAAGGCAAGAGATGTCATCAGAATGGGGCGGAAGCGCAGACGGGCGGCATTGATAGCGGCCGTAACAATATCTTCTCCGTTGTCGACCTGTACTTTGGCAAATTCTACAATAAGAATAGCATTCTTTGCAGCCAAACCTACCAGCATCACAAGGCCGATCTGGAAATAAACATCATTCTCCAACCCACAGATCCATACCCCTAAATAAGCACCTAATGCAGCAATCGGCAAAGAGAGCAATACGGCAACCGGCAAAGTCCAGCTCTCGTATTGTGCTGCCAAAAAGAGGAAGACAAAAAGAAAAACCAATGCCAACACGAGACCGGTCTGCCCTCCGGCTTGTTTCTCCTGATAGGAAAGACCGCTCCATTCCAGACCGATATTATCCGGCAAATGATCACGGGCTATCTGTTCCATAATCTCCATGGCTTGTCCCGAACTGTATCCGTGGGCAGCCTCACCACGGATAACGGCCGTTGTAAACATATTAAAACGTTTAATACTACCGGGACCTGTGGTGTACGAAGCATTACCCAAAGAGGTCAAAGGAACCATCACTCCATTGGAAGCTTTCACAAAAAACAGATTGATATTGTCCTTATGTTCACGATAGGGAGCTTCTGCCTGAATATACACCTTATATATACGGTTGAACATGTTAAAATCATTCACATAAACAGAACCGGTATAGGCTTTCATCGTAGAAAAGACATCAGCCAAAGGCACACCTAACATTTTCACTTTATCACGGTCCACATCGAAATATAACTGAGGGATTTCCGCCTGTAAGGAAGAAGAGAGCCCGGCCAGTTCTTTATGCTTGGAAGCATAGTACATCAACGTATCGGCAGCCTGCACCAAATTATCGAATGTGGCTTCGCCGCGAGCCTCAAGCTGCATTTCAAAACCTCCGGAACTTCCCAAGCCGGGAATAACCGGTGGAGTGGAAAGATAGACCTTGCATTCGGGATACTCCTCCAAGTGTTTCTGCACTTCCGACATGATTTTGTTTATGCTGGTTTCCTTACGTTCTTCCCACGGTTTCAGAATAACGGTCAACTCACTACGCGCCTGATTACTCCCGACACGAGGACTGCTTCCGGTTACATTCTGCACATAAGCGATGTATGGATTCTTACCAAGAAAAGAGATGGCACGCTCCGTCACTTGGCGTGTACGCTCCAAAGTAGCCCCTTCGGGCAATTCGAGCTCTATTTTGAAATATCCCTGATCTTCTACCGGAAGGAAACTGGTGGGAATAATGCGGTGCAACAACAAAATACCGATCAATACTACGCCGAAGGCACTCAACACGCGTCGCGGATTACGAATAACCCGGGTAATGATACTCACGTATTTATTATTACCGACGTTCAGCCAATGATTAATTTTACGGAACACGATATTCTTCTTCTTTCCGTTATCCGGTTTCAGAATCAGAGAACACATGACAGGGCTGAGCGTAAGTGCAACCACAGTAGAGATTAATACCGACACGGCAATCGTTATGGTAAACTGCCGGTAAAGTTGTCCGGTAATTCCACTTAAGAAGCTAACAGGAACGAATACTGCGCAAAGCACCAGCGAAGTGGCAATCAATGCACTGGTCAGCCCCTCCATTGCTTTCTTGGTGGCTTCGTAAGCACTCAACTTTTCGGTTTCCATGATATGCTCCACACTCTCTACCACCACAATCGCATCATCCACCACAATACCGATGGCAAGGATCAACCCTAACAGAGTAAGGATATTCAGTGAAAAGCCGAATATCAACATAAAACCGAAGGTACCGATCAATGAAATAGGTACAGCCACAATCGGTATCAATGTGGCACGCCAACTCTGTAAAGAGAGAAAAACAACCAACACGACCAGGACAAGTGCCTCAAACAGTGTTTTATATACCTCATGGATAGACTCGGAAATATAGGTAGTCATATCAAACGGTATTTCGTAATTCAATCCTTCCGGAAAGTTCCTACTGATCTCTTCCATGGCCTCCTTTACATTGTCGGCCACTTCAATGGCATTGGCACCGGGCAACATATAAATACCGAGTACTGCGGCATTCTCTCCATTGATACCACTCTCCGTATTATAGGAAGAAGCCTCGAGCGATACACGCGCCACATCCCTCAGACGGATAATGGAACCGTTCGAATTGGCACGTACTACGATATCTTCAAACTGACTGACAGTGGAAAGACGACCTTGCGTAGTAATAGGGATGGTGATATCCAACCCCTTTACAGGTTGTTGACCGAGTACACCGGCAGCCGACTCACGGTTCTGGTCTTTCAATGCGTTCTGCAAATCCTGTACGGTAAGACCGAAATTTGCCAGTTTATCGGGCTGCGCCCATATCTGCATGGCATAATACCGGCTACCTATATTCGACACACGCCCCACACCGGGAATACGACGAAGCACATCGAGCACATTGATAGTAGCAAAGTTACTCAGATAGATTTCATCGAATTTCGGATCGGAAGAAGTCAGACAAAGCGTCATCAACTGACTGGGTGCCTGCTTCTCCACTGATATACCATTCTGAATTACTTCGGCGGGAAGGCGGGATTCGGCAAGTTTCACCCGATTTTGAATCTCAACAGCCGCTAAATCCGCATCGGCAGACACGTCAAAAGTAACTGTTGCAGAAAATCCTCCGGAATTGGAACTGTTGGATTCCATATAAAGCATACCCGGAGTACCGTTTATCTCCTGTTCGATAGGAGTCGCCACAGCCTGCGAAACCGTCAGTGCACTGGCTCCGGGATAAGAAGCACTGATCTTAACAACGGGAGGCGTAATCTGCGGATATTGGTCCACCGGAAGCATGGTCAGACCGATAATTCCGATGATAACAATAACAATAGACAATACCGCAGAAAAAACCGGCCTATCTATAAAAAAACTTACTTTCATTACTTAATCCTTTTTAGCATTATCCACACTGTCAACCGTACCGGAATCCATCGCACCGGCTTCTACCACCCGGACTTTCATACCCGGATTCAATTTGTGGAATCCTTCAACAACAATCATCTCTCCCTGTACAAGTCCCCGTTCTACAACTACTTTATTGCCAAATTCGGGTCCCAATTCAATGAAACGCCTTTCGACAGTAGAATCTCTGCGCATCACATAAATGTAAGCTCCTCCTTTTTCAATCGTTACTGCTTTCAACGGCACCACAACGGCTCCCTCACGAACATCGAGCAGCAGTTTCACTTTGGTAAACTGTCCGGGTAATAATACCTGCTTCGGATTGGGCATTTCAGCACGAACAGAGAATGTACCCGTTTGGGGGTCTACCTGCGGTTCGGCAAAATCCACATAACCTTTATAAGGATAGACCGTATTGTCGGCCAATGTAATCGAAATGTTCGGCTGCCAGGAACGGCTGGAATCCTGTTGGCCGATATTGATGTTACGTTCTTTACTTTTCAGATAATCCAAAGCCGTCATATTGAAATCCACCAATACCGTATCACTCTTGACAATCGTAGCCAGCAAAGATTTCCCACCGGGACCGACTAAAGTTCCCAAATCGACATTTCTTTCGCTGATATGCCCCGAGAGTGGAGAACGGACCAGCGTATACCCCAATTCCAACTCTGCCTGTGCCAGATCGGCTTCACTCATGGCAACCGTAGCGACAGCGCTTTCGTAAGCCGCTTCGGCATTATCAAGATCCAATTGACTGGCGGCATTCTGTGCATACAGAGGTTTGATACGTTCAAAATCACGTTGTGCTTTCAGTGCTTGTGCCTCGTCTTTCTTCAACTGAGCCCGGGCTTTATCTGCTTTAGCCCGATATTGCTCCTGGTTAATGACAAAAAGTACCTGATTCTTATTTACGTAAGTACCTTCGGCAAAAAGCATCTGTTCCAGATACCCTTCTACCCGGGCACGTACCTCTACAAACTGTTGGGCACGGATACGGCCTACATACTCACCATAAATTTCTACATCGTCTTTTGCAGCCGCTTCTACCATGACCGTAGGAATTTCCGGTTCAGCCTTACGCGGCCGGGTCAGTACCCAATAAATGCCTAACAGCAGAATGATGCAAACAACAGCAGCAATGGTTCTCTTTCGCTTTAACTTCAATTCTTTTTTTGAGAAAAATAATCTCATAATCGGATGAATTATTTAATTTAACTTATGTTTGTTCTTAGTTTTGTAGCATACAAATTGTATACCAAAGTAATTAATATTGTATTTTTCATTATAAATCAGTTCATTATATCCCAAACAGTATATTCACAGAATTGTAGATTTTCTTTTCTAATTGTGGAATTTATCTACAAATCCGACTTTCGGACCAAAAAACGAGATAAATATCTTCTACTACTAAACAAATTATCGCATACATTTGTACTTTATAATAATAGATACAACAAATATCCTTAATGAAAAAACATTTATCTCTGACATTGGTTCTCCTGACTTGTCTTTTTTTTGCCTTGCCCTCTTCCGCACAGCAGCGCAAAAAAGTAGGCGTGGTTCTCAGTGGTGGCGGTGCAAAAGGAGTTGCACATATCGGAGCACTCAAAGTTATCGAAGAAGCCGGTATTCCCATCGATTATATCGTAGGCACCAGTATGGGATCTATTATCGGAGGATTATACGCTATCGGCTATACCCCCCAGCAACTGGACAGCATGGTGAAAAAGCAGGACTGGACTTTCCTGCTCAGCGACCGTATCAAACGAAGCCAGCAAACGATGTCCGAAAGAGAAAAATCAGAAACTTTCGTGTTATCGCTCCCTCTCACCGGAAAACGTTTCAAGGAACAAGCTTCGGGAGGAGTTATCAAAGGACAGAATCTTGCCAATCTATTCTCTGACCTGACCTTAGGATATCACGATTCAATCGATTTCAATAAATTACCGATTCCTTTTGCCTGTGTTTCGGAAAACGTAGTAAGTGGAAAAGAAATCGTATTTCATGACGGCGTGCTTTCCACTGCCATGCGCGCCAGCATGGCTATTCCCGGTGTATTCACTCCGGTACGAATTGACGGCATGGTATTGGTAGACGGAGGTATGAAGAATAATTATCCGGTAAATGTGGCCAAAGCCATGGGAGCGGAAATCATCATCGGGGTAGATGTTCAAAATAAATTGCGAACGGAAGAAGAATTGAATACGGCACCTGATATTCTGCTACAAATCATAGATCTGACCACACAGGAAAATTACGCAAGAAACGTTGCCGCATCAGACGTCCATATTAAAGTAAATGTAAAAGGATACTCCTCGGCCAGCTTCACCCCGAACGCACTCGATACACTGACGAACCGTGGAGAAGAAGCCGCACTTGAGAAATGGGACGACTTGTTAAAACTGAAGAAGAAAATCGGCATCCCGGAAGATTATAAACCGGAAGCTCACGGGCCGTACACTTCTCTCTCTTCTTCCCGGAAGTTTTTTGTAAAAGAGATTAATTTCTCCGGCATTGAAGATGCCGACAAAAAGTGGATGATACGGAAATGCAAGTTGAAAGAGGATAGTGAGATCAGTGTGGCGCAACTGGAAAAAGCCCTTTCGGTACTGAGAGGAAGCCAAGCCTATTCCAACGTCAGTTATAAACTGACCAATATGCCGGAAGGCTACAAACTCGACTTTCTATTGGAAGAGAAATATGAAAGAAATATAAATTTAGGAATTCGCTTCGACTCCGAGGAAACAGCCTCTGTGTTACTGAATGCCACATCAAACCTGAAAACCCGTATTCCCTCTAAGATATCCGTCACCGGACGCTTAGGAAAACGATATGCCGCCCGTGTAGACTATACTCTGGAACCAATGCAGATGAGAAACTTTAATCTCGGTTATCTCTTCGAATACAATGATATCAATATCTACAATCATGGTGACCGGGCATACAATACCACTTATAAATATCATTCGGGCGAATTCAGTTTCTCCGATGTCTGGTACAAAAATCTGCGCTTTGCTATCGGAGCACGCTTCGAATACTTTAAGTATAAAGATTTCCTGTACAACAGTTCGGAATATAATCTGAAAATTCAACCGGAACATTTTTTCAGCTATTTTGCACAAGTACATTACAATACGTTCAACAAAGGATATTTCCCGAATAAAGGAGCCGATTTTAAAGCCGGCTATGTGCTCTATACCGACAACTTAGCAAAATATAAAGGACATGCCCCATTCTCCGCACTCAGTATTTCATGGTCGGAAGCCTTTCAACTTACCAACCGAATCGCACTGCTCCCCTCTGTATACGGCAGGGTACTCATCGGTAGAGATATTCCCTACCCATACACCAATGCATTAGGAGGTGACTATTTCGGACGTTTCATCTCCCAACAAATGCCATTTGCAGGAATAGACAACATCGAAATCATGAAAAACTCCGTTGTGGTAGGTGCATTGAAACTTCGTCAACGCTTATGGAGCAAACATTACATAAGTCTCACCGGAAACGTAGCGCTGAACAACAATAATTTCTTTGATATTCTGGAAGACAAATGCATCTATGGTTTCAGTTTAGGATACGGAATCGATAGCATGTTCGGCCCCTTGGAAGCTTCATTAGGATACTCCAACCAATGCAAAAAAGTAGGATTCTACGTAAATTTAGGATTCTATTTCTAACGGGAGGAGGAAGTCACGCCTACGAGATGTAAGCTATCATTACCAACGTTCCAGAATAGCGAGCCTCAATGGGCACACCCCGTCCAAAATGCCTTCCGGACGGGGTGAGGATGAAAATACGACTGATCATACATGAGAATACAACTGATAATTCCTTATCCAACGGGCAAAGCCACTATTTCCTGCAATACACCGACCGCCGTTTCCACATTCGGAATGTCTTTTATCAGCATCGAGCGCCTTCCGTTTTGCTCACGCAAATCACAACGGCGGGTGTATTTCATCATATAATCGATCACTTTGCCAAATGCCTGACTTTGATAGAACGGGCTCTCCGGGTTGGAAACGAAAAACAAGGTCATCCGGCCGGCCTTAAGAAAAACCTTCTCAGCACCCAACCGGGCAGCAAGCCGACGAAGCGGCACGATCCGCAACAGTTCTTCCGTCTCAGGGGGTACAGGCCCGAAACGGTCTTCAAGCCGCGAACGAAAAGCATCTACATCCCTATCTAATGTCAATCCGTCCAATTCGCGATACAAAAGCATGCGTTCACTGCTACCGGTAACATAAGTGGCAGGCAGCAGCAACTCCAGATCGCTCTCTACCTGGCACTCCTCCACAAACTGTTCGCCGCTCACTGCACCTTCTCCTTTTATCTCGTCGGCATACAGTTCGGCAAACTCATCCGTTTTCAATTCGTGCACAGCTTCGGAAAGGATTTTCTGATAAGTTTCATACCCTAAGTCGGCTATGAATCCGCTTTGCTCGGCTCCCAACATATTTCCTGCACCGCGAATATCGAGATCCTGCATGGCAATATGAATACCGCTACCCAAATCAGAAAAATTCTCAATAGCCTGCAAACGCCGTTTCCCCTCCGGGGTAAGTGACGACAACGGAGGAGCAAGCAGATAGCAAAATGCTTTCTTATTGCTACGCCCTACCCGCCCGCGCATCTGGTGAAGATCGCTTAAGCCGAAATTCTGTGCCTGATTGATAATAATCGTATTTGCATTGGGAATGTCGATACCGCTTTCTATAATAGTGGTAGCAAGCAATACATCATAATCATAATTTACAAATCCGAGGATAATCCGTTCCAATTCCGACGGTTCCATTTGTCCGTGCCCGATGGCAATACGGCAATCGGGAATATGGCGAAGAATCATTGCTTTCAGTTCCGGCAAGTTTGCAATACGGTTGTTGACGAAAAACACCTGTCCGTTGCGACTCATCTCAAAATTAATGGCATCGGCAATAATCTCTTCATTGAAAGTATGTAGCTCGGTCTGTATCGGATAACGATTGGGCGGCGGTGTGGAAATCACGCTCAGATCTCGTGCACCCATTAATGAAAACTGAAGCGTACGCGGAATAGGAGTAGCAGTCATGGTCAGTGTATCTACATTTACTTTCAGTTGGCGCAACTTCTCTTTCACGGATACTCCGAACTTTTGTTCTTCATCGATAATCAGCAAACCGAGATCTTTGAAATGTACATCCTTTCCCAAGATGCGGTGTGTACCGATAAGAATACCGACCTCTCCGTCGCTAAGGCCTTTGAGCACTGCTTTGGCTTGTGCCGCCGTACGGGCACGGCTCAGATATTCCACCCGGCAGGGAAGCCCTTTCAAGCGTTCACGGAAGGTTTGAAAATGCTGATACGCCAATACGGTTGTAGGCACCAGTACGGCCACCTGCTTATTATCAGCCACCGCCTTAAATGCGGCACGAATAGCCACTTCCGTTTTTCCGAAACCTACATCCCCGCAAACCAGACGGTCCATGGGGCGGTCACGTTCCATGTCTGCTTTTACTTCAGCCGTCGCTTTGCTTTGGTCAGGGGTATCCTCATAGATGAAAGACGCCTCCAGTTCCCGTTGTAAAAAGCTATCCGGACTATATGCAAATCCTTTTTCTTCACGACGTTGTGAGTAGAGTTTTATCAGATCACGGGCAATGTCTTTTATCTTGGTCTTGGTGCGCTCCTTCAACTTCTCCCAAGCACCGGTTCCCAATTTATTCAAACGGGGCGGTTCTCCCTCCTTTCCTTTATACTTCGATACCTTGTGCAACGAATGGATCGAAACAAAAACCACATCGTCATTCTGGTAAACCAATTTCATGACCTCCTGTGTGGTATCGCCATTAGGGATACGTACCAATCCGGAAAAACGCCCTACTCCGTGATCGGTATGCACCACATAATCACCGGGAGTAAACTGATTGAGTTCCTTTAATGAAAGAGCCACTTTACCCGAACGGGCTTTGTCGCTTTTCAGATTGTATTTATGAAAACGATCGAACAACTGATGATCCGTAAAAACGCAAAGCCGCAATTCATTGTCTGCAAAACCTTCGTGAAGAGTACGTTCCACGGCTATAAAAGAAATTTTATCCCCCCTATCCTCAAAGATGGCACGGATACGATCGGTCTGTTTTGTACTGTCACTACAGATATACAGTGAATATCCCTTTTCCTGATACTCTTGAAAAGAAGCGGCCGCCAAATCAAAGTTCTTATGGAAAATAGGTTGTGCCGTAACATCAAAAGACACCGTGGCATCGGCTGTACCGGTAGGTTTATTACCAAACTCCAGACGCCGGAAATCAAGCGCATGAACTGTAAATTCACTCCCGTCAATCAGTTTCCCTTCAAGTGTAATGCCCCCGTTTTCTTCGGCCTCCTGTACGGCAATCGCCTGTGGAGTCAACGCCTCATCATGCACGCTCTGTATACGTTCACGCAACCACAGGAAATCACGCATGGCAAGTACGGCATCCCTCGGAATGAAATCAAGAAAAGAGGTCGATGCCATCCCTGTCACCGCCAGATCGGGCACTATGACAATACTGTCTTTCTTTTCACGGGAAAGTTGCGAATCCACTTCAAACGTACGGATGCTCTCCACTTCATCTCCAAAAAAGTCAATACGATAGGGATACTCCGATGAGAAAGAAAAAACATCGATAATACTTCCGCGAACCGCGTATTGACCCGGCTCATAAACATAGTCAACATACTCGAAACCGTAACTATGCAACACATCGGTTACGAAAGTGGAATCAACACGTTCGCCAACACCGAGCTTAAGCGTCTTATCGCTCAACTCTTTCCGGGAAACGACTTTCTCTGCCAATGCATCGGGATAGGTAACCACACACAGCCCCTTCTCCCCTTTCTGCAAACGACTGAGAACCTCGGTACGAAGTATCTCATTTGCCGCATCTTTCTGTCCGTATTTGATAGCGCGACGGAAAGAAGAAGGAAAAAACAGTATCCGCTCCCCTCCCAATACTTGCGTAAGGTCATGATAGAAATATCCCGCTTCTTCAAGATCGCTCAAGATAAAAACAAACGGACAGGTCTCTTTCCGCACCAATACAGAAAAGAAAAGCGAAGCGGAAGATGCACACAATCCCCCACAAAAAATATGTTTTACGGAAACATCTTTCAGCAGCCGGTTCATGGCCGTCACATTGGGATGGACGGCATATTGTTGTTGCAGTTCAGTGATAGTCATTATTCCTATTTTTTTTAACTCACCATCTAACGGATAAAGCATCGTTCTGTTTCTATAAAAAAACACAACGATGTAAGACTCTGCATCCTCTGTGGTGAAAATCCCCGCAAAAGTACTAAATTATCCTTAGTTTTAATATACTATTTTTTGTAAGTAACGGAAAAACGTTACATTTGTCGCAAATACAAATACGCTTATGCAAACACCATCGGACAGCATTGTTATCATCCCCACTTACAACGAGCGGGAAAATATAGAAAATATTATCCGCGCGGTATTCGGATTAGATAAAGTGTTTCATATACTCATCATTGAAGATGGTTCACCGGACGGTACGGCGGCTATCGTCAAAAAGTTGCAGGAAGAGTATCCGGACCGTTTGTTCATGGTGGAGCGTAAAGGTAAATTAGGATTAGGAACTGCATATATTGCGGGATTCAAATGGGCGCTGGCCCACAACTATCAATATATTTTTGAAATGGATGCCGATTTCAGTCACAATCCCCAGGATCTGCCCCGTTTGTACAAAGCCTGCGCTGAAGATGGAAGCGATGTAGCCATCGGTTCACGCTACATAAGTGGAGTCAATGTAGTAAACTGGCCTATGGGACGTGTATTAATGTCATACTTCGCATCCAAATATGTCCGGTTCATCACCGGAATTCCGATACACGACACGACTGCCGGATTCAAATGCTATCGCCGCCGTGTTCTCGAAACCATCGATTTGGACAATATACAATTCAAGGGATATGCCTTTCAGATAGGAATGAAATTTACGGCCTACAAATGTGGATTTAAAATTACTGAAGTACCGGTTATCTTCATCAACAGAGAGTTAGGAACTTCAAAGATGAATGGCAGTATCTTCGGTGAAGCCGTATTCGGAGTCATCAAGTTGAAAATAGGCAGTTGGTTTCATAAATATCCGAAATGCAGCAATCCGTGATTAATACCCCCGAAAAAATGAAAAGAACTTTTATAAAAAATGCAATCATAGTAAACGAAGGACGGCAGGTAGCCGGTTCCGTAGTGATAGAAGGAGAAAAGATAGCAGAAATATGGGTGGGCGATGAAGGGCCTGTCGTACCTTGTGATGAAACAATTGATGCTACAGGATGTTATTTATTACCCGGAGTGATTGATGATCATGTACACTTCCGCGATCCCGGATTGACTCAAAAAGCCGATATTACAAGCGAAAGCCGGGCAGCTGCGGCAGGTGGAGTAACTTCGATTATGGATATGCCCAATACGAGTCCGCAAACAACCACCCTGGATGCACTGAATGCAAAGTTCGATTTAATGGCAGAGAAATGTTCCGTCAATTATTCCTGCTACTTCGGAGCTACCAATAATAATTATCCTTTATTGGAGCAATTGGACAAGCATCGCGTATGCGGTGTCAAGCTATTCATGGGATCGAGCACCGGTAATATGCTGGTCGATAAAATGACAAGCCTGCTGAACATATTCAACAGTACGGATTTATTAATAGCCACTCACTGTGAAGATCAAGGTATTATCAAAGAAAACACTGAAAAATATCTAACCAAATACGGAGCAGACGGTGATGTTCCTTTAAGATATCATCCGAATATCCGGTCGACAGAAGCCTGTTACCAGTCGTCAGAACTGGCAGTACGCCTGGCGCGGATAGCCGATGCGCGTCTACATATTCTGCATATATCGACTGCCAAAGAATTGCAGTTACTCGAGAATATTCCCCTCGTAGAGAAAAGGATTACAGCCGAGGCATGTGTTTCCCATCTTTTATTTACTTCGAGTGATTACCAAGAGTTGGGTACTCGTATCAAATGTAACCCGGCCATCAAGAAAAAAGAACGGAATGCCTTACGTGATGCCGTCAACTCCGGCCTGATCGACGTAATAGCCACCGATCATGCTCCGCATTTACTCAAAGACAAAGAAGGTGGTGCACTGAAAGCGGCATCAGGAATGCCTATGATACAATTTTCACTGGTCAGTATGCTCGGGTTGGTAGACGAAGGAGTATTCACCATCGAGAAGATAGTGGAAAAGATGTGCCATGCGCCCGCACAGATTTACGAAATACACAATCGAGGTTTTATCCGTACCGGTAATCAGGCCGATCTGGTACTCGTTCGTCCTAATACGGAATGGACGGTAACCAAAGATTGTATTTTCAGCAAATGCCAATGGAGCCCGTTGGAAGGACATACTTTCCGATGGAAAGTCGAAAAGACATTTGTAAACGGACATCTGTTATACTCGGACGGTGCAATAGATGAAAACTATAGGGGACAGGAACTGAGAATCAGAAATTAGTGATTAGCAGATCACTTATCGCTTACCACTAATCATTAATTTTTAATCGCTTGATTACCATTTTACATTATAAAGTCCATGAAGTCAGCTCCTATATCAACTGGATCTACTTCTTTCATGCGTGGGGATTCCAACCTCGCTTTGCTGCTATTGCCGATATACACGGATGCGATGTTTGTCGCGCATCCTGGTTGACATCTTTTCCGGAAGAAGAACGCCCGAAGGCATCAGAAGCGATGCAGCTTTTTAAGGAAGCCAATCGAATGTTAAATCTGCTGGACGAGGACTTTGAAGTAAAAACAATTTTCAAGCTATGCAAAGCTAACTCGGAGGGGGACAATCTCATATTAGACGGAGTTACGTTCCCTTTGCTCCGCCAGCAGATGAAGAAGCGCGAAGGAGGTCCGTTCCTTTGCCTCAGTGATTTTGTACGTCCGCTATCTTCCGGAATAACTGATACGGTAGGTGCTTTTGCCGCCACGATCGATGCGGATATGGAAGGGTTATACGAAAAAGATCCATACAAGCATCTTTTAGTACAGACTCTCTCCGACCGGCTTGCGGAAGCAGCTACGGAAAAAATGCACGAACATGTGCGTAAGGAAGCCTGGGGATATGCTAAAGACGAAAATCTGACTATTCCGGAACTACTTATAGAGAAATATCAAGGTATTCGTCCGGCTGTAGGTTATCCGTCTTTACCCGACCAATCGGTAAACTTCCTTTTAGACGAGCTCCTGAACATGAAGCAAATCGGCATAAAGCTAACAGAAAACGGAGCTATGTATCCGCATGCCTCCGTCTGTGGTTTAATGTTTGCACATCCTGCCTCTGAATATTTCTCAATTGGAAAAATCGGTGAAGATCAGCTACAGGATTATGCCCGTCGCAGAGGAAAAAGTGTAGAAGAAATGCGGAAATTCCTGGCGGCTAATTTACAGGATTGAGATTTTCTGAATTTCTTTTCCTATCCTTCAATGGAATCCCCAAAAATAAAGACTGCCCAATATCCAAATCCGGTAAGATCTTATTGTCCTGCTAACCTTCTCTACCTTTTGATTTTGAGTCTCCATTTCTAATAGAGCATTTTATTTCGGTTTGAAATACCCTGATATCGATTTTTTTTATTTATCACTATCTTCCACTCTTTAAATCCTCTATTTGTTTTCTATAACCCTCTATCGCTCGTTTGTGAGCCTCTATTTCTCTTTTCCCTGCACTTGTAGGATTACTATTGTAGCGTTTTTGAGCATGTTGCAAGTATTCAGTTTCATTCGCAATGTTTTTTTCTACTTGTCTGATACGATTTTGCACACCATCACTCAATCCGCCACTATTTGAAGAATTACTTGACCCGGTAGAGTTAGAAGTAGATGAGTTATGCCGTCCATCATCATTTGCAGTACTATGAGAATTCTTGCCAATATTTAGCGAAGAAGCGTTAATCGATTTTACCGCAGCTTGTTTCAACCCTTCGGAAATACCTGCAAGTATTGATTTTAGTAATTGGTTCCCAAAACTATTTTCTTTTAATTGTGCATGATATGTTTCCAGTAAATCTAAGTACACATCGCAATTATTTATATTTTCTTGATATACTTTGGTTCGCAAGGTATCTTGGCTCATTGCTGACTCAAGTATCGTCTTAGCATCATTTAGAAGGCTTTTTATCTCGTTATAGTTGTAATCTTTCAATTGGTTGGCCGAAGGGGCTTGAACATGATTTTGAAGTTGTATCACTTTTAATATAGCAATTGTTTTTAACGCAGAAGCTGAATATAACTTTGAATCAGCATCAGCTACACCCTCTGTAGCATAATATTTGATGCAGTCTTCATATTTTCTTTCAACGTAGAATTGTTCACCAGGATTTTTAGGAATAAATTTTTCATTCATTGTCTTGTTGTAAACATGAAATTTATCAGCAGGATGTAGTTTCACTTCAAATTCTCTTTTACCTGAGATTGTACGTATTTCCGAGTATTCAATCGGTACAATTGAATTTAAATCCTCCAAATAGATTGCTCCCATACGATTTTGATTATTAAAAGCAAATACATTATTGAAATTTCCGGAAGCTTTGTTTGCTATGATCATCAAAAACATTTCATCATTAAAAATTTCAATGCCATTCCAAGTCATAAAACGCATGTTTTTAGACTCATTATTTACAATTATTAATTTTAGAACGCCATCCAACTGTCTTGTGTATATTTCCTTTGTATTTATCAGCAGCCAACTACCCAAGTATGTGATTTGTCCTTGTATCCCACTCTTCAATATTTTACCGTCACAAGTACATATCAGTTTTTCATGCGTATCAGCTTTTTCTAAAATAAAATGATCCAGCATCATATGGTTATATAATTTAAATTCATCAGTTCCTCCTGACATAGAATTAAATGTATAATTGACATAACCATCTTTATAAATACCATTGATATAAATAATATCTTCATACTCACATTCAAATATAAAGTTCCCGTTTTTGCTAATAACTCCATAACATTTTTGATTTCCCTTTTTCTGAGAGACTAAATAATACCAGAATCCATTATCTCCCATTTCTATTTTTATAGAGCTTAACCCATACTTCACCTTAAGTTCTTTCATCGTCTGTTTGTTTTCACGTTTCAAGCTACTTAAGGACTGAGCGTAAATTGACGAACACCACATTCCCCAGAAAAGGAGTATTAAAAAGATTAATTTTGCTTGCATAATAACAATTAATTTTACAGATGTTTAATGATAATATTATTTAGTAAACTAAACACAATTTATTCATAAAACATCACATGTAGAAAACATTTTCATAAAATGACTCATATCGACTCATTTTATGAAAATGGATGTAAGATTTCATTTAAATCAATATATTGAATATCAAGTATTTTACTAAAAAAACCGAGCTATCAACAATTTCAACATAGCGTATTCTCTTTCGACTTAAATGGAAAGCCGTTTACACATGAAGATTTGAATTCTATTTATAATAAGTGTACGAAGTAGATGTTTCAGCAGAACCAACGCTATTCTGAACTTTACCTTTATAATAAATCTTCGATTTGGAACTTCCCATTACAAACGACTTAAAGAAAATATAATTTTTAGTGGCAGTAGCACTACCACCATAATATCGTGAACAAGTTTTTGTTTTAGTCATCGATGATTCAGAAGAACCATAATACAATGTAACGCTAACATTATCTTCATCGTCATTTGCTTTAACTTTAAAAATAATATTAAATTCTGTCATATCAGTAGTAGCAGCAACAGTGGAAATAGTTGGCTTTGATTTTTTAGAAGGGGTCGGAGATTCTGTATGCCCCCCCGATGAACCACCATCATTATCATAGCCATTATCATCATCATCCGTACTACAAGAAATACAACATCCAAAAACTAAATTTAACAATATCAATGAACAATATTTATATGCCCATCTTCTACATATCAACTTTTTCATATTTTCTCCTGTTTTTTTAATTTCTCTACTCTATTACAGGCTTTTCGAATTCGCCTTAAAACAACATGTCAGCATCGTGTTATCAACTGTAAATTGAGTCATAAAAAACGTAATTAGCAAACAGCCTTTTCCTTTTTCTTATCCAACACGATCCAAGCGAGGATATCAAGACAAAAAAAGGAATTAACAGGGTAAAAAAAATCACAGTAAAATAATACAAAATCAATATAATAGTCAATTTTCTCTCAAGTGACAATTCTATTTAAGACTTTATGCTCACAACAAAGAGAGAGCACATTGATGCAAATGAAAAAGAGCAAAGGCCTTATTTTTCCATAGTATGAAAAATAAAGCCTTATGTCAACTCTAATCAAAGATAAAACATTACTTCATTTTAATAAATTTCTGCAAAATCCAATTCATATTTTTTTCCATCACCACATAATAGATTCCTCTTGAAAGTGGAGATACATCTATACTTTCTCCCGAAATCAACTGCTCCACTTGAACATATATCCGCCCGGAAGAATCAATAATCGAAATATGTTTCAGACGATCAAAATCGCCCCGAATATATAAACGGTCGGCTACAGGAGAAGATATAAAAATCACTTGTTGATCAAAGGATTGTATTCCGGTCGCAAACCCCTGAAGCGAAACCGTTACTTCATCATATGCATTAGACTGATCTACAGCAGTAGCACGAACAACAACTTCTCCATCTTTTTTCACTCCGTCAATGGCTTGAAGTACCCCGTTCTGGGTTATTGTCGCCAAATCATCACCACTTTCTATGCTCCAAACTAAATCTTTGTCCGTAGCATTCTCCGGTAAAACAGATGCGGAAAAATGAAGAGTTTGCTGATTCGGGGTCAGCAAAAGTTGATCTTCTTCACAGGTTATTTTTACCGACGCCACTAAAATCGGTTTAACTATTACCTGACAAGTAGCAGTAAAATTACCATCAACAGTAGTAGCCGTGATTGTAGCCGTACCGGCTTTCATACCTATAACGACACCATTTTCATCGACAGTAGCAATGGCAGCATCACTACTACTCCAAATGACAGACTTATTACTTGCATCGATAGGATCGACATTGGCAATAAGTGTATATGTATCGGTAGTATTCAGCGTCACTGACGTTTTATCAAGACTGATTCCTGTCACAGGTTGTGTAGCAGTCAATTGAAACAAATGACTCAATGTACCATGTTGTTCACCATCAAATAATAATGATTCTGCCACCATTAACTCCCGACCCGTAGCTTGATTATAGCATTTAAAAGTTATATTATCACCTTGAGACTTCTTGCTATGCACCCGGAGTTCATAATACTTCTTGCCCTGTGATACAGTAGCTTTAGCGATTCCACAGCATTCATTTCCACAAAAAGCGGCAACTTCAAATGTTGCATAATCTTCCACATCCATACCATTAAATGTCAATGCCGCATGAACATTCATATCATACGCATATTCAGCCGGATCGAATGTCCAATGGGAAGCACTGCTGCCTGCACCCCAAACAAGAGGTACAAACAACAAACTAAAAAGTAATACATATATTTTTTGATCTTTCATACTCTTTTCCATTAAAAAAGTTCATCCTTTACTTACTACTTTGCACGATTCGATTTCACAAACTTCTGCCGAATGAGATCCGTATCCGTCTGAATTGTAATAAAATAGATACCTTCCGTTAACGAAGTCACATCCAGTCCTACTCCCAACGGCAAGGTGTCAGTAGTCAGTAATACACTTCCTTTCATATCAATAATGCGTATTTCCTTCACATTCTGCAAATCAGTCCGGATAAACAGACGATCTTTCACCGGATTAGGATAGATCAACAAACTACTACCGTTTTTATCAAGACCGGTTGCCGACCCCAAATGGAGTATAAACGGATTAGTCAGATTCCCAACCACATTAGCGCTAAAACAGATTGTCTCTTTTATATCGAACTCCTCACCCGTCAGCGTGTTATAGGCACGGAACGTCACCTTTTCGTTCGTCTGCTCACCGTGCACAGTGACGAACTGATAACCATCCGCCTCTGACGACATGCCACGACACTCTTCACCGGTAAACGCACCAATCAGGAATTGACCGGCGGGCAATTCTTGCCCGCTACTGCTGTAAAGCCGGGAGATAACTCCCATATTATCGGCATATTTACGCTTGTCGTACTGCCATTTCGCAAAATAATAACTTTCTGATGCACGATAGGAAAGCATAGGAATAGCCATCTTGCTACTTCCCGTCGGATAATTAAAGGATTTCACCGAACCGGAATAATATAGATAGGCATTACCCGGAGCAAGAACAGAAAGACTGCCCTTCCAAGCTGCACCATCATAAGTGGCAAACTGATCCTGTGCCATCACAATGTCGCCCTCTTCGGCCATCAAATTGCATAATGCAGCATTGACAGACATTTCCATATTCGGAGTATACCCCATCCAATTCCAACCTTTATTCAGGGTTATAGTCACTTCATTCTCCGCGAAAGGAATCCCCTTCAATGAAAAATCAACATCCTCTTTTACGCGTACCTTATACCCCCTATCCGGTTTGAAAGCTGTCAGCGAACCGTATAGGCCGTATTGATCATCGTAAACCAAATCTTCCTCCCGTCCCAAGACAGAGACGACAGATTGCTTTATAGGTTCCAACAATGCGACGGGATTATTCAGATTCTCGTCTTTCACATTGATTGAGAACCAATTCCAACCGGTAGGAAGCTCATAAGAGACCGTTGTATCGACCGGTATTTTCGTAAAGACAGCTTCGATCTCCACATTCTTCTTTATGGTTAAGGAGAAAATTACATCCGTCGAAAGAATCTCGCCATCCACTCTCCAGCCATTGAATACATAACCGGTATTGGGTGACGCCGAAAGCTGAATATCCGTATTATACTCATATTTACCGACCCCTTTACCTAAAGAGACTGTCCCGGCCTGAATATCATAATCAATGGTAACATCATATAATTTAGCCTTGAATTCCGCTTTTATGGTTCTGTCCGCCACAATCTGATATTTATAGACCGGCTCTTCCGAAATCTTTTCACCATTTATTTTCCAACAAGCAAAGTCGTATCCTTCGTTTGCTTCGGCCTTCAGTTCCAAATTAGTACCAAATACATACTCTTGCTTTTTAGGAGTTACTACCCCTGCCCCTTCCGGAGTGACAACAACAGACAGGGCAACCTTTCCGCCTACGAACTGATTCCATGTGGCATTTTTACCGGAACTACCGCAAAAACCATCCAGATCCTCTATACCCGCCGTTTGAACGGTCAGTACATGATAACCATCGCGAGGGGGCAACAGGGATAAATCCAGTTTGTATTGGGTGTCGGACACGGGTTCTATAACGAGTTGAGACAGATCAACTTTAGTGTTCTGGCAGTACAATGACAGATCGTCCGCCGTAAAAGTCGCGGTATTTATAGGTTTATTGAATGTCACCAGGATTTCCGTCAAAGCGGAGTGTATGTCTCCCGTCGGTATCCCGCCAAATGACTCTACTTCCAGCACCAGATCGGGTTTGGGAGTGAATGTCAAGACGTAGGACTCCTGCGCGTTGGCCAGATAATCGGCAAAACGAAGATTATTTTCGTACAGTGGATCTTTACCGTCTCTCAACGTCCTGTCCGTTTGCCAGAAATTCTGCAAATCGATCACGGCGCCATCACTCATACGGGTCACGGAAGCCAGTTTCTGTCTGCCATTGGTAGGATCATGAATCGCTCCATATACCCAGCCTTTTGCCCCTGATAATGTCAGGGTATACTGATTATTGCCCATGCTGCTGCAGGAAGCCGACTCTGAAACAATGGTTACCCGGTCATCCACAGTACCGTCCGTCAGATAGACACAATCGGGCAGATCGTTCGCATCTTTTATATCGTTCACCATAAAAGCAGTCAATGAAGTATTAGGTACTTTCAAGCTCCTAATCAGTTCATGACAACCTTCTATCGACAACAGGTTGAAATCTTCGTTTCCATAACTCGATCCTTTCGTTATAGTGGTGTTGTACTCGGTGAAATGTCCCAATAAGGAAGAGGTGAAATACCACTGGGCATATGCCTGCTTACCGGCCTGTATCGAACCGAAGTCCAGATTGGCGAAATCAGCAGTGGCCGCTTGCCCGTTCATGCTGGAACCTATCATCTCAAAATGTATAGCCAGCCCCTTTTGGTTATCGACTATCTCCGGCTGTCCCGTAGCTATTTTCACACTATTCGCATCCCCATATCCGACGTTATTAATCAACAATGAAAACTCTGCCGGTATGCTCGGTTCTATTTCCGCCGTTTCCGGATCATCGCCAAATACATCACGTTCCACAAAATAAGAGAGCGACAAATCCGGACACGGTTTCACGGTCAACGTAACCGGATACAAATCCCGCGTCACAAACAGCCCGGTGAAAGGATCTTTATAAGTAATCGTTCCTCCGAAAGAGTACTCTTTCGGCTCTGTGGGGGCAGCATATTTGGAAGGCACAAACAGAATGGTAGCTGTTCCCGTCTGCTTTGCTTCCAACGTCCACGGACCTTTCAATTTTCCACCAAAATGGTCGATGCTTTCATTCGAAACGGCAAACTGCTGGGAAGTAGCCAACTTTCCTTCATTATCTCTCACTTCCAGATTCAACTGCAAGCTATCTATGGCTTGGGCTTCATGGCCGTTGAACATGGTCAACGTTCCTCTGAACGCCTGACGGGCAACCGTTATTGTCTGTTTGAAAGAGAGAGAAATGGTAGAGCAGACACCTTTGGACGGCTCTTTTTCATCAGTATCACCAAAATCGAATATTTTATTTTCATCAAAAACATCAACAACACATTGAGCTGTCAATCCTTTAAAAGAAGCCGTTAGCAACGAAGTTCCTATTTTCTCACCAATAATCGTTGCATCCTGATTATTTATATATCCAACTTCATCTTGAAGTGAAATAAATGGAGTGACCACTGTTACTTCACCATTACTCCATGTACAATGAGCTTTGAATGAACGTGTTTCTCCAATAGCAACATACGCGGTATCATATGGTAGCGACAGTTGCAACGGATATACACTTAAAGCTATATTTGTATCAACCAAAGTATTATCCATTACCAAATTCCCTTCCTCATCCGTTCCCATTACACAAATGGAAATTGATCCTTCATGAGTAGCAGGGATATCGCATGTTACAGAATTATTTGACGCCACGATAGATGAACCATCCGAAAAAGTACCAACGACTACCAAATGGTTTAAATTAAGCGAAGCGGTATTCACTTGAATAGACAACTTCCTCTTTTCCACATCAACTTTAGCATCTATTATTATATTCTTTTTAACAACAGACAACTTTGAATCTGCGGCAGCCATACTCAGCAATTTATTAGACGAAGACACAACGGGAAATCCATTCATACTGAACACGCCAGAATCATCAGCTTTATTCATTAATAATGAATGAATACGTTGATGGATAGTAGCGGCATTCGGAGAGTCACAGTGCCAGAAGCCATCCGTATTATCCGTATGGGGGCTATTCAAGCCTCCTTTTTGACTATCCAGAGAAACCACCATGTCACTCGATCCTAAAAAAGAAACAATCTTTAATGCTTGTCCTATTGCAGATAATCGAAACAAAGGATCAGTCATAAATATACCTTTATCCAAATCGCCGAGCGATTCATTTAATATAGTAGTAGTCAATGCATATACAGGAATATCTTTCATCCTCTGCATTACATTTTTATTATTCAAATAACTCTTCATCGCATCTGATCCTATCGCCAGATCTTTTATAGCATGGTCTCCTTTGAACCCCATCAAAATTCCTCTTAAAATTTCGGGAACATCACTAGGGATAATAACGGCCAAAGATCCCAAAGGACTGCCTGTATGAGGGGTATTCAATGTTATTACCTTGTGTACATTGGTGTTATCAACATATTGAACATGTAACCGCGACAAAATACCTCCCATACTATGGCCTACCAAATCTACCTTATCAATCATATAACCATTAAAGGCACACGCTCTTTTCAATATGGATATTCCCCTCTGTACAACCCTTTCGTTCACTCTGAAATAGGAACAATTAGTAGGTTCATAATCCGCTCTAAACAATTGGAAACTTTGATATTGTCCGGATTGCTCAAGATAACGTTGCAACTCCCAGAAACACATGGCATCTGAATTCAGGCCATGAACCATCAGCACAGGAACACGAATAATTTCAATATCCACACTCGCAGAACCGGAATTATATTCACTTGAATAATGCATGGTCGCTGTTATTTTATGTACGGCATTCATCTCTCCGTCCGGATAATTATCCGGCGCAACATATACAATATTCGTCCATGAATCGGTATTTTCCAAATGTCCAAGTTCTTCTGACAAAGACCAATGAACCTCATAACCACATTCATCTGACGGTATTTTCGAATTTACGACGTCCAACATAATTCTCACTTTGCTTTTCCCATCAGCAGCGACACCTTTTACTGGCTTACTGGAAGTATTACTTTTTTCTGCCGCCAATATATATTTCAAGATGGGCTCTTTCTCACAAGGCTGTTCTTCGGGTTGCTCATCCGCTCCGTCATCGCCATTATTTTTCTTTGAACAGATTTCTATCGAAACTTTGTTTCCCGATGAAGACGATCCATAAGAAGAGTTTCCGCCACCGCTTAATGACGGGAAACCACTGCCACTACCACCACCAGAACCACCGGAACCACTTCCCGGTTTGTTGCACAACCCATTCGGACCATAGAAATAGTCATAATAATCCGACGCCGTCTTATACTTTCCGGCACAATAATATTCCCAATACTTTTTCCATCTGAAGTCCAAGCATTTAGTGCCCCATCCGGCCCTCGCTTCCGCTGATTTAAATTTCGTGCGATAAGATACAATCCGGGACGGATCATCGACACCAGCACCGGAAGAGGTGTTCGTTATTCTGGAATGCGTAAAGACAACGTCATCATATTCCACCTCTGCCGTTACACGTACAGGGACAATGATCGACTCCTGTGCCCGCAACTGAGCGATAGGATTTTCACACAACAGTTCAAACTTCAGTCCTTCTACCTCGGGCACATCGATTGTTACGTTCTGGGCTGTAATCAATCCCTTGTTAGTCATAGTTAAATTGAAAATGTAGTTTTTACAGTAAATCTCACTGGGATAGGTAGTCACAACTACTGGAACCGGAACATTGGTTTCGTATTTCACTACCGTCTCGACTTCATACTCATCCTGTACTTCCGTTTCGACCACATTCCAATCGTACGTAATAGCTTGGAATGTCAGATCCACATCTACTTTGGTCGTCTTACCAGGATCTACCAACAAATTGTTCGAATAACTATCATGCTTTTCGGCCGTCACCGTTATTGCATAATACCCTTCGGGAATATCGCCCACCGTAAACAAACCATCGGTACCGGTAACTCCCTCATAAATAACCTGTCGAGACACCGGATGCATAATAACAACCTTCGCCCCTTCCACATGAGGAGCCTCATCGGTAAAGTAAGTGTATTCGTCTTTTACATCGACTACCAATGTTCCCTTAGTCTCCGACACCGGTTCGATGCTGTAAGACAATGGGATGCCGTTGCCATTGCGGCAATTGATTCCAATCGTACCTGTCACCGGAACATTCAATTGCATTTCATCGGTTGTGGCAAGCCGTAGAACGACCACTGCACTATCACCGCCGGCAATAGAAGGCATTTCAAGAGGAGTAACAGAGGTCATCCACTTTTGATCGGACGGTAATACCACAGAAACAACGCCTGTTTCTTCTTTACCGGTATTGGTCAGGATAACCGAATAATCACGGACAGTCCCTTTCGTCACCGTTGTATGAATGGATGATACATTTGCACGCAATACCGGTTTCTGTGATTTGCAATGATAGAAAACAGTAGTGGACAAAGAAGCACCTTCGGCTGTCGTTATCTTCAAAGGCATCCGTTCGTAATCGATAAGATTGGTCTGCTCGTTGCCGGTCACCGTATAAGCGATCTCTCCCATGCTATTGGCCGGTATGGACGACAGGACATCGAACTCTACCTGACATCCGTTCACCAATGAAACCAATTCCGCCTTGACATTTGTCAAAGGAACGTTGCACGGATTAAATACGGCAATCTTGTCGGTGTAAGGTTCATCGGTCGTTACGTTCCAAGTGATCCAGGAATCGGATGTACGCCGGATGCCATAAATATCAAACGAGGCCATTTCAGTTTTCAAACCTTCACCAGGATAACAAGCGCCAACCATAAAATGTCCCATCTGCCTGGAAGCCGGTTTGAAATTCAGCGTGTAATTTCCATCCGAATCCGCCTGTGCCTGCAGGACTTCCCGGGCTCCGTTACTGATGATATAAACCTCCAATTTTGCATTAGCGACATCTACACCGGACACTTTTCCGGTAATAACGATCTCTTCTCCTTGCTGATAAAATTCTTTTCCGACCGATGCCGTTACAGAGAACTTGGGATTCATGGTCAAAGGAAGCACATCTGAAACATTGTTTACAGACGTCAGTTCCTTAACCGAATGATCTTCATTGACAATTGCCACAATGCTGTATTTTCCGGTTACATCCAGCAATACGAAATTCCTCGAAATAAGTTCCTCTTCACCTACCATTAACGCCTTTTGCGTATATAGAGTGGTAAGGAAGGTCTTTTTAGAGGTACTGCTATATTTCTGGTCAGACGTCAGGTACACCATGACCTTCGTCTTTGCCGGCAATTCTACCGCACCTTTATTGATAACCTTCGCACTCACCGTAAGTGTATCACCGGCCAATGCTTCCTTCTTTGAAAGTGCCAAATAGCTGATTGCGGCATCAGGCAATGTCTGATCCGTTATCATCACCCAACAGATACCTTTCGTATATCCCTCCGAAGTGGCAATAATCGTGCTGGTCCGGTCGCCTTCGGAAACATCATTCGCCTTAGCATACACCTTGACATCGACAGAAGATACGCCTGCCGGTATAATAACCGTTTTGTCGAAAACCAAATCAGTTTCATTATCGCTTGTCAGAGTTACGGTTATATCAGCATTGTCCGTATTATTTCTGGTAACTTTCAACACGATGCCTTCGGCCACTCCCTCCAATATGGTAGGTTGTGAAGTGGTTAATGATAATGACGGCCCGTCATCATCAAGTATTTTAAAAGATTTCGTGACATGTCCGCCGCTTGTTGCCGTTGCGGAACAATTGCACGAAGGGAGATAAACCGATGCGGTGACAATCACCTCGCGATCGCCGTCCTTCAATGCATTATCGACCACTCCTATCGAAAATTCCTGTGAACTAACTCCCGCAGGAAAAACCAATGTTTCATAAGACAGGTATGCGTCCTGCGAACTGACCGTTAACTTCACCGTTATCTTACTTTCCAAGTTAGTGATGCGGGTCACCCGTCCGACGATGGCTGTACTTCCTGCCGACTCATTGACCTCTTCCGTAGAAAATGACAACTGTATCTGCGGAACATCATTGTCATTCAACAGGATGATACATTTTCCACCGTTGTATCCATCCGCCGATACTGTGAAATCGACATCGGCCGTTACATCCGGAATATTATCATCAACGGCCAACACTTCTACTGCCACACTCTTCTCACCCGCCGGAATCATTACCTGAGCCGGAAATTTAAAACGGCTTTTATGGCTGGTCGACAGATACACTGTCAATGGAGTATCCCTTTTACTCTCACGTTCAACAGTGAGTGTAAAGGCGTCTCCCTCCGTCAGTTCTGTTTTAGAGGGGATTAAAGTCAAAGCAGGCAGTTCGTCATCTATAATATGGACTTCGCCCGTTATGGTCTCGTATCCGTTTCCTTCAATGGTGATCGTTACAACCGAATCAACATTCAGCACCTCATTGTCTATCGCATGGATGTAGAAAGTGCCGCCAGATTGCCCTGCCGGTATAGTCACCGATTGTGGTACATTCAAACGCTCCGGCTTATCCGCACGAAGACTGAAAACCTGCTCATTCGCCCAAGTGCCACTCCGATACAATTTGCAACGAATCAAAGAGGTATTATTCTCTTTGATAGCTGCCGTGGGAAGCTCTACCCGTAGTTTTTTGGCAATCGTACACCCTGTTCCGGCATAAGCCGTATTATTACCTATGGCAGCAGCCAGTTCACCTAAATTGGTCCCGGGAATCAACTTGACTTTGGCTTTTACCATTCCATCGACTCCCGGCAAATCCGATAAGGTAAATTCTGCCTGTCGGTTCACAGTCCCGCCGTCTCCCAAGATAGATTCGTAATAGACCTTGCCTAGGTAAACCTCTTCGCCATTATCCGCCACCAAAGAAACCTGTTCGCTCCAACCGTCCCCCGTCTCCTTATCTCCTTCATTGGTTACCAACCAAGAGACCACAATCTTATCACCGGGAGCATAAGACGACTTATCGACCTTGACGGTAGAGACTGCTACATCCGGACGCGGATCAGCTATCATGATCAAGGCGCCGGCTTCGGACGATGTCCATACGTTACTGCCATCGCGGGCACTCAATATGGGGTTTTCTATCACAAAAGGATATTTGCCACCGACCTCCCAATTTTCCGGAACTTGCAACGAAAAGTTGATCAGGTTTCCGGAGTTTCCTCTTAAAGGTGTGTTTGTAAGAGAATAAACGACGAACAAATAATGGGTACTGCTCATCCTTCGCACAGACAGACTATGATCTGACTTGCGATCGGTCAGGCTCCAGGAGGAACCGGTGATGGTACTTCCCGATGGCAACTGCACGTCGAATTGCAGGGCGACAATCTCGCTGTCGTTACTTATTGCTACCGGAACGTTGATCGTTTTGCCCCGTCCGCACTCCATTTCCGGGATATATATTTTATTTGTCACCTGCTGTGCCACCATCGGCAAAGAGGAAAGCAACACTCCCCACAGCAGCATGAAAACCATTTTACGCTTCATAACTCATCTTATTTTGAAATGACTACTTTTTGACTCTTATATACCACGCTACCGTTTGTTTCCAACTGCACCCTCAGAAGATAAATTCCCGAAACTAAATTCGATACTACCTTCAAAGTTCCTGCGGAGGGAGATTCGAACGCTTTCTCATCGATCGGGCAACCGTCCATGCCGATTACATCGACCGTCATACGTTCTGTTTCAACCGGTAATGTGACAAAGACATCATTGCCCACTGTATAAATGGAAACTTCCCCGGAGACACCTGCATGGATACCTGTTGGAGAAACCGTTGACACAATGCGCTGCGCTTCTTTATCCGCCAAATCGACATAGGTAACAACCGGATCTTTTGACGAGAGTTCGGCAAGTACCGTGCGTCCTGCCGGCATCACCTCTCCTGAAGTGGAGAAGATAACCAGACGTACTCCCCCATCCTTGTTCTTCGTAGCCGACTGGAATTGGTTTACATTCAACAACATGCGCAATTGAGACTGCTGGCAATGATTCAATACAATATCCACAGCAGCAACTTCAACATCACTATACATCACGAGCATTCCGTCTTCCACGCAGACACGTGCGGAAGGCAGCATTTTCGAGCGGGACGATGCCATATAGTCCGCAGTAGAAAGAGTTACAGGAACAGCACCCTCCAACACAAGATTGACAATCAGGACCATATCCTGAACGGTGAGGTTAGAATCCTCATAGACATCCGCCGCCGCGTAAACAAACGGATACCGGCTATTACCCAAAATATAATTCAACGTTTCCTGCACATCCAATATGTCGATTGCCGAGTCCACATTGACATCTCCTTTCTCAAAGGTAACCATCCATGGAATGGTACTTCCATAAGCATCGTTAGCATTCGATCTTAATAAAAAACGGCTACCGGACGGCGTCCGCCAATCAGACCAATTCATAGCGTATATACCGGAGTCGTATCGTAAAGACGCCGAAGCATACAGCCCGGACTCTTCAAAATACATATCCAGAGAAGAAACCGGCTTATAATTCTTGCCGGAATGAGAATAGGTGAAAATAGTAGGTAAATCGAAATGCTGTTTTACAGCCAACCGCATCGTTTGCACCTCTTCCACAGACACTTGCTGATAATAGATACTCAGACTCTTGATTGCATCCGATAAAGGCCGGGATAGCTCAGAAAAACGATTATTACTCAAATTTAATGTTTCCAAGCCGGGAAACGCATCTGCCAAAACAGAAATATCTCCCCTCAGCCGGTTAGCATTCAATATCAGGCTCGAGACAGTCGGTTCAACAGCATGCTTGGCAAGGGTATCAGCCAAGTCCTGCACATCCCAATCCAAAGAATTATTGCTCAAATCGAGTTGTTCCAAAGTGGAAAGAGACAATACGGAAGGAGGTATATGCCCTCTCACTCCCCTACCATTAAGATTAATCTCCGACACATGTGTATCGATAAAAGTAACTCCACGCCAATTATTACCGTCGATCATGTCGCTATCGATATTCCAAGGTTGATACCATCCAGCACCATTCATTTTATGATACATATCGCACAAGGCGGCATAATCCTCCGGCCCCATTTTCTTGGGTGCCAAAGTCACATTCAATCGGACACTAAATGTACTCAGTTCTTTTTCAATTCCATTGGGCAATGTTACTACTACATTATTAAACTGTATGGTATAATATCCGGGAGTCATCTGCGGAGAAACCATCAAGGAAACATTAAGTATCACCCCCGAAGTCCCTTGTATGTTTTGTTCACCGGAAACAACAAAATGCAAAGATTTTTCCCCTTCATTTTCAGTAATTTGTAACGTATGTGCATTACACCGGTTACCTAATGTTACTTTCTCTTTATCGATCACAATATTACTATCCGATACTAAATCAAAAGCAACCCCAGATACATTTCCCGAATTAACCAGATAAACCGGAAAATCGACCGTACCGCCCTGCTCTACAGAAGTAGAATATCCTTGAATATAATAATACTTTTCATCCGGCGTACTGGGTTCACCGGGATTGTAAGGATCGAACACGAATTTCGCTTTCAAGGCCACATCTTCCTTCCCCATCGTGAAATCCAAAGACGCATTGGTGGAGAGCTTCAATGTATCGGCGCCTTCTATACGATACCAATAAGCCAACTTATATCCATTATTTCCATATGCTCGTAAATACAGCTGTTCGCCTTCTGCAAATGTGCTGCCGCTACTCCAATTAAAACTGCCGGCCCCTACCGGATCGGACTCTAAAAAGAGCTGATGCCGGATAACCGGTTCGGGAGGACTGGGAGGACTATACACAAAGCGAGCCGTCAAAGTAACATCCGTACTCCCCATAAGATAATTAAAGCCGGGGGAAGTGGAAATGACCTTACCGTCTTGTTCCCATGCTACAAAACGATAATCACCTCTGGAATAAGCATATAAATAATAAGATTCCCCTTCAGTTACCGCCACTTCCTTCTCACAATTGAAGTATCCGGCTTCTGCCGGTTCGGCCACCAGAGAGATGCGCAAACTTCCTGCCGGTTCGGGAGGATTGGGAGGGTCGTACTGCCCCCAAGCAGTGAGGTTACTCAACAGTAACCCCACAAGGAGGATATATTTCAGTCGTTTCATAATGAATTATTTTATTAATAAACCACTGATTTACTGATAGAATTACCAGCTTTTATCACATAAACGCCTTTAGTCAGAGGAACAAATGTACCCGTTTCTTCAACCGGAAGCTCGGCTATCTTCACTCCGGCCACTGTATAAACCTCCACCTTCTCTCCAGCTTGCCCTTTAACAAGGATTCCCCCGTCAGCAGACGTTACTTCACAAGCAACATCCGACCGTTCTTCTTTCACCGACGTCGGAGCTGCACCGAAACGTAGAACAAAACGATTGTCAAAGTTACCGGCTTCGGATGAAAAACGATAACCTTCGGCAGACAGCGCTACCGTACGATCGGTTACTGCATCGTACAGCCATGCATCGACATCGGCCTTATCCGCATAAAGAGTATATTCTCCGGCACTACCGGCATAATATCCCAACCGGACAGACCCACCTTCGATAAAAGGCCGTGCATTAATAGCATATTGCAAACGTGTATTATCCAGTGTGTAAAGTTGCGGCACTGCGGCCACTGGACTCATGAACTTAGCAGCATCCTCCTGCATATCATATCCCGCAGAAGCATTCGAAACAAATGCGATACGAGTTTTATCAGCATATGTGCCGTCGGTCAAACGCAAATTAATCAAACTGCGGGAACCGGAAACACTCCTCATTGAACGTGTAGTCCATTTTCCATCGACCAACGCCGCCTTAGCAAGACGCTGTTCCGGCATAAAATGAATCGTCTCCGTTCCTTGAGGAACCTGCACGAAGAAAGCTTCCATCGGTGCAAAGACATATTCATCCGCATCCAGTATGGAATAAGCGTCATAGGTCCATGAATCCTTGTTCCATACCGTAATGGGAGATTTAAAATCGATACCGTTCATATTATAATAGCAGGGATACGGATTACCGATCAAGTTCCAGCCCTGATTGGAAGCGTAGTTTGAAATATTCTCACTAACAGGTATTTCTTTCGAAGCAGGAGTCAACATCTGCATTCCACTATCCATATCTCCTCTTACAGTCAGGTACACCTCCATGCTCGCCTGGAAAATATAACCTTGTCCGGCATGTAGTACACCCTCCGTCACATCTTTCCAGCTTTGCCCAGTTCCATTCAAGGCACGTTCCGCACCGTCATAATATCGGAATACATAACCGATAGAACCCACTAAAGTGGTATCTATTTTTTCAACCGTGATAGCGGACATATCCACATCAAACGGAAAAGATAAGAAATACCAATTGCCAGCTCTACATGCATATTTTATTTCCATATCAGCGACCGTAACATCACAATTAGTCACAATGGCAGATGAAGCAAGCGGTCGCCCCTCGACAGGATATCCATGATAAGAATCATAGAACCATTCACGCAGGTTACTGTCGCCTTGCTGCATAACTAACGAATTCAGAGAGAAAGTACCACTGCCATCCAATGTCAAAGAACTTCCATATCCCAATGTTAAATCAGTAACCGGTTCAAGTAGACTTCTATCCACATGCAAAGAACCGTTAAGCGTCATTGATTCCTGTACTTCTTCCAGAGATTCCATATTTGGAAATTCTCTCCAATAAGTATGTTCGGCATAGTCGCGGACCGAAAATCCAGGTACTCTCAGATGACACATACCCTTATCCAAATCCCTAAAAGGATCATTGTAAATTTCCATATCTAACGGAGCCGGCATATGACAAGTAATCTGTTGCAACTGCCAACATCCGGCGAACGCATTATTGGATAAGTAATTTAAAGAAGACGGTAATTCTATTTCCTGCAAATTGGAACAGTATGCAAAAGCATCATCGAATATACATTTTAACCCTTCCGGCAGAACGACCGAGAGCAAATGGTCATTCCAACCAAATGAGCTATTAGAGATATAATCCAATCTGGCATGTTTCAAGTTCAGCGACTCCAGTTTCCACATGTCACTATTTATAAATCGAAGGTCTTCTTCATTCAATGGACCGGTTACCGTCAATTTTGTAATTTTATCAGATTCCATAGACGAAGCCCATACTTTTTCGTGCAGCGTTCCCGGCATATCCACCTCCACCTCTAAGGAAGTATCGGGTATGATTCTATCACCATATGTTTCCACATACGATTCTTGCAATATTTCCTTATCGTCTCTTCGCTCAAAAACAGTTTTCAACGGAAGTCCATTTTCGTCGTATGTACGATCGTATGTATATATACTCGAATAAATATAATCCCCATCAATCTCTTTCGATTCATATCTGATTATATCCCCTTTTTCATTGAATATTTTAGTTGTCGTAAATGTCCAATCATCCAAAACATTAGCATAGGTATACGAAAAACTGCCATTATCATCCACGTAAGTTTTCGTTTCAACAAGCATTGGAACTTCTAATTCCTGTTCTCCCACAATCACTTTTATCGTACGGGTATATCGATCTTTTTCAGCATCATATTCAGATACCACATGTCCTTTCATAAGGACAACCGTACCGTCTTCATCCGCTTCGCTACCTATTACTATATCAGCATTGAAAAGAGAAAAATCATCTCCGTCATTGTCAAAGAAATATTCGTCCCAGTCATCGGAGAAACATAAATAAGGATTCAATTTTTCCGTCTCATACATAGGCACGATGTTCGTAAGTGACAGGCTGTCTCCATAAGATACCAAATAAAATTCAGACGGAAAATCGTCTTTCCAACTGATTTTAACTTTAGCCCTATCATTACTGCCGTATGACTCGTAAATCCAAGTCAGGTATCCTTTTTCATTAAAAGTGGCCTCCTGAACGATGCGGCTATCAATTCCGGTACGAATGCCATTTTCATCCAAAATAGTAGTAAAAGACGAATTAGTTGAATATTCCACCCACTCTTTTCCATTCCATTGATAAGTAATCTCACTTAATTTCATCTTTCCCTGTACTCCACCATAACTACACATTTTCCTATAAACATCACCCTGTTCTTCCAACAATATATTTCCCAAAGAATCAAATTCTAAATAATAAAAATCTTTACGGGAAACCGTTCCATCACCATTATAATAGGTATATTCCCGATTCACTTTCGGCGGATAATATTTATTATTCGAAACACTTCTCGTCAAAAGACTTCCATACCTTCCCAAATTAGACTTTGTAAAGTCTTGGTTTACCCTTGACTTCACTATCTGTTCTCTACGATTAGTCTCATGGCGTTTCAACCAATCGCCAAATGCATTTTGAGCATTAAGTTCCACACCCAACAAAAACAACAAAATAGAAAAAAGTAGTCTTGCTTTCATATGTCTGAAAATTTAAAAATTTACAATAATATTAGCATAGGTAAAGATATACTGTTTTAAAATATTAGAAAAACGGTATTTTTATCAAAAGTGCCCAAACTGATAAAATCAATGTCTATCACTCGAAAAACAGTAACTATATTACATATTTTTTTTCAAAAGCATCTTCTATCATTACCTAATAGGCTGAAATATGATAAGGAAACGACGTGAATCCACAAATTCTTTTCTATCTTTACCCACTTTCACTGTGATTTTTTTAATTCCGTAACGACCAATAATCCAAAAAGCAATCGAAAAAACCAATGGACTCAAGAGCCACGCAAGTCAACGAAAGCATAGAGCAGGAATTCCTATCCGTTATCCGGGAATACGAGCGGGTGATATATAAAGTGTGCTACCTGTACACCACCCCTACGGCTACCCTCAACGATCTATATCAAGACGTGGTACTCAATCTATGGAAGGCCTTTCCTAAATTCCGCAGAGAATGTAAGATATCAACATGGATCTATCGTATCGCGCTGAATACCTGTATCAGCTTCATTCGTAAAGAAAAAAATGTGCCGGAGTTTGTTACCTTAAACCGGGAGGGGGACTGGATGACCGAAGAGAACGATCCGCTTCAGGAAATGCTTCGCCAACTTTACCGGATGATTAACCAATTGGGACAGCTCGACAAATCCATCATACTGCTTTATCTCGAGGACAAAAGTTATGACGAAATATCAGAAATTACCGGCTTGACCGTAACAAACGTAGCAACCAAATTAAGCCGAATTAAAGATAAATTAAAAAAAATGAAGAAGGAGGAATAAGATATGGAACTGGATGAACTTAAAAAATCATGGAATGCATTGGATGAACATTTGAAAGACAAAAAGCTTGTCAAAGATGAAGACATATCCCAGCTCATCAACCATGCCACAAAGAATATCAATGCAATCAGCCGCTTGAACAAAAGATTACGTATCATCTCTCTGACAATTATTGCATTATTCATATTGGCCCTGTTATACGACGGTGTATTCCCGGATATCTACTATCAGATTATTCTCATAGCTCTGATACCGGCTTTAGGATGGGATATATTCAGTTCCCGCTATCTCAGCAATACAAAGATAGACGAACAGCCGCTTGTTACTGTTATTTCCCGCTTCAACCGTATGCATCGTTGGGTAATCCGTGAACGGATCATCGGTATCGGTTTTATTTTGTTTATGGCTGTATTTTTCTTTTTTTACCGGGAAGTATGGCAACACGGCACCGGAATGATCGTTTTCTTTTTCGTGATATGGGCAATAGGCATTATCATTCCTCTCTCGATATATCGTAAGAATCTGGGGCGTCTCCGCGAGATAAAGAAGAATCTCGGAGAGCTAAAAGAATTAAAAGATAATAATTAGCTCGGATCCGGTTTAAATTTTCCTCTTACAAGTTTTTATCGGCATTATTAAAACCGACCCTTAAACCATATTCTTCTCTTCTCTCTAACCTGAATAATTCATAATCAGTAGTAAGTAGCTAAGTAGTAAGTAGTTAACTACTTAACTACTACGTATAAATTATTCAAGTTAAGTATAGCGGAGAAGACTTTATACTATTGTTATCTCACTCTTTCCATTCACGGATTTATGCAACTGTATCTGTACGGAAATACGTTCGCTCATCTCCTGCACATGTGAAATCACACCAATCTTGCGCCCTTGCATTTGCAACTGTTCCAATGCCTCCATAGCGGTACGCAAACTATCGGCGTCCAATGATCCGAAACCTTCGTCAATAAAAAGAGATTCCACTTTCAGATTATTACTCGATAAAGACGAAAGCCCCAAAGCCAACGCTAAAGATATCAAAAAAGACTCTCCGCCAGACAACGAATAAACGGTACGTACTTCATCGCACATATCACAATCAATAACTTGCAAAGCCAATGTACCAGGCACCTGTTGAAGTCTATAACGCTTGGAAAGATAAGCCAAATGTTTATTGGCATGCAACAGCAACAGGTTCAATGTGTAACTTTGAGCAATCACTTTGAACTTTGTTCCATCGGCACTTCCAATCAATTTATTCAGCTTGGCCCATTGCTCGGCAACAGTCTGCTTCTCCTTCCATTCCGATTCGATTTCCATCAGCCGCTTTTTATTCTGTTCTTGCTGCAATAAACGGGCCTCGACAACGGAAAGCAAACGCTCTGTCTCCCGGTTTGCCGATTGACAGGCGACAATATCTTCAGACAAATGTTCCGGATTTTCTATTTTCTCCTGCTGATCGGACAGCTCAATAACAGTTTGTGAAAGCTGTTTGATTTCTCCTTGTATCCCCAAAATACGAACATGAACCGATTCCATGTTTTTACGGGCAAGTTCCAATGCCTCATTCAACTCTTTCTCCCGCCGATGTACTGCCGCTTCAGCCTCATCCGCCGGTTTACCTTTCAAAAGCCCGGCACGCAATTGCTGTAATTCGCCCAATTCCTTGCCTATTGTTTGAAAACGCAACTGCTCAGTGGCCTCCGCCTGCTTGGCCATAGTCAATTGTTCTTCAATGGCAGTCAATTGCTGAGTCAATAACCGGACTTGATTCACTTCTTTCCGAAAAGCCTCATAATGCATACGCAGTTGCTTTAATCTGCCGTCATGTTGTTGCCATTCGGCATAAAGAAGTTGATACTGTTTTATCCTCTCCTCCAATGCACAAAGGCACTGCTGTAACTCAGTCAAATGCGCATCCAGATACTCAGGTGCACGTTCTGCAACTGGATAGTCCGCTAAAACCTCTTCCTGGGCTTTCTGCTGAACGGCATAGTTATTTATATCCCGTTGAAGGGCAATCACACGATTATTTAATTGATTATAAATGTCTGAAGCTGATTTATACTCTTTCTCGATCGAATGATAAAGAGTATCGGCTACTTCATTATCCTGTCGATAGGGATGCGATTGACTACCACATACCGGACATGCTTCCCCGTCATGTAAATCACAACGTAAAGCCACCACATCTTTACTGATCGCCATACGGGCATTATCATAAAGTTTCTGTAAGGAGACGATTTGTTCTTGCTTCACAGCAAGTTGCCGCATTAAAGCAGCCAGTTCAGTAGAAGCTTCTTCTCGCTTTATACACAATTGAGCAAGTAATTGACTGGCCTGAAAAGCACGTTGCATCTGCGCCTGCTGTTTCAGAAGTTTATTCTGTTCTTCACTGACAGACTGAATTCCAAAAGTATTAAGGCGTGACACACGATTATCATTTTCCTGCTGAAGAGTCGTCAATTGTTGTTCTTCATGAAGTAAAAGTTGCTCTATACGTTGCAAATCGACGGGCAGAGAGTTATCAAAGTTATCTTTGCCTTTCAACAATCTGCTCATGGAATTTTGCGACCCACTGAGGGTCTCTTTTCCTGTACGGTATTTCTTTTCAATTTCTGCTGTCTGCTTCCGGGCAAGTAGCAAGGTCTGTTCCGATTGTCGATACTGAGTTCGTAAACTCTGCAAACGGACATCCAACTCGCGTGCCTTGCGCAACTCCGGTTGTAAAGCCTCCCATTGCTCTTGAAAACGAGCCAGATAATCCATCTGTTCCGCAAGGCCCGTTTGAAGTCTTTTTAGCTCCTCCACACCTACAAATTCCTCTTGTTGCTTTTCGTATAACTGTTTTTGCCGTATTTTGAGAGATTGTACAATGCTAAGTTGGGCATTCAGTTCCGTAAGGCGTTTTGTTTCGATAAAACGAAGTCCGATAAGGCGCTCCTGTTCCTTTCGCAATGACAAAAGTTCTTCCTCCGGGATAAGTTCGATGAGACTGATCGTATTTTTGAGAAGATTCATCGCTTCGTCAGCCGCCTTACTACGGGCATAAATCTCCCGGGAGATACGCGAATAGATTTCCGTACCGGTAAGTTTTTCCAATAATTCCGCTTTCGCAGATTCACGGGACTTCAAAAAAGTAGCAAAATCATTTTGGGCAAGCAATACCGTGCGTGTAAACTGTTCGTAAGTGAGCCCTACCAAAGCTACCAATTGGTTCAACAGTTCCGTTTTCGTACCTTGTAGTTCCTCTTCCTTATCCAAATCAGTAACCTGAATGGTTTGAGATTGCAAAGAACCGGTAGCCTTGCTACGAGCGCGCCGAACCGACCAACGGGAACGATACCGCCTTCCGGTTATCCCGATAAAATCTACCTCAGCAAATCCTTCTCCCGTCCCCCTGCGAAGAATATTCTTCACATCCGACTGATTCACTTGATTTTCACCTACATCAGACAGGTAAAGATTCTCGCCTGATGCTGCAAAACGGGGTGTCTTATCATAAAGTGCCAGACACAAAGCATCCAATATCGTCGATTTTCCAGCTCCCGTAGGACCGGAAATGGCAAATATACCGGCAGAACGAAGAGGTTCGGCAGTAAAGTCCACCTCAAAAGTCCCTTCAATAGAAGTTAGATTCTTTAATCGTATTGTCAATATCTTCATAATAAATAATGTGCCAATAATTCAATGTGCCAATATGCCAATTGGAGAATGAATAATGAATAAAATGAAAGAATGAAAAAATCTGCCTATCAACTGTACCATCATCTGCCAGACATTTCTCCCCGCTTCCTTTCCCTTCTCTCCATTCTTCTCCCCGCTCAATTCTCCTTTCCCCCTTCCCTCACCGCTTCTTCAAACAACCGTTCCAGCTCTTCCGGCATTTCTGTCTGGTAAGTATTCTCAAAAGTCATCTTGAGTATTTGTAAAGGGTTCATTTCCTGCAATCCGGTAGCCACCAATGCTTCTTCTTCCTTCACGTCTGTTTTAGCCTGTCGATATACCGAAACAATACGTGCCAGACGAACAGCTTTGTCAGACAGTATTTCTTCTATCTGTTGTCGAAGCATCGGTTCCGGTTCTGTCACCAGTACTTTCACTTCCAAATACGGATAGTGAGAATTACCTTTGGCTTCTTCCATCTGTAACGGTAACCGGGCAAGTTCATCCAGTACTTCCTCCGGACTGACAGCCTTTCCTTTCGGCACGCTCAGCAAACGAACCAATGGAGTATATTCCCGCTTCTCTATTTCCACAGCCCATCCTTCGGCAAGAGTCACCATCACTACGCCATGATGATAATCCCTTTCTGCAAACGACATCGGCAACGGACTACCGGCATAACGTATGTTCTCCCGTCCCGACACACGCTGGGATTTATGAATATGCCCCAAAGCCGTATAAGCAATCTGCTCTGTAAAAGTGTCGGGTGAGACACATTCCAAACCTCCAATAATGGTTCGTTCGCTGAAATCACGTTCTGCAATTTCCGACCCCGTAGCTTGCAGATGACCGACGGCAACTATTGCCTGATCCTTTTTTCTCCGTTCCATCGCCCGATTTTGCAGACGCGTATAAAGTTCCTTTACCCCCTCCGCATAGGGATTCCCATCAGTTACCACCACCGGATAATCTCCTTGCCGCAGGAAAGGTACTGCCAAACAGAGAGCTTCCACTTCTCCACTACGATTCTTCAATTCCACAATCAAATCATCGTAATCGATCTCTCCATCACGCCGCCGAACAATTCCTTTGATATCGGTACGCATTTCCTGCAATAGCGGTAAAGGAGCTTCAAGACGTGCAGCAGAATCATGATTGCCCGCCACAATCACCAATTGTAATTGCGGATTTTCCGTTGTCACTCTTCGGATAAAGCGGTAGAACATGCGTTGGGATGCAGCCGACGGATTGGAAACATCAAAAACATCGCCAGCAATGAGTAACACATCAATCTCATTTTCTTTTAATTCACGGGCCAGCCAATCCAAGAAATGCGCATGTTCTTCCACGCGATCGTAGCCGAAGAAGGTCTGTCCCAAATGCCAGTCGGCAGTATGCAAGATACGTATCATTCGGAATATCTATATCAAAAACATTTATTCAAAAATCGACTAAAGGACAAGTAAAAACAACCGTAGGTCCATCATCTGTTTCTACATTTACTGTATAAGTACCACCAAAATAACGAATAAAATGAATATTAATTTCATTACGGATCAATATCTTTTTATCTTTTACGTTTTCTTGTGCAAACAATGTACCGACCACACGAAAAACCAACATCGAGTCGACTTCGTCTCTTTCTATATAAAACATTACAAGATCCTCCCCTTCTCCCGAAACGAGTAATCCACGTAATAAAGACATCAGCCATTTCCTGTCGGTACATATCGTCTGAGACTCTACGGCAGTCTGTAAAACCACCTTTGCATTTTCATCTTCCACTTGCCCGTTGATAAAACCGACAATTTCACGACAAAGTGCAATTGCTTCTACTTCTGTCTGTTCATACTGTATTTTTCCAGATTCTAAACGTGAAAGTTCCAATATGTTATTTACATAATCCAATAACTGTTCAGCATTTTCCTGTATGATTTTCCCGTACCCCAGCTTACTCTCCTGATCCAAATCATCTGACTCGGCCAGTAATTCCGCAAAACCGACAACCGCATTCAACGGAGTACGCACATCATGACTGATCTCCATCTTCAATCGTTCTTTGGCCATATTATCCTCTTCAGAATGTGCCGCTGCCTCTGCGGCGGCACATTCGGCCAATACTATCTTTTTGGAAAGATGACGCGTATAAACGTAAAATAAAAAGGCTAAAACCAAAAGAATCAGTAATATGACAGAGACCCGCAAATAATTTGTATTCTTGATTTTCTGCTTTTCGAGCAACAGTTCGTCAATGTGATAAATCTCCTTCACCTGATTCAACTGGTCGGCAGAAAAAGCATTGTTTAAAGAGTCCTGCGTTCTTACCAGATAACGACGGGTTTCAATCGCCGCATCAATATCCCCCTTATCAAACTGGGTAATCGCCTTGTAGTTTATCAGCGTTCCGAATATAAATACATAATCTTTCAATACGATAGGAGTCACCTCATCAACAAAAGCAATACTCTTGTCATACTCCTTGGTGCGTGAAAAATACTGCAAGCGAACCAGTTGTACATTCAACCAGAATACCGGATCGACATGGGATGCAAGCAACTCCTGCGCACGTTCAATATGCAACAGAGCCTGCTCAAACTTTCTTCTGTTCAAATAATGCAATACATATTTCACTTCACAATCTATCGCCAGATCAGTCCAGTTATTTTGCGCCTCCGGTTCGTTGCTCATCACTTCCTGCAAAGTCTTATCCATCTCACACAAGTAAGGCATCTTCGACTTGTCATCTCCTCCATTCCCATAAACCTGAGTGATCCGGGAAAGAATATCTACCTTCAAAAATGGTTTTGTTCCGGGTTTAAACTCATGATATGCCTTCATCAAAACTTTAAGAGCCTCTTCCGGACGGCTGGATACGGAATAAGCACACCCCAAACTATTGTATGCAGCGATCTTCCCATTATTGCTATTATGAGCTATGGCCTCTTCCAATACCTCCTTAGTAACATGTACAGCCTTCTCTATCATCCTTTTAGAAGCCAATGCCCGGCCGATGGCCGCTTTCCGTTCCAAGTAATAATCATAAGTCCCCACCCCGGACACCAGTTCTTTCAACTGATTCACCCAATAAGTCAGGCTGTCCGGATCATGCTTTTTATCGTAATAACCTGCCAGATAATAAGCTCCTTCATTTTCATAAAAAATATTCTTCTGTCGTTTTGCTTCTTCATAAAGGGCGGTTGCAAAATATCTGTTATAAGGAAAATACTGATGACAGTAAGCCATACTTTGAAGATAAGCCAATCGGACAGTATCCGAAGGCATGCTTTCTGCCAAAATCAAAATACTGTCGCGATAAGCAATTCCTTCATTCTTCTCAGCCCGCAGACTAACGGACAGAAAAATAAGATATATGAAACACAGGATTAATCTTTTCATGACAACAGCCGTTATATTAGTTTGGATTCACTCTTCAACGGATGCAAGAAACAAAAACGCGCACCCTCCGTATACTTATCGTCGATCCAAATCTTCCCTTTCAGCCTTTTCAAGATCAACAGACAGATAGACAATCCCAGCCCGGTTCCCTGCACAAAGTCATTCAGTTTCTCAAACCGTTCAAAGATAAGTTTCTGTTTTTCGAGTGGAATACCACATCCGGTATCGGTCACAGAAAATAAAGCCATATCAGCATCATCAATGCTTCTCTCTAACCGCAAAACAATAGATCCCTGAGTGGTGAACTTTGTGGCATTGACCAATAAATTAATCAACACCTGCCGCAGACGAGAATCATCGGTATCTATCATTAAAGAGGTAAGTGAAGTGTCAAAACGCAATTCAACCTGCAGTTTATAAGAGGCAGCTACCGTCTCTATAACTTCACGGCAAATTTTCACAGCATCCTGTCCCTTGATAGTCATACTGATATTATCTTCATCAAAATCTGAAAAATCAATAATATCATTTATCAATTTCAGCAATTGATATGAATTGATCCTGATAATTTCACAATACTCTTTTCGGGAAACCTCGTCCACTTCTATCTCTTCCGAAGCCATTAAGGTGGAAAAGCCAACGATCGCATTCAACGGTGTACGTACTTCATGGCTCATATTAGAAAGGAAGAGATTCTTTTTACGAATGGCATTTTCCGCTTTCCTATTCATCTCTTCCATTTTTTGTTTCGATTGCTTCAGACGAAATATCTTTCGCCAGCTGAGAAATATAAACAACGCCAGCACCAGAGCACATCCCCCGATCGCTATCGTATAATAACGAAGCGAACGGTTACGGTCCTGCGTTATCTGATAAGTAAGTTGATCCGCCTCGAAGCGTGCGCAAAGCTGATCAATCTCTTTCGGATAATTCGCCTTAAATTTAGAATTTATATAAGAATAAATAGTGTTGTACAAAGTGAAAGCCTCCTCCTTACGTCCCATCTTCTCCAATAATTGTGCTTTCTTCTCCATCGTACTAATATACAGTTCATAATTATTCCCGGCATGCTTCAAGCTGAAAAAGTAATCGTATATTTCCAAAGCCTTTTCCAGCGCATTGCTCTGTTCCAGATAGTAAGCCTCTGCCACCAGAAAATATTCCAAAAGCCCGGGTATTAACTTGTCCTGCTGCTTCCGTACTTTTTCCAAGTAGCTATCGGCCTCTTCCAATGCTCCTGTATGGATCTTATAATATGCATTAAAAATAGACATCACCGTCTGCTCCAATTCAGACTGGCTATCAGTAGAATACTGATTTAACAACCTCACATATTTAGCCATCGCTCCTATATCCTTCATACGCAGATTGTATTCGGCCAATTCCACCAGCAATATTTTTTTCATTGTTTCACCCCCACCATACTCTTCAAAAAGTGCCAACGAACGCTCATAAGCATCACCTGCCTCTCTTTCCCTTCCAATAGCGGTATAAATTTCACCGATGGCATTGAGAGAAAGGGCCATGCCCAAAACATCTTTCAAAACCCTGGCCTTGGAATACATTCTGTCGCTATGGGCAATTGCCATCCCCATCTTCCCTTTGAGTATTTGAGATTTTATTATAATTCGGGACAATTCAAAATAGGAATCAAATTGTTCATGCAATTCGAGTATATCCAACAGACTATCGGCATATACAAAACTACTGTCTTTTTCTTCCAGCACATTAAAGCCGAGACTGTTACAGAAAGATTGGATGATTTTCCCCTGTAAAGCGGTATCCTCTCCGACCTGATCGGCAGCATCAGTAGCAGCAGTGGCATTGCCCGCTAAAAACAAAGCACAGAAGCCCAACAGCAGATATTTCAGTAGCTTTCTCATCAGACAGTAAAAAGTGTATGTTCTGTTTGCATTGATCTTACAAATTATCGACAAATCTACATAAAAAATATCAGACTCTCACAGTAGTTTGACCGAAAGAAATGAGAATCTGTAAAAAAAATCTCCAGAAAGTTTATTATAAGTATTATTTAGATAAATAACGTTCATGTATGCAAATTGGATATATCATCAGAAATACAGATTATCGTCAGCATTTTAGATATCCCCTGATTTTTATCCGTTTTGAGACACGACAATAAAAAGAGATTCTGTATCTTTGTCCTTCGAAAATCCAACACTCATGAAAATACTGTATTACATCTATCAGATTTGTATTGCATTGCCGATACTGTTAGTATTGACTATTCTCACAGCCATTGTAACCATCATTGGTTCACTGGTAGGGGGAGCACATTTCTGGGGCTACTATCCCGGCAAGATATGGTCGCAATTGATCTGCCTTTTCCTGCTTATACCAGTAAAGGTACGCGGCCGTGAAAAAATACATAAGCATACATCTTATATATTCGTTCCTAATCATCAAGGATCTTTTGATATTTTCCTTATTTATGGTTTTTTAGGGCGTAATTTCAAATGGATGATGAAGAAAAGTCTCCGCAAACTTCCTTTCGTAGGTAAAGCATGTGAAAGTGCAGGGCATATATTCGTAGACCGTTCAGGACCTAAGAAAGTGCTTGAGACCATACAACAGGCCAAAAACTCGCTGAAAGACGGTGTATCATTAGTCGTATTTCCCGAAGGAGCACGTTCATTCACCGGACACATGGGATACTTCAAGAAAGGAGCTTTCCAATTGGCAGACGATTTACAGTTGGCAGTTGTCCCAATCACAATAGACGGATCATTCGAAATTCTTCCCCGTACCGGAAAATGGATTCATCGTCACCGTATGATTCTGACAATCCATGATCCGATTCCCCCCAAGGGTAAAGGACCGGAAAACATAAAAGAGACGATGACAGAAGCCTATGCTGCCGTAGAAAGTGCATTGCCGGAAAGATACAAAGGAATGGTAAAGAATGAAGATCAGGATCGCTGATCCTCATTTTCTATGCCCATCAGAACCTTTTTAGTATCCAATTATTTATAAAAAAATAGGGCTGGGATATGCTCCCGCACTTCCCAACCACTCAATCAATCGTGTGTATTAAAAAAATCCCATTATGTAATTTAGAAAACCAGAAGGATTTAAGAATCTCGCATTATAGAATAAGATGAAACTATATCCCATATTTTTTTATTATTCTCCGACATTTCTTTTCTCAACTTATCGGATATAGTTTCTAATTCACGTGAAGAGAGTTTTAAAGCAGATTTTATCTCTTTCTGAAACTGATCAAGAGAAAAATATTCATCCAGTTCTCCACCAATTTTACCAGCAAAATAATTGTGATATTGGTCTACCACATTATCCTGTGTTAATATGCCACCCGACCCATAATCACCAATAATGATAACGGGCTTTTTATGTAAAGCTCCTTGTAACGCTACATATTTACTACCGATAACAAGACTGGCGTTTTGGATCATAGTGTCCAATTCAAACTCTTCACGTACGGTCACATGAGACGCATAACCTACTTCATAAAGTTCCTGTTCACCCGAATAAATGATGTTAATCTTATATTGGGTTAAAGTATTTAAGACGATGAATGTTCTTAATGCCGAACGTCCATTACCAGCTCCAACCAGAATAGAGGGTTTGGAATACGGATATTTAAGATAAGCATCCGTCTCTTCAACGAAAGGAAAAAGCAGGTCTGTAACACAGTCACCGCAAAAATGAGTTTTTTGGGGTGCAATCAACAGTAAATGCTCATATAAAGTAGCACCTCCTATAAACTCTTCCTCATAATCATCTGCCAAGATGGAATAAATAATAGGAATGGCAGGATGTAACGTCTGTATTCTCTCATAACCTCTCTTATTAAAAGCAAAAGCAAGATCATATAAACTCCATCTCTCTCTTACGACGCTTCCTGCCATATCCACTTGATAACGTCCATCTTTCAACAGCCTTATCAAACCTTCACAGGCTTTTTGCTGTGTATATGTGTTACAACAAGCAGAAAATAGAATTTTCCTCATAATGATGAATTACATTAATGTAAATTCGCCATAAACATAACCATCTTTTGAGTTTCTAAATTCTATTATATAAGTACCGGCTTGATAATTTTCCACGGAAATGGCAACTTGTTGTCCAAAAGCAGTTACATCCATAGAAGATGTATATACTACATTCTGGGTCGCATCTTTTATTGCAATATCAACATTACCTACAGGAGTAGTAAATTCAACATACAGGACATTTCCTTCGAAAGTTGCAGAAATCGGGAGTTCTGGTTTTACAGAACGACCACCAATTTGAGAAAATTCTCCCTTTAACACCAACTCATCTTCAAGAGGAGTACCGGCAAAAACATTGCCTACGATAAACAATGCCGTCAATAATAATACAAACAAACGTGATTTCATAATTATATTGTTTTTTGTTTCCCCAAATGTACGGTGTCACTATGAGAAAAGCAAAAAAACGACCCGGACAAATCACGCAATGCTTCCAATTAACAATATACTGAATATCAACATATTAAAGTTTAAGGTAAAAAAATCACCCGGACAATTGAAAATATATTTTCTTAGTAATTTCGTATAAAATGATCCAAATCTTCTTGAGGAGATACGTTCAACCTTTTTTTCAATCGCCCTTTAGCCTTCGTTATAGAATCAGAAGTAGTCAAAAAGACTCTTTTCAATGCATCATTTGTAAAACCAAACTTTAGCAAACAACATATTTCAAGATCATGTTTTGTCAATTGAGGATGTTCTTCTTGTAGACGAACAACAATACCTAAATACAAATAATTAAATAAATCAAACAGATGTTCCCAGTCATCACGAGATAATTTTCCTTTAAAAGAACCGGATTTCAAAGAAAGTAACATACGGAATATGGATATATACTTACCATCCACTGGTGAACAAGAATTACCAATATCACCACCTAATGAATTCAGACGTTCTACTAATGTTCTATTTTGACTTTGTAAAAGCAAAACTTTACCATTCAACTCACCTATTTTACTTCTATAATCTTCTGATTCACTCTGCAGTCGCTGATAGTTAGCTAATTCTTCTTGATAAAGCAAAATTTCTTCTCTATTTACAATAATCTGCTGTTCAATCTCTCTCATCCTCTTTTTATTATGGCGATGCTTATAATAAACATAAAAGCCGCAGAGAAATATCAAAAAGAATAAAACAAAACAAAGTAACAAAATATTCTGATTTTTAATACGAAGTTGAAGGTTTTCTCTTTGCAATTTTTCATTTTTATATTTCTTTTGTAAATTAGCAAAAGCTTCCTTCACTTCTATTTTTTGAATTTCTTTATTCAAAGAATCCGATTTTTCCTTAAACTCAATAGCTTTCCAAGGATTCTTTCTCAATTTTTCAAGTTTAAAAAGTAATTTGTAAGCATCTGATTGAGTATAGACATTTGCTACTGTTGTTGCTTTTTCCAGATACACTTCTGCCTCAGCTTGTTTTCCCATTAGCAAATAAGTATAGCCTAACGAAAGATATATTTCAGAAAAAACAGTAATATCAGTATCTAAATTTAAAGCTTTCAACAAATAATGTTCAGCCATCTTATAGTCTTTCTTCATTCGATAGAATAAACCTAACTCTTGAAGTATTGTCAATTCTGAATTACAATTATGTTCATGAGCAACAGATAAAGCCTCCTTATAATACATATATGCATTATCAAAATCAGCATGAACAGATAGATAATAGCGCCCGATACTTCTAAGTGCATAACTCATAGATAAAGTATCTTTAGCCAAACCATAATATTTTAAAGCTTCTAAATAGTTTGAAAGTACCTCATCTACTATATCTTGATTCCAATTCAAAGTACCTATCTCATCCGAAATAAGTCCCAACATTTTATACTCCTTACTTCCGTCGAATATACTTTTCGCTTTTAAATAGTACCTCATAGCATCCTCCGGGCGATTAAGTTCTTTCATTACCCTTCCATAATAAAAGAATGACTTCCCTTTCGCAACCCATTGATCATCAAGAGAGCCATAGTATCCTACAGCTATTGAAATTAAAGAATCGGACTCCGGCTTTATGTAATTCTTATCCATAGCCTGTGTCATCAACAAACTATAGTCAGCCTGTGCCTTGCCATGCAAGCTTTCAGGATTTGGAATACGTTTTAATAGATTGAGAGCACTATCCGGATGTGCCTCCATACAATTTTCTGCAGAAGAGAGAGTCTGCACAACAAAATCCGGAGTTTTCTGACACGAAATTACCCACAATGGTAATATAAACAGGAGTATAAGATTAAAAGCATATTGTCGTAACATAGTCTATTCGAGTTTTGCACAAAAATACGCAAAAAACTCCTAACTCAGTTACCGACAGAGACGTTTTGTTCTAAACGTTGATGTTCTTCAATAAGCTGCATATTTTCCTTCGCCTTAGAAATGAACTCTTTCACCATTTTATTCATTCTAAAGGAATAAGGAGCATCTTTCATTATATCTTCTATCTGAGGAGTCATTATTGGATAAGGAAGATTGCTACACAACATCATAAAGACGCTCGGTCCTAAGACAGTTTCATAATTATCGGAAATAAACTTTTTCACATACCGATTCATATCATCGACCAACGCTTCTCCTTCTTTAGTCAACTGTTCATGGATATCAGCCAAGTCCGCTCCCTCCATCACCATACGCGCCTCTTTACGTTCAAGTTCTTCAATCTTTATGTCCATCGCATTTTTCTTATCGATGAAATCATAAAGAGCTTCATTGAGCGGGGTACCTTCTGCCGACAATTCGGTATTAGCAATCGTTATTTTGATATTACCCTTTTCAATTACCAAAGGCATAATAGCCTCATTATCCATATAAAGAGTAGCCATCATGATGGAATCTACCACACCTTTCATCGTAAACAAGCCATGAATTACCTCCGCCGAGTCTATTTTCACCCACTTTCCGTCCTCCAAAGTTTTTATAAACAGCATTCTACCGTCAAGGCTACTCACCGATGATACCCCCTCAATCTTATACTTACGGCTACAGGAAGTAAAGATCACGAGGAAAAACAATAAAGGCAAAAACTTATTCACACGTATCTGTTTATAGATTTTCATACTGCAAAGGTACAACGGATTCAGATTTGAATGAAACATTTTATCAATATTTAAAATTTGTAAGACTCTTTTCTTTAATAATCCTTATAAACATCTGTTTTTGGTATGTATTTTCATTTAGTTTACCTAAATTTGCAGACTATGACTTGACAAATAGTCAATAGAAAAGCCTCATGATTCATAATTTATAATTCGTAAACAGAGAGATAGAATGTCAACTTATGCCCCCTTTGCCAAACCGCTCTACGTGATGCTAAAACCTGTCGGAGCTGTATGCAATCTTGCATGCGATTATTGTTACTATTTAGAAAAATCCAAATTATACAAAGAAAATCCGAAACATGTAATGAGCGAGGAACTCCTTGAAAAATTCATAGAGCAATACATTAACTCGCAAACAATGCCACAAATACTCTTCACATGGCATGGTGGAGAGACATTGATGCGCCCGCTTTCTTTCTATAAAAAAGCGATGGAACTGCAAAAGAAATACAGCCGGGGACGCACTATTGACAATTGCATACAAACCAACGGCACAATGCTGACGGATGAATGGTGTGAATTCTTTCGCGAAAACAATTGGCTGGTAGGCGTGTCTATCGACGGGCCACAAGAATTTCATGACGAATACCGGAAGAATAAACAAGGAAAACCTTCTTTCGTAAAAGTAATGCAGGGTATCAATCTACTCAAGAAACATGATGTACAATGGAATGCAATGGCGGTAGTCAACGATTATAATGCCGATTATCCATTAGATTTTTATCATTTTTTCAAAGAACTCGATTGTCACTATATACAATTTGCCCCTATCGTAGAACGTATTTTCGAACATGCCGACGGACGTCAACTGGCTTCACTTGCCGAACAGGAAGAAGGAAAGCTCGCTGATTTCTCAGTCACTCCGGAACAATGGGGAAACTTTCTTTGTACTTTGTTTGACGAATGGGTGAAAGAAGATGTAGGCAATTACTACATACAGTTATTCGACTCTACACTCGCCAACTGGGTCGGTGAGCAGCCGGGAGTGTGCTCTATGGCTAAAAACTGTGGTCATGCCGGTGTCATGGAGTTTAACGGGGATGTATATTCCTGTGATCATTTTGTATTTCCGGAATATAAATTAGGCAACATCTACAATAAAACTCTGGTAGAAATGATGTATAGCGAAAAACAAAATGCTTTCGGACAAATGAAACAAAATTCTCTGCCAACACAATGTAAAGAGTGCGAATTCTTATTTGCATGTAATGGAGAATGTCCTAAAAACCGCTTTATCCGAACTTCCAACGGAGAATCCGGATTGAATTATTTATGCAAAGGTTATTATCAATTCTTTAAGCACGTAGCCCCTTATATGGACTTCATGAAAAAAGAACTGATGAACCAACGCCCGCCGGCAAATATAATGGAGGCACTGAAAAAGGGAGAGGGGAAAATGGAGAAGGGAGAATTATTATAAATCATAAGTCGTAAATAGATTGTAAATCAATTATAAATCATAAATTAAAAAGATGAATAAACTAAAACTTTGGGGACTGGCGCTTATGACGCTGGTTGTTGGTTCCGCTAAAGCGGATGAAGGAATGTGGTTGTTACAATTAATGCAACAACAAAATTCCATCGACATGATGAAAAAACAAGGATTGAAACTGGAAGCAAACGACCTTTACAATCCAAACGGGATATCCCTAAAAGATGCAGTAGGTATCTTTGGCGGAGGCTGTACAGGAGAGATTATCTCTCCGGAAGGCCTTATTCTGACAAATCATCATTGCGGATATGCCTCTATCCAACAACATAGCTCGGTAGAACATGATTACCTGACAGATGGCTTTTGGGCTACTTCAAGAGACAAAGAATTACCTACTCCGGGCTTAAAATTCACATTTATCGAACGGATCGAGGACATTACCGATCTGGTAAATCAAAAAATAGAATCGAAAGAAATCACAGAAGCTCAATCATTTACAACAGCTTTCCTCAATAAGTTGGCAAAAGAGCTTTGTGAAAAAAGCGATCTGAACGGCAAACCGGGAATCGTGCCTCAAGCTCTGCCTTTCTATGCAGGCAATAAATTCTACATGTTTTACAAGAAAGTGTATCCGGACGTACGCATGGTAGCTGCTCCTCCCTCATCTGTCGGTAAATTCGGTGGTGAAACGGATAACTGGATGTGGCCACGCCACACCGGCGATTTCTCCATGTTCCGCATTTATGCCGATGCAAATGGTGAACCGGCCGAGTATAGCGCAAGTAATGTACCGTTAAAAACCAAAAAACATCTTGCCATCTCTCTCAAAGGGCTGAAAGAAGGAGACTATGCCATGATTATGGGGTTCCCGGGAAGTACCAGCCGTTACCTTACCGTATCGGAAGTAAAAGAACGAATGAACTCAACCAACGAACCGCGCATACGGATACGTACAGCCCGTCTCAACGTGTTGAAAGAAGTAATGAACGCCAGCGACAAAACACGTATCCAATACGCCAACAAATACGCAGGCTCCTCCAACTACTGGAAGAACTCTATCGGCATGAACAAAGCCATCATCGACAATGATGTATTGGGAACAAAAGAAGCGCAGGAAGAACGTTTCGCTAAGTTTGCCAAAGAGAAAAACAATCCGGCTTACATGAATGTAGTAAAAGAGATAGATGATGCGGTAGCCATCACTGCTCCTCTTGTATATCAGGCCACTTGCCTGACAGAATCATTCTTCTCCGCCATTGAGTTCGGCAGTCCTTACCAAATCATGGAGAAACTGGAAAAAGCATTGGAAGAGAAGAATGATTCGGCAGTCAATGCCAACATCAAAGTATTGGAAAACGTTTTTGCCAGTATACACAATAAGGATTATGACCATGAAGTAGACCGTAAAGTAGCCAAAGTTCTGTTCCCGCTTTATGCTGAAATGATTCCTGCAGAACAGCGTCCGGCTTTCTACAGTACAATTGAAAAAGAATATAAAGGAGATTACAATAAGTTCATCAACGCAATGTACGATTCATCTATCATGGCTAATCAGGCCAATTTTGATAAATTCATCAAAAAACCGACTGTAAAAGCCATCAAAAAAGACTTGGCTACTCAATATTCGCGTGCAAAATATGAAAGCCTGATGTCACTCAGTTCTGCACTCAAAGCGGAAAACGAAAAATTGGCTTCTTTGCATAAAACCTATATCCGTGGTTTGGAGGAGATGAAACTTCCTGTTCCCTCTTATCCCGATGCAAACTTTACCATCCGTCTGACATACGGGAATGTAAAACCATACAGCCCGAGAGACGGTGTGTTCTATAAATTCTATACGACAACGGACGGTATCATTGAAAAAGAAGACCCCGAAAACCGGGAATTCAACGTACCTGCCAAATTAAAAGAATTAATCGAGAAAAAGGACTTCGGAAGATATGCCATGCCTAACGGTGACATGCCGGTTTGCTTCCTGTCCACTAATGACATTACCGGAGGTAATTCAGGAAGCCCGGTATTGAACGAAAACGGTGAGCTGATCGGTTGTGCATTTGATGGCAACTGGGAGTCGTTGAGTGGAGATATCAATTTCGATAATGACCTGCAGCGTTGTATCAACCTGGATATTCGTTATGTGCTCTTCATCCTCGAGAAACTGGGTGGTTGCGGACATTTGATTAACGAAATGACCATTGTAGAATAATTATTCAATATGTGAAACCGTTATTATTGATGAAAAAACAATTATTAATAGCCGTCCTTTCTCTTGCAGTCTTCACAGCCCGTGCCGATGAAGGTATGTGGATGTTGACCGATTTACAGGCACAGAATGCCGCCGTCATGAGAGAATTAGGACTGGAAATACCGATTGAAGAAGTATATAGCCCCAACGGAATTGCCCTCAAGGATGCAGTTGTACACTTTGGCGGCGGTTGTACCGGTGAAGTTATTTCGGCAGAAGGTCTGGTATTGACTAATCATCATTGCGGCTATGGAGCTATCCAGCAACACAGCAGTGTAGAGCATGATTACCTGACAAATGGATTCTGGGCAATGAACAGGAATGAAGAATTGCCGTGCAAAGGATTGACTGTCACCTTTATCGACCGTATTTTAGACGTTACCCCTTATGTAAATGAACAGTTAAAAACAGATGAAGATCCGGATGGGACCAATTATCTCTCTCCCAAATATCTGGAGAAAGTAGCCAAACGTTTTGCCAAAGCAGAAAACATTGAAGTAACCCCGGCAACCAAATTAGAGTTAAAGGCTTTCTATGGCGGCAATCGCTATTATCTTTTCGTAAAAACAGTGTATAGCGATATCCGTATGGTAGGAGCACCTCCTTCTTCAATAGGCAAATTCGGTGCTGATACAGACAACTGGATGTGGCCTCGTCATACAGGAGATTTTTCTCTGTTCCGTATCTATGCCGATAAAGACGGTAACCCTTCAGAGTATTCGAAAGAGAACATCCCCTTGAAAGTAAAAAAACACCTGACAATCAGTCTTGCAGGTATACAGGAAGGTGACTTTACCTTTGTTATGGGATTCCCGGGACGTAACTGGCGCTATATGATTTCCGATGAAGTGGAAGAACGTATGCAGACCACCAACTTCATGCGTCATCATGTTCGCGGCGCACGTCAAGAGGTATTAATGGAACAAATGCTGAAAGATCCGGCCGTACGTATTCACTATGCCAGCAAATATGCCTCTTCCGCCAATTACTGGAAAAATGCAATCGGTATGAATGAAGGTTTGGTCCGTCTGAAAGTGTTGGATACCAAGCGTGCCCAACAAGAGCAACTTTTGGCACGCGGGCGTGAAAAAGGAGATGACTCTTACCAAAAAGCATTCGATGAAATACGCTCTATCGTAGCCCACCGCAGAGATGCAATGTACCACCAGCAAGCTATCAACGAGGCACTGGTTACTGCGTTGGATTTCATGAAAATACCATCTACTACGGCATTGACTGCGGCACTGGAGAAAAAAGACAAGGAAAAAATCCAAAAGGCCCTTGATGACTTAAAAGAAAAGGGTGAGAAGTATTTTGCTTCCGTGCCTTTTCCTGAAGTGGAAAAGTTGGTAGGAAAACAGATGCTGAAAACTTACATGGGTTATATACCGAAAGATCAGCGCATTGGCATATTCAAAGTGATAGACACCCGCTTCAAAGGAAACAGCGATGCGTTTATAGATGCCTGTTTCAAATATTCTATTTTTGGAAATAAAGAGAATTTCGAGAAATTCCTTAAAAAGCCAAGCTTGAATAAGATGGATAAGGATTGGATGATTCTCTTTAAATATTCCATCACAGACGGATTGATGCAAACAGCATTAGCCATGCATGACGCCAATAAAAACTATGATGCCGCCCATAAGATTTGGGTGAAAGGAATGATGGACATGCGTAAAGAAGCCGGTATCCCGATTTATCCGGATGCAAACTCCACACTGAGATTAACCTATGGCAAAGTGGCCTCATACGAACCGGCCGATGGAGCCGTATACCAATACTACACGACCTTGAAAGGTGCCATGGAGAAAGAAGACCCCGACAACTGGGAATTTGTCGTACCTGCCAAACTGAAACAGCTATACGAAGCAAAAGACTACGGCCGCTATGCCATGAAAAATGGCGAAATGCCGGTTTGCTTTATTGTAGATACAGATAATACAGGAGGAAATTCCGGTAGTCCGGTATTCAATGGAAAAGGACAATTGATAGGTACCGGTTTCGACCGTAACTATGAAGGTCTTACCGGTGATATCGCCTTCCGCCCTTCTTCTCAACGTGCAGCCTGTGTAGACATTCGCTATACACTCTTTATCATCGAAAAATATGCAGGAGCTTCACATATCATAAAAGAAATGGATATCAGTGATTAGCGGTTCAGCGATTGGTGATTAGTGACTGCGCTATATGCCGTATGACACTAATCACCAATCACTAACCACTAAACCGTTAATCACTAAATAAACTCTTCTACCAAATACATTTCATCCAGAAATTCTTCCATTGTCTGCTGCAAATTTTCCACAGCTTCCTCAGGAGAGTCTCCATACGCATTACATTGTATATTCACGACAAGCCAAGCATAATAACCTCCGTCAGAGGTACGTTCTAATATATAGTCCGTTCTTTTTAATTTCATATCGGCAAATAATTTGTTAATGTAGGTATATTTACTATTGATTGATGATCTGCTAACTTTTCCAATTCATCAATGATGTGGCGTTCGCTACTACGCGCCCAGTAGATAAATTCCCGATTAGGGCAATAGGTTTCCGAAAACCGGAGTAACGATTCCAATTCGAACGAGTCGCTCATAATTCCCGCACCGGAGCGAACTGCGTCATGTGCATTGCAGTCCTGTTCGATATGGGCAGGCACCATCAATACCGGCTTACCTAAGTACATGGCTTCACAGATAGACTCAAAACCGGCCGTACTGGCATAGGCACTACACCCTGCCATGTAATTAAGAAACTTCACATCATCGATCCGATGAAAACTCAGTGTTTCATCTACATGCATCTCCTCTTCAACATCAGCTTTATCCCAAAAGAAATGCAAGGATATTTCAGGATGAGTTGTATGAAAAGCCTCCACGCTGTCCGAAAATCCGGAATTCACCATATAGCCATGGATATAATGTCCCGTTTCCGGACGGATAGCCGCCACTTCCTGCCTGAGTAAAGGAGGAACGACCACAATATTATTCACCGGATCTTGGGCCATCTTACGAAAAGACAAGGCCAACCGTTTTTCTGCTTTCAAACTTGTCATCCGGGTAAAAAAGCGAAGCAAAAACAATTGTACCGGGCTCTTTTTCGGAAATTCAAACTCACGATGCAAAAACAAATATTGATGGCCGATACATATATACGGAACGGAGGGACGGAAGAATGCATAGGTAAGGCCGGTTAAAAGTTCGTAGAAGTTGATCACAACTTCCGCCCCTGTCTCCCTGATCCGTTGGTTTATATAACACATACTCCGGAAATATTCCGGTAAATGTATGAGATTATAGACAAAACTCTTTTTTAAATCAGCCCGTTTGTTATCTGGTGCAGGCATGAAGTTCGGACTAAGAAAACGCTTCACCGGCGCTTGTATATTACGGTTAAAGAATCCCGGCAAAGTACGCGACGAACTCTTGCCAACGAGTACCTCCACCACTTCGTGCCCATTACGCCGTAATATCTCTTCAAGCGTCAGCGCTTGAGTCAAATGCCCTCTCCCTTCCCCCTGGACAATAAATAAATATTTCATGAGGCTATTGTTATTTGTTCGGTTTCTTTTTCTTTCAACTCTCTGTCAGGCATCGACATACTATCAAAATAACGCACGCTCCAGTTTCCATCCTCGTCTTCCGTCAAAGCCGAAAGCGTCTCTACCCAATCACCGGAATTCAGATAATGAATATCATCATAATATGTATTGGCAGGATGATGAATGTGCCCGCAAATGACTCCATCACATTTTCTGGCCCTTGCCAACGTCACCAACTCCTTTTCAAAATCAGAAACATAAGAAACGGCCGATTTCACTTTATTCTTGATAGACTGGGAAAGCGAATAATAGGGTTTCCCCTGCTTCATTCTCCGGGCATTGTATACCTTGTTGAGCCAAAGCAAAAACGTGTATCCGGTATCCCCCAACTTTGCAAGCCACTTCATACGGGTAGTCACTGTATCAAAAATATCTCCGTGCGTCACATAGTAGCGCCTGCCATGACTTTCATAAATGCAGTCTTTAACAATCTGTATATTATAAAAGTTCAACGGTGCCAGATTATCAAGAAAATCGTCATGATTACCACGGACATAGATAACCTGCGTACCGAAATTTTCCATCATCTTCATTATCACTTTGAAGAAATCCGTATGCTTCGCTTTCCACTTGCTTAAACCACTTTTTTGTAAATGCCATCCGTCAATGATATCTCCATTCAATATCAAACGGTCGCAATTGATTGATTTAAGAAAACGGGTTACCTCCTCAGTTTTGGAGTGCTGGGTCCCCAGATGAATATCCGAGAGGACAACGGTGGGATAATACGTGCGTAAATACATAATCTTTGAATTTTTCGATATACAAAAGTCAGTATTCGGCATTACAACCAGATGTCTGCAAGATTACTATTTTATGAACAAAAACCGCATTCCGGCGTTATATATTTAAAAATAGTAATTATATTCGCAGCCTGAAAAGGCTGGTAATTCATTTTAAGAAAGGAAAAATCATGGAAAAATTTGATGAATTAATACAGTCACCGGTTCCCGTATTGGTAGATTTCTTCGCAGAATGGTGCGGTCCTTGTAAGGCAATGAAGCCTATACTCGAAGAAGTAAAATCTAAAGTAGGAGATACAGCACGCATTGTTAAAATTGACGTAGACCAGCACGAACAACTGGCAGCCAGATTTAAGATACAAGCCGTACCTACATTTATATTATTCAGTAACGGAGAATCGGTATGGCGTCACTCCGGAATGATACATGCCAGCGAACTGACAGGAGTAATAGAACAGTATTCACATAAAAATTAAGAATGAAGAAAGTATTAGCTATGGTAGCTTTCGTCATGATTGGCGTCATCGTTTACGCTTTCAATGACGAAAACAGAATAAATGTAGATCAACAAAGTAAAAAAGAGGTAAAAAGTGGTGAAGTCATTGTGATGAATAAAGAAATGTTCATCAAAGATGTATTCGACTACGAAAAAAGTGAAGAATGGAAATACAAAGGTGACAAACCTGCCATTATCGACCTCTACGCCGACTGGTGCGGTCCTTGCCGCATGACAGCTCCCATCATGAAGTCGTTGGCCAAAGAATACGACGGAAAAATTGTAATTTATAAAGTAAATGTAGATAAAGAAAAAGAATTGGCAGCTTTGTTCAATGCAACAAGCATCCCTCTTTTCGTATTTATCCCCATGAACGGAGAGCCTCAGCTTTTCCGTGGTGCGGCAGATAAAGCCACCTACCAAAAAGCGATAGACGAATTTCTATTAAAATAGCAGTAAAATAGTGGGTTAATGATAAGTGATTAGCAAGTTGCGCTGTAATCCGCAAGGCACTAATCACTTATCATTAATCCATTATTTATAATATCCCACCGGATGATTCATCAACGCCAATTGGCTCTCTTTCAATTTCAGTACACTTTTCAGTTTTGCAGTATCCATCGAAGCACGCGGTACAGTCGCCAGATTAGCTGCGGCACAGAAAATAGAAATATTCTGTGAAACGATACCGGCATCCACCGCCCCCATCAATTGAGTATGGGTATTCTTTGCATCGCCCAGACGTGACAAATCACTGACCAGTAACAGAGACACCGGTGCTGTTTTTACAAAAGCCTGCCCACCTGCTACGGCATCACGATGATCACCCTCGGCAACCAAGTTCAACTGATGCGCTTTGGCATCATACAAATAAGTACCCTGCGGCAACACGACGTAAACATCTACATCCTGCTTGTTCATCGCCGACGGTGCCGTACGTTTCCCATCCGCCGGGCGATTTACACCATTGGCAGCCCATAACAAATCCGATAAATCGGCAGAAGTCAATGCTTTGGCAGCATATTCACGAGTAGAATGACGTTCAGACAATGCATTCATCACCGATCCCGAACGGTTCATGTTGGGTTTGGGCAGTTTGATTACTTTCTCAGCAGCAAAAGCAGCTACCGAAACCAATAGACACAATAATAACAATTGTACTTTTCTCATAATCTGTGAAATTAAAATTGATGCACAAATATAACCGTATCTTATTGATTCCTTGCATCCTATAAGAAAGTTTAATAAAAAAAGGCCTGTACCTTTCTGAAGATACAAGCCTTTCATCCATTTACGAATTATACTGATTATTTCTTTCCGAAATAACGGTTGTAAAGTCCTTCGAAACCTTTACCGTGACGGGCTTCGTCCTTACACATTTCATGAACCGTATCATGAATAGCATCCAGGTTCAATGCTTTTGCACGTGTAGCGATACGTTTTTTGTCTTCGCAAGCACCGGCTTCGGCATTCATTCTCTTTTCAAGGTTAGTTTTGGTATCCCATACGCAGTCACCCAGCAATTCTGCAAATTTAGAAGCGTGCTCTGCTTCTTCCCAAGCATAACGCTTGAAAGCTTCAGCTACTTCCGGATATCCTTCGCGATCAGCCTGACGGCTCATTGCCAAGTACATACCAACTTCTGTACACTCACCCATGAAATGGTTATTCAAATCCTTGATCATCTCTTCGTCACAACCTTTGGCAACACCGATTACATGTTCGTCAACAAAAGTAAGAGCACCACCTTCAGATTCAACAACTTCTACGAACTTGCTTGCAGGAGCTTTACACAAAGGACATTTCTCAGGAGCTGCGTCACCTTCATAAACGTAACCGCAGACAGTACATCTAAATTTTTTCATTTTGTCTTTAATTTTAATTAATTAGTCAATACGTATCTTTTCTTAAACAATTCTTACAAACACCCTTATAATAATAATGTATTTCTTTCACTTCGTGCCCATCTATTTGAGTTTCTTCCACCTCTCTCACCTCTCCCGGAAAAGCCAGATCATAAATTTTCCCACACTCTTTACACAAGAAATGTGCATGTTGTGAAGTATCTGCATCGAAGTTGGCATTCCGATCGTCAATCGTAAGCATCAAAGCAGCACCTTGCTCTGAAAACAATTTCAGTGTATTATAAACGGTTGTTTTCGAGAGTGTTGGCATCGAAGGAGATAATGCCGTATATATTTCATCGGCCGATGGATGCGTACGATGCTCCATCAAATACTCCATAATAGCAATACGCTGCATAGAAGGTTTTATACTGTATTTTAATAACCGATCATATGATTTCATCATTTCCCCTTTCCAAAATTGTAATCAGTACAATTTTAAATCTGATGCAAAGATAAAGATTTCTTTTGTTACCGCAAACAATTCAAAGATAAATTTCACAAAAAACATGCGACAAATTATCCGGATCATCAGAATATGGCAGTAAACAGGCAGAATCTGGCAGTTAATCTTATTAAAGATATACATTCATATATATAAGAAAGCTATTTAGTATTTATCGCACGATTTTCTCAAAACTATTTCCTACTTTTGCAACAAAATAAGATTATTATCATCGTTCATATGTCAAAAGAAGCATGCTATACATGGTAAAGAGCCCCATTGGCATATTGACAAATTAAAGAATTACTCATTATGAACTACGGATTTGTAAAAGTAGCGGCAGCAGTACCCCGGGTGAAAATAGCAGACTGTAAATACAACGCCGGACAATTGGAAAGCTTAATTGCCATTGCAGACGGTAAAGGAGTACAGATTATCACATTCCCTGAAATGTGTATCACAGCCTATACTTGCGGTGATTTGTTCGGGCAGCAACTTTTATTGGAAGAGGCCGAAATGGGGCTGATGCAAATACTGAATAATACCCGCCAACTGGACATTATCTCTATCTTGGGAATGCCGATAGCGGTAAATTCTACCGTTATCAATGCAGCCGTAGTCATTCAGAAAGGGAAAATCTTGGGAGTAGTCCCCAAAACTTATCTTCCGAACTATAAAGAATTTTATGAACAACGCTGGTTTACTTCCGCCCTACAAGTGGCAGAAGACAACGTACGCCTGTGCGGACAGATAGTACCGATGGGAACTAATCTGCTCTTTGAAACTTCCGATACCACTTTCGGTATTGAAATCTGCGAAGATCTGTGGTCTACCATTCCTCCCAGCTCAACGTTAGCGCTCCAAGGTGCGGAAATCCTGTTCAACCTTTCTGCCGATAACGAAGGTATCGGTAAACATAGTTATCTCCGCTCGCTCATCAGCCAGCAGTCGGCACGGTGCATTGCAGGGTATGTCTTCTCTTCCTGCGGATTCGGAGAATCGACCACTGATGTCGTTTTTGCCGGGAACGGTCTTATCTACGAGAATGGCAGCGAGTTGGCTCATAATAAGCGTTTTAGTCTCGAAGAGCAATTGGTAATCAGCGAAATAGATGTAGAACGTTTACGTGCTGAACGTCGTATCAATACGACATTTGCCGCAAGTAAAGGCACTGTCCCTTCCGGTAAGAAGCCACTGCGTATCACAACGGAATTCGTAAACAGCAAAGAATTGAATCTGACACGTACTTTCGATATGCACCCGTTTGTCCCGCAGGGAGAAACGTTGAACGAACGTTGTGAAGAGGTGTTTTCCATACAGGTAGCCGGACTGGCACAACGCCTGGTTCACACAGGAGCCAAGACTGCCGTGATCGGTATTTCGGGAGGACTGGATTCTACGCTTGCCTTGCTTGTCTGCGTGAGAACTTTCGATAAATTGGAGCTGCCCCGTAAAAACATTATCGGAGTCACTATGCCGGGATTCGGTACCACCGACCGGACTTATCATAATGCGCTTTCGTTAATGAAATCCTTAGGAATTACGATTCGGGAGATCAGTATCAAGGAAGCATGTATACAGCACTTCAAAGATATAAATCACAATATAAACATACATGATGTAACTTATGAAAACTCCCAGGCACGTGAACGCACGCAAATATTAATGGATATAGCCAACCAAACATGGGGAATGGTAATCGGAACCGGTGATTTGTCGGAACTGGCATTAGGATGGGCTACCTACAATGGCGACCACATGTCAATGTACGGTGTCAATGGCAGTGTCCCAAAAACATTAGTGAAATATCTGGTAAAATGGGTGGCGGAGAATGACATAGATGAAGAGTCACGTATCACCTTGCTCGATATCGTAGAGACACCTATCAGTCCGGAACTGATCCCTGCAGATGAAAATGGAGAGATACAACAAAAAACAGAGGATCTGGTAGGTCCTTATGAATTGCACGATTTCTTCCTCTACTATTTTATGCGCTTCGGGTTCCGGCCATCCAAGATATATTATTTGGCAAATATAGCATTCAAAGATATTTATGACGAAGAAACAATCAAGAAGTGGCTTTCCACTTTCTTCCGTCGTTTCTTCAATCAGCAATTCAAACGTTCCTGCCTGCCCGACGGCCCCAAAGTGGGCAGTATCTCTATCAGCCCGCGAGGTGACTGGAGGATGCCCAGTGATGCAAGTTCCGCTACATGGCTTAAAGAAATAGAGAACCTATAAGCAGGAAGAATATCTTCAATACTTACAATGACTGCTTATATAGGAATAACAACGGAAAAAGACAACTGATTTAGGTTATAAAAAGAATTCATCCTATTGAAACGATTGGTTTCAATAGGATGAAACTCATGGTTCCATATAATGGAAACGGGTAGTTCCAATAGGATGAAACAAACTGTTTCAATCCGATGAAACAAGTCCGATAACAGAATCAAAGCACCCCTTTGCTGGATGGTAATTCAAAGTGATAGATATCCCGCTTCAGCGCCATCTTCAATGCACGGGCTAATGCTTTGAAGATGCCTTCAATTTTATGATGCTCATTCTGTCCTTCCGCTTTTATATTCAAATTCATTTTTGCGGCATCGCTCAACGATTTGAAAAAGTGCAAAAACATTTCCGTAGGCATCTCTCCTATTTTCTCACGTTTGAATTCTGCATCCCATACTAACCAGGGACGCCCACCGAAGTCAAGGCACACCTGACAAAGACAATCATCCATAGGGAGAGCGTAACCGTATCGCTCAATCCCCCGCTTACTCCCCAAAGCCTGATAAATGCATTCGCCTAAAGCAATAGCAGTATCTTCAATGGTATGATGTTCGTCCACTTCAAGATCGCCTTTCACTTTGATAGTCAGATCCATTCCGGAATGCTTTCCTATCTGTTCGAGCATATGATCAAAAAAGCCAAGCCCTGTAGAAATATCACAAACCCCATTGCCATCGAGATTTAAAGCAACAAAAATATCGGTTTCTTTCGTTGTACGTTTCACTTCCGCTTTACGTTCACCGGCAAAAAGATATTCGGCAATCTTATCCCAATCGGTAGTAGCTAAAGCACAAACCGATTCAAGACCTTTTTCTTCCAACAGTTCGGTAGAGTCTTGCAGATAGATGGCCCGGCAACCTAAATTTTTAGCCAGTTCTACATCCGTAGGACGATCACCGATAACAAAACTACCCGCCAGATCATAGTCCGGATGATCGATATATTTCGTCAACATTCCGGTACGGGGTTTACGGGTCGGTGCATTATCTTCGGGAAAGCTGCGGTCTATCAGGATCTCATCGAATGTTATTCCTTCACCGGCCAACGTCTTTAACATAAGATTATGTGCCGGCCAGAAAGTTTCCTCTGGAAAAGAATCTGTTCCCAATCCGTCCTGATTAGTGACCATTACAAACTCGAAGTCAAGCTTACTACGGATAAAACCTAAATTACGAAACACCTTCGGATAGAACTCCAATTTTTCCAATGAATCGAGTTGGTAATCCACAGGTGGTTCTATAACCAAAGTGCCATCCCGGTCGATAAACAATATTTTCTTCTTCATGATTAATAATTATTTAGAAATGGGGGCCTCTCCCCAACCCTCTCCGTAGGAGAGGGAATACAAATACTCCTGTTTATAATTAGATACAAAACCAACACTCTTGTTTATTAATTAGTTACAAAACTAACTTAGCTCCCTCTCCTACGGAGAGGGCTGGGGAGAGGCCCCATTCTTTTCAACGCTTCCAGCAATTTGTCGTTCTCCATACGCGTACCAACAGTTACACGAAGGCAATTACAGCAAAGCGAGATATTATGGCGATTACGGACAATGATCCCCTCGCCTACCAGATAATTGTAAATTTTTACAGCATCCGTCACGCGTGCCAAGAAAAAGTTGGCATCCGAAGGAAACACTTTTAAGACACAAGGCAAGCCGGTAAAAGCGTCTTCCAAATACTCCCGTTCCTCCTTCAACATTTTCACCCAACGTTCTATCTCATCGTGTTTATGCAACATCTGCATCCCCTGTTTCTGGGTCAAGTCATTCACGTTATACGGATACTTGATTTTATTCAGGATATTAATAATATCGACGGAAGCAAAAGCCATCCCCAAGCGGATAGCTGCACACCCCCATGCTTTGGAGAAAGTCTGGAGCACCACCAAGTTAGGATATTCCTTCAGATTGGCAAGGAAAGAAGGAGCCTCAGAGAAATCATTATAAGCCTCGTCAAGAACTACCAACCCTTCAAAGTGGTTCAAAACCTTTTCGATCTCCGTACGCAGCAAATCATTGCCTGTCGGATTATTAGGAGAACAGAGAAAAATCAATTTGGTATGTTCATCGGTTGCTGCCAGCAATTTATCGGCAGAGAATTGAAAATCCTCATCAAGCAGAACTTTCCGGTACTCCACATTATTCACATCTGCACAAACCTGATACATGCCATAAGTGGGATCGATAGCTACCACATTGTCTTCACCCGGTTCACAGAAAGCACGAAAAACAAGATCGATAGCCTCATCACTGCCATTTCCCAAAAAGATATGTTCGGAATCGACTTTTTTGATCCTGGCCAGCTCTTTTTTCAAATCACACTGCAACGGATCGGGATACCGGTTGTGTGGAAGATTATACGGATTCTCATTAGCGTCCAGAAATACGGAAGCAGCAGCCCCCTTATATTCATCCCGTGCCGAAGAATAAGGCTTCAGCTTCCAAATATTGGTGCGGGTTAGTTCTTGCAAGGTTTTCATGTGAATGTTTATGATTTATGATTAATATTTCTCAGACGGACGGTTACGGCATTCTTATGAGCATCCAACTGCTCATTGGCAGCCATCGTTTCGATAGCCGGACCGATAGCTTTCATACCATCAGAACAAATTTCCTGAAAAGTGATCTTACGGATAAAACTATCCAGACTTACACCGCTATATGCCTTTGCATAACCATTAGTAGGCAGCGTGTGATTGGTTCCTGATGCATAATCCCCTGCGCTCTCCGGAGAGAACGATCCTAAAAAGACAGAACCGGCATTCACTACGCGTTCCGCCACTTCCATATAGTCTGATGTCTCTACGATTAAATGCTCCGGAGCATATTCATTGGTCAGCTCTACCGCTTCATCCATGTCATTGACCAGAATCAATTTACTGTTAGCAAGTGACTTCTCTGCGATTTCACGACGAGGCAATTCGGCCAATTGCCTTTCCACTTCCTCCACTACGGCAGCCTGCAGTCGCTCAGAAGTCGTAATCAATATTGCCTGGCTATCAACTCCATGTTCTGCCTGCGAAAGTAGATCCGCAGCCACAAATACCGGATTTGCCGAATCATCAGCCAGCACCTCTACTTCCGAAGGCCCGGCAGGCATATCGATAGCGACATCACGCAAGCTGACCAACTGTTTGGCAGCAGTCACATACTGATTTCCTGGTCCGAAAATCTTATAAACTTTCGGTATACTTTCCGTTCCATAAGCCATAGCTGCAATAGCCTGCACACCACCGGCTTTGAATATTCTATCCACTCCCGCCAACCGTGCAGCAAAAAGGATAGCCGGATGTATTTTTCCTTTGCTATCGGGAGGTGTACAAAGAATAATGTCTTTGCAACCGGCAATCTTAGCCGGAACTGCCAGCATCAATACGGTAGAAAACAAAGGAGCCGTTCCTCCCGGAATATACAATCCCACTTTCTCAATACCTACCGCCTTTTGCCAACAAGTCACGCCCGGCATTGTCTCTACTTTCTTACCTACGAACTTTTGTGCCGCATGAAAACGTTCAATATTCTGCTTTGCCAAAGAGATGGCGGCTTTCAATTCTTCACTAACCAAAGCCACCCCTTCTTCCAATTCTTCATTCGTCACCGCAAGTGATGTCAACTCCGCCTTATCGAAAGTGGCTTCATACTCTATCACCGCCTTATCGCCCTCTGTCCGCACGCGGTCGATAATGCCACGTACAGTACCAAACAGACTTTCCGTATTGAGCGCGGGACGTCTCAATATCTCCGCCCACTTCTCTTTTGAAGGATATTTTATTACTTTCATCTTATTATTATATTATTCTTTCTTTTGTCTTGATACAAAAGAAAGAACCAAAGAAAAAATCAAGGCTGCATTTCCTACGCTACTGCACTGCGGTAAAAAGCTAAAGGGGCTCGAACTCGCTACGCTCAGACAATCGCCCCTTCTTACGCTTTTTACCTACGTTCCGTTTGACGCGAAGGAAATGAGGCCGGGGGAACCATTCGGATGGAAAGCGAAACTTCCAAACTACCAATTCCCAGAAACAGCCAACTTCCCAACCGCTTACTCCCCAACTCCCATCCGGCTCTGCCGTTACGGTAGGGGCCTCATTTTCTCTCCGTCAAGCGAACGCCCGCAGTGGAGCGTCAGAAAGGGGCGATTGTCTGAGCGAAGCGAGTTCGAGCCCCTTTAGCGAAACGGAGGAAGTGAGTAGGAGAGAAAATGCAGCCTTGATTTTTTCTTTTGGTATCTTTTCTTTTGTATCAAGACAAAAGAAAAGTACATCACAATATCATTTTCTCTATCGGCAACACCAATATCCCCTCAGCCCCCAGTGCCTTCAGTTTTCCGATGATCTCCCAAAAACGTTTCTCGTCGAGCACCGTATGTACCGAGCACCAACCTTCTTGTGCCAACGGCATTACTGTCGGACTTTTCATTCCTGGAAGCACCGCCACGATCTCCTCCAATTTATCTTTCGGGGCATTCATCAATACATATTTCTTATCTTCCGCCGTTTTCACAGCATTCATACGGAACAACAGCTCGTTCAGAATTTCCTTTTTCTCATCGCACATATTCTTATTACCGATCAACAGCGCTTCCGATTTCATCACCACTTCCACCTCTTTCAAGCGATTGCTGACCAAAGTAGAACCGGAGCTGACAATATCAAAAATAGCATCAGCCAACCCGATACCCGGAGCCACCTCTACCGAACCGGTAATGACATGTACTTCCGCATTCACCCCTTTCGTTTTCATGTAATTCTCCAGAATCACAGGATAAGAGGTTGCAATCTTCTTGCCATTAAACCATTCCACACCGGGATAATCGATATCCTTCGGCATTGCCAGCGACAAACGGCATTTACTGAATCCGAGACGTTTGATGACTTCTGCGTCTTCCCCTTTTTCAACAAACTCATTCTCTCCCACAATTCCCAAATCAGCCACACCGGTAGCTACCGACTGAGGAATATCGTCATCCCTCAAGAACAACACTTCTACGGGAAAATTAGACGACTGTACCAACAACGTACGTTTAGTCGTACTCAATTTAATGTCTGATTCTTCCAAAAGTGCCATCGTTTCTTCAAACAAACGCCCTTTGGCCTGTACTGCGATTCTTAATAAACACATAATTTCATTTACTATTTAACGATTACTATTCACGATTGAAAAGAACTTCTATTTACGATAATAAAAAAAGGCTTACCTCACCGGCAAGCCTCGTTTTCTATATCATATATACACAATATCATACACGCCCACCGAGTTATTCGATCGAAAAATGATGATGATGATGTGTAGTTGTATATTTCATATTTTCATTCTTTACAGCGACAAAAGTATAGCATTCCATTCAAACTACCAAACATTTATCACAAAAAGTTCGATTTTAATTTCAAATTAAAGGAAGAATTTCTTCCGGTTCTACATCGCACGCCAAAAAGTGCATCTCGTTTTTCGACTTCTCCTGAGAGAACGTGAAATACGTACAAAGCGCTTCCGTACAAAGCTCACCGGCTTCATTGTAAAGTTTTGCATCTACCAAAACAATGTTGCGCTTTATCTCACGAATAGAGGCCCGCAATACCACATGGGAGTCTTTTGTACTGATCGACTTGCGATAGCGTGTCTCCATTTTAGAAGTCACCCCGGTAGTTTGCAGTTTCCGAAGAATCACCCAAGCGCAAATCTCATCCAGCAATACCGACTGGATACCTCCATGCAGCGTATCTATCCAGCCCTGATATTCCGGACGTGGCTTCCAAATACTTACTACCTCATCTCCATCTTCATAAAATTCCATCTTAACACCTGCTTCATTGTTAGGAGCACAACCGAAGCAATTATAACCGTCCAAACCCTTCCACGGGTTGATAATCTTTTTCATATCCCTGTTTTTTTATTTATAATATACATATTCACGTTCTTCATACAGCTCCGGAACGTCGTTTATGAACTTCACCCTTGTCTTCCAATTGCCATATTCATCATTATAATTGTATCTTTCAGAACGATATTCCGGTCAGCATCCAATACCGTCTTACCATCTACCCGTCCCTGTTCGTCATAACTGTACCGATAAATCCGCTGAATTCCTTGTTGTTTTACCGAAACGGTCATCTCTTCTCTTATCCGGTTGTTTTTATCATATACATAGATCAGTTTTGTTTTGGCACTACCGTCCGGATTTAATAAATTCTCCACCGATATTCGTCCTTGTTTATCGTATCGGGCAAAGTAAATCTGATCGACAATAACACCGGGAGTCCATGCCGTATCTTTCCGGACCGCTTTATGCACAAAGGTACGGGTAGATTTAAAAAGAGGTACTTCTTGTTGCACTTGTGCAAAAGAAGGCATCCCCAAAAGTAGAAGAAACAAGAGGAGAAAGGCCCTCTTACATGAGCATATTTGATTTTTCATATTGTATCATTTATATAAAGTCCGCCACTCAAAACGGCATTGAAGAGTCACAAATATAAACGATTATCTTGAAAACAGTACTATCGTCCGTATTAAAAGTATATTATTAGAATGTAAAACTACACTCCACGCCTGCAATATGCTTCTTTTTATCCGGCTCATACTGATAGCAATAAAACACATCCAGTGACCATCTGTCAGTAATATCAATCTCCACACCGGGCCTATAGCGCATGCGTGCCACATCCCAAAAGGCAGCATCCCCAATTGCCTGATACAGTTCGATAGAAAAATAAGGAGAAACGATCCCTCTTTGCGGACTATAGCCTGCTTTCAGCCTTGAGCGCAAACGACTTTCAACGTTCCCATTGGAAAAAGTCTGTTGAAAACGCTCGCGAAGTGAAAAATTGAAATGTTGCCATTTTACACTTCCTGTTGCTCCTACACGATATCGATGTCTGAATTTCCATCCTTCATTTCCTCTGTCCCGATGATGAATTTCATAACCGGCTTCTGCTTTCAAAAAAGAGAATATCTGATAGTTAGCTTCCGCAGCAAATCCCCAACGGTCAAATGACTTCATAGAATCTTTTGTACGCAATTCGAACTTTCCGGCTATCGTAAGTCCGGACACAGGGCGATGAGCGATTTTCAGACTCGTCCAGGTAGTAAAATCATCTTGTGCATGCAATTCTCCGAAGATACAACACAATAGAAATATGATCCAACTTCCTTTTTTTGCTATTTTCTTATTCACCATCTTAATTTATCTTCATAATTATGCAAAGATATGGCAATAATTTTGAAATCATTCTGAAATACATGCGATTAGTTGTCTGTCTTCTCCAAAAGAGAAATCATCAGTTTACTTGTAAAAACTTTATCCTTACTTTATTTGTTATTAGTATAAACTATTTAAAGAAAGGAATTAATATGAAAAAAGTAATAGATAAAGCTGCTTCAAGAGGTTATTTCAACCACGGTTGGTTAAAAACCCACCATACATTTAGTTTCGCTAATTATTATAATCCCGAAAGAATACATTTTGGTGCTTTACGAGTGTTAAATGACGACAGTGTCGATCCGTCTATGGGATTCGATACTCATCCGCACAAAAATATGGAGGTAATATCCATCCCTTTAAAGGGTTATCTAAGACATGGTGACAGCGTGCAAAACACTAAAACGATCACTCCGGGAGATATTCAGGTTATGAGTACCGGAAGCGGTATTTTTCACAGTGAATACAACGGAAGCGATAAAGAACAATTGGAGTTTTTGCAAATCTGGGTATTTCCAAGAGTGGAAAACACCAAACCCGAGTATAATAATTTCGATATACGCCCGCTACTGAAGAAAAACAAATTGGCAGTGATCATTTCTCCCAACGGTGAAACTCCGGCATCTATCAAACAAGACGCCTGGTTTTCAATGGGTAGCTTCGATGCCGGACAAACGATTGATTACAAAATGCATCAAGAAGGAAACGGAGTATATATGTTTGTCATTGAAGGTGAAATAGAAGTAGACGGCGATCACCTGTCAAAACGTGACGGTATCGGAATTTGGGACACCAAAGAATTCCAGATAAAGATTACTAAAGAGACTACTCTTTTATTGATGGAAGTGCCAATGAGATAAATAATGACAGGATAATATGCCAATGTGCCAATTGATGCGTAAAACATAGCGCAACAATTGGCACATTAACGTATTGGGGTATCGGTCGGTTATTTACGATAATTTTCCAAACCGGTTCTCAAGAATTCGATATATTTAGGAATATCCTCGTTATAGGCATAAGACTTATTCAGAGGTTTTCCTTCGTTATCCAGAAGAACATAAAACGGCTGGGCATTGGCACCGAACTTGACACGTTGCAGATAACTCCACTTATCACCTACCGTACGTAAAGTACGCTCAGTTCCATTTTCCACAATCTTTACCGGTTTGGTAAGAGGGGTTTTATTATCAACATACAGGGTAATCAGCACATAGTCGTCATTGATTATTTTGCTAACCGTAGGATCCGTCCATACGGCAAGTTCCATCTTACGGCAATTTACGCATCCATAACCGGTAAAATCGAGCATGACAGGTTTATTATGCAATCTTGCATATTCCATTCCCAAATCATAATCATCAAACTTGGCATGTACCTCATTGGTGTATAGATTAAAATCCTGTGTCTTCATAGGCGGCGCAAATGCACTGACAGCTTTCAATGGCGCTCCCCACAAGCCGGGAACCATATAAACCGCAAATGCAAGCGAAACCAATGCCATGAAGAAACGCGTCACACCTATCTTATTACTATCATCATCATGAGGAAACTTGATTTTCCCTAACAGATAGAAACCGAGCAGTGCAAAGATCACAATCCATAAAGCTAAAAACGTTTCACGATCAAGAATTCTCCAACCATAAGCAAGATCGGCAACCGACAAGAATTTCAAAGCGAAGGCCAGTTCAAGGAAACCGAGAGTAACCTTAATCACATTCATCCATCCTCCTGACTTCGGCATAGACTTCAACCAAGACGGGAACAAAGCAAACAAAGTAAACGGCAACGCCAAAGCAATGGCAAACCCCAACATACCGATGGCAGGAGCAACAACACTACCCGTGGTAGAAACCTGTACCAACAGGAAACCGATAATCGGACCGGTACAAGAAAAAGAGACCAAAGAGAGCGTAAATGCCATCAGGAAGATGCTTATCAAACCACCGGTCGACTCCGCTTTACTATCCACCGCATTGCTCCATTTGGAGGGTAAAGTTATCTCGAAAGCACCAAAGAAAGAAGCTGCAAAAACAATCAACATCAGACAGAAAAGGATGTTGAACACAGCATTGGTAGACAAGGCATTCAATGCACTCGCTCCAAAAATAGCTGTAATGGCCAATCCCAAAGTCACATAAATAACAACAATGGATGCCCCATATGTCCATGCATCACGGATGCCTTTTTTCTTGTCTTTACTGCGTTTCAAAAAGAAACTCACAGTCATGGGAATAATAGGCCATACACAAGGAGTGAACAAAGCAAGCAATCCCCCTAAAAATCCGGTAATAAAAATATAAATCCAGGACATATCATCTTGGGAATGCTCTTCACCTAAACTCTGTAGCTCGTTGATTACCGGTTTCCAAAGGTCGATTTCTCCATCGGAAACATTTATTCCGGTTGTTCCGTCCGCCCCACCGATGGTTGCAACAGAAGCAGTATCCGTAACGGTTTTCACAGTAGCTTGTTGCGGTGCAGGCTGAGTCCCGGACTGTGGAGCGGCTACAGCTTCTTTAGAAAAATCACCTTCGGCCTTACCGGAAAAGTGAAATGGAACCTGAGTAGGCGGAAGGCAACTTTCATCGTCACAAGCTCCATACTCCAGATATCCGTCCATATCGTAAGTACCGGCGGTAAACTTTATCTTTTGAACAAATTGCGCGGTATTTTCAAAATAACGGACTTTCATTTCAAAGAGCTTATCGAATGTCGAAACTTCCTTCCCCACAGGTTTCAACTTGCCTACAAGCTCTGCACCGGTCATCTTATCCACATTAAATGTAGCAGAAATAGGGCCACCATCTCCTAAATCAGTGGAATAGACATGCCATCCCCTATCGATAGTACCGGTAAAAATAATCTCTCCCTCCGTATCAGACAGGGTTTTCAGTTCTGTCTTAAACTTTACGGGATCTTGGATCTGCGCATGAGCCGCCAAAACGACGAACATCAGCAACAAAAAAGAACATACTTTTCTCATTCTCTATTCGTTTTTCTTATTATAACAGTCGGAAAAGCGATCCGGTTCATTAAACTATTTCATAGTCTACGCACGAACGGCTTTCCTTTGCTTCGGCAATAATCTTACCGGCAGCCACATGATCGGGATGAGTGGCATAGAATTTTACATCATCCAGGTTGTCAAATTCACTATACAATGCAATATGCCAAGATTCTCCCGGGTTCATATTCAGTCCCACTTCAATCTTACGAATAACGGATATTTTTGCAGGCAGAGCCTCTATCGCTTCTTTAAATTTATTCATTACAACAAGTTTATCAGTTTCCGGAACTTCATCCTTTAACTTAAATAATACAATGTGTTTTACCATAACGTTGCTATTTTAATTTATTGTTTATATATTTGTCAGCCGAAGCTGCATTTATTTCAATGCAAAATTACTCTATTTGTTTCAAATATACACTATCAACAGATGTTAATAATAGGAATAGCAGGCGGAACGGGCTCAGGAAAGACCACCGTCGTACGGAAAATAATTGAAAGTCTCCCTGCCGGTGAAGTAGTACTGCTCCCCCAGGATTCGTATTATAAAGATAGTAGTCATGTACCTGTGGAAGAGCGCCAAAATATCAATTTCGACCATCCGGACGCTTTTGAATGGAGCCTGCTCTCGAAGCATGTCTCGATGCTGAAAGAAGGCAAGAGCATCGAGCAACCGACCTATTCATACCTCACTTGTACCCGTCAGCCGGAAACAATCCATATCGAACCGCGTGAAGTAGTTATCATCGAAGGAATTCTTGCCCTTTGCGATAAAAAACTACGCAATATGATGGACCTCAAAATATTTGTAGATGCCGATCCGGATGAACGCCTGATACGCGTCATTCAACGGGATGTGGTGGAACGCGGACGGACGGCTGAAGCCGTGATGGAACGTTATACACGTGTATTGAAACCGATGCATCAGCAATTCATCGAACCTTGTAAAAGATATGCCGACCTCATCGTACCCGAAGGAGGCAACAATGAAGTGGCAATCGATATCCTGACCATGTACATCAAGAAACACTTAGGATAGACATGACGGCCCGGCGCTCTATACTGCCCGTCTTTTTCATTATTCTTTTCTCCGTATTGGCCTGTAAACACAGACATCATCCGGCAGAAGAGACAGGAGCCTATGATTTGACCCAGATTAAAGACAGTGGAGAGCTGGTGGTACTAACGTTATACAGTTCGACTACTTATTTTATTTACCGTGGACAGGAAATGGGATTCCAATATGAATTAAGCGAGCAATTTGCCAAAAGCTTAGGAGTTAAACTGCGTGTTGAAGTAGCACGGAACGTGTCTGAACTGATCCAAAAACTATTATCCGGTGAAGGAGATCTGATTGCCTATAACCTGCCCATCACCAAAGAATGGAAAGACAGCCTCATTTATTGTGGAGAGGAAGTGATTACACATCAGGTAATCGTACAACGGAACAATGGCAAAACAAAACCGATAACAGACGTCACAGAACTCATCGGCAAAGAAGTATATGTAAAGCCCGGTAAATATTACGACCGGCTTGTCAATCTGAACAATGAATTGGGAGGCGGCATACAAATACACAAAGTGACGGGCGACAGCATCACGGCGGAGGATCTGATCACACAAGTAGCACAAGGGAAAATACCTTATACGGTAGCTGATAACGACCTGGCCAGGCTGAACACCACTTACTATCCCAATCTCAATATCAAGCTTTCCATCAGCTTCGACCAGCGAGCATCATGGGCTGTACGCAAAGATTGCCCGCAACTGGCGGCAGCAGCAGATAAATGGCACGAAGAGAATATGACCTCACCAGCTTATACGGCGAGCACGAAACGATACTTTGAAATCAGCAAATCGGTTCCCCACTCCCCCATCCTCTCGCTCCGTGAAGGAAAAATTTCCCATTACGACAATTTATTTAAGAAGTACTCCAAAGAGATTGACTGGGACTGGCGTTTACTGGCCTCATTAGCCTATACGGAATCGAATTTCGATACGACAGCCGTATCTTGGGCAGGAGCCAGAGGATTGATGCAGTTAATGCCGCAAACAGCACGGGCTATGGGAGTGCCACCCGGTAAAGAACAAAATCCGGAAGAGAGCATCAAAGCAGCAGTAAAATACATCAAACTAACAGACAGAAGCCTCAGCGCGGTTCCCGATAAAGAAGAACGTATCAAATTTATCCTGGCGTCCTATAACGCCGGTTTAGGGCATATCTACGATGCCATTGCCTTGGCCGACAAGTACGGAAAAGACAAAAACACCTGGAACAACAACGTCGAAAACTACATCCTGCTGAAAAGCAATGAAGAATATTTCACCGACCCGGTCTGTAAAAACGGATATTTCCGTGGAATAGAAACATATAATTTCGTAAGAGATATCATATCAAGATACGAATCGTATAAAAAGAAAATAAAAGAATAACCGTTCAAAAAACTATCCCTTGCGGTATTGCTGTGGTGACTGTCCTGTCTGTTTTTTGAAAAATGTGCCAAAATAAGAAGCATTCGGAAAGTTAAAAAAATCAGAAATTTCCTGAATGCTTTTTTGAGTGTTTTTAAGTAGCGAAATGCTTTTTCGGATATCAGTTGAATCAGCCTGATAAATATCTCATACTTATGTCCGACAGAGGTTTTCAGATTCATCAGTTTTCGGTTGTAGACGGAGCATATCCGATATGTTAATCCAAGAAGCTGCAGTAACTTGACCCAGATAATACATTTTACAAATTTGCAGGATGAAGTAATATAAAGAGTCTGGTTATAAAGTGGCATCTGCAACTGTAACCCTACATTGGACCATACCGCAAAGTATGGGTTACGTTGTAAGGCGTACCGTAAGCAGAACCGTCGGTTACGGATACGGAGGAATCGATATTGTCATTGTAATTGGCAAAACCGTTAATTTGTGGAAGTAGCTTAGTGCGGTTTTCAGAAATGCCATATCTGCCTTTCTGTATCTCATTGCGCTTACTCTATAAAGACGGATTATTTTCTATACCCATCTCAAGACAGTTCTCAAGTGTCAGTGTTTCTTGTGCGCTGACACTCGTAACCGACAGGTAGAAAAACATAGGTAAAATATCTATTCGTATTTCCAAAATGGAAAATGTTCTTAAGGTCAGCAAACAGCCACCTGTTTATATCTTTCCTTTAGGTGGAATTTATTGATAGTGTATTTTCTTTTCATCATACTTTTGTTTCGGTTGCTGCTGCACCGCAGGATATCCGAAAGGAATGACACAAAGCGGAAGAATATTCTCGGGAAGAGCAATATACTTGCGCACTACCTCCATACGGTCTTCATAAGGATATGCCGCAGTCCACACAGCACCCAACCCCAAACTTTCAGCAGCTAAAAGAATATTCTGCGCGGCAGCCGAACAATCCAGATACCAATAAGAAGAACGGGTGGAATCACCGCAAACCACAATGGCATAACGGGCCTCAGTAAGCATCTTAGCATAGGGCAAAGCCGCAGCCATAGAATCGAGAGAAGCACGTTCGGTTATAACATAGAACTCCCAAGGACGCAGATCTTTACCAGAAGGGGCAGCCATACCGGCGCGGAGCATCAAGTCGATCTTTTCCTTTTCAACTCCTTTATTCAAATAAGTACGCACACTCTTACGCGCAAAAATATTATCCAAAGCAGCGTTAGCAGAAGCAGACTCCGAGTTTTGCGGAGCAGAAGAACAAGAGATGACACTTGCCAACAGAACCGCCACCGGCAATAATAAGAAACAGATCTTTTTCATACTTATATCAATTAAAACAGATTCAGTTTATTCTTTTGCGCTTCCTCGAGCGACACTGTTTCACGACGCATCATTCCACTCTTATCACGCAATTCTTCATATTCTTTCGTCAGTTCTATCGCCAACTCTTCCTTTGTTTTCGGATTAAGCAGACGCGCCGCTACACCGGCATTTTGAGAAGCGTCTTTCAAATGAACGACCGGAGCATGATAAACAGGAGCAATCTTCAAAGCGGTATGCATCTTTGAAGTCGTAGCACCACCTATTAACAAAGGAATATCCAAACCGGCCTTTTCCAATTCCATAGCCACGTGAACCATTTCTTCCAAAGAGGGAGTGATCAACCCACTCAGGCCAATCATATCTACTTTTTCCTCAATAGCATGCTGTACAATGGTTTCGGCGGGCACCATTACTCCTAAATCTACAATATCATAACCGTTACAAGCCATCACCACAGATACTATGTTCTTACCGATGTCGTGCACGTCTCCTTTTACAGTAGCCAGCAACACCTTACCGGCAGAGGAAGCTCCTTCCTGTTTCTCCGATTCAATAATCGGCTGTAAAATAGCCACTGCTTTTTTCATCGTACGCGCCGTTTTCACAACCTGAGGTAAAAACATTTTCCCCGCTCCGAACAACTCGCCTACATGATTCATCCCATCCATTAAAGGGCCCTCTATCACATCGACCGCCTTTTCATACAACGGTAATGCTTCCGCAAGATCCTCTTCCAGAAAATCACCTATCCCTTTGATCAATGCATGTTGCAAGCGTTCTTGTACTGTTCCGTCGCGCCAAGCCTGATGAACGGACAATTGAGAGTTGGAAGTCGACAACTGTGCGTTCGTGTCCTTACCGGCCTTCAATGCTTCGGCAAGTTCGATCAAACGCTCGGCAGCATCCGGACGACGGTTAAGAACGACATCCTCTATCTTTTCGAGCACATCAGCAGGAATATCCGTATACAGCACAGAAGTAGCCGGATTGACAATTCCCATATCCATTCCCTGCTGGATAGCATGATAAAGGAACACGGCGTGCATTGCTTCACGAATATAATTATTCCCTCGGAAAGAGAACGAGAGATTACTAACACCGCCACTCACATGCGCACCGGGGAGATTCTTCCGTATCCAGCCCGTCGCATTGATAAAATCGACTGCATAATTATTATGCTCTTCGATACCGGTAGCTACAGCCAAAACATTCGGATCAAAAATAATATCCTGCGGATTAAAACCGACTTTATCCACCAATAGCCGATAAGCCCGTTCGCAGACCTCTATCTTACGGGCAGCAGTATCTGCCTGACCTTTTTCATCAAATGCCATCACTACGGCAGCAGCACCATATTGCCTGATAATACGGGCATGTTCCAGAAATTTCTCCTCACCTTCTTTCAAAGAGATAGAGTTTACCACCGATTTGCCTTGAAGGCATTTCAAACCGGCTTCAATAACTTCCCATTTAGAAGAGTCGATCATCACAGGAACACGGGCTATCTCCGGTTCGGAAGCTATCAGATTGAGGAAAGTAGTCATTTCCTGACGAGCATCCAGCAAACCGTCATCCATATTCACATCGATAATCAGCGCACCGTCTTCCACTTGCTGACGGGCAATGGAAAGTGCTTCGTCATACTTCTTCTCATTAATCAGACGCAGAAATTTACGCGAACCGGCCACATTACAACGTTCGCCGATATTCACAAAATTTATCTCGGGCTTTACTTCCAGAAGTTCAAGCCCGGAAAGCCAAAGACAATCCGGTTTCCGAACCGGCACATGTGGGCGGGCCCCTTCTATTAAAGCCGGATATTCGGCAATGTATGCATCGGTAGTGCCACAACAGCCACCAATGATATTAATCAAACCTTCATGGATATATTCTTTGACTTCATGGGCCATATCAGCCGGGCTCTGGTCATACTGCCCCAAACTATTGGGAAGTCCGGCATTCGGATAAGCACTGATATAATAAGGAGCACGGGCAGCCAGTTGTTCAAGGAAAGGTTTCAACTGCCTCGCACCAAACGAACAATTTAATCCGACAGAGAAAATATTGGCATGTTGCACAGAAGCTAAAAAAGCATCCAGCGTCTGACCGGAAAGCGTACGTCCACCTGTATCGGAAACAGTAACAGAAAGCATTATGGGTACTTCGACCCCTGTTATCTTTATAGCTTGTTCGGCTGCATAAACAGCCGCTTTAGCATTCAACGTGTCGAAAATCGTTTCAATCAGAATCGCATCCACTCCACCTTCGAGCATAGCTTCCATCTGTTGCTGGTAGGCATCGGCCAATTCATCGTAACTCAAAGCGCGGAAAGCCGGATTATTCACATCCGGGCTCATAGAACAAGTCTTATTGGTAGGTCCCACAGAACCAGCGACAAAACGAGGCTTTTGCGGATTTTTAGCCGTATACTCATCAGCCACCTCACGGGCCAGTTTTACAGCTGCCAAATTTATTTCACGTACATACTGCTCTACATGATAATCGGCCATAGAGACTGTGGTCGAACTGAAAGTATTTGTTTCAATAATATCGGCCCCGGCTTCAAGATATTTACGATGAATATCCTGAATCACATCCGGACGAGTAAGACAAAGCAAATCATTATTCCCTTTCAACTGTCCGGGAATATGCGCGAAACGCTCGCCGCGAAAATCTTCTTCTTTTAAGTTGTATTGCTGAATCATGGTACCCATCGCCCCATCCAATATAAGGATACGCCGGGATACCAATTGCGGAATAGTTATTTTATCCATCTCCATTTATCACCTGTCTACTTTATCACTCACCGTCTATCGCTAATCACCATCACTAATCACTTACCACTAAATCACAATCTTCACCTTTTGAACATTCTGTCCATATCGCGACGGTCATCTTTTTCTTTCAGAGATTCACGTTTATCATACTGCTTTTTACCTTTTGCCAAAGCTACCACAACTTTAGCCAATCCTTTTTCATTGACGAACATACGAACCGGTACAATAGTAAAGCCGGTTTCCTTGGTGCCACGTTCGAGTTTCTTCAACTCTTTTTTATTAAGTAACAGCTTCCTGTCTCTACGAGCTGTATGATTATTGTACGAACCATAGAAATACTCGGCGATGTGCATATTCTTCACCCACAACTCACCTTTAGCAAAGTAGCAAAACGTATCTACCAGACTTGCCTTTCCCATACGGATGGATTTGATTTCCGTTCCGGTAAGCACAATACCTGCCGTATAAGTATCGATCAGTTCATAGTCGAATGTAGCACGTTTATTCTTTATATTTACAGGAGCCAGTTTCATTTGTTTCTTAATTTAATATTGCTGTTAGCTTATTGAACACGAATTGAATCACCGCCGGACACAGTATTAACAACAGGGATGATAAAATGGTGAATCGTAACCGATTCTTTTCTTCAACTTGCATCACAATCGGCACACCTTCCCACACCACATAGACGATATAAAACTGCAATAACCAACCGATAATACTGAAATCCGGCAACAAACCGGTAATTATTTTAAGCAGGAAAGTGACTACCAATGCATATCCGGCAAATTGTTGGGTCAAAGGAACATCGTCGGACATCCCGAACATTTGTACCCGTAATTGATTGATGGCATATGCAGCCAGAAAATAACCGCCGAACAATGCCACTGCCACTGCACAACACTGCGTCATAGCTATCTGAAAGCTTTGCGGACCACCCCAACCGTTGACCAACAGAGAACCTATAAATACGGCAAGACCACATAAACCAATCATAGGATAGACAAAAGCTCCGAAAACCTTTCGCCTATCCTCTTCCAAACGAATTTCCTCCCAGGCCTTGGCCGGAGAGGAAATCAATGACATCGATATCTTAAATAATTCTTTGTAATTCAATATTATTCCTCTACTTTATAAGTAAGAGAATACTCTCTCTTCTTAGTTCTTTCATCATCCAACTTGTTATTGACAGTGTTCTCATCAACCTCAACAATAATCTTCACTTCTTTTCCCGGCAAAGTAGGCAAATAATTCGCAAGATCAAAGCTCTTGTAATATAAATACGGATAAGTACCTGCCACATTTGCAGAAATCAAAGTAACACCATCTTTTTCAGGTGTTCCACCATGACGCAAATAAAACTTAATAACACCATCCTCAACCTCCTCATTAGGATAGTTTACCAATGTAAACGAATGCTGCTTTTCCTGAACATAATATGATATTCCAGCAAAAAGATAACGATTATCCAAAATATAGAAATTTTCTTCACTCGTGGAAGAAGAGCTCATCACGTTGGTAACACGTATGATAGGAGCTGTAGCAACAGAATCATTGGAGGCTCCTTTTTCTGCTACACTCTCCACCGTACCATCTAACGATACAGCATAATTTAAAGTTACATTTTTCAACGTATTGGTTGCTCCCGAATTTCCACTCGCTTCATCATTGGAATAAGTGCAAGCAATATAGGCCATCTTGGTGGAAGAAGGATCAAATTTATAAGTTTCCTCGACAGCCATTAATGAAGTAGTAGTAGGTTGTATTTTAAGTTCACCTATTTTAAAATAAGTGCCTCCGTAAACAGAAGAAATAACCTCCACCGGTCCTTGCCATATAGGAGTATAATTATCATCTGAATTCATACAAGAAGTAAAACCAATACCCATTAAAACAATCAGGGTCAATACCAAAACTTTCACTTGTTTCATAAATCTATTTTTTAGAGTTTGCAAAGATATAAATTCTAATTCACAATTAGTAAATGCAGAGACTTAAAAAATACTGCACCGGTTATTTAATTATTTCTCCAAACTCACTTTCTTGTATAAATCGGATGGACTAAATAGCATATCTTTATTTTTAACACCTAAATTATGATTATACGAAGAAATAAAGAACAGCCTTTTACATCACTTTATTATCTCTCCAAACAGTTCTAAATGTTCATCTACATAACTTGCAATGATTACCGTCACCTGTTCCTCCATTTCAAAATACTCTTCTTCCAGCTCATCAAAAGCTTCATACTGTTCATACATTGCCATGAATTCATCTTCGGTACGCTCTTTTTCAAGATCTTCACGATGGGCATCATAAATTTTCTTTGCCCGATAGACAAGCTTAGAAAACTCTTCCGCCCCCCATAAACGCATTACTTTAGCAAAGGGATTATCAAAAATATAACCACCATATCCATTCTGAATCAATTGACAGAAACCGCCTACCATAATCTCATCACGGAATATCTGATAAGCCAATAACGAATGTTGCTCACCCGTAAGCAAAGCCATTGTTCCGGCAGTCAGCTCACCTCCTATCGCTTCTTTATATTTATCGGTAAACACTTGGATAAACTCATCCATTCCCTCACCTGCCGCTTTTTGCAAGACCGCATCTGACAATTTTATCATAATTCTATTTGCTATTTATATTAATGTTGCAAAGTTACGAACTTTATTAAAGAAACCCCTTTTTGACAACTACTATTTTCAAGTATATATAAATGTATGGTTTGAGAACATATATATTATGTTTGTGTTTGTGTGTGTAATAGGTAGGTGGTACCACCTACCTATTACACACACAAACAAATTAAATTATATACTTAAGAAACACCTAAAAAAAAGATATAATAGTAATGTAAAATCAACTATCAATAGATGACATACCTATTAACAATATATGTAACAGCACATTACATATATTGATATATTCTATTCATAAAAGCCAATAGTTACACATAGAAAAATAATTTATCCACATACCTAAAGAAGATAATCCCGAACTTTGCCTAAAAATAAAATAGATAAGTAGTTTATGAAACGAATCATTACTTTATTTTCGATACTAATCATAGTAGCAGCGTTAATCAGCGATCTTCATGCCCAGACAACTCCAGCTTTCCCGGGTGCAGAAGGCTTTGCTCGTTATACCACCACCGGAGGGCGTGGCGGTAGTGTATATCATGTCACGAATCTAAACGACAGCGGTTCCGGCTCGCTTCGCGAAGGATTGAAAAGCGGTAACCGTATTATCGTATTCGATGTATCCGGAACTATTGCATTAAAAAGTACACTTGAAATAAAAAACGGAAACATAACAATTGCCGGCCAAACAGCTCCAGGAGATGGCATCTGCATCAAAAACTACTCAGTTGTAATTAAAGCGAGCAATGTTATTATCCGATTTATCCGTTGCCGGATGGGAGACGAAGAGCAAACGGAAGACGATGCTATGTGGGGACGCAATCAAAGTAATGTAATCATTGACCATTGTACGATGAGTTGGAGTACAGATGAATGCTCTTCTTTTTACGGAAATAAAAATTTCACAATGCAATGGTGTATCCTGAGTGAAAGCCTAACCAATTCCGTACATGGAAAAGGTAGCCACGGATATGGCGGCATCTGGGGAGGTGAAGGTGCTACTTTTCATCACAATTTATTAGCACATCATAAAAGTCGTACCCCCAGACTTTGCGGAAGCCGTTATACAGGAAGACCCGATGATGAAATGGTCGATTTGCGCAATAATGTATTTTATAATTGGGGACCGACTAATGGCGGATATGCCGGAGAAGGAGGTAATTATAATTTTATCAACAACTATTATAAACCAGGACCTTCAACTGCAACTAAAGAAGGTATCACCTATCGCATTTTTTCACCAAACGCAGATGATGGGAAATACGTAAACGAAGCTGGTGTTTGGGGAAAATTCTATGTATCAGGAAATTATTTTGATGACACTTGTTCTAAGCTGAGTAGCAAATCTAAAACCAATATCGCTAAAACAAATGCAGACAATTGGGTTGGAATCCATCCGGATACCGATAATGCCCCATTACCCGGAGGGAGTATTGAAAACATCAAAAGTGTAACAGAATTTGAAGCTGCCCCTACTACTACCCATACAGCAATAGAAACATACGAAAAAGTGTTAACCTATGTCGGAGCAAGCTTGAAACGCGACGTGATAGACACTCGTATCATGTCTGATGTACGCAGTGGCGGTTACACTTTTGAAGGTTCCAATAAAAGCACTAACGGACTCATCGACTCTCAGACCAATTGTGAAGGTTATATCACCTATAACTCAGAAAGCAAACCTACAGACAGTAACAATGACGGAATTCCCGATGAATGGGCCAATAAATACCTGCCTCAAGGCAAAACATACAAAGATATTGATGAAGAAACCGGATATTGTTATCTTGAACTATATATCAACAGCTTGGTAGACGAACTGATGAAAGCCGGATATGAAAACGCAGAGTTTTCTCCGAGCAAAGACGATTTCGGTTTAAAAGGATCACCTACAGGTATCGGAGAAACGAGCACTTCTTCAAATCTGTCTCTACATAAAGAAGGTAATAAGATTGTTATTTTAGGATTAGAGGGTAAAAGCGTTATTGAAGTTTATGATTTGATGGGGCGACTGCTGAGTTCGCAAACAAACTACAACCCCAAACAGGAAATCACCCTCCTGCAACCTGTGATTATCAGAGTAACCGACACTCAACAAACAAAAAGTTTCAAAGTCCTTTAACAAAAGGACTTTTCTTTTTTAATGATGGGACATCCCTAAATACATCCCGATAAAATAAGGTATAAGCCAAATACACCACACAAAAATACTGAAACGATTAAAATGTGCTTTTGCAGTAAGAGAACCTCTCGTATAAGTCCAAATAGCCCACATCGCATGTATCAGCATCAGTAAAATGGCAATCACACCGGTCACCGTATGTATTTCATCATGAAGATGGGTCATATGCGCGATACTCTTCATTAATCCCGTTCCTACTGCATCACACACCAATCCGGAAAGAAAAAAGAGAATGTGCCAGAATTTCAATTTTCCCTGCACATGCTCTCCCCATACTCCAATAGTATAAAATATCAAAGCACCCGTTATCACACAAATGGCTGCTATCAAATAATGCATATCTACTTGGTCGAACTCCATAATCATAAATTTTATCAAAGAACAAACTGTCCGGTGAATAGTTCAATCCCAAAATGTAATCTCCACATTACAATAAGCGAACTCCCTCCCTCCTATTTTATTCTTTTCATAAAAAAGTAATAAAAGCCGATTTGCAAAAACCAATAAAACGAGTACCTTTGCGTGCAATTTGAGAATAGTGACTACGTATTTTTAATTATATTACTTAAAAAAGAGCTAATTATGACTTATTCACACGAAGTGGAACACATGTGTGTTGTAAAGAAGGGTCCTAACCACGGACCGGCTCCCATACCCGAAGAAGGAAAATGGGTAAAATCAAAAGAAATCGTTGATATTTCAGGTCTGACACATGGTGTTGGTTGGTGTGCTCCTCAGCAGGGTGCTTGTAAACTTACTCTGAACGTAAAAGAAGGTGTCATCCAGGAAGCTCTGGTTGAAACTATCGGATGTTCGGGTATGACTCACTCGGCTGCTATGGCTGCAGAAATTCTTCCGGGTAAAACAATCCTCGAAGCATTGAATACCGACCTTGTTTGCGACGCTATCAACACTGCTATGCGCGAACTTTTCTTACAGATTGTTTACGGACGTACTCAGTCGGCTTTCTCAGAAGGCGGTCTGATCATCGGTGCCGGTCTGGAAGATTTAGGTAAAGGTCTGCGTAGCCAAGTAGGTACACTGTACGGTACTTTAGCTAAAGGTCCTCGTTATCTTGAAATGGCAGAAGGCTATATCAAGAACATCTTCTTGGACAAAAACGATGAGATCTGCGGATACGAATTCGTACACATGGGTAAGTTCATGGACGAAATCAAAAAAGGAACCGATGCTAACGAAGCTTTGAAAAAAGTAACCGGCACATACGGACGCGTAACAGCAGAACAGGGAGCAGTTAAACATATTGATCCACGTCACGAATAATATAAGGAGGAAAAGAAACTATGATTAGAGAAGTAAAATTTGAAAGTCAAGACCGTCGTATCAAAGGTATCATCGAAGCTTTGAACGCTAACGGCATCAAAGACATCGAAGAAGCTAACGCAATCTGCGAAGCTGCCGGACTTGATCCTTATAAGACGTGTGAAGAAACTCAGCCTATCTGTTTTGAAAACGCAAAGTGGGCTTACGTAGTAGGTGTTGCTATTGCTCTCAAAAAAGGCTGTAAGAATGCTGCTGATGCTGCCGAAGCTATCGGTATCGGTCTTCAGGCATTCTGTATTCCGGGTTCAGTAGCCGACGACCGTAAGGTTGGTATCGGTCATGGCAACCTGGCTGCAATGTTGCTGCGTGAAGAAACTAAATGTTTCGCATTCTTAGCCGGTCACGAATCATTCGCTGCTGCCGAAGGTGCAATCAAAATCGCTGCTAAAGCAGACAAAGTACGTAAAGAGCCCTTGCGTTGTATCTTGAACGGTCTTGGAAAAGACGCTGCTCAGATCATCTCACGCATCAATGGCTTTACTTATGTTCAGACTCAATTCGATTATTACACAAGTGAACTGAAAGTAGTTCGCGAAATCGCTTACTCTGACGGTGAACGTGCAAAAGTAAAATGCTATGGTGCTGATGACGTTCGCGAAGGTGTAGCTATCATGTGGAAAGAAGGCGTAGATGTTTCCATTACCGGTAACTCTACTAACCCGACACGTTTCCAACACCCGGTTGCCGGTACATACAAGAAAGAACGCGTATTAGCTGGTAAGCCCTATTTCTCAGTAGCTTCCGGTGGTGGTACAGGTCGTACTCTTCACCCGGATAACATGGCTGCCGGACCTGCTTCATATGGTATGACGGACACGATGGGACGTATGCACTCAGATGCTCAGTTCGCCGGTTCTTCATCAGTTCCTGCTCACGTAGAAATGATGGGATTCCTGGGAATTGGTAACAATCCGATGGTAGGTTGTACAGTAGCTTGTGCTGTTGACGTAGCTCAGGCTTTGAGCAAGTAATTGTCTGATATACAAATTATATATGAAGAGCTTTCTTTTTCGGAAGGCTCTTCTTTTTTATATAACTATACTCTATCCTGTTCCCTATTTATTTGTACCTACTCTCCTATTCTATCATCGTCCAACCAACTGTGACGGTATCGTATGTTATACTCTATAAGTTCTCTGTAAATCGCCACATTCTTGGTAATTCTATGACGTATCTGTGACGGACTTTTTATACCGTCACAAGAAATCAATAGTCTATAAACTACTAATTATCAACGCTGTTTTCAATTAGCCACTCCTCATATTCACACCTCCTATTATTTTTCTGTGACCGTTTTTAATTTCATATACCTCCCTCCTTGAAGTAACTATAATTTAGTTCTTACTTGTATAAAAAGTATCTTTTGTGCAAACATACTTTCCCTCCTTGGTTTCTTTATATTGAATCCAAAGTTTCTTAACAATGTCACTACAGGGGTCTACAACTTCAAACCAAACATTATACTTCACATCAACGGAAACCGAAGTTGTATAATTTACAATTTTATACCTCTTTTTCTGAATCGTTCCATTGACATAACAAGCAACTTCTTTCTGTTTAACTTTTTCTAATGCAAGGTTAATAACTTGCTGTGGAACTTTAGGAGTAAAATCTAAAACCGTTTTCTTTTGTGAAGATTGTGCCATTACCTCACTAACCGTAAAAGAAAAAAGGCAAATCAATAAATAAATAATATTTTTCATCATATCTTATTTGTTATTATCATCTTAGAATATTGTAAGCATAATGCCAATCTATAAGACTAGCACTATGCTTTTAAATTCTATTATTGTTTAGTAAAGGTTTCTGTATGCCCTCCTTCTTCGATTAACTTCAAACTGTTATCAGAAATTTCAACTGTATAAGTTTCAGGGTCATCATCTCCCCAATCAAGAACCAACTTAGTACTACCGTCAAATGTATAAGAAAATGATTCTGTATTAGACTCATCATCATACACATCATAAGATTCCCAAGTTCCTTTACCGTCTGATTTAAAAGTAACAATTTCTTTGTTTCCACCTCCCCACGTATAAGACCAAACACCTACTAACGGATTTTCATCATCGTCGTCACTACAAGAAGTAAAACCTGCACATAAAGCAATAACCAATAAAGTCGCAAAAAATCTAAATGTTTTCATATTCTGTAAATAATCTTTTTCGTTAATAATTTAATTTGTAGTATAAGCTGCTCAAAAAATGAGTTGGCTACTTAAAAGATAGTAGCAAAAGTTGTTTCTTAATGTCTGATTCGTAGTCCTATATCGTTTTATGTATCCTGTTCCCTTTGGATATATTATACAATGAAAAAAGCGTGGGAACTTGAATATCACAGTTCAGAGGTATCGCCAAACACCCACAACTCAATGATAAACAAGCCCACGCCAAACGATATATAAACTATCTTAACAAGATAGGTATATAACATTGACGTGAGCGTTCTTGCCTATCACCTTGAGTTGTTCATTAAATTGGCGATTTTCTGAACAAGGTAATATCTTAAACGCTCTTCGTTAACTAATATGTCCTTTCAGTCCCAACACATTAGGTATCTGAAATTGCCACAAAGTTACGAAAAGCGTTTGTAATAGCAAGAACTATTGTTTATTAAAAGTTGAGAGCAATCTCTGCTTTGTAAATCTATGGTAGTGGAAAAATTCAAGACTGCCCATATAAAAACTATATTTCTGAAATTTTCCACCCCACCGATATTTTATGCTTATGGCTTTATAAACTGATTTTTTATCCGTTGAACGGTGGAAATACCAATACTTTGTAGCTTAGCTATATTTCTGATTGAATAACCTTTTCTTAGTAAAGTTATGACTTCTTTATATTCTTCTTTCTTCTTATCATCCGTTTTGGTTGAACCTGCCTTTCTACCAAGTTTTCCACCTTTAGCAATATAATTCGCTCTACCACTATTCAAACGATATTGGATATTGCTTCTTTCGATATTTGCCATTTCTGCAAGTACTGTCACCATGATAGAAGCTATTGGATTAACTTCCCCATTTGGTTGCAAAGTATATAAGCCCAAGTTCTGTATGTAAACCGATACTTTCGATTCATGCAATATATCTAAAGAGCGAAGAACCTGTAATGTGCTTCTTCCTAGTCTTGACAATTCAGACAAAAGTAGAATATTCACAGATTCACGTTTACAGTATTCCAGACATTCTCCTAAAATCTGTCTTTCCTCTATCTTCTTTGCACCTGAAATATGCTCTTGGAATATATTCACAATTTCTATATCCTGTGAGATAGCATATTTCTTTAAATCCTCTATTTGTCTGCTCGTGTCCTGTCTGTCATTACTTGACGAAACACGAGCATATATTACGGCTGTTTTCATTTTATTCTTTAATTAAATTGATAACACGAAAAGATGTATTCAAAACAGTCTATCAGATTAATTTGAACACATCCTTGATTTGAACACAAAAAGAGGATACCACCTTTTCTCAGTGATACCCTCTTCGGTGTATATCTTTTTCTTATGGTAGTTTTTTTTGTTCTGACAGTGGTAATACTTGATAAAGTCTTAGCCGACCTATTAATTGACAATACTGTTGAATTGTTAATCTAGTGCGTCCTAGATTCTCTAAAAGTCTTAGATTTACTTCTGATTCAAAAGACGTGAATAGTTTTATTGCCGATTGGTATATATCCAAATCAGACATAGCTTCCAGTTTCTCTTTTAATCCATCACAAGTTAGCATGAGATTTGAACAAACCTTTACTCGGTAGCCGATGAATATTTTAAATTTCTCCGGACTTTTCCTTGAATAAAGATTTTCTTCGTGATAACTGCGTACACCGCCTATACAAAGATATACTTCTTCTCCATTGAGTGTTTTACTTATGGATTTAATCTCAAAGCAAAATGCCATTCTTTGATAAAACAAAGTCTTTTCATCTTCTCTGAGTTCGCTTGCTTTTTTATGGAGAGCAGTCGGAATTCTGCCAATAACCAGATCAGACCAGTTTCAATCTTCTCAAATTTGGTCATAATTATTCTTCTGTTTTAAATCCTACGGGATTTGGTTTCTGTTGAGTTCTCCTTTTAATAAAGGATTCTATGTAATCAAACGCTTCCAAAAGATGCGCTATGATTCCTATAAACTTTACTACTTCAATAATCAATTTTAATTTTTTCATTTCTATTTTCCCCTTATTTTTTAATTGTTAATAATTTATTGTTTCTATTTATTTCATTAATAAGGCGATCAGAGGAGTATGGGAGGTGAGGTAAACAGGTGAGCAGTGAGAAGAAAAAAAATAAAGAGAGCCTTTAGCTCCCTGATTGAGAAAGAATATAAATACGCGAAAATCCCCACTTCCAGTGATTATATCTAATGTATAATCTAACTAAAAACAGGGATTTGGTCTCTCGGTAGCTGATTCGGAAACTACCGTTTTATTTAATCTTATTTTTATCTATTATTCTTCATATATAAGGATTTGGAGGCTTTGTAGGAGTGTTTTTGAGTAAAGTTCATAATATGTATCAACTTATCAATAAAATAGTTGTTTAATATTCACATATTAACTACATTTGCATAAACTCATACTCATAACAAAAGATGGAATACATCAACAAATTTCATAAAGAATGGATAGAGCGTACCCGCCAATCAATAGCCTCTTGGAGCAAGCAGCCTCTATCATTAGAAGAAAAAAGGAAGCAGCAGGAACGCTTGAACCAACAGAAAGTTATAAGAGAGGGCAAATCGAAGAACTGATTTCATTTGCCAATTCTAATAACTTATGGATTTCTCTCTCTGAACTGAACATAGAATTCTTAAGTAAGGGAGGAGAAAATGAAGTTTATACAGGGGACAAAGACGATATTGTTGTCAAGCTAAACAATTTTGAATACGCAGGCGATGATTTAGGAAATTTCTTCATTCGTATTTCTGCACATAATAAGTTCTTCAGTAATGTTCCCTATCACATGATTGGCTTTGCCTATAACAGTCAACATGAATTTTGTGCAGTTCTTATACAGCCCTATATCTTAGCTGAACGTGAAGCTACAGAAAGTGAAATTGCTTAATACATGGAAGCACTTGGTTTCGAGATGGACTACATAGATGAATTCCATAATGAACAATACGAAATCTTTGATGCTGTTCCTAACAATGTACTCTATGGGATTGATAATGATTTATATTTTATTGATACACAAATAAGAAGGAAAGAAAAATAAAACCACTATCTTTACACAGTGATAAAGGGTATAAATAAGTTCTTTATGACTTATTCACAACCAATTATTCAAAATACAGAGATTTGTAATCTGGAGCGTTCTTTTAAGTACTTAAATATTTATCTGTAAAATAAGCATTTAGAATAATGTTTGATTGTTTTACGGGGATACAGTGTCGCTGCTTCATATGGTATGACGGACACGATGGGACGTATGCACTCAGATGCTCAGTTCGCCGGTTCTTCATCAGTTCCTGCTCACGTAGAAATGATGGGATTCTTGGGAATTGGTAACAATCCTATGGTAGGTTGTACAGTGGCTTGTGCGGTTGACGTAGCTCAGGCTTTAGCTAAGTAATTTAACTATTACAATATAATAAATCCCTGTAACTGATAAGGTTATGGGGATTTTCATTATATATACTACAAGAACAGATAGTATTTCTTCATAACTTCTCGCTTACTATTCTCTCATAATCGGCCGTGATTAAATGACGAAATTGGAATGAATCATAGCACAAATTGAAATTGTTTATCTAAGGCTAAGCGTGACTTATTGTGACCATTCCACCAAATCTTAATAAGAACACTTATTCAACAGATCTGTAATGTCAAAAAATTAAAAGAAGAAAAAGAATCGTACACCAATAATTGAGTATATTTGCATGTTTTTTCGAAAAAGCTTATACAAGTCAATAACACAAAAGAATTTATAAATACATTAATGAACGCATTATCTAATCTTTACCATACTATAGAAGCAAAGCCGAAAACAGCTTTTGGCATTACATTTTTATTCCTTATCGCCTATCAACTAATTTCTGCTTTTATCGGATTCGAGTTATGTGACTCCGGGTTCTATATGGTTTTTTACGATAACATATTTCAAAATCCGGAATGCGTGGAATACAACTTTATGTATTACTTGAGTGGGGTCATTGGTGGTGCTTTTATGACACTGTTTCCTGATGCAGGGATATTCGATATGCGTATATTGGGAATAGTCAATAATATGATAATCATCTATCTATTATATAAACTATTTAGAAAACAGATTCCAATGTCGGCTATAATCATAGGTTGTGTCTTGGTCACGATATCTTATATAGCCATGCCGATGACTTTTTACAATGATCTTATAACCAGTCTCTTGTATACGACAGCTATCTTTTACATATTTAAAGGGCTAAACAGAAATAAATATCTATATTTCATCATAAGTGGTATCATAATAGGAATCAACTCTTTCTCACGCATTCCCAATATATTAGATTACGGAATCATATTATTGGTCATATTGCATGCTCTTTATTATAGAGAAACAGTTTGTCTCTGCATCAACAGATGCCTGGTATTTACAGTTTCGTTTATTATAGGAATAATGGGTATCATCAGTCTAATGAAAGTCTGGGGACATTATGAACCTTTCGTCAATAACATGCGTGAGTTGCTCTTTATAGCAGAAGATGATAGCGGTACGAGTTCCCATACCCTATCCAATATGATATTTGCACAAGTACGAATCTATTATTTAGTTCTCAAATTAGGAATAAAGATTGTTTTACTTTATATTATATTTTGGGGATCTGCTAAATATATAAAAAAGGAGGTGGTATTATTGCCTGTCCGAATCATCGTTTTCTCTTTACTTGCCATTCTCTTTTATAAAGAGAACGTAGTATTCACTTTGTGCGCTTTCAGTATGGTCGGGATATTGGGAAATATCGTTCTGAACAAAGATAAAGAGATAAAAATGCTATCATGGGCCGGACTCTCGATGATCATGATCATACCTCTCGGCAGTGATGGAGGCATGGTCAATAACGGAAGCATCATCTATTGGTTAGGGATGCCTATGGCAATCTCATTCTATCTATCGATTCAAAATATTCATATTCCAGCCATACCGCAATGGGCTGTCAGACAAACATTGCTGCTTACATTGGGGATATATATCCTTGCATGTGGAGCAAAGGCCATATGTGACGGAGTATACTTTGATGGTGGTCCGCTTTTCGAAAAGCGATATTCTATTCAAAACGACAGAGTTAAACATATTTATACGAGCCGGGAAAGGGCACAGATTCTCAATGACTTGTTAATAGGAATAAAACCTTATATCAAACAAGGCGATCACCTATTTGCTTATGGCAGTATTCCAGCTATAAATTATATGACACGCACCAAACCTTTTATCGGATGCTCCTGGCCGGAATTATTAGGAGAACCTCTGTTTAGACACAAATTAAATAATTACAGTGGTCCGCTTCCTGCTATATTGCGACAAAAATTCAACAGTATAGGCAAAGAGTTCGGAGAACCAAGCGAAAACTACCTGATTGACTGTGGTATTGAGACAGGTCCTTTCAGAAGTAATAAAAAGCATAGGGTAATAAACGAATTTATAGAAAAAAATAAATATAAGACTGTATTCGAAAACCAATATTTTGTGCTATATCTGCCCGAAAAATAAGATAATAAAAGAAAAAATCTTATTTCAAATACCGAAATTGTTTTTTCATTGAAATACATCCATAGGATATAGACTTTTCATTATCTTTGTTCATTGAACGATAAATTCTTTGAACTATGAAACGGACAGTCATTATCCCGGTTCTTCTTTCTTGCCTTTCGATTATCATCATTGGCCTGAACTCATGTGCAGGCAGTCAGAAAGAAATTATTCCTTCTTCGGAATTTGCTCCGTACATCAATGCCTACACAGGCGGAGTTATCTCACAATCGTCTCCCATACGGATAGAATTGACCCAAGATCAGCCTGTAGTAGACTTAAATAATGAACTGAAAGAGAACCCGTTCCGTTTCTCACCTTCACTGAAAGGAAAAGCGTATTGGGTAAGCAACAATACGATTGAATTTCTTCCGGAAGAAGGAGCGCTGAAACAAGGAACAATGTACGAAGGCTCATTCCAATTGGGAGAATTCGTCACTGTGGATAGACGATTGAAAGAATTCAATTTCTCCTTCCGCGTGCAGGAGAAGAATTTCTCATTGGCGATGGAACCGTTGGATATAACTGCTACAGCTCCCGATTATGCTTCGGTAAAAGGAGAGATTCGTTTCAGCGACAAAATAGACAACGCACAGGTAGAAAAAATTCTATCAGCCAGTGGTAACGGGACTTCTTCCTATAACATTTCAATAGAGGGGACCGGGAATCCGACACGATATACTTTCAACATCGGCCGTATTCCGAGAGCAGAAAAAGATTATGAACTGGAAATTAAGCTGGATGGAAAAGCGGCCGGCATCGACCGGAAAATGGTAGAAAAGATCACAATACCTGCCAAAAACATCTTTCGCTTCATGTCTGCCCAACGAATCGAACAACCCGAAAACGGAATACAGATCTCTTTCTCGGATCCGGTATCGGACACTCAGGACTTGAAAGGGCTGATCGAAATTCCGGAACTCTCTTCGTATACATTCCAAGTGATAAACGATAAGGTAAATGTGTACTTTGAACCTAACCGGGCCAACAAGTTGACATTAAGAATATACGAAGGAGTGAAAAATATGGAAGGGAAAAGGTTAGGTACCTCCCACTCTATCTCTTTCAGCCAGCCCAGGCTGAAACCACAAGTGGAACTGCGTACGGAAGCAGCGATCCTACCCGACTCAAAGAATCTGATAGTACCTTTCCGGGCAGTCAGCCTGCATGCTGTAGATCTGAGTGTTATCCGCATCTACGAAAGTAATGTACTGATGTTCATGCAGAGTAATTCTTTGGCATCTTCCAACGAATTGAGACGCTCGGGGCGATTGGTTTATAAACAGACTTTGCATCTGGACAGAGACCCTTCGAAAGACATTCGCAAATGGGAAGATTATTCGATCGGCCTTTCCGGATTGATAAACCAGGAGCCGGGTGCTATTTATCGCATCATACTTTCATTCAAACAGGCATATTCCGCCTATCCATGCGGAGAAGAGGATAAGGAACTACAAATTTCCGAGGGTCCGGAAAGATTGACTAAAGTATCTTCGGACCAACTATCGGAAGAGGATGAAGCAGAATGGGATACCCCGCAGGCCTACTATTATTATAACGGTTCGGAAAAGATGGACTGGCGGAAATACCGTTGGGAAGAACGGGACAATCCTTGCCATATTTCTTATTATATGGGTTCGGACCGCACGGCATCCTGTAATGTACTCGCCTCCAACTTAGGCATGATTGTAAAACGGAACTCTGTTAACAAATTATGGGTAACAGTCAACAATATACTCGACACAGCTCCGGTAGAGAAAGCCAAAGTAACCGCTTATAGCTTTCAATTGCAACCGGTAGGTGAAGCAGAAACCGACAAAAACGGGTTTGCCGTTATTGACACGAAAGGAGTGCCTTTCATCGTAGTAGCGGAAGCCGGAAAACAAAAGGCCTATGTAAGAGTAGCCGATGGTGAAGAACAATCCGTAAGTCGTTTCGATGTCGGTGGCAAGGATATACAGAAAGGGTTGAAAGGCTTTATATATGGCGAAAGAGGGGTATGGCGCCCCGGAGATACCCTGCATATCTCGTTCATGCTCGAAGACCGTAACAAACGAATACCCGACAAGCATCCCGTAGCATTGGAAATTTACAACCCGAGAGGGCAATTCTACAATAAACTCATTTCTACAAACGGAATGAACGGACTCTATACATTTGCCGTACCGACAAAAACGGAAGACCCTACCGGATTATGGAATGCTTATGTAAAAGTGGGAGGAACCGCTTTCCATAAATCACTGCGGATAGAGACCGTAAAACCTAACCGATTGAAAATAAACCTGCAATTGCCGGGGAATATACTGAAAGCCACAGACGGAGAAGTACGAGCTACCTTGTCATCGGCATGGCTGACAGGTGCCAAAGCTTCACGGCTGAAAACCAAAGTAGAGATGTCGTTATCCAAAGTCAACACGCAATTCAAGAATTATGGACAGTATATCTTCAACAATCCGGCTACGGAATTTACCTCTTCACGGACAGATGTATTCAGTGGAATGCTGGGTACAGAAGGAGACGCTTCGTTTACGCTCAAACTGCCGGAATCGGGAAATGCGCCCGGAATGTTGCAGGCGAATATCACGGCCAGAGTATTCGAACCGGGCGGAGATGCAAGTATCTATACCATGAGTGTGCCCTACTCTCCTTTCAGCTCGTATGTAGGTATCAATCTGAATCAGCCTAAAGGCAAATATATCGAGACTGATAAAGATCATATTTTTGATATTGTGACTGTAACCCCGGAAGGGAAGCCGGTAAACCGTTCGGGACTGGAATATAAGATTTATCGTATCGACTGGAGCTGGTGGTGGGAAAACTCCCGCGAGTCTTTTGAGACGTACGTCAACAGTAGTTCCTACACGCCGGTAGCTACCGGAAAGATAAACACTGTGAATGGAAAAGGCAGTTTCAAATTCCGGATTGACTATCCGGGTTGGGGACGTTATCTGGTGTATGTCAAGGATACGGAAAGCGGACATGCCACCGGAGGCACGGTATACGTAGACTGGCCGGAGTGGCGTGGACGTTCGTCTAAAACCGATCCTAACGGTATCAAGATGCTGGCCTTCTCTATCGATAAAGACTCTTATGAAATAGGCGAAACAGTAACAGCTATTATCCCTGCATCGGCGGGAGGACGGGCACTTGCCACGTTGGAAAACGGTTCAACCGTACTGCAACGCGAATGGATAGACGTTTCGGGCAAGGAAGATACGAAATATCAGTTTAAGGTAACACCGGAAATGGCCCCGAACGTTTATCTGCACATCAGCCTGCTGCAACCTCATGCACAAACGATCAATGATTTACCGATCCGTATGTATGGAGTGATGCCGGTATTCGTAACCAATAGAGAGACTGTGCTCGAACCGCAGATTCAAATGCCGGACGTACTGCGCCCCGAAACGGAATTCAGCGTAACAGTAAGTGAGAAGAAGGGAAAAGCGATGACCTATACCTTGGCGATTGTGGACGACGGGTTACTGGATCTGACCAATTTCAAGACTCCCGACCCCTGGAATGACTTTTATGCCCGTGAGGCATTGGGCATCCGGACATGGGATATGTACGACGATGTGTTGGGCGCTTATACCGGCAGTTATAGTTCGCTATTCAGTACCGGAGGTGACGAAACCTTAAAACCCGCAGACACGAAAGCCAATCGTTTCAAACCGGTAGTACGCTTCATCGGCCCGTTCAGCCTAAGCAAGGGAAAGAGCCGGACGCACCGGATAACCCTTCCGATGTATGTAGGTTCGGTACGTACCATGGTGGTAGCCGGAGAAAACGGTGCTTACGGACATGTAGAGAAGACGACTCCGGTACGTACACCACTGATGATTCTTTCCACACTCCCACGTGTACTCAGTACCCAAGAAGAGATTTTGTTGCCGGTCAACATATTCGCCATGGAGAAAGAGGTGAAAAATGTAAAAGTATCCGTTTCTGTATCAGGCAGTGCACAAGTAAATGGCGAACATCAGCAATCCGTAACGTTTGCAGAACCCGGCGACCAGTTGGTCTATTTCAGACTAAAAACCGGTAGTAAACCGGGGAAAACCACTGTACGGCTGACGGCTGAAGGAGCTGGCAAGAAAGTTTCGGAAACCATCGAAATAGAAGTGCGTAATCCGAATCCGGCCATCACCCTGCGCGAAAGCAAATGGATAGAAAGCGGACAAAGCTGCGAACTCTCTTATAAGCCGGGTAGTAATTCACCCGAAAACAGCGTGAAATTAGAGGTGTCACGTATCCCATCGGTGGACATCAGCCGCCGGTTCGATTTTCTGTATAATTATCAACATTACTGCACAGAGCAGTTGACATCGAAAGCCCTTCCGTTGTTGTTTGTCGGCCAGTTCAAAGCAGTAGATGAAGCAGAAGCCGGTAAGATAAAAACGAATGTACAGGAAGCTATCAAGCAACTTTACAGCCGGCAGTTACCCAACGGAGGATTCGTATATTGGCCGGGCAATGCTTCTGCCAATGAATGGATCACCTCCTATGCCGGAATGTTCTTAGTGATGGCACAAGAAAAAGGATATGCCGTAAATGCCAATGTGCTGAATAAATGGAAACGATTCCAGCGTTCGGCTGCACAGAACTGGCGTACGCCTCAACAAGACACCGGCTATTATTGGCAATCGGATTTACAGCAGGCTTTCCGCTTATATACATTAGCGTTGGCAGGCGCACCGGAACACGGAGCGATGAACCGGATGAAAGAGATGCAGCAAGATCTTTCGTTGCAAGCCAAATGGAGACTGGCCGCCGCTTATGCGCTGAACGGAAAAACGAAAGCCGCCAATGAACTGGTATTTAATGCCAAGACAACCGTAGAGCCTTATTCGCCTTCGGCCGGAAGTTATGTGTACGGTTCGTACGATCGCGACGAAGCCATGATATTGGAGACCTTATTGCTCATGGGGCGTGAACGAGAAGCATTCACGCAGGCACAAAAGGTTTCAAAGAATTTGTCACGTGAAGATTGGTTCAGCACACAATCCACCGCATTTGCATTAATGGCAATGGGCCGGTTGGCAGAAAAATTATCGGGTACTCTCGACTTCACCTGGACGATATACGGCAAACAACAACCGGCGGTAAAATCGGCTAAGGCCGTATTCGAGAAAGCGTTGTCTGTTGCACCCGGTGGCGGCTCGGTTACTGTAAAAAACAATGGTAAGGGAGCTTTGAATGTGGACTTGATAACCAAAACACAACTACTGAACGATACCCTGCCGGCCTTGTCAAACAACCTGCGCCTTGACGTAAAGTATACGGATATGAACGGAACAGCTATTGCCCCCGAAGCCCTGAAACAAGGCAGCGACTTTATGGCAGTGGTCACCGTAGCCAACATCAGCGGCACTACCGACTATTCGGATATTGCCCTGACTCACATCATACCATCGGGTTGGGAAATATACAATGAACGCATGACAACCGATCCGGAAAAGGCCAACAGTGCAGATAGCAACAACAGCTATTCCTACCGGGATATCCGCGATGACCGTGTACTGACCTATTTCAACCTGAAACGAGGGCAGTATAAAACATTCACCGTACGGCTGCAAGCCACCTATGCAGGTACATTCGTACTACCGGCTATCCAGTGCGAAGCAATGTATGATGCCGGAGCACAGGCGAGGACACGGGCCGGCAAAGCAATCGTCGAACGGTAAAAACTGTAAATAAACGCAGGCAAGAGACAGGAATGAAAAGATGGAAAAAGAAAAAAAGCCGGATAATCGGAGGGGGCATTGCCCTTCTGATTGTCTGGTATATCTTTTGCCTTCCCCGGCAACTGTTTCATGTGCCCTACTCTACCGTTGTAGCCGACCGTCACCATGAACTGCTCGGTGCCCGCATCGCTCCGGACGGACAATGGCGCTTTCCTCCACGCACCACCACACCAGAAAAAATTAAAACCTGTCTTTTAGCATTCGAAGACAATCATTTCTATTGGCACTGGGGAGTAGACCCGTTGGCAACCGGCAGGGCCATCTATCAGAACCTAAAAGCCGGTCGCATCATCAGTGGAGGAAGTACGCTTACGATGCAAACGATTCGCCTTGCCCGGAATAAGCCACGCACGTTCACAGAGAAATTTATCGAAATGATATGGGCCACCCGGTTGGAGTTCCGTTATTCCAAAGAAAAGATACTCTCTTTATATATCTCCCACGCCCCTTTCGGAGGAAACGTAGTGGGGCTGGATGCTGCTGCCTGGCGATACTTCGGGCATGCAGCAGAAGACTTGTCGTGGGCCGAAGCGGCCATGCTCGCCGTACTTCCCAATTCACCCGCCATGATACATCTTTCCAAAAGCCGTCAGTCCTTGCTCGACAAGCGTAACCGCCTGCTGACACGTCTTCACAAGAACGGCACATTGAGCGACTCCGATTATGAGCTTGCCCTCAGTGAACCTCTGCCACAGGAACCCAAACCCTTACCACAGACAGCCCCACATCTGACCGACTATTTCTATCGGACCCGTAACGGAACTTACTCGGTGAGTACCATCGACCGTGGAATACAACTACAAGTGGAAGAACTGGTAGAACGCTGGAACAACGAATTCTCCCGCAGTGACATCCGCAACATGGCCATACTCGTTATCGACATAGAGAAAAACCAGCCCATTGCCTACTGTGGCAACCTGCACTTCAACAAAGAGAGAAGCGGTAATCAAGTAGACATCATCCGTGCACCGCGTAGCACGGGAAGTATTCTAAAACCCTTTCTTTACTATGCCATGTTGCAGGAAGGCAGCATCCTTCCCCACACGCTGCTACCGGATGTTCCTATAAATATCAACGGCTTTGCTCCACAAAATTTCAGCCAACAGTTCGAAGGTGCCGTTCCGGCATCGGAAGCGATTGCGCGCTCTCTGAATATTCCGACCGTCAGCATGTTGCAGCATTACGGCGTTCCCAAATTCTATAACCTGCTCAAACAGATCGGTCTCACTACCCTTACCCGCCCGGCTTCCCATTATGGATTATCACTTATCTTAGGAGGAGCCGAAGGTACTTTATGGGACATTACCGTGGCTTACGCCGAAATGGCACGTTGCCTGAAAGGATTGGATAAGACAGATTGCTCTTTATTACTCTCCGATTCCACCCGGCATCTGCCATCTGCCAACTCACATGTCTCACTTTCTCCGGGTGCCGTCTGGCAAACCTTCGATGCCATTAAAGAGGTAAACCGACCGGAAGAGATAGACTGGCGCACCATCCCGTCTATGCAGACCATTGCTTGGAAAACGGGAACGAGTTACGGCTTCCGTGATGCATGGGCCGTAGGAGTTACTCCCCGTTATGCTGTCGGCGTATGGGTGGGCAACGCAACCGGAGAAGGAAAACCGGGCTTGGTAGGAGCACGTACGGCAGGACCTGTCCTATTCGATGTATTCAATCTTCTTCCGTCTTCCCCATGGTTCGACAGACCATCCGGAATATTTGCCGATGCCGAAGTATGCCGACTTTCCGGACATCTGAAAGGACGTTTCTGCGAAGAGACGGATACGACACTGATACTCCCTGCCGGATTAAAGACCGAAGCCTGCCCGTATCATCATCTCATCAACCTGTCGGCCGATGGAACTTCCCGTATCTACGAAAGTTGCATCGACATGGAGCCTACCATTCAAAAAAGCTGGTTTACCCTGCCTCCCGTATGGGAATGGTATTACAAACAGCACCATCCGGAATATAAACCACTCCCTCCTTTCAAACCCGGATGCGGCGAAGATGTGTTCCGCCCCATGCAATTTGTCTACCCTACGATGAATGCCCGGGTATTCCTCCCTAAACAGTTGGATGGCAGCAAAGGGCAACTGAACGTTGAACTGGTACACAACAATCCGAAAGCAACCGTATACTGGCATCTCGACAACAACTATCTGAGCGAGACACAAGACTTCCACAAGCTATCTTTCCTCCCCGCTTCCGGAAAACACTCTCTGACAGCAGTAGACAACGAAGGAAATACGGTTTCGGTGACTTTCTTTGTAGAGTAAATCCAATCTTCGTATCTTTGCCCCTATGAAACAGACTTTGAAAGAAAACGGAGGACTACCGGCATCCATACTTTGGACATTGGCTATCGTTGCCGGCATATCCGTAGCCAACCTCTACTACAATCAGCCGTTGCTGAACATGATACGCCACGATCTGGGTGTTTCGGAATTTAAGACTAACCTTATAGCAATGGTCACCCAGATAGGCTATGCACTCGGATTATTATTCATCATCCCTTTGGGCGACCTGTATCAACGAAAGAAAATCATTGTCACGAACTTTGCCATACTGATCGTCTCCCTGCTGACCATTGCGTTAGCACCCAATATACATATTATATTAATAGCTTCATTTCTAACAGGAATCTGTTCGGTGATACCACAGATATTTGTTCCGATAGCTTCCCAATTTTCGAAACCCGAGAACAAAGGAAGAAATGTAGGTATCGTTATCTCCGGATTGCTGACGGGTATTCTTGCTTCGCGCGTTATCAGCGGTTTTATCGGTGAAGTGTTCGGATGGAGAGAAATGTATCACATCGCGGCCGCATTGATGTTGATATGCGGAATTGTTGTAATGAAAGTATTGCCGGATATCCGTCCCACATTCAAAGGAAAATACAGTGATCTGATGAAATCGTTGTTTCTTCTCCTGAAAGAATATCCCTTATTGCGGATTTATTCCATACGGGCAGCACTGGCATTCGGTTCATTTCTCGCCATGTGGTCGTGTCTGGCATTCAAGATGGGACAAGCCCCTTTCTATGCAGGAAGCAATGTCATCGGCATGTTAGGACTCTGTGGAATAGCAGGTGCACTCTCTGCCTCCGTAGTAGGGAAGTATGTCAGGAGAGTGGGAGTTCGCCGGTTCAACTTCATCGGTTGCGGGTTGATACTCTTTGCCTGGTTCCTGCTTTTTGCAGGAGAAAACACCTATTTCGGTATTGTAGCAGGCATCATCATTATCGACATAGGCATGCAATGTATCCAGTTAAGTAATCAGGCCAGCATCTTCGAGCTCTGTCCCGGCGCATCCAACCGTGTCAACACGATTTTTATGACAACTTACTTTGTCGGCGGTTCGATGGGGACCTTTTTGGCTGGAAGTGCCTGGCAAGCATTCGGCTGGCATGGAGTCATAGGAATGGGAGTTTTACTGACAAGTTGCTCACTGCTTATCACTTTTTTTTCGCGAAAGTGAACCCAAAGGGTGGTTTCATTTGTTGTTAAGAACATCAATCCAAAATTTAATATATGAAATACGGGGTCAACAGACAAATTTTACTCATTACTGCCGGTATCGTGTGGATAGTGGCAGGAGCAAATATTCTGCGGATAGGAATCGTGACATGGCTCAATGACTCACAGTACTGGCTGTTCAAAATAGGAGAAGCCACTGTGGTATTTCTTCTGTTTTTTGTCCTTGTGTTCAGAAGATTATATTATAAGCACACCGAACGCATCGTTCAGAAGAAACCGGAAAAGAACTGCCCGTTCTCTTTCTTTGATGTAAAGAGCTGGATCGTCATGATTTTCATGATCTCTATGGGAATCAGTATTCGAAGCCTGCATTTGCTACCCAACAGTTTCATATCCGTATTTTATACCGGACTGTCACTGGCCTTAATCGCCACCGGTGCACTGTTCATCCGCTATTGGTGGCAGAAACGCCATCAACTGAGCACTTAACGCTGTACTCGTCCGGAAGCATCACCGTTCATCAGTGCTTCCACTTCAGCGACAGTCGCCAGATTGAAATCTCCGCAGAATGTATTTTTCAGACAGGAAGCCGCTAAAGCAAAATTCAGTGCTTTCTGATCATCATTCGGATAAGTCAACAATCCATAAATAAGTCCACCGACAAAAGCATCTCCCGTACCCACACGGTCTACTTCATGCGCAATGTCATAAATCCCCGTATGCTTTAATGTATTATCCGAATAAAGCACGGCAGCCAACAGATTATGATTGGCCGACAAAGAATTCCGTAATTCAAGGAACATCTTTTTACAACGGGGCACCAATGTCTCCACCTGCCTGCCGACCTTCTCAAATCCCTGCAAATCGAGTTGGTAATCCGTATTTATCGCCTTGAAACCGACAGGAGAAATGCCTAATATCTCTTTATATTCCGGCTCCGCACCAAAAATCACATCACTATACTGCACCAACGGATACATGACATCAGCAGCCGTACGTCCATATTGCCACAAATTCTTACGGAAATTCAAATCACATGAAATAGTCAATCCCATACGATCTGCCGTTTGCAATGCTTCCAAACAGGTATCAGCTCCACTTTGAGACAAAGCAGCAGCAACTCCCGACCAATGAAACCAACCTGCATCGGCAAAAACAGTTTCCCAATCAATCATCCCGGGACGAAGTGTGGAAAAAGAAGAACCGGCACGATCGTACACCACTTTCGAATTGCGAAAAGAAGCTCCGTTTTCAAGGAAGTAAATGCCCATACGATCACCTCCATAAATTATTCCGTCTGTACGAAGTCCGTGGGAACGTAAATCACTGACACAGGCACGGGCTATTTCATTGTCCGGTAGCCGGGTCACAAATTCTGTAGGAATGCCAAAGTTGGCAAGAGATACAGCTACATTGGTTTCACTACCACCAAAAGCGGCCACATAGTCACGAGCTTGTGAAAAACGGAGATTTCCGGGAGCAGTAAGGCGGAGAAGCACTTCTCCGAAAGTAACGATCTTCTTCATAATGTTTCAATAGATTCATTAAATATCCAAAGGTAGTATCAAAAATCTAAGGAGAGATAAACTTTTAATAAATTTTATTGCAAAAGTCACGTATGTAAGCACGCACTTCCTGCCGCTTCATCAACATTATCAGTCTGTTAATGAATATAACGATTGATAGGATCAGATATAAAATTGTGGCGTGCAGATGAACAATATCAAAAATATCTTGTTCTTGCAATAAACGAACAACGTTATTAAACCTAAACAAAAACAAGTTATGAAAAAGTTAATTGCATTATTAGCATTAGTATTGGTAAGTGCATCTACCATGATGTATGCACAAGAATCAGAAAGAGCAGTACGCCGTGCCGACCGTAAAGCACAAAGAGATGCAGAAAGAGCAAGACTGAAAGCAGAAGAACAGGCGGCTGATGCAGTGGCCTACCAGCAAGCAGTACAGGCACTGAAGAACAAACAGTTCGTACTTGAAGCAGATCAAGTAATCTTCCGTAACGGACAAAGTGCGTTCGTATCATCCACAACAAACTTTGTAATGATGAACGGTCAACGCTCTACCGTGCAGGTCGCTTTCAACACTCCATATCCCGGCCCTAACGGAATCGGTGGTGTAACAGTAGACGGTAGTGCATCGGATATGAAAATTACTACTGATAAAAAAGGAAATGTAAACTGCTCATTCAGTGTACAGGGCATCGGTATTTCGGCCCAGATATTTATCTCATTGACCAATGGAGGTAACAATGCTACCGTGACCGTAAACCCGAACTTCAACAACAATACCCTCACATTGAGTGGTAACATCGTACCGTTAGACCAATCGGATGTATTCAAAGGACGTTCCTGGTAATACAAATAAGACGGGCTAAAGGTAAAACCAATCAGGAATTTCAAGAGTGTACACTTTTCACATGCAAGAGTGTACACTCTTCTTATATAAAAGTCCATACTCTTGTCCTGCAAAAGTATAGAGTTCCATAAATACTGGTTATCAACACTTTGAGTTATTTTCACTCGTGTTATATTTCAAAATTCATCAAGGTACGAAACGGTTTATGGAAATAATGAGTATCTTTGAATGGTCAATAAATAAAAAGTAACAATGAACAGTGTATTACGCAAACTCCCGATCGGGATACAGACTTTTGAGGACATCCGCAGAGATAATTATCTGTATGTAGACAAGACCGCTTTCGTGTGGAGAATAGCGAATACAGGAAAACCTTACTTCTTGAGTCGCCCGCGTCGATTTGGAAAAAGCCTGTTGCTTTCTACTTTTGAAGCTTACTTTAAAGGTAAGAAAGAGCTGTTCGAAGGACTGGCCATCGAACAGATGGAAAAAGAATGGAGGCAATTTCCGGTACTGCATCTGGACTTGAATGCTAAAAAATACGAGACCCCGGAAGATTTAAATGCCATGCTTAACCAACATCTTGAAAAATGGGAAAGTCAATATGGCGATGAAAAGAAGGACCGCAGTCCGGAAGAACGATTCAGTTATGTTATCAGCCGTGCCAGTGAACAAGCAGGATGTGGTGTAGTAGTATTGGTAGACGAATATGATAAACCCCTGTTGCAAACCTTGTGTAACATTCCTTTAATGGAAGAATACCGTCAGACACTGAAAGCATTCTATGGTGTTCTGAAAAGTTCCGACCGTTATCTCCGTTTCGTCTTTCTTACCGGAGTGACGAAGTTTGCACAAGTCAGCGTATTCAGTGACCTGAATCAACTGAATGACATCAGTATGAAGCCCCAATATGCCACGATCTGCGGTATCACCATGCAAGAATTAACCCATACTTTCGCACCGGAAATACAACAGTTGGCGGAACACAATGGTTTGACACAGGAAGAAGCTCTTCAAAAGATGAAGATATCGTATGACGGTTATCATTTCTGCGAATTCGCAGAAGGAGTCTTTAACCCTTTCAGTGTACTCAATCTTTTCGACGGATACAAATTCAGCAACTACTGGTTTCAGACAGGTACTCCTACTTTTCTTGTGGAACTGCTCAAAAAAAGCGAATATGATTTACGTACATTGATTGACGGAGTAGAAGCATCCGCCTCTTCATTTACCGAATACCGGGTAGATGCCAATAATCCGATTCCACTGATTTATCAGAGCGGTTATCTGACAATAAAAGACTATAATCAAGAATTTGAGATTTATCTGTTGGAATTTCCCAATGATGAAGTGCGCTATGGCTTTATCAATTTTCTAATACCCTTTTACACTTCCGTATTGAACAACGACCAAAGTTTCTATATTGGAAAATTTATTCAAGAGCTACGTACCGGCGATTACGATTCCTTCCTCACCCGCCTACAAGCTTTCTTTGCTGATTTCCCATACGAGTTGAATGATAAAAGCGAACGCCATTATCAAGTGGTATTCTACCTCGTTTTCAAATTAATGGGGCAATTCACCGACGTAGAAATACGCAGTGCACGCGGACGGGCAGACGCTGTTGTGAAGACTCCCGCCTACATCTATATATTTGAATTCAAACTAAATGGAACGGCAGAAGAAGCCTTACAACAAATAGACGATAAAGGATATTTGATTCCTTACCAAGCCGATGGACGCAAACTTATTAAGATAGGTGTTGAGTTTAGTGCCACCGAAAGAAATATCAGCCGGTGGTTACCATGATAAAGAATACGATTCATGAGAGAATATATCATAGCAGATAATCAGGATATCACCAAAGCAGGCATGATGTTTCTGCTCAGTAAGCAGAAAGATGTATCACAACTGCTGGCCGTAGATAATAAAACAGAACTTATCAGAGAATTACGCCTACACCCACAAGCGGTAGTGATCCTCGATTATACTTTATTTGATTTTGCCGGAGCAGATGAATTGATAGTGCTTCGTGAACGTTTTAAGGAGGTGGACTGGCTGCTGTTCTCCGATGAATTGAGCATCGGATTTCTCCGTCAGGTATTATTTAGCAGTATGGCATTCGGAGTAGTTATGAAAGATAACTCGAAAGAGGAGATACTCACCGCTCTCCAATGCGCTTCACGCAAGGAACGTTTCATCTGCAACCACGTAACTAACCTGTTACTGTCCGGAAATATCCAACAGGTATCTTCAAACACAAATATACAGGAAGATCATCTGCTCACCGCCACAGAAAAAAACATTCTCAAAGAAATTGCATCAGGCAAGACTACTAAAGAAATTGCCGCAGAAAAGAACCTGAGCTTTCACACCATCAACAGCCATCGTAAAAATATCTTCCGGAAACTCGGAGTGAACAATGTACACGAAGCCACCAAATATGCAATGCGCGCGGGGATTGTAGATCTGGCGGAATACTATATTTAGTTGAAAGTTGAGAGTTGAAAGTTGAAAGTTGGCTGCGCTGTTATGCTGCATAGTAACTTTCAACTTTCAACTCTCAACTTTCAACTAAATAACCACTCCGCTTCCTACACACACCTCCGCCTTCTCATCGTAAATCACTCCGAACTGTCCGGGAGCAATACCTTGCAGTTTCTCAGAAGAAAGTACATGACAGGTGTTACCTTTACGGACAAGACGTCCTTTAATAAATTCCGGAGTATGACGAATCTTGAAGGTTATATTTACTTCATTCGAGCCTTCCTCCCAAGGGTTTCCGGTGATAAAATGAAAATCGGAAAGAGAAAACTCCGTACCATATTGTGCTTCTGTGTCATAGCCATGAGACACATAAATAATATTCTCTTCAATGTTCTTCTTTATCACAAACCAAGGGCCGCCACCCAATCCCAATCCTTTACGCTGACCGATAGTGTGAAACCAATATCCCCGGTGAGTTCCGATCCGTTTCCCTGTCTCCCACTCGACCACCGCTCCTTCTTTCTCTCCAAGAAAACGGCGGACAAAATCATTGTAGTTTATCTTACCCAAGAAGCAAATGCCTTGGCTGTCTTTTCTACGCGCATTAGGAAGTTTCGCATTTTGTGCTATCTCGCGCACTTCATGTTTCATCAAATGACCGATAGGAAACATCAGTTTGGAAACTTGAAGATAATCAATCTGAGCAAGAAAATCAGTCTGATCTTTCACGGGATCTTTGGCTGTACCAAGCCAAATCTTCCTATCCCGCAATAATGTAGTAGCATAATGCCCTGTTGCCGTAAAGTCGAAATCTTTCCCGACACGCTGCTCAAAACAACCGAATTTAATCAACTTATTACACATCACATCGGGATTGGGTGTCTGCCCTTTCCGTATCTTATCGATAGCATAGGCTGCCACATTGTCCCAATATTCACGATGCAGATCGACTATTTCCAATGGCAAGCCATACCTCCGGGCCGTAGCCGTGGCAAGTTCTATGTCCTCTTCGGCAGAACAGTCCATGTATTCCGCACCGTCCATACCTATTTTAATATAAAACAACGACGGTTTATACCCCTGCTCGCAAAGGAGATGAACGACTACCGAGCTGTCTACCCCACCCGATACTAAAGCTGCTATATTCTTCATGACGGCAAAGATAAAGCAAACGATATTTACAGGCTATCACACATTAAAGGCATTTTTATACCACAATTGTGGTAGATAAGCGAAGTATTTCCTACATTTGCAACTTCTAAAGACGATAAAGATATGAAGATAAGAAACATACTGTTCACCCCTATATTATTCATCGTGATGATATCCGGTCTTTTCTCCTGCGGAGTAGACCGTTGGCCGGAGTATGCGGAAGAAACCGAACTGGATATATGGATAGACAGCGTGATGCGTCAGGAATACCTCTGGTACAACGAAATGCCTTCGGTTACTCCCAACCAATATTTTCTGGCTCCCGCAGAATTCCTCAAGAAAGTGATTTATACTACTCTCGACAAAAATTATTCTTATATAGACACACTGAATAAGGTGCAGTCTCCCGAATACGGCTTCGACTATACACTTTATAAGAATGCAGATGTAGATACACTTTATAATGCTTTAATTACAAATGTTCTTCCCGGCTCTCCGGCTTCAACAGCCGGTCTGGAACGTGGCGAATGGATAGTGAAAGTAGACGATGAATACATCACCAAGAAAAACGAAAAGACCCTTCTCCAAACAGGAAAAGCCATGACACTGACTTTGGGAAAGTATGAATTGCAAAATATAGAGGATGAAGACAAGAAGACCGAGAAACAGAAAGGAGTGGTTATAGAAACCGGAACTGCAAGTATTGGTGCCGAACAAATAGTAGAAGACGACCCGATTCCCGTATACGAAATAGTAACCAGTGCTACAGGAGTAAAAGTAGGATATATGGTCTACAACCATTTCACAGCAGGAACTTCCGATGACAAGGAGAAATACAACAACAAACTTCGCGATATCTCCCGGGTATTTGCCAGTGCAGGTGTGACTCACTTTGTGCTCGACTTACGTAACAATACGGGAGGATCATTAGAATGTGCGCACTTGTTAGCTTCCCTATTAGCACCGGGGAGTGAAGTGGGAAAAATCTGTGCCCATCTGGAATATAACGACAAGCAATCCTATAAAGACTTCGACTTGCTCTTCGACCCGCAACTGATAGGAAACGGAGCGAATATGAATATCCAAAAAGGTTTCATACTAACCAGCAGCACTACTACGGGGATAGCAGGGACTTTTTATGACTGCCTGTTCCCGTTTGAGAAATGGGAAATATTAGGTACGGCACTGCCTGCTATGGGAGTAGCTACCGAAAGTTTTGTCAACCCTAAATACGGTTGGTCGTTGAATCCGGTAGTATGTACTGTTTATAACAGTGCAGGCGAAGCACATATGGGAGGAAATTTTACTGCCAAATATACAATAGATCAGACATCAACCACTAATTTAGTGACCTATTTGCCACTGGGAAATAAGGAAGAGACATTATTCAGTGCAGCTCTCGGAATTATTGACGGAACCTATCCCCCAAAAGAGGAAGAACCGGACGAAGAAACACCGGAAACCGGCACTACATACACGGTCCGAATCGGAGACGGAATGAGGCCTTAATAAAAATAAAATAATGAAACGAATACAACGCAATTTTCTTTTTTTCCTGTTTTTTTCCTTGATGCTGACAGCATGTAATGAAAAAGAAGAAGAAGATACGGAAGAAAAAATAGCATGTCTCACCATTACCGAAGCAACCGGTTCCGGAGAAGAAAGAGTAACTACCGAACAGAAATTTATCTATGAAGATGGAAAATTAACCCGACACATCACCAAACAGACTTATACGGACAGACTGCTCGAAGGCGAATATACGCATAGTGTCAGCAGCCAGATCAGTTACGAACCGGGGAAGGTTATCGTAACCGATGAAACCGGCACCGTATCTACTTATCAGATAGATGAGAAAGGGTATGCCACCATGTGTACCCGCAAAGAACCCGGCGGTAAAATCCGCACATATACATTCTCTTACTCAACAACAGGAGATGAAAATCTGACCGGAGTGAAAGAAAGTATCGACGGTAGCCCATATTCTGAAATATCGATCATTATCCCGGACAATGGTACAATGAATATAACGGAACAAGTAAATACCTATCAAAACACGTTCACCACCGGTATCAATGAGAGTTGTCCCGGCATATCCAATGAGAAAAGCAAGTTACCATGCCTGTTCCTCTCAGAGCGCTACCCTCTCTCTTTCCATACAGAAGCTTTCTATGCCAACATACTCGGAGCTCCTCTTTCCCTTCTTCCGGGTCAGTTGACAATAAAAAATAGCGAAGAAGTTACTACTTATAGCTACACGGAGGACGAAAAAGGATATATCACTTCATGTGCAGTAAAAATCAGTATCCCGGGTAGAAACTGGTACCGTTATGTGCAGTATTCGTATCTCTTGAATTGATCACTTTTTGTCAAGAGCAGATTTACGCATTCTTAACTAAAAAGCGAGAGTTACAGGAACAAAAGAACGTTTTATCTGAAAACAGCATCAATTGTACTGCGACAAGTAATGAAAGGCATCGTAACAAGTAATGAAACATGTCGTAACATACCGGCATACTCTCCGTAAAGACCGTCCTTAATCACCCGGAATACCCTGTTCAGTAGGTTTCTCAAGCAGAAAGAAATAAAAAAAGGAGAAAGCTTTTGCTTTCTCCTTCCTGTGTAATCTAACTGAATCTACTATATGATTATGTCTGTAAAGATACGACATAAAAACAGTAAATCAAACTTTCGATCAACTATTTTTTACTGCTTTTCACTTTTTAAAGAATTTACTGAAAAAAAGAATCTGATAATCGATGGAGTTATTCCAGTACTCACCGTTGTGCGCTCCCGGACGGGTGATGAAATCATGATCGATCTTCAGTTCCAACAAACGGTTGTGCAGATTCTTATTTACATCCAGAAAGAAATCCGCTTCCCCACAATCCACAATCAATGCCAAATCACCATTCTGCAACTTATCCACCTGATTAATAACCGTATGGTCATCCCACACCTGTCTGTTTTCTTCGATTGTTCCCAATTGCTCGGACATCAACCAATTCTTCGGAAACGGACGGATATCGACTCCACCACTGGTACTACCTGCTGCACCGAACACATCTTTATGCCGGATGGCATTCCAAAGTGCTCCATGCCCGCCCATACTAAGCCCGGTAATGGCGCGTCCACGACGATCGGCTATCGTTTTATAATGTTTGTCTATGTAATTGATCATTTCTGAAGAGACAAAAGTCTCGTAGCGATAATCCTTATTCTTCGGGCTATCCCAATACCAACTGTTTTTACCATCGGGACATACAAAAATAATTCCTTTTTCATCGGCAATCTGCGGAAGTTCAGGGCGAATGCCGATCCACGTCTTGGCATTACCGCCAAAACCATGCAACAGGTATATCACCGGGCAATCAACACCCTTTTTGCCCAAAGCAATATCAGGAACAACCACTACCACTTGCACTTCCTTGTTCATAGAAGGGCTTTTTACCATCAGCGTATCTACCTGTGCTGCATAAAACGGAAGTACTGACCACAACAGACAGAGCAATAATAAACTTTTTCTTTTCATCGCATTAAAACATTTGCATTAAAAATTAAATCCGGGATTCTTCTTCTCTCTTATAATCCGCAGAAACCGGTTTATCGAAGAGAGCCTTACAACGATTGCATTTATAAGTCCAATGATTGTCTCCGGGAGGCGCCATAACCAGCAAAGACAATACCGCAGCACAAGCTGCCCGCATCCGTCTGTCGCTCCGCAACTTAAATGTGATATCCGCCGAACCGCAATAAGGGCAACATTTCAGATCCTCCGGAAAGCTCTGATTATCACGCAACACCTGAAGGGCACGTTCATAATCTTTCTCATAAACGAAAATATCGACGCCGGAAATATTGCTTACACAACTCTTCAGCAATGATGACAGATTTTCATTATGCAACAATGATTCTATTCCCTCATTCTCTAAAGCTCCCTGAAAGATATGCGCCTGCATAGCATCATTGCATGTTATCAATCGGACTGTTCTCATGATGATTATCTACTCAAGTGATTAATGCCAACAAAAATACCGGATAATAATGAAAAGAAAAACATTTTTTATGTAATTTTGTATTCAAAATAGAAAAGGAAAAACCAAACCAATGAAAAAACGCTCCGTATTTCTTCTGTTCTTTCTCTATCTCCTCATAACGGCAACGGCACAACCACTCCACGAGATAAGAGGTACCGTTATCGACAAAGCCAGTCGTAAGCCATTGGAATTTATCAACGTAGTGATCGCCGGTTCGGGTATGGGCAGTGTCACGGATTCAGTGGGGCATTTCACCATCCAAGCAGTCCCTCCCGGTATCTATCGGTTGCAGGCATCTGCCGTAGGATATAAAACCACCCTGACCTCCGAATATATCCTTTCGACCAAAAATCTGAATATAGACATCGAAATGGAAGAAAACCCGACGGAATTAGAAGGAGTCACAATTACCGCCTCTCCTTTTCGTCGCGATCTGGAAAGTCCGGTAGGCCTGCGCATTATCGGGGTACAGGAAATCGAAAAAAGTCCGGGAGCCAACCGGGACATTTCACGTGTAGTACAGTCATATCCGGGCGTAGCATTCTCGCCCGCCGGATACCGCAACGACCTGATTGTACGTGGCGGTTCTCCATCCGAAAACCGATTCTATCTGGATGGAGTCGAAATACCGAATATCAACCATTTCAGTACGCAAGGAGCATCAGGAGGTCCCGTCGGTATCATTAATGCAGACTTTATCCGGGAAGTTAATTTCTACACGGGTGCTTTCCCGGCAAACCGGGGTAATTCGCTCAGTTCGGTACTCGATTTTAAACTCCGCGACGGAGACATGGAACGGAACTCACTGAAAGCCACGCTCGGCGCATCGGAAGTATCCCTTGCTTCCAACGGGCATTTGGGAAATAAAACTTCTTATCTCGTATCTGTCCGCCAATCTTATCTGCAATTTCTGTTTGATATGCTGGGGTTACCTTTCCTACCCACTTTTACCGATGCACAGTTCAAACTGAAAACCCGTTTCGACGAACGGAATGAATTACTTGTGCTCGGCCTGGCAGGCATAGACAATATGCGCCTCAACACCAAACTGGACGGAGAAAAAGCAGAATACATATTGAGTTACCTTCCCAAGATACAGCAAGAAACATTCACATTGGGAGCCGTATACCGTCACTATGCCGGGGCACATGTACAGACGGCAGTCATCAGCCACAGCTATCTGAACAACCGCAACACTAAATATCTGCACAATGACGAATCTTCGGAGGCCAACCTCACTCTCCGGCTACGTTCTGTAGAACAGGAGACGAAACTCCGACTGGAAAACAGTTCTACCTTCGGAGCCTGGAAAGTAAATTTGGGATTGAACCTCAATTATAGCCAGTACACCAATACCAGTTTCCAACGCGTGTACATCGGAAAAGGAGAGACATCCGACTATCACACAGCCTTAGGGCTTCTCCACTGGGGTATATTCGGAACAATGAGTTATGCTTCGCCCGACGAACGCTTCACGGCATCATTAGGGGTAAGAGCGGATGCCAATAACTATTCGTCAAGGATGAAACACCTCTCCGAGCAACTTTCCCCACGTCTCTCCCTCTCTTACCGCCTCATCGACGGACTGTATGCCAGTGGTAGCGCCGGACTATACTATCAATTACCGCCCTATACAGGACTCGGATTCAAAGGGAACAACGGGAAACTGGTAAATAAACAACTCCGCTACATGAGCGTAAGTCAAGGTAGCCTCGGCCTGAATTGGCGTACCAACAGTACATTCGAACTTTCCGCCGAAGGTTTTTATAAGTCCTATGACCGGATTCCCCTATCCGTTACAGACGGTATTCCGCTTGCCTGCAAAGGAAATGATTACGGGGTAATAGGCAATGAAGAACTGACTTCTACTGCACAAGGCCGTTCATACGGCATAGAAATATTATTGAGATGGCTCGTTGCAAAAAAATTGAACCTCGCTTCTTCGTTCACCCTTTTCAAAAGTGAATATCGCAACAACAAGCAAAGCGAATACATTGCATCGGCATGGGACAACCGCTATATTTTCAATCTGAGCGGCACATACAACTTCCCCCGCCATTGGAGCTTCGGCATGAAAGTAAGCTGTATCGGCGGTGCTCCCTATACCCCTTATGACGAAGAAAAATCCCGGCTCGTAACAGCCTGGAATGCACAGGGCAGGCCCTACTACGATTATAGTAAATACAATACGGGCCGGCTCCCCGCTTTCGGGCAACTGGACATCCGGGTAGACAAAACGTTCTACCTCAAGCGCTGCATGTTAGGCTTTTATATCGACCTGCAAAATGTGACAAAGAGTACCTTCAAACAACCGGATATTTATATGAGTACCGGAGTGATTGAAAACCCTTCGGATCCACTGCCTGAACAGCGATACAAAATGAAATACATCGAACAGAAAAGCGGCACACTGATGCCGACTCTCGGAATCACTTTCGAATATTAACACGGAAAAGCGTGTGGCACGCATGAAAGCGAAAGCAGACGAATACACCCAAAACAAATAAAAGAACGGGCGGCCCGATACGACCGCCTGTTTTGTATAATTAAACGAAGCCTCATAAAACGTTAAATATTCATTAATATACTCTCCATATAGATAGTGTTTCAATAGATTCAAGTAATTTTCGGGACAGAAACCATTCATATATTATATGGAATTTATAATTATTATTCTCTTACTTCTTTTAAATGGCGTCTTCGCCATGTATGAAATCGCCTTAGTATCTTCAAGTAAAGCACGTCTGGAAACCCTTGTAAGCAAAGGAAACAAATCCGCACGAGGAGTTCTGAAACAATTGGAAGAACCCGAAAAGTTCCTCTCCACCATTCAAATCGGTATCACACTGATCGGTATCGTATCGGGTGCTTTCGGTGGTGTAGCCATCGCCGATGACGTAACACCACTCTTTGCCATGATTCCCGGACTGGAAGCCTATGCCCGGAACCTTGCCATGATTACTACCGTAGCCGTCATCACTTATCTGTCACTCATCGTCGGCGAACTTGTTCCGAAATCCATCGCACTGAGCAATCCGGAACGATATGCCACAATGTTCAGCCCCATCATGATCCTTTTGACCAAAGTCTCTTATCCTTTCGTATGGCTGTTGAGCGTTTCTACCCGACTTCTCAACAAACTCATCGGACTGAAAAGCGAAGAACGCATCATGACACAGGAAGAACTGAAAATGATTCTTCATCAAAGCTCCGAGCAGGGAGTGATCGATAAAGAAGAGACAGAGATGCTGAAAGATGTATTCCGTTTCTCGGATAAACGTGCCAACGAATTGATGACTCACCGCCGTGACCTAATAGTACTCCACCCCAACGAAACCAAAGAAGAGGTGATGCGTATCATCGATACCGAACATTTCAGCAAATATCTGCTGGTCAATGAAAACAAAGATGAGATCATCGGTGTGGTTTCAGTAAAAGATATTATTCTCATGGTGGGCAGCGAACAAGAGTTCGATCTGCGTAAAATAGCCCGTCCTGCCCTCTTCATACCCGAAAGTTTATACGCAAAAAAAGTTTTAGAGCTATTCAAGAAGAACAAAAACAAGTTCGCGGTTGTTGTTAACGAGTATGGCAGCACAGAGGGTATTATCACCCTGCACGACCTGACCGAAAGCATCTTCGGAGACATTCTCGAAGAAGATGATACGGAGGAGGAAGAAATCGTCCGTCGTCAAGACGGTTCGCTGTTGGTAGAGGCTTCTATGAACATCGGCGACTTTATGGAAGAAATGGGTATCCTTTCTTACGAAGATATAGATTCGGAAGATTTCACCACATTGGGAGGTTTGGCTATGTTCCTTATCGGACGTATCCCCAAAGCAGGAGATACCTTTACATATAAGAATCTACAGTTTGAAGTGGTAGACATGGACCGTGGAAGAGTTGATAAGTTGCTTGTCATACGAAAAGAGGAGGAAGAGGAATAAGCAACTCACTTTTTATATTAACTTAAAGCACTTAACAATGAAAAAAGTAATTATGTTGGCAGCCGTTGTAGCTGCTCTGGCATCATGCCAATCAAAAGCAAACAAAGCCGCAGAGGCTGAAGCAGACAGCATTGCTATCGAAGCAATGTCACCCACAGTAGAAGCAACCGAAGTTTATGAAGGAACACTTCCTGCTGCTGATGGTCCGGGTATCCGCTATGTATTGACTCTGAATATGCTTGCCGATGCAAACGATACCACCTACACGTTGGACATGACCTATCTGGATGCTGACGGACAGGGAAAAGACAAAACATTTACATCGGCCGGTAAACCTCAGATGATTCAGAAAACCGTCAAAAACAAAAAGAAATCGGCCCTTAAGCTGACTCCGAATGACGGTAGCGAACCTGTCTACTTCGTTATTGCCAACGATACGACCCTGACATTATCAAACGATAGCCTTCAGGAAGCAGTCAGCGACCTGAATTACGACATCGTACGGGTAAAATAAGAAAAACAAATCAAAGGAAAGGCTTCATGAGTATTACCCCATGAGGCCTTTTTTGTTACAGACAAGTTACATTCCGACAATCTCGATTCTCTTTTTATCATCCCAGCCAAACCTTTATTTTTTCAGTTCCAATACCCGAAACACCTGCTTATCAATTCTATCTTCCCTATTTATCAATTCCATTTTCTCGCAAGACTTTCATTTCTTTCATCAAGAATACTTTCGAAATGTCGGTATTCTGATAGTTTTTCATATATTTGTAATCGCTATGTACTAGATATTTGGCTAACTTTGAATCGTGGAAAGAAACCTAATACATATATTAGAGTCACAATCGTGGTGTAAAACAAACCTAATCCGTTGAAAAAATAATATAGCTTAAAAGGGGATTTATTTGATGATTAATGAAGAAATTATAATTCGTCAAATGAAGGAAGGCAACCAATTGGCCTTTACTTTATTATTTAACGAATACAGTAAACAGGTGTATTCGCTGGCTTTTAAATACCTATATAACAGGGAACTTGCAGAGGATGTCGTCCAAAATGTCTTTTTCAAAATCTGGGAAAAGAAAAAAGACATAGACGAATCAAGACCGTTTAACCGGTATCTTTTTACTATTCTAAAGAACGATCTGCTGAATGTTCTGCGCGACAAAGACAAGGAGATATTTCGTATCTCAGATAATTTAAACCTTTTAAATACGCTTGCCAACGAAACCGAAGAACCGGAATTGGATGAAGAACAATTACGGTTGGTTCGTAGAGCCATTGAACAGCTATCTCCCCAAAAACGAAAAATAGTAGAACTGAAAATCTCCGGAAAATATTCGAATCAGGAGATTGCCGATAAGCTGAACCTATCTATCAATACCATCAAGTTTCAGTATAGCCAGGCACTGAAAGAATTGCGTATGACAATCAGATTATCCTCTTTCATGCTTCTCCTCTTGGGTGGTTTATAAATAAAATATCTTTTTTTAAAAAAAATTCCATTTTATATAATACTTTTCTCACCGACTTGTGTATTACTAATAAAAGACAGCAATTAAATGACAACTCAAGATAAGCAAACAGCATTAAACGCTATTTCCAAAGCAATGGACGAAGATATCGAAAATATCATCGAAGGAAAGGAAATAGATATCCCCGAAACAGAGGAAACCTGTTTTCGCCAGGAACAAGTCTACGTGCACCTGATGAATCGGATTAATTCGAAAAGGAAAAAATTCTCTTGGTTGAAAATAGCAGTTGTCTTATTGCCATTCCTTATTTTGAATATGGCATTTTGGATATATTCGGGTAGCGACAACCGCGAAGCGGTAACCAGAGACATTTATGTGCCATGTGGAGAAAGAATGACGGTAATGTTGGCAGACGGAACAAAAGTATATCTCAATGCAGATACGAAACTGACCTACCCGGAACAGTTCGTCGGAAAAGAACGAAAAGTATCTGTAGAAGGAGAAGCCTATTTTGAAGTAAAGAAAGATGCAAAGAAGCCTTTCATTGTCGATGTCGCCTCCATGCAGATCAAAGTACTGGGAACTTCGTTCAACGTAAATGCATACCCGACAGAGAGTAAAGTGTTGACAACCTTAGACGAAGGTTCCGTAAAAATACGAAACGCACAAAGCAACTCATTCGACTATATAATGAAACCGGGTGAAACAGCTATTTATGAAAAAGAAACCGGTACGTGTATCATACAGAAAAATAAAGATTACAAAAATGAATCCGTATGGATGAAAGATGTACTGATATTTAATGATACTCCTCTGGAAGATGTACTTAAAGTATTGTCCAGAAAGTATAACGTACAATTCAATATAGAAAATGAAGCCATCTATTCTTATACGTATACATTAAGAAGCGAAGGTGAATCCTTACAGGAAATATTGGAAAGCATGAGACATATTACTCCGATCAAATATGAGAAAACGAATCGGAGAGAGATAAAAATAAGTCCGAGATAAACAAAAAAGATAAAACCTAATCTGAAATATTATACTTATGAACGCGCTATTACAAACCTTATCAGAAACTTCAACATAAGAATACCGACATCGTCTTCTTTGTTGATTAGACAGCCATTAATATATTAGATTTCAAAGAGTTAAGAAACGAACATTTCTTAGCAAGGGATTCTATTGCTCAAATTTAAAATAATCATAATTCTAAAAAACACACAATGAAAAATTCTCTGAAAAAAAATCATTATTGTCTTTGCTCTCATGTGAGACAGTGGATTTCTATTTGGTTGGTATTATGTATATTTCCTTTAGCATTACACGCACAAAATAGGGAAATAACATTGGACCTAAAAAATGTAACGCTTGAAAATGCGGTTACCCAAATCGCCTCACAAGCAAAGATATCGGTTGCTTACAGTAAAGAATTTGTCGATACGAAGCAATTGGTAAGTATTTCTGTGAAAAATGCAACTTTAAGAGATGCTTTAAACAGTTTACTGAAAAAGACGAATGTAGGGTATAGTATTTCGGGAGATAAGCTGCTTCTGTTCGACAAAAAGACAGAAAACAGAGTCACTCCGGAAAAGAAAGTGAAAGTCCGTGGCCAAGTCATCGATCAGGTTACTACGGATCCTATGATCGGAGTCAGCGTTTTTGTGAAAGGTGGAAAAGAAGGGACTATCACTGATATAGACGGTAATTATTCGATAGAAGTCGATCCCGGAAAAACATTGGTATTTTCCTTCATCGGTTATAAAACCCAAGAAATTGAAGTCGGTTCAAAAACTGAAATATCAGTTCGTATGACGGAAAATACCGAAATGCTGAATGATGTAGTAGTTATAGGCTACGGTGTACAGAAAAAAGTAAACCTGACAGGAGCTGTATCTGCCGTAAAAGGCGATGAGCTATCCAGCCGCCCAATTACCAATGTAGGTAGTGGCTTACAAGGTATGTTGCCCGGTGTATCCATCGTACAGCCTTCCGGCCAACCGGGCAATGATAAAATGTCGATCGTAGTCCGTGGTATCAGTACATTGAACAGCAAAACCGATCCTCTCATCCTGATCGACGGAATTGCCGGCGGAGATTTAAACCTGTTGAATCCCGATGATATAGAAAGCGTATCCGTATTGAAAGATGCAGCATCTTCTGCCATCTACGGTGCTCGCGCTGCCAACGGAGTTATCTTGGTGACAACCAAACAAGGTAATCAGAAAGAAAAAACCACAGTAAGTTATTCAGGTTATGTAGGCTTCCAGACTCCGACCGCATTACCCGACTTAGTAAACGGACGGGAATATATGGAATTAGCTAATGAAGCGTATATAGCTGCCGGTTTTGGTAAACTATATCAAGATGAAGCATTCGAAGCATACGATCGGGGCGACTCTCCCAATGACTATTCAAACACCGATTGGGTAAAAGAAGTATATAAAAAATCAGCAATGCAAACAGGACACAATATCAGTGTCCGTGGTGGTACGGAAAAAAGCGGCTATTACATGTCATACGGATATTTAGATCAGGACGGTCTTATCGTAGGCGATCCGTTCTCCTCAAAAAGACATAACGCCCGCCTAAGCATGAATACAGAACTCTATGACCGCCTGAAAATAAACGGTAATATCAGTTTCGTAGACTTTTATCGCCAGGAAAACGGTGTATCTGGAACGACTGGTGTATTCCGAACCGTTCAGCGTGTCTCTCCCCTTCTTCCTGTAAAATGGAAAGAACAAAATGAAAAGGGAGAGTGGGTAGATACCGACCATTACGCATATACTTCATTGATGAATCCGGTGGACATTGCCTATAATTCCGGTTATAATAAACGTAATTCACGTACTTTCAACGGACAGGTAAACGCCTCTTTGAAAATAATAGAAGGTCTGTACCTAAACGGACAATATGCCGCCAACTATTACACCCGAGATACCAAAAAATATGTCCCGGCAATGAATCGCTGGATGTCCGATGGTACGGAAGACCCGGGAAACAAATTAAGAAAGAACTCAATCAGTGAATCTCATATCAATACATTGACCCAAACTTTGAATGCCACTGCCACTTACCAGAAAAACATCAATTTGCATGATTTCAAATTGTTGGGTGGTTTTTCTCAGGAATGGGCACACACCAACACATTAAGTGCCGGTAGAAAAGTACTGTTGCTGGATGGAATTGAAGTAATAGATGCCGGAACAGATGAAATCACCAACGGGGGCAGTGCGGAAGAATGGGCTCTCCGGTCTTTCTTCGGCCGTATAAACTACAATTATGACGAAAAATATCTGCTCGAAGCCAATGTCCGCTACGATGGAACTTCCCGTTTTGCAAAAGATAACAGATGGGGATGCTTTCCCTCCTTTTCTGCCGGATGGAATTTCTCTAAAGAAAAATTCATGAGTTTTGCAGACCCTGTCTTGCAGATGGCCAAACTACGTGCTTCATGGGGAGAATTAGGTAACCAGAATGTAGGTGATAATTTTTATCCATATTTAGTAGCAATCGAATCCGTAGACAAAGCTTATCCTATCGGCAATCAGTTGAACACTGGCTTTCAACAAATCGCTTTAGGAAACAAAAACATAAAATGGGAAACGATACGCATGCTCAATATAGGTGTCGACTTCGCCCTCTTTAACAATCGTCTAACGGTCAGTGCCGACTGGTTCAAGAAAAACAACATGGATGCTTTGGTACGTCCTTCTTTCCCTTTAGTGATAGGAAAATGGCAAAAAGACTCAAGCCGTGACTACCTGCCATTGGAGAATTTAGGAGAAGTAGAAAGTAGAGGATGGGAAATAAACTTAGCTTGGAGAGATCAAATAGGTCAAGTGAAATACCGCGCATTCTTCAATTTATCCGATGCAAGAAACAAAATTATAGATTTAGGTTCGAGCGCCCCCGTATTAGGAGACCAAATTCGCAGAGTAGGCGATCCGATTGATGCGTACTATGGGTATAGAACAGACGGATTGGCACAAGTGGATGATTTTGAAGGAAAAGACAGTTTCGGCAACTATGTAAATCCGAAGTTTCCGGTGATACAAGACGGTGTTGCCGTTCAGCCCGGTGATATCAAATACAAAGACATCAGTGGCCCGGATGGAAAACCGGACGGAATTATAGATGATTACGACAAAGAAATAATCGGTGACAAGACTCCACGATATTCTTACTCATTCAAAGGAGAACTGGAATGGAAAGGAATCGACTTTTCTTTCTACCTCCAAGGAGTGGGCAAAGCAAACGGTTATTTAAGTGAAGAAGCCAGACATTGTTTCATCAACGACTACTCGGTTCCCAAAAAGTCTCATTTAGACAGATGGACTCCCGAAAATCCGAACGCATCATATCCACGTATGTATTATGCACAGACCCACAATCGCAGATTCTCGGATTTCTGGATAGAAAATGCAGCATATCTCCGCTTAAAGAATGTGCAATTAGGATATACGTTTCCACAAAAATGGATGAGAAAATTTGGAATCAACAGATTGAGAGCTTATGTCTCTGCCGATAATTTGTTTACCGTCACCAAATATTTCGACGGCTTCGACCCCGAAGTTCAACAATCTTCCGGAGATACTTATCCACAGGTAAGAACATATGTATTTGGATTGAATCTGACATTCTAACTTAAACAAATAAGAAATAACATCATGAAAAATAAAATAAAATATATTCTGGCAGGCTGCTGCCTGATGACTACTTTTAGTTGCAGTGATTTTTTGGAAAGATATCCTTTAGACAAAGCGGTCAACGATACATATTGGAAAACGGAAGCCCAACTGCGGGCTGCCTTGTATCCCTGTTATGAAGGTTTGCAATATGACCTGATAATCAATCTGGGTGAAGCTTGTGCGGAAACAGTAATATGGGGAGACCCGACATCCGGCTTGAGTAAAGTGAGCGGAGGAACCAGCAGTGCGCAAGACAACTTTCCATTCTACAATTATTGGAGAGACATTTATGGCCACATTTTTGATTGCAATAACTTTTTAGATAATTATAATGCCGCAGATGTCCCTCAAGAAACAAAAGACGTGTATGCGGCCGAAGTGAAAGTAATCCGGGCGTTACAGTACTTTTGGCTGACTTCTGTATGGGGTGATGTACCTTTGATCGATAAGGTTATCAGTTCTGAAGAAGCTTATGGCCCCCGTAATCCCAAAGAAGAGGTCATCGACTGGATGATCAAAGATCTGAAATGGGCAGCCGAGAAACTGAGTCCGGAAATTCAGACCGGTCAAAATGTAGGCCGTATCGACAGATGGGGGGCCTTGGCACTGATGGCACGCATCGCTCTCCAAAATGAAAGATATGAACTGGCGGAAAAGGTCTCCAAATATATCTTGGATAACAGCCCTTACGATTTATATGACTATGAAAAGGTTTATCACTTGGAAGGAAATTCTGAAAATGACCCTGATAATAAAGAATCCATCATTTATAGCTTATACGTAAAAGATATCCGGATGAATAATATGACAAATTATACTTGTACACCGGTAAATTATATACGTTTGAACGCTTCCAAAACATTTGTCGATGCATTTCTTTGTACAGACGGCAAACCTGCCACTACCGGTTTGGAATATTACAAAAGAACCGATGTTGCCGTTTCCCCTCTATCAAAATATCCGGTAACACATTATGCCGATTACTTCAAAGATAGAGATCCACGTATGAAAATGACCCTCTATACCCCGGGAGATGCATGGCCCGGCGGTGATGATGGTGATGCCGGCAACAGAGTAAATGCAACTTTCGGCTTACCTCGTTTTGCTTCCTTGCAAGGGAACAATAATAACGGTGCCAATACAAAGACCGGATTTTATTTCAAAAAATATAATTCTCCGGAGTTGGCCGGTCTGACAGACCAAGATCACAATAACATCAACGTAATTCGTTATCCGGAAATTATCCTTATTTATGCAGAAGCCTTATTTAACCAGCAAGGAGAAACTTTAACCCAAGACCAAATCGATGAAACGATCAATCGCCTGCGTAACAGGGTAGGAATGCATCCGATGAAACTCTCTGAACTGGAAGCATGGAATATGGATTTAAAAACAGAATTAAGACGTGAAAGACGAATTGAAATGTCATTCGACGGTATGCGGTACTTTGATATTCTGCGCTGGAAAGAAGGTTTCCGCCTCGGCCGTGCTATTACTTGCCCCAGCTTGGAGGTATGTATGAATGAATTGGGTGGCTGTCCGTACGTGGACGATCAGGATAACCCGATCGTAGATGAGTTCGGTGATGTGGTTTATGATAAATCTACTGCCGAAGGCGGTTCACGCAATTTTGATGAAAGCAAGCATTATCTATGGCCTGTCCCCTATCAGGAAAGATTAAAAAACCCATCGTTAGGACAAAATCCAGGTTGGTAAAAAAAACAATATCATGAGACATAAGAATATATACCTGCCCATATTCACTCTGATGGCTCTCTTCTGTTCCTGCGGAACAGAAGAGAATGCTCCGGAAACTTCCGGAAACGGCGGAAACGATTCGGATGAGGATACGAAAAACTAAAATAAACAAAATGAAAAAGTTTCTATTAATAACATTACTTTCAATCTTTGGGGGTAATTGGGCTTTCGCTCAAAAACAAGACACATTGCGCATCCGTGTCATGACTTATAATCTCCGTTTTGGTGAGCTGGCCTCTCTGGAACAAATAGCCGAACACATCAAAGCTTTCCAACCGGACTTTGTCGCTTTACAAGAAGTTGACAGTAAAACCTACCGTGAAAGAGCCCCCAGACAGAATGGAAAAGATTTCATTACAGAGTTAGGATACCGCACCGGAATGTATCCTTTGTACGGAAAATCAATTACTTATAAAAATGGATATTACGGTATAGGAATACTTTCCAAACATCCGTATTTCAGAGTAGAGAAAATGATGTTACCTCGCCCACAGGAAAAAGAACAAAGGGTGATGCTTCAAGGTACTTTCGAAGTAAACGGTACCGATACAATTACTTTTGCCTGCACGCATCTGGATTATTTTTCAGAAGATACCCGTTTTTTACAGATACAAAAGATTACGGAAACATTGATGCAATCGCCTTACCCTGTCATCTTAGGAGGTGATTTCAACGCACGCCCAGACTCCAAAACGATACAAAGAGGAATGACCGGTTGGAATTTACTGACAAATGACGATCTTACTTTTCCATCCCATAAACCATCTATAAAAATTGATTATCTCTTCGGATATCCTAAAAACGCCTGGCGTGTTGTTCGTACTCAATCCATACAATCGCTGTTATCGGACCATTTACCTATTATCACAGAATTAGAATTAATAAAAGAAACTAAATAATTAACAGTATGAATAGACTCAATACCGCTTTACGCTGCCTATTGGTGACTGCCATAAGTCTCTGTTATGGATTGATTCAGGCACATGCAGACGATTCGGGAAAACAACTGACGATGATGACCTATAATATTCAAGGGCACACCATCATCAACTCGCGTCAAATAGATAAAATTGCATCTGTCATCAAAAGTGTAACTCCTGATGTAGTAGCCATCCAAGAAGTAGATCAAAGATTTGTGAAAGACTGTGCCGAACAATTGGGTACTAAAACCGGAATGAAATCCCGTTTTTTAATTACTCACAATACCTACTACGGTATCGCCTTATTAAGCAAAGAAGAACCGCTTGGAGTAAAAACCCATCTTATTCCTAAAGGAACAGGAGGAGGAACGGCAAAACCCGATCCGGATGACAATCGTGGAATCATAATTGCAGAATTTCCCGATTATTATTTCCTATCTACCCATTACTCTCTGAATGCAGAAGACCGAGATGTAGCAACCGACTATATCATCAAATTTGCAAAAAGTGTCAGTAAACCTGTTTTTTTAGGAGGTGATCTTAACATAAAAGAGACTTACCGGGCGATGGTTACATTCAAAAATAACGGATTTTCTATCTTAAATAATACCAAACAGTTCACCTATCCGTCTACGGCTCCGGCAGACTGTATTGACTTTATCTTAGGTCACAACCAATCTTCCACATCCTATCGTGTTGTAGAAACCGGAATTGCTGATCAGAGTGAAATCGACCTCACAGCAGTCTCAGACCATTTACCTGTCTATGTAAAAATCGACTTATCAAACGCTACCGGTAATAAACCGATAACGGATGAGAAAAACAATATAGAGATTGTAAAAGACGGTAACAATTATCGTATAACAGGAATTGAAGGAATAGCTAATGTAAAGCTTTACTCAATCACCGGAGAAATCATTTTCGATACCTATATCCAAGATGGAGACAAATTACCTATTTACAACCAAAAATCAAAGATTGTTTTGCTATGGTTGAGAAACGGTAATGAGATCTATACACATAAGCTGGTGTTATAAAATCGAACTTTGGAACTTTTATCTGATATATCATTTATTAATCAATTAAAATTGTATTGTTATGAAAAAACAAATTTTACTTTCGGCAATATTAAGTTTAGCAACATGTAATATGTTTGCAGCAGACCTTACGGTGACAAGTGCCAGTGGCGACCCTTCAGTAGAAGGTTCTTTCCCTAACATTATGGCAAGTGCACAAACTGACGATGTTATCAAGTTTAATCTTGCAACGGATGACATTGAAGAATTTGATGCTGTCACCATAGATTCCAAATCATTGACTATCGATGGTATGAACCAAGCTACCGGAAACAAAATAAAATTTACCGGTGCCAAGCAAACATTATCAATGAAAGGAGCTTGCACGATTATGATTAAAAATTGCGTCTTTACAGGGAAAAATAAAGCTCAAGCATTATTCGTACAGACAGGAGCCAACCTAAATATCCAAGATTGTGACTTTATCAAGAATATGCACAGTAGTTCGGGTGGCGTATTAGGAGTAAGTCAGGATGTAACCTGCTCTATAAAGAACTGTCTTTTCGACGGTAACTCGGCAACAGGTGATGGAGGCTGTATCCGCATTTATAATAATGCCAAAGTGACTATTGAAAATTCTACATTCAAAAACAACAATAGTTCGGCTTCCGGAGGTGCCATTTATATGTATAGCACCAATGGTAAAAACGAATCAGCATTTGCATTGACAATAACAAACAGTACATTTGTGAACAATTATGCCGGAAACCGTGCCGGTGCTATTTATATCTACTCACGTGATGTATCAAAACCACTTGACGGTGTAAAAATTATCAATAGCACCATCACAGCCAATTACTCAACCAAGAATTTAGGTGGCGGTATTTTCGTATGTTCCAATACTGATTGTTCTTCAAAACTGGTATTGGTAAATACCATTATTGCCGGAAATACAGGTGGGTTGGTTGATGGAGCTTATTTCGTTCCTACTGATTTAGGTTTCTGGAAAGGAGACAAAAAAGACGGCGTTGAAATCGTAAGAAACTATGATTGGGAATTAAAGAACTGTGTTTATGGAGCGACTTATGCTACCGCAGACGATACCCAGTTAAACAATGTAGACCACTCTGCCCTGTTTGATAACTCCAATATCAAGGTTACTGATTTCGCAACCAGCAAGCTGTTTACTTCATTGTACAAATTGGATAACACAGTATTTCCCGATATTGAAGGAGATGAAGTATGGAGCCCGACTCTGAGTAATGATGCCACACCTATCGCTTCTCTTTGTGAAAACAGTATTGCAATAGCCAAAGGAACAGCCAGCTATGCAGGAGTAACGATTCCTACAACAGACCAATTAGGTACTGCCCGCCCGGCTACTCCCGCCATCGGTGCTGTAGAATATGGAAGTGCAACCGGCCTATGGAACCCGGCAGCCCAAAAGTCAAGTATTAAAATCTGGAATGATGGTAACCAACTGTTCGTAGATGGTTTCGAAGGTACTGTGTCCGTATCTGTTTACGACTTGACCGGCAAACAAGTATACGAAGGTACTATTCAGAAAGATGCTTCAACCACTTTAAATATAGATAAAGGCATCTACGTTGCTAAAGTAAACAATGTTACGGCCAAATTAGTCATGAAGTAATGTAATCTTAACACAATCCAACTATCATTTTTCAGCCGGCAACCGGGGAGATTCCCCTAATGTCTTTGGTTGCCGGCTCTCTTTTTATTAATTTTGAAAATCTAATTGTATGAGAAACTTCTTTCTTACCTGTTTTTCTATTGCCTGGGTATTTTTTACGGGCGCCTGCACCGGTACTTCCGGTTCCGCCGATATTGTAACTCCTGCCAAACACGTCATCGAGCGGCAAATTGGAGAAAAAGTAAATGGTATTAGTTTTCAACAGATAAATCCCGTTGACGGGAAAGAAACCTTTGAAATAGAAGCAAAAGAAGGAAAACTAACCCTCAAAGGAAGTAGCACAGTAGCCCTTTGCTATGCTTTTCACACCTATCTGAGAGAAGCATGCCATAGTATGAAGACTTGGAGTGGCGAACATTTGGAACTTCCCTCTTTATGGCCCGATTATTCATTAAGAAAACAAACCACGCCTTACAACTTCCGGTATTTCCTGAATGTCTGTACCTACGGATACACCACTCCCTACTGGGACTGGGCGCGCTGGGAAAACGAAATAGACTGGATGGCACTCCGAGGAGTAAACATGCCGTTAGCCACTGTTGCCAGCGAAGCCATTGCCGAACGAGTATGGCTGCAAATGGGATTGACAAAAGAAGAAACCAGAGAATTTTTCACTGCTCCGGCACACCTCCCTTGGCATCGCATGGGAAATCTGAATACTTGGGACGGACCTCTGTCCGACGAATGGCAGAAAAGCCAGATTGAATTACAACATCAGATCATTAACCGCATGCGCGAATTGGGAATGCAGCCGATAGCACCGGCCTTTGCAGGTTTCGTGCCGATGGCTTTTGCCGAAAAGCATCCCGATATAAAGTTCAAACACCTGAAATGGGGTGGTTTCGATGATAAATTCAATGCCTACGTGCTCCCTCCGGATTCTCCTTTCTTTGAAGAAATCGGAAAACGGTTCGTCAAGGAGTGGGAAAAGGAATTCGGAAAAAACACTTATTATCTCTCGGACAGCTTCAACGAGATGGAACTTCCTGTTGCAAAAGACGATGTGGAAGGAAAACATAAATTACTGGCCCAATACGGAGAATCTATCTATCGCTCCATCACGGCAGGAAATCCGGATGCCATCTGGGTGACCCAAGGCTGGACATTCGGCTATCAACATGATTTCTGGGACAAAGCAAGCCTGCAAGCATTATTAAGCCACGTCCCGGATGATAAAATGATCATCATCGATTTAGGTAACGATTACCCGAAATGGGTCTGGGGAACCGAACAGACCTGGAAAGTGCATGATGGTTTCTACGGAAAGAAATGGATATTCAGCTATGTGCCTAATTTCGGAGGAAAAACACCTTTGACAGGCGATTTACAGATGTATGCCACCTCCTCAGCCGAAGCACTGAAAGCCCCTTCTCACGGAAACCTGATCGGTTTTGGCTCAGCACCCGAAGGGCTCGAAAATAACGAAGTGGTCTACGAGCTACTGGCAGATATGGGATGGACCGATCAGGCAATCGATCCGGAGCAATGGATGCCTTCATATTGCACGGCCCGTTACGGTGCCTATCCGGAAAGTATGAAAAATGCCTGGGAGCTATTCAGAAAGACAGCATACAGTTCGCTGTATTCCTATCCCCGTTTCACTTGGCAAACGGTAATTCCGGATCAACGGCGTATCAGTAAGATAGACGTAAGCGACGATTTCCTGCACGGAATAGAATTATTCTTGGCAAGTGCAGACAGCTTAAATCGTTCCAAACTCTACGTCAACGATGCCATTGAATTTGCTTCCTATTACATCGCTGCCCAAGCTGACAAACTTTACAAGCAAGCACTGACTGAAGATACCGCCGGAAAGCCGGTTGCCGCACATCAACATTTAAATCAAGCTATCGACCTGCTGCTAAACGTTGATAAATTGCTGGCTTCTCACCCGCTCTACCGTTTGGAGGAATGGGTGGAACTGGCCAGAAATAGCGGTACTACACCTGCGGAAAAAGATGCTTATGAAGCAAATGCCAAACGGCTGATTACCACTTGGGGAGGATTCCAGGAGGATTATGCAGCACGTTTTTGGAGCGGATTGATCAAAGATTACTATATTCCGCGCCTAAAGCTCTATTTCTCCAAGCAACGCGGTGATTTGGACAACTGGGAAGAAGAATGGATACGTACTCCTTGGCATAATACCACTACCCCATTTGAAAAACCATTGGATATGGCAATCGAATTGGTACAAAAAGCCAAGGAAATAAAAAATTAAAGTCTTATTTTTGGTGAATCAAAAAAGGTTTGATTATAAAGAGGTTTTAATTAAAACGATGCACAACCATGAAAAAGATACTTCTTGCATTCGACTCATTTAAGGGTTCAGTTGGGTCTCTCGACATTGCCAAAGCAGCAGAGAAAGCTATTTTAAAAGTATATCCTCACTGCAACATAGCCACGTTTCCGATTGCAGACGGAGGCGAAGGAACGACAGAAGCCATCTGTACGGGATTAAATGTCGACAGAATATCATGCCTCGTACACGATCCGTTGATGAACCCGATTGAAATAACCTACGGAATTACCCGCGACGGAACAACGGCCATACTTGAAATGGCCGCCGCCAGTGGTCTACCGTTAGTCCCGGATCTACTACGAAACCCGATGAACACTTCTACCTATGGCACGGGAGAAATCGTTCTGGATGCACTGAACAGAGGTTGCCGGCAGTTCATCATGGGGCTTGGAGGGAGTGCGACGAATGATGCCGGGATAGGTATGCTGGCTGCTTTAGGCGTTCGTTTTCTCGATAAATCGGGAAACAGGCTGGATCCACAGGGAAGCAACCTGATGCACATAGCTTCCATTGACGATTCACATCTCCACCCGGCTTTGCAAGAATCTTCTTTTATTATTGCCTGTGATGTAAACAATCCGTTTTACGGTCCGCAAGGAGCCGCTTTTGTATATGCTCCGCAAAAAGGAGCCTCCGATGAAGAAGTAATAGCACTGGACAAAGGTTTACAACATTATGCTGCTGTAATCGAGGAACAGAAAGGTATAAACATCGCTTCCATCCCCGGTGCCGGAGCAGCCGGTGGTATGGGAGGCGGTCTGTTGCCTTTCCTCCGGGCTACCCTCAAACCGGGCATCGACACCATACTGGAAATACTGCATTTTCACGAATCGCTGCAAGATGCCGATTTAGTATTCACGGGAGAAGGAAAACTCGATGCCCAGACAGCTATGGGAAAAGCACTGGGTGGAATACTGAGAATAGCTCACGAACAGCATGTTCCCGTAATAGCATTGGGAGGAGGAGTAGAAGCTACCACCCAACTGAATGAAATGGGATTTACCGCCGTACTGTCCATTCAACCGGCTCCTGTTTCCTTAGACAAGGCCATGCAAAAAGAATTCACCCTGAATAATATAGAGCGAACCGTCACCCAGCTCCTCCGTATCATACAGCATTTCACCCCGAATTCCTAAATCCCCCGAATCCAAGCATAAATCATAAATCACAAATCATAAATCAAATCCTCTTCTATGACTGCCATCGGTGCTTTATTCGGATTATTAATATCCGTCTTTTTAATTATAAAGAAAATATCTCCTACCTACAGCCTGATTGCCGGTGCTATTGTAGGCGGATTATTGGGTGGACTGTCACTGGCAGATACCGTAAGCGTGATGACGGACGGTGTCAAGGACGTAACTCCGGCCATTATTCGCATTCTTACGGCAGGTGTGCTATCGGGCATACTAATCAAAACAGGAGCAGCAACTACTATTTCCAATGCCATCATCAACACACTCGGTGAGAAGCGTGTATTTGCCGCTTTGGCTCTGGCCACTATGTTGCTGTGTACAGTCGGCGTCTTTATCGACGTAGCGGTTATCACCGTAGCCCCCATCGCCTTATCCATCGGAAAACGTCTGGGACTGTCGCCATCCGTGCTGCTGATAGCCATGATCGGCGGTGGAAAATGTGGTAATATAGTATCTCCCAACCCGAATACCATCATTGCCGCCGAAAACTTTAAAGCCGATCTCTCATCGGTCATGTTTTATAATGTTCTGCCGGCAGTTATAGGACTACTTTTTACGATTTTCGTCATCATGCGTCTTATCCCTAAAAGATTGACAAACAATGGAACCAAACAAGAAGAAGAAGTTGCAGACGACAAACAATTGCCGTCTCTTGCCAGCAGTCTGGTAGCCCCCATTATCACAATCATCCTACTCGCCCTGCGGCCTGTGGCAGGAATCACCGTCGACCCTCTCATCGCATTGCCCATCGGCGGCATCTGCGGCATTCTCTGCATGAAACAATGGAAAAACATCTTGCCGAGTATAGAGTACGGTCTTCAAAAGATGTCCACCGTAGCCGTACTGCTGATCGGAACAGGAACAATTGCGGGCGTCATCAAGAACTCCACCCTTAAAGACTGGATACTGCATCTTCTGGAACAAGCGCATTTCAACGAAATAATGATAGCCCCGGTATCGGGCGCGTTAATGTCCGCCGCTACGGCATCCACTACCGCTGGTGCTACGCTTGCTTCGGCTTCCTTTGCCGATGCCATCCTTGCCGTAGGCATATCAGCCGCCTGGGGAGCTGCCATGATAAATTCCAGCGCTACCGTTCTGGACCACCTGCCCCACGGCTCCTTTTTCCATGCCACCGGAGGCGTTTGCGAACTGACGTTTAAAGAGCGGTTAAAACTTATCCCCTACGAAACCCTCATAGGAGCCGTATTAGCCACCTCCACCACCCTTCTATGTCTCATCTGATAGTTCCCGTTTCACATAATTCATAAATCATAATCCATAAATCATGAATCCCCCTATATCCACCCACCAACGTCTTCTCTCTCTCGATGTTTTGCGAGGTATCACTGTTGCCGGCATGATACTTGTCAACAATGCCGGTGCATGTGGATATGGCTATGCCCCACTACGGCATGCAAAATGGGACGGCTTTACTCCTGCCGATCTCGTCTTCCCGATGTTCATGTTCCTAATGGGAATTTCCACGTATATCTCCCTCCGGAAATACAATTTCCAATGGCAACTTACAATCGGAAAAATAATAAAACGTGCTTTTCTTTTAATTCTGATAGGCATTGCGATGAAATGGCTCATCCATTCCTTCGAAACGGGAATCTGGAACGACTGGGAGCACATGCGCATCTTAGGAGTGATGCAACGGCTCGGCATCTGTTACGGGATCACTGCCGTCATGGCATTATTCATCCCACACAAACGTTTTCTTCCGATAGCCCTGCTCTTGCTAATAGGCTATTTTATCCTTCAACTGGCAGGAAACGGATTCGAGAAAAGTCCCGATAACATCATGGCCATAGTCGATTCCACCGTTTTAGGAACCAGCCACATGTACTTGCAAGGCCGGCAATTCGTTGAGCCCGAAGGAATTCTGAGTACCATTCCTACCGTAGCCCAAGTAATGATCGGTTTTGTATGCGGTCACATGCTTATCGACCGGAAAGACAACCAGGAGAGGATGCAGCAACTCTTCTTTATGGGCACTCTCCTGCTCTTTGCCGGATTCCTGCTCAGCTATGCCTGTCCGCTGAATAAACGCCTGTGGTCACCGAGTTTCGTGCTGGTTACTTGCGGAATAGCTGCTTTGGCATTGGCTGTACTAATTGAAGTAATCGACGTCCGAAAAAAGAAAGAATGGTGTACTTTCTTCAAAGTCTTCGGGGTTAATCCATTGCTGCTATATGTAGCAGCCGAGATATTCGGTGACCTGTTCCGTACATGGCATATCAATACTTTCCTGTTCGATACCTGCCTGCAACCTCTATTCGGCAATTATTTCGGTTCGTTCATGTATGCCGCCCTTTTCCTGTCCCTCATTTGGCTGTTGGGATATATTCTGTTTAAAAAACAAATTTACATAAAACTCTAATTAAAAATGATGAAAAGAAACATTTGTCTGGTTATCGTAACCCTATTCCTCTCCCTCGCGGCGGGAGCGAAAGAGAAAGACGTAGTTGCCATGCAATCGATGGTAAAACGTCTCATTCCGGCATACGCCGAAAACTTTCAGTTCAGAAAGATAAAACCGATAGACGGGAAAGACTGTTTCCGCCTGGACGCTTCCGATCCCCGGAAAATCATAATCAGTGGCAACAATGCCAACTCGATGGCTATGGGACTGAATCACTACTTGCGATATTATTGCCTGACCACTATCTCCTGGTATGCTGACATTCCGGTAGAAATGCCTGAAACACTTCCGGCTGTCGAGAAACCCATTCAAATAGAAGCGAAAGTAGACCGGCGTTTCTTCCTGAATTATTGTACATATGGCTACACCATGCCTTTCTGGCAATGGAAAGATTGGGAACGCCTCATCGACTGGATGGCGCTAAACGGCATCAACATGCCCCTGGCCATTACCGGACAAGAAGCCGTGTGGTACAAAGTATGGAAGAAAATAGGACTGACGGATGAAGAAATACGCTCTTACTTTACCGGACCGACCTATCTTCCCTGGCACCGGATGGCCAATATAGATGGATGGAACGGCCCTCTACCCATGCACTGGCTGGATAGCCAAGTGGAATTACAAAAGAAAATTCTGACCCGCGAACGCGAATTGAACATGAAACCGGTACTTCCCGCCTTCGCCGGACATGTGCCCGGTGCACTGAAGCGTATCTTCCCCGAAGCGAATATTCAAAATCTCGGAAAATGGGCAGGTTTTGCCGAAGAGTATCGCTGTCATTTCTTGAATCCGGAAGAAGCCTTATTTGCTACTATCCAAAAACAGTACATCAAGGAACAAACCCGTCTCTTCGGGACAGATCATATTTATGGCGTAGACCCTTTCAATGAGGTAGATCCTCCAAGCTGGGAACCGGAATACCTCAGTAAAGTATCCGCGGACATGTATCACACCCTGACTGCTGCCGACCCGAAAGCCGAATGGATGCAAATGACCTGGATGTTCTACTTCGACCGTAAAGACTGGACCGCACCGCGCGTGAAAGCAATGTTGACAGGAGTGCCGCAAGGCAAAATGGTACTTTTAGATTATCACTGCGAGAACGTGGAATTATGGAAAACCACCGAACACTTCCACGGCCAACCTTACATTTGGTGTTATCTTGGTAACTTTGGCGGAAACACCACGCTCACCGGAAACGTAAAAGAAAGCGGTGCCCGTCTGGACAACACCCTGATAAACGGCGGAAGCAATTTTAAAGGTATCGGCTCCACGTTGGAAGGATTGGATGTGATGCAGTTCCCCTATGAATATATCTTCGAAAAAGCCTGGACACTGAATACGGACGACCGCAGTTGGCTGAATGCTCTTGCCGACCGTCATACCGGAGTTACCTCCGAACCGGTTCGCGAAGCTTGGGATATCCTGTTCAATCAAGTGTATGTACAAGTTCCCAGAACCCTGGCCGTACTACCCAACCTTCGTCCCGTAATGAATAAGCCCAACAACCGTACTTCCATCAACTATCCGAATACCGCTCTGCTTCAGGCATGGCAAAAGCTGTTGCAAGCTCCCGATTGCAATCGCGATGCACTCCGGCTGGATATCATCACTGTAGGACGCCAACTACTTGGAAATTATTTCTTGACGGTAAAAGATGACTTCGACCGCATGTATGAAGCCAAAGACCTGCCGGCATTAAAGGCAAGAGCGGCAGAAATGCGCGAAATACTAAACGACCTGGAACGTTTGAATGCCTTCCATAGCCGTTGCTCGCTCGACAAGTGGATTTCCGATGCCCGCAAATACGGAAATACCCCGGAATTGAAAAACTATTATGAGAAGAATGCCCGCAATCTGATTACCACTTGGGGAGGCCGTCTAAATGATTATGCCAGTCGTACTTGGGCAGGACTTATCAAGGACTACTATTCCAAACGTTGGGACATGTATCTGGACGCGGTCGTTGCAGCAGTTGAAAATAATCGGGAATTCGATCAGAAAAAGCTGGACGGAGAATTCAGACTGTTCGAAGATTCATGGGTGAGTTCCACCCGCCCTGTTGAAGTAACTCCGGAAGGCGACCTGCTTATTTACGCCCGTTTTTTATTAAATAAGTATGAACGAAAAATAAACTAATCATCAGGGTAACGACAAAAGACAATGCAACTTGCAGTGAAATGTAATGCAACTTGCAATTTTGAAAACAGTATTTAAGTCCCTAAAGACGCAGTATCCTCTGTATGAAAGGGTATAACTTCTTTCCGAAAAAGATGTGGCAGAATAGAAAAAACTGCCACATCTTTTTCATAAATCCCGACTATCTGCAACATCAGAAGAAATATTCATCTGTTACAGACATAAAACATGTCAGGACTTAAACTCTTTCACAGCCCTTTCCAATCTTTCCAAACTCAATTCTCCGGATTGTCTCCACAATTGTTCACCTTTTCTCATCAAGATGAATGTAGGCGTACTTTCAATCGTATAAAATTCGGCAAGAGCATTTTCCTGATCCACGTCCACCTCCACGACTTCAAGAATACCTTCCATCATTTTCTTAAACTCTTTCACCACCGGATGCATACGCTTACAGTGAGGACACCAAGTTGCATAAAATTCCGCCATGACCCAATCGCCATGACTCAGTTTTTCCTCATTTCTATTTTCACGGGCTATTTTCTTTTCTTCCATTTCGATAAATACTTTAAATTGATTAACTGCTGTTCCAACAACGCAAAAAGGGAGAATGTTTACGATACAGACAAGAATAAAGATAGATTAATACATCGGGCAACCAAGCCCTTCAAAAGTATCGATCCATTCTCAATATTGACAAAAAACGATCCGCATATGTCAAGGTATGCCACTTGAACGTTTCTTCATCATACTACTTAACTTCAATTATATCATTTTATTCAAATATTCTCCTGCTTTTTTTTGCCCATCGCTAATTTATACATATTTTTGTTCAAAATTTAAACCAAGCAACAAACAAAATCATAAAAAAGAAATGAGGAGCATTTTAAAAGCAATCATCATCACCCTCTGCTTATTAGTAAAAACCTACTTGTCATACAGCGAGAACACTGGTACCAACATCAATCATATTCTCGTTCTTAATGCTTACAGCAGTTCTAATCCCTGGAGCAATAGTTTCATCACTCCAATTGTAAACATGGCATCACAAAACAAACAAATCGGAGTGTATGTAGAAAACTTAAACATGCTGACATTACAAGACGCTGAAGCAAGAAAAAATCTGAAAAAGGATATACTTTCAGAAGTATATTCCTACTCTCCCAAAGTTATTGTACTTATAGGAAATGCAAGCTTCATCCTACACGATGAATTGAACCGGCGCTGGCCCGACATCCCTATGATATTGTGCGGTGAACGGGATTACACAGGGCCTATCGACTCGATCATTCAAGGGCATCCCCTCACAGAAGAAGAACGTATTCCTATAAATAGCCTGCAAGACAAATATAACCTGACAATGATGCAGGCCAATATTTATATGGAAGAGAATCTTCAGCTTATGAAACAACTGATCCCGCAAATGGATAAAGTTATATACATCGGTGATGAAACATATATCTGCCAACAAAACGATTACGATCTTTCCAAACTCATCCGTGAGAAGTATCCGGAAATGGGATACGAGTTCATTTCTGCCAAAAACACTTCGACCGACAGCCTGTTTTCCATCTTGAACCAGCAAGACCTGCAAACTACCGGCATTCTATTTTCCTCTTGGCTCCGTGCCAAGGACTACAATGGCAATACCGTACTGATAAGTAATTCGCATCGGATCATCGCCACTTCATCCATGCCTTTATTTTCATTCAGAACGGTAGGGGTCGATGAAGAAGGCGGAATCGTAGGCGGCTACATATATGATGAAGAAAAATACGTCGACCGGCTTTTAAACACGATTAAAGAAATTCTCAATGGAAAACAGGCACGTGATATCCCTTTTTATTATGCCACAGATGCTGCGCCAAGGTTCAATTACCAATCATTAATCCAACACAATCTCAGTCCCGAGCGTTGTCCTGAAAACACCGTTTTCTATAATGCCCCTCCTACTTTCTGGGAACAATACGAATATATAATCATCGGAAGTATCTGTTTTATTATCGTTCTTTTGCTATCTTTCCAGTATCACCGCCTGCACGTACTCGAAAAGATGAAACGATTACAACAAAAAGAACTGGAAACCACTACAAGATACTATAGCCTTATCAATAACATGCCCATTCTTTATATGTCGGAAGAACTGATAAAAAATAAAGAAGGCCGTATCATCGATACCAAATACACCGATGTAAACAAACACTTTGAAAACAGATTCTTCAAACGAAATGAAATCATAGGAAAGTCGGGCAGCGAAATGTTCCCGGAATCAATGCCACAATTCCTGTATTTCATGAATATAGCCTTACAGGAAAAACGTTCCATCACTTTCTCTTACTATTACAAAGAAATAGATACATTTTATGATATCGTAGTAAACGCTACCAGCGACGGACGCTTTATGGATGTATTCTGCCTGAACAGCACAGAATTACATCATGCACAAAAACAGTTACGCTCTATCAACCATAAGCTTTCGATGGCTCTCGACATAGCCAACATTGTGCCCTGGAAATGGAATCTGCAAACTCACACCATACTTTGTGACATAAACAAACCTGTCGAATTAAGTGATAATAATAAAATAAATGAAGAACAAATGTCTGTGCCCGATAATCAATATTTTGCCAAGATATACAAAGAAGATCTTCCTAAAGTGAAAGAGGCCTATGCCGATCTGATTGCCGGACGTATACAGACTGTTAAAGAAGAATACCGTGTTGTGAACCGTGTCAATGGTTGCAAGCACATCGATTGGGTAGAAGCCCGCGCTGCCGTAGAAAGTTATGATGAAAAAGGAAAACCGCTAACACTGGTAGGTTCTTCATTGGTTATCACTGAACGAAAAAAGATGGAGACAGATTTAGTTTCTGCCAAAAACCGTGCAGAAGAATCCAACCGTCTGAAATCTGCTTTCCTTGCTAATATGAGCCATGAGATTCGTACCCCTCTTAATGCCATCGTCGGATTCTCCGGAATTCTGGCCTCTACTGAAGCGGAAGAAGAGAAACAAGAATATGTCAGCATTATCGACAACAACAATACTTTATTGTTACAACTTATCAGTGACATCCTCGATCTTTCTAAAATTGAAGCCGGTACGATGGAATTCATAGACACTGATTTCGAACTGAACAAAGTCATGACAGAGCTGGAAAGTTCTCTTCGTCTGAAACTGTCTCCGGACAAAGAGGTCACGCTTTCGTTTGAGCCCCAATTACCGGAACTTTATATTCACGCCGAACGTAACCGCATTTCACAAATAATTATTAATCTGGCTACTAATGCCATTAAGTTTACCAATAAAGGCAGCATACGTTTCGGCTACGAAAAGCGTGACAATGGCACTCTTTATTTTTACGTCACCGATACCGGATGTGGCATTCCGGCCGAAAAACAAAAAGATATATTCGAACGTTTCGTTAAGCTAAACAATTTTGCACAAGGTACAGGTTTAGGTCTCTCTATCTGTCAAACCCTCGTCGAACATATGGGAGGGGAAATCGGTTTGAAATCCCAGATAAACGAAGGTTCTACTTTTTGGTTTACCCTACCTTATGTTCCTGCAACTAATCAGCATCATGAAGAAGAGACAAAGTCAGAACCGATAAAAATAAAAAAACAAAAAATCACGATTCTGGTTGCAGAAGATCATGAAAGCAATTATCATCTGATAGAGTCCATTCTCAAAAAAGACTACACTTTGGTGCATGCCTGGAATGGAAAGGAAGCGGTTGCTCTATTCAAAGAATATGCTCCACAACTCATTCTGATGGATATCAACATGCCTGTTATGGATGGATACGAAGCGACTAAAGAGATACGCAAATATTCGACTCAGGTTCCAATCATAGCTGTCACCGCTTTCGCCTATGCTTCTGACGAACAAAAAGTCATGGAAAACGGCTTTGATGCCTATATGGCAAAACCGATAAATGCCGACCAATTGAAAACACAAATAACTTCCATGCTAAGGCAACATATCATTTTCATGTAACAAGTTACTTTTGAAAAAGCATATTTAGCAATGCTTAGAACCTGTTTAAATTTTCCTCTTAAAAGTTCTTATCAGTTTATTTTGAGCAAAATTTAAACAGACTTAAAAACACTTGATATATTGTTCCGGTTTGATCAGACCATTTCATTTTAGAAGCTTCCCCTAAGGGACAATTTTGTTCATCGGGGTACATTATCCACATAGAATTTACCCCCTTCACCGGCTTCACCTTTTTTAATCAAATCCCCTATTTATCGGTGATGCAGGGTGAAGGCACGCCTTGTTTTTCCGGCAACCGTGCCCACCGTCTGTATGATCGGTGCTCACTGCCCGTATGCCTGAGGCTTACGCCCCGTATGCCCGGTTCTTGGAAGGTATTTACACAGAGAGCGGAAAGTGGCAACGGCCCTTCACCCTGTACTGCCGATGAATAGGGTATTTGATTAAAAAAAGGTGAAGCCGGTGAAAGGGGGAAAAAACATACAGAAGAGTCAACATTCTAAAGAATAAAACATTCACCGGAAAAAAGATGCTACATCTTTTTTGGAAACCTGCACATCTTTCCGTTAAAACCTGTTACATCTTTTTTGGAAAGTTGCTACGTCTTTTTCTTGAAGATGCTACAACTTATCACAAAAAGAAATAGCCCCGTAAATCAATGATTTACAGGGCTATTTAGTAAATATTTCTACTATTTCAGCGGAGAGACAGGGATTCGAACCCCGGGTACCTCGCAGTACAACGGTTTTCAAGACCGCCGCAATCGACCACTCTGCCACCTCTCCAAAACTTCTTCTTCATCTCTTTCTCACGAACCTCATCTGTTGTTCGTTTAAATTCAAATCAGAAGCGCTTTTCGTTAAAAGCGGTGCAAAGATACAAAGAGATTCTAAAACTCCAAACGTTTTCATAAAAAAAATGATATAATCTTTTATTCTCATTCCCTATTTATAGGTATTTTATGCTATTAAACACAAAATGGAGAATATTTATACCCATAATATGAAAAATGGTTGTAACTTTGCACGCTCTAAAGAAGATGGATACCCCCAACCACTAACTAAATATTTTATTATGGAATTGAATAAAACCTTTAATGACGGACTTTGGAGCAAAGAAATCAATGTGAGGGACTTTGTCAGCAACAATATCACTCCCTATTATGGAGATTCTTCTTTCCTGCAAGGCCCTACCGAACGTACAAAAGCGGTGTGGAACTGCTGTCTTAAAGCACTCGAAGAAGAAAGGGCAAATAATGGTGTACGATCACTCGACCACAAAACCGTATCAACAATAACTTCGCATAAAGCCGGATACATCGACAAAGAAAATGAGCTAATCGTCGGCCTGCAGACAGATGAACTGCTGAGACGTGCCATCAAACCGTTCGGTGGAATCAATGTGGTGGCTAAGGCATGTCATGAAAACGGTGTGGAAGTAGACGACCGTGTAAAAGATATTTTTACTCATTATCGTAAAACACACAACGACGGGGTATTCGATGTATACACCGAAGAGATCCGCTCGTTCCGTTCATTGGGATTCCTTACAGGACTTCCAGACAACTATGCCCGTGGACGTATCATCGGTGACTATCGCCGCCTGGCCCTCTATGGCATCGACCGTTTGATTGAAGCGAAACAGGAAGATTTGAAACACCTGACAGGCCCGATGACTGAAGCCCGTATCCGCCTTCGCGAGGAAGTAGCAGAGCAAATCAAGGCACTGAAAGAAATGAAAGTGATGGGCGAATATTACGGACTCGACCTCAGCCGCCCCGCATACAATGCCCAAGAAGCCGTTCAATGGGTATACATGGCCTATCTGGCAGCTGTAAAAGAGCAGGACGGCGCCGCAATGTCCTTAGGTAATGTATCATCTTTCCTTGACATTTATATTGAATACGATCTCGCTCACGGAAAGATTGACGAAACATTCGCACAGGAACTAATCGACCAGTTTGTCATCAAACTGCGTATGGTACGCCACTTGCGTATGCAATCTTACAACGATATTTTTGCAGGAGACCCTACATGGGTAACCGAATCAATCGGCGGACGCTTCAACGACGGACGTACCAAAGTTACCAAAACTTCTTTCCGTTTCTTACAAACCCTATACAACTTAGGACCGTCACCGGAGCCTAACATGACTGTATTGTGGAGCCCCGACCTACCGGAAGGTTTCAAAGAATTCTGTGCAAAAGTTTCCATCGACACCTCTTCCGTACAATACGAAAACGACGATCTGATGCGCGAAGTACGTCAGTCGGACGACTATGGTATCGCCTGCTGCGTATCCTATCAGGAAATCGGTAAGCAGATACAATTCTTCGGCGCACGTGCCAATCTTGCCAAAGCACTGCTGTTGGCTATCAACGGTGGACGTTGTGAAAACACCGGTACGGTAATGGTAAAAGATATTCCGGTGTTGACGGGCGAGGTGCTGAAGTTTGAAGAAGTAATGGCTAACTATAAAAAAGTACTGACCCAGATAGCACGTGTATACAACGATGCCATGAACATCATTCACTATATGCACGATAAGTATTATTATGAGAAAGCACAAATGGCACTCATCGATACTAATCCGCGCATCAACTTAGCTTATGGTGTAGCCGGCCTTTCGATTGCTATCGACTCGTTGTCCGCAATTAAATATGCCACGGTGAAAGCCCGTCGCAATGACATCGGACTGACGGAAGGTTTCGACATCGACGGTGAATTCCCCTGCTTCGGTAATGACAATGACAAAGTAGACCACCTGGGTGTAGACCTTGTGTATTATTTCAGCGAGGAGTTGAAGAAATTGCCGGTTTACAAGAACGCCCGTCCTACCCTTTCATTGTTGACCATCACCTCCAATGTGATGTACGGTAAGAAAACCGGTGCCACTCCCGATGGACGTGCCAAGGGCATTGCCTTTGCTCCGGGTGCCAATCCGATGCACGGACGTGATAAAAACGGTGCGATTGCTTCTCTGAGCTCGGTAGCCAAACTGCGTTACCGTGATTCACAAGACGGTATCAGCAATACCTTCTCGATCGTCCCGAAATCACTCGGTGCCACAGCAGAAGACCGGATAGAGAATCTGGTAACAATGATGGACGGATACTTCACCAAAGGCGCACATCACCTGAACGTAAATGTACTGAACCGCGAGATGCTGGAAGACGCCATGGAGCATCCGGAAAAATATCCGCAACTCACCATCCGCGTTTCCGGATATGCTGTAAACTTCATCAAACTAAGCCGTGAGCATCAATTGGAAGTTATCTCACGCAGTTTTCATGAACGCATGTAATGTGAAAAACTGAATCGATAAAGAAGATGATAAACGTACATTCATACGAAAGTATGGGAACATTCGACGGGCCGGGTCTTCGGCTCGTCGTTTTTCTACAAGGTTGTAACTTCCGTTGTCTCTACTGTGCCAACCCGGATACGATTGCCGCCAAGGGAGGAACCTCCACAAATCCGGAAGAGATTGTCCGTATGGCAGTAAGCCAAAAACCTTTCTTCGGAAAACGTGGAGGAATCACATTCTCCGGAGGTGAGCCTACCTTGCAGGCGGAAGCATTATTGCCTCTGTTCCGCAGGCTGAAAGAAGAGGGAATCAATATTTGTCTCGACAGCAACGGTGGAGTATGGAACGAGCATGTAGAAGAATTATTGAAGTTGACAGACCTCGTACTGCTGGACATCAAGGAATTCAATCAGGTACACCACCGGACACTGACCGGACGAAGCAATGAGCAGACATTGCGTACGGCAGCCTGGTTGGAAGAAAACGAACGGCCGTTTTGGTTACGCTATGTATTAGTGCCCGGATATAGTGATTTTGAAGATGACATCCGCGCACTCGGCAGACAACTGGGAAACTACCGGATGATTCAGAAAGTAGAGATACTCCCTTATCACACCCTTGGCGTACATAAATACGAAGCAATGGGACAAACCTATCAACTGAAAGGAATCAAAGAGAATACGCCGGAACAGACCGAACACGCTGCCGGGCTATTCAAAGAGTACTTTAAAACCGTACAGGTAAACTAAGATAAAAAGACTGACAAGCTGAAATAAAAAGAAGAAAAAGACTTGACTTACACATTTTAAGTTCGTATCTTTACGGATGTAATCATGAAATAGATTCAATTAAACTACACCTAAAGGAGAAGGCCGCCGCTTCCTCCTTTCTTTTTATAAATACAGGAAACCAAAGTTCCAAACACGGTATTTTCACTATCCGAGCACGATACTTTCATAAAATAACACGGCATGTCACGATGAATAACAAGCAACGTTACGATGAATAACAAGTAACGTCACGATGCCTTTCATTATTTGTCGCGGTACAAGTGTTGCTATGGGGCAATGCCACACACTTTCTCCTGAAAAAACAACTATCCGAGTTAATAATACATAAATCCGCTCTTGACAGATTTATCAATAAGTAAAGCGAATCCCCGCCTGAAGATTGAAATTGAAAGGAGTATCTTTACGAATCGTCTGCACATCGGAACCATCGTCAAAGAAATAAGCAACTCCGGGCTCTACATAGACACCGATATGCTTCGTTGCATTAAACTGCGCACCTACCGCACCGGAAACCGAGAATTGCAACGGATTTACCGTCAGCTTGTCATTTCCTAACTTGCCATATACGCACTTTTCTACCATTCCGCCGGCAGCTACGTACAATGTGAAACGATCTTTATCAAAGAAATTCCAGTTGGCACGAACAGGAATACCGATATAATGCAGCTTCTGATCAATCCGGGCATCGCTAACCACCGTCTGTACATCGGAAGAAAGCAAAGTATATGTCACACCTGTTTCCACGGAGAAACCTTTCGCAAGTCCTTTACGCACCGACAGCCCGAAAGAAACCGGTTGATGATGTTTGATATCTACTATTTCATCCGTCCGTTTTAAGTAAGGCACCCCTTCTTTAAATACCACCACCTGATTATTGGGAATCTGAATAATCTCATTCCCGGCAGTAGGTGCCAAGTTCAACCGTTGGTCGGAAAACGAACTGTGCAGAGGTTCTACTGCCCCGTTACCAGAGAAAGAGGTACCGCCACCATTCCCGACAGCCGCCCCCACAGACCAACGCCCTTTCTTTGCTTTGGGTTTCTCTGCCGGAATATGCAATTTATCTTGCCCCGAACGTTGATGAGGACGTACGACTGTACCTGATTCTTCTTTCGTCTCTTTCGTTTCATCCGGAAGAGTCTCTTTCGCTTCTGCTTCCCGTATCGGGTTTACCCCTTCTTCCACCGGACATGTAACAGTTTCGGCAGGTACCGAGGGTTCGATTCCCTGTCTCTCCGTCACTTTCCCCGCTTGGGCAATTACCGGACGTGGCTGCACAGGTTCCACCTTTGCCACTTGCATGTCGGGATCGTGTGCCGGTGGCAACAGATCGGGATCGGAGGCCAATACCGGAGCAACCGTATGACGTATTTCATCGGCCGTAGGAGTATTCAGAAAATAAATACTCAAAGAAGAGGCCACCACCAGTAACACTGCGGCCGCTGCTGCTCCCCATCTGCGATAAGGATACAGTATTCTTTTTTTGACAGGCGGCACCAGCTCCTTCTCCAGTTGTTCCCAACCGAAAGGAGGTATCGGCTCAGAGTAGTTTTCCAACTTCTCTTTCAGCTTGTCCATCCACATCTCTCTATCTTTCATCTTCTCATCCTTCATCTGTCATTCATCATTAACCATTCTTTCACTTTCCTGGCCAGCACGGTTTTGGCACGAAACAATTGCGAAGCCGAGGACTTTTCGTTGATACCCAGCAATTGGGCAATCTCTTTATGCGACTTATCTTCAAACGTGTATAAGTTGAATACGGTACGATAACCGGCAGGCAACTCTTCTACAAAATGCATCAAGACCTGCTGTGGTATGGCCTCCACCTCCGAAGCATCCGGTTCTTCGTATGTTTCGGGAGCATCTTCCAGTGCCATCGACTGGCTCATCACATCATTTTTGCGCAGATATTGCAGTGCCACATTCACCATCACACGTTCCATCCATGCCCTAAGAGAACCTTCACCACGCCAGGTGAATTTATCGAACGAACCGAAAATCTTCAGGAAGCCGTCGTGTAGCAGATCCTGGGCGGTCTCTCTGTCTCCGGCATATCGGAGACAGATACCGAGCATCCGTCCGGCATACTGCTCATAAAGTTCCTTGCGGGCACGGTTGTCGCCTTGCCTGCATAGCTCTGTCAGCTCTTGTTCTTCCATTCTCTTAAACACGTGTTTATCTTATAAATGCAGCAAAGATAGAAATACTGCATATAGAGAACAACACTTTTCCCACTTTTGTTTCTTTAACAATATTCCGTGCAATATTCTTTTCTTTCCTGCATTTTCCATACGGATGCTTCCCCCACAGGGAGGCGCACCGGGCAAATGAAAGCCTTTACAATTTAAGTGTAATATTCCAAAACCAAAACGAACTTATGAAGAAATTGAATTTATTTGCAGTAACCGTGATCTTGGCTCTCGTTCCCTTCCTCCAGTCTTGTCTGGACGACGATGATGCCGTTTATTCCGATTTCACAATTGCCACTCTCAGACAAATTGATGACACGGATGATTATTATTTCGGTCTGGACAGTGGCAGAAAGATGTATCCGGGCGATGACTCCGCTATCCGTAATTATCCGATTGTAGACGGAAAACGGGTGTTCGTATGGTTCCATCAGTTTGAAGAACAAGTCCCCGGATATGATTATAATATTCAAGTAGTGAGAATGGATTCCATCCTGACCAAAGACATTATCCCGCTGACAGCCGAAACAGTCGACAGCATCGGAGACAACCGTATCAATATGACTTACCATTGGATTGCACAAGGCTATCTGACAATGGAGTTCCAATATCGCGGAACAAGCAATCCCAACAAAAAGCATATGCTGAACCTGGTATATGATACGGACAAAGATCTCATAGATGAGGAGGGGTACATCAACCTCGAATTCCGCCACAATGCATATGACGACGATGAAGGAAGAATAGGTGACGGCATCGTATCCTTTAAACTGGATAAAATAGCGGAGGAGATGAAAACCGCCAAAGGCTTGAAGATACGTGTAAATACGATTTATGATAATGTGATATACAAGAAAATAGACCTTGAAAAACAATCGAAAAGCAGCCAAATACCTACTGCTAATCAACTCAAACCGATGAGTTACACGACTGGAACGAACTATTAATTCTGATATAATAAAATGATGAAGCGGCTGTTTCCCAAAACCGGAAACAGCCGCCTTTTTATAAGCACAGGTTCGAAGTCTATGAAAAAGAACCTTTCTGCCTTCTCCTCACAAATCAAACAGGCATTTATTACTTATCAGAAGAAAGTATTTTCCAGATTCCGGCACTTAATGCAGCACCGACAAACGGAGCCACGATAAACAACCATAACTGAGACAACGCCACACCGCCCTCAAACAAAGCCGGACCAATACTACGTGCCGGATTGACAGAGGCACCCACCGACCGGTCTTCACTAAACCAAGCATTGTACAGCCTGCAAAGTAAGCATCTCCTTAGGCACAGCAGTCCGTATCTCTTCCTTAAGCACAGCAAGCAGGCTGACACGTATAAAGTCCTTATTGGTTGTCAGCACAATAGGCCGGGTGGGACGAGGAATAGCAAACGGACGCACCAACTCTTTCTGCGATTCGGAAAGCTGATACACGGCCAGCTCCGGGATAAATGTAATTCCTTTCCCGCTTTCCACCATCCGCATAAATGTCTCCATACTTCCCAAACGATAAGCCATCTGATGGAGCTTCACGGCTTCCATCTGGCAAAAACGAACCAACTGGTCGCGAAAACAATGTCCTTCATCAAGCAACCATAACCTCTCACCGGTAATGTCGGAAGTACGGACTACCTCTCGCCCGAACAAAGGTTCCTTTCGGGAAACATATCCATAAAACTGTTCATAAAAAAGGATCTCCTCGGACAAAGCCGCATCCTCTAACACACTTGCCAGAATAGCAGCATCGATATCTCCTGTATGTAAAGCCTGGCGAATATCCTGTGTCTTCATTTCTGTCACACGGATATCCAGCCCGGGATATTTCTCCATCATCTGCGGGAAAAAACGTGGCAACAGATAAGGTGCAATGGTTGGCAACACCCCCAGATGGAAAGTGCCGGTAAGCGTCCCCTGCTCCTCATTGATAATATCCTTCACCTGCGAAGCCTGTGTCAATATGGTACGTGCCTGCGCAATCACCTTCTCTCCTATCCGTGTAGGACACACCGGTTGCATGGTACGGTCGAATAGTTTCACTCCAAGTTCTTCTTCCAGTTTCTGAATCATTGCGCTCAAAGTAGGTTGAGTTACCCGGCAATATTCCGCAGCACGGGCAAAATGCCTGAACTGATCTACGGCAAGTATATACTCCAATTGTTGTATCGTCATCTATCAAAGTTTTACGGGTTATAGATTCTGTCTATGCAAAGATAGAAATTATCAGTTTGACACGCATACATTTTCCCCCTATCTTTGCAATACGAAAAAGAAAAATAGTATAAACCAATTAAAATAAAAAAAGTTATGAAAACATTAGATTATATCAAACTGAACGAATCGGGAGTGAACAACGTAGTAGCATCTTTGCAACAATTACTGGCAGATTTCCAGATATATTACACCAACCTGCGTGGTTTCCACTGGAACATTAAGGGACATGACTTCTTCGTACTGCACAGCAAATTTGAAGATTTGTATAACGACGCAGCCGAGAAAGTAGACGAAATAGCAGAACGTATCCTGATGCTGGGCGGCACTCCGGCCAACAAATTCAGCGATTATCTGAAAATGGCTAACATCAATGAAGTAGACCGCGTAAGTAACGGTGAGAAAGCTCTGGAAAATATCCTCGAAACATACAGCCACCTGATCGGTGAAGAGCGCAAACTTCTCTCCATTGCATCACAGGCCGGCGATGAAGTAACAGTAGCATTGATGAGCGATTATCTGAAAGAACAAGAGAAAATGGTTTGGATGCTGACAGCTTACAGCAACAAGTAAGCCCTCATGGCATATTAAATCAAAAGAGACACAATTTACGGTTATTGTGTCTCTTTTCTTTTTTACAACATCAGAATGATTTCATATCTATTTTATTACGATCTCATCCGTGAAAAGCCAGCCACCTTCTATTCCATTAGATAAAGCTTGATAACGGACATAGCGGGCCGAAGCCTTACCGTCCCATTCGTAGGTCCGGAATACCAACCGGTCTTCCGTAGTCGGCACATCGGTATGAAGGCGAGCCTGTTCGGTAAATGTATTTCCGTCTTCCGAAATAGAAATAATCACTTCACGTGGAAGCCATACATAAGGACCGGACAATTGCATAAATTCGGCAGCAATGGAAGAGATTTCTTTCATCTCACCCAAATCGACCGTAATATCCATATCCGTATTGAGGAAACCCTGCCAGCGTTTATCACCGTACGTCCATCCGCCACGAAGCCCGTCAACCAAAGCAGTATCTCCTCCAGCCGTATACTGCGGCGCATAAGGGCTGGTATATTTTACCGTTTTCATTAATCCTAAATGTTCAACAGGAATAGCCGCCTCCGGACGTTCTCCCACCTCCTTACTCAAATCGAAAGGATGATAGCCGTTATCCTGCAACCATTTTACCTCTTTCAATGCGCAACGACGGAAATGTTCCCAGTTTTTCTTATCCGGTTGTGTCCAGGCCACTTCTGCCAGAGCCAGCAGACGAGGATAGATCATATACTCCATATGCTCGGCAGTTGTTATATACTCCGCCCAAACATTTGCCTGCACACCTTGTATATAATCTGCTCCCTCTTTCGTCAAAACTTCCGGAATCGGATCATAAGAATATACTTTCTCCAAAGTCAGGTATCCGCCGATCGCTTCGGGCTGAGTCGTCGGAGCATCCTGGTAAGAATCCAGATAACAAAATCCGCCCGGTGTCATGATCACGTCATGCCCTGCTTTGGCTGCTTTAATTCCGCCTTCTTTACCACGCCATGACATCACAGTGGCACGCGGTGCCAAGCCGCCTTCAAGTATTTCATCCCATCCCAACAACTGCCGGCCGTGCTCATTCAAAAATTTCTCCATCCGATGAATGAGATAGCTCTGCAACTCCTTCACATCCGCCAGTCCTTCCTGCTTCATCCTCTTCTGACACAAAGGACACTTCCTCCAACTATCCATATTGGCTTCATCTCCGCCGATATGAATATATTCCGAAGGAAATATCTCCATCACTTCCAACAATACATTCTGCAGAAAAGTAAAGGTATCTTCATTGCCGATACAAACTTCAGAATTAACATACGGTTTTCCGGAGCAAGACAAATGAGGAAACACAGCCAGCACTTCTTCCGAATGCCCCGGCATCTCTATTTCCGGAATAACCGTGATATGACGTTGCCGGGCATACTCCACAATTTCCCGTGCATCTTCCTGAGTATAATATCCACCGTCTGCACCGGGAGCATCCTTCGTACAATACTTGCGCCCGCCTTTCCACCAGGCTTTCCAATTGGGATAAGGGCGATAGGCTGCCTGCTCCGTCAGTTCCGGATAACGTTTGATTTCCAATCGCCAACCCGCACCGTCTGTCAGATGCCAATGAAAGCGATTCAGCTTATAGCGTGCCATGGCATCGAGTTGTTTCTTGAGAAATTCTTTGGTACGGAAATGACGCGAAACATCCAGATGTAAACCTCTGTATGAAAAACGAGGGGAATCTTTTATCTCGATCAAAGGGAAAGAAAACGTTCCGTCAGCCTCTTGTTCCGCTAACTGCAACAGGCTCTGAAAGCCATAAAATAATCCGGCAGCCGATGGAGCAACAACAGAAATTCCTTTTCCGGTGATAGATAATTGATAACTCTCCATCGATTCCTGATCGGAAACGGGAGCTATTATCGTAAAGCTAACCACACTCTTCTGGGTACCCTCTGCTTCCGGCTGTAATGCAAACGGAGATGCCTGAAGATATTCGGTAAATTCTTTCTTATCTTCTTCCGGCAAATTAGTGCTAAATACAGCTTGCCGGGGCAATCCGTATGTTCCGGAAGAAAGTTCTGATGACTGGGGCTGAGGTATAATCTGCACCTCGACCTCTTTTCTCTGCTGGCATCCGGCCAACCAGAAACTAATAAACAACAAACACGAAATAATTCCTTTTCTCATAATATTAAATATAAGAGATTGATTTGACAATACCGGGCGCAGTTGAAACGGGCTCCGCTTATCTATAATACAATCAAGTGAACAAAACTACTAAATAAAAATGAGGCTGTCCTAACAAACAATGTCCGGACAGCCCCTCTCTTTTTACCTTCACATAGACTAATAGCGAAAACTATTACCTAATAGAAAACTCCAATCGTCCTCCATGTACCAGCTCATCATGAGTGATACGGAATCGATTGAGCTTTTTGCCACCAATTTTTACATTATCAATATACAAGGCGTCAGGTTTCTGACGGGTAGACTCAATCACGAGTTCTTTTTCCTTGTACCATTTAGGATCAAGACGAATTATTACTTTATCAAAGACGGGAGTTGTCAACGTATACTCCGGCAATCCCGGACAATCCGGATAGAATCCCATCATATTAAAAATAGCCCAAGTAGACATTGTTCCTGTATCATCATTACCGGGAATACCGTCCGGCTGCGTAGTGAAATATTTAGCCAACAAACGTTGCGTTTCTTTTTGAGTACGCCATTCCTCTCCCTTAAAATAAGAAAACAGGTAAGGATAAGCGATATCGGGTTCGTTCGCCGGATCATAAAGCCCTTCGTCAAATATCATCTGTAATTTATTGACAAAAGATTTCTTGCCTCCCATTAAGCGGGCTAATCCATATACATCATGAGGTACATAGTATGTGTAATTCCATGCGTTTCCTTCGTGGAAACCGGGACTGGGTTCGAAGTTCTCACCCTGTTTCGGGCTGAAAGGAGAATAGAAAGTACCATCGGGAAGTATCGGCCGGAATGTGCCGAACTCTTTGCTATAATAGTGTTTATATCCCAACGAGCGATTATAGAACAACTTGGCATCTTCTTTCTTCCCTAAAGCATCGGCTAAGCGGGAAAGGGCGAAATCGGCAATGTAATACTCCAATGCATGAGATACCGAGTTGTCATATTGTTCGCGTAAAGGTACATAACCTTTAGACATATAATCATCATTATCCGGACGCATTAAATTTTCCGCACCGGGAAGCGTTGCCGATTTATACATCGCTTCATAAGCAAGATTAATATCAAAATCCCGCAATCCCTTCATCCAGGTATCCACTATAACGGGAATACTGGGATCGCCCTCCATAGTCAGCGTCTCCCGGCCATACAATTCCCACTTGGGCAACCATCCGTGTTCACGATACATATCGAGCATCGTACGTACCATCTCTATCTGGCGCTCCGGATATACCAATGTCAGTAATTGATGTACATTACGATAAGTATCCCACAGCGAGAAGACCGTATAACGGTTACCTTGGGTCGTCAATATCTTATCACTCTCCATTGCCGGATACTCTCCGTTTACATCCTGCAATACATTGGGATGAATCAGCAGATGATACATGGCCGTATAGAAAACGGTCTTCTGCTCTTGCGTCCCTCCCTCAACAAGAATACGAGACAGATCGTCGTTCCAACGTTCACGCGCTTCGGCATGTACCTGTTCAAAATTCTTGCCTTCCTGTTCTTTATTCAGATTGAGACGGGCATTTTCTATACTCACAAAAGAGACACCCAATTCCACTTCGATCTGTTCGCCCTCTGCGGTATCGAATGAAAAAAATGCTCCGATATCATCTCCGGCTATTTCTTTTCCATATTTGGTATAAAGCTTATACTTACCGTTATCCGGATCCCACTCCGCCTCCACACCGGTCATAGGTCGTTGCTTCTTCCAATACCCGGTTTGCAGTGGAACCTTGTTGACGCGCATCACAAAGTAAATAGGGAATACAGCTTGCGGATTATAGCAGAAAGTACCCAATAACTTCACCCCCTCTATCTCCTGTGCATTTACCCGACGAAGCATAGCACCGGATTCATTGGTGAGTCCTTCACCCAAATTCAACAGGATGTGGCTTTTACCCTTAGGAAATGTAAAACGAGTGACACCTGTACGGGGAGTGGCAGTCACCTCGGTTTTCACATCATATTTAGTCAGATAGTTGGTATAATACCCCGGTGATGCCTGCTCATCTTTGTAACGGCTTCCATATTCCTTATAATCGACATTCAATTCTCCCGTAGTAGGCATCAATAAAAGAGAGCCCAATTCCGGACACCCTACCCCACTCAAATTTACATGAGAATAACCGGTAAAAAAGCAGTTATGATACTCATAAGGAGTAGACCACCAACGGGCATCTTTATCATATTTATTATCGGCCGACCCCATCACGTTGAAAGGTACGACAGACATCATACCATTGGGACAAACCGCTCCGGGATTTGTAGTACCAAAGTTGGTAGTACCTATAAAAGGATTGACATAATCGGCAGGAGAAAGCTTCTCTCCGCTTCCGGCTTTTACCGGAAGCAGAAAGAGAGCTAATGTGTAAGTTAATAAAAGTCGCTTCATAAATCAGAATTACGATTAGACGATTTATAATTTACGGTAAAAAACTCTCTCTTTATCTTCTCTATACCTTTCACCATAAATTATAAAATCGTCTAACCAAATAAAAACTCTCTCTATCTATTTCTCTCTTATTCTAAATTATAGGTCGTTGAATCCGAATGATTAAACAATATTTGTTTTCTTGATAAATTCTATAATGTCAGCAATATAACCGAAAGCCATTCCGACTACAGTATCTGCTGCGCCATAATATACCGCCACTCTTTCGCCGTCCTGCAAAGCGGCACATGGGAACACGACATTAGGAACGTCTCCCTGCAATTCATAAGGAGCAGCCGGTGCAAGCAGATATTCACGCGTACGATATAATACTTTGTCTGGATTATCCCTGTCTAAAATGGCAGCACCCATAGAATAACGGAAACCGTTGCAAGTAGTTATTACTCCATGATAGAACATCAGCCATCCTTCTTCCGTGAGGAAAGGAACCGACCCTGCACCTATTTTCGTACATTGCCATGCACTTTCCGGGAACGGAGTTACTTTCATAACACTACGATGTTCTCCCCAATACTTCATATCCGGGCTATAACTGATATAGATATCACCGAACGGTGTATGTCCATTATCACTCGGACGACTCAGCATCGCGTATTTACCATTTATTTTCTGTGGGAAAAGCACACCGTTACGGTTGAACGGTAAAAAGGCATTCTCACACTGGAAGAACTCTTTAAAATCAAACGTATAGGCAATACCGATTGTCGGTCCATGATAACCGTTACACCAAGTAATCCAGTAACGGTCTTCAATCCATGTGACACGCGGATCGTATTTATATTCCGACTCGATCATCTCTGTATTGCCTGCCTTGAACCGGATAGGTTCGTGATTGATATCCCAATGGATACCGTCCTTGCTGAAACCGGCAAAAATATTCATCTGTACCGCTTTGTTATCGCAACGAAATACTCCGGCAAAACCATCTCCAAACGGTACAACTGCACTATTAAAAATACTATTTGATGAAGGAATATGATAACGTCCGATAACGGGGTTCTTTGAATAACGCCACATCACATCCGTACAACCGGCAGGGCGTTCTTCCCATGGCATATTAAATCTCTCGTTCATAATCTTTTTATATTAATATATTAATGTTTATTTTTTAGCATCCGGATAAGTAAACGGCACAAAATAAGTAATCAGGAAAGCCGGAATAGTGGCAAACAAAATAAAGATGAAGAAGTCGCGATATCCCAGCCAATCGCTGACAAATCCACTGACCATTCCCGGAAGCATTACTCCCAAATTCATGATGCCGGAAGCAAAGGCATAATGCGCCATTTGATGTTTTCCGGGAGCCACCTGCTGCATCATAAACAGCGTAAGTCCTACAAAACCGAATCCATATCCGAAATATTCGAGGACAATGGCACCGCCTATCAACATACCGCTTGTAGGTTGGTAAATAGCCAATAATGTATAAGCAATAAAAGGCAGATTGAAAGTACAGCAAAGAGAAAACAACGTTTTTTTCAATCCCCGATGCGAAATGTAATAACCGGCCAATAAAGAACCCAACACAAAAGCTGCTGCGCCATAAGTGCCATAATAGATACCGATCTCCTGTTCACTCAATCCTAATCCGCCAATCTCTCTACCCGCTTTCAGAAACAACGGCACGATCTTCATCACAAAGCCTTCGGCAAAACGATAAAGAATAATAAAGGCGATATAATACCAAATATGTTTTTTCTTGAAGAAATCAAGAATGACTTCCACCAGTTTGTCGAATGTTTCCTTAAACGAAGTAGCCTCGGAAGTTGCAGCACCGCCGGAAGGGAGCATTCGTGTGTGATAAAGCCCCAATGATATCATTACGATCGCCATCACAAACATTACGATCATCCAGGCATGAACATTCGCTTCATACACCACTTCACCGGAAGCTCCTTCAACTCCTCCAAACCGTTTAACCAGCCATCCTGCCAGATATACCAATCCACCGGAAGCCACAATCTTGGCTATATTGTAAAAAGCACCTTGCCAACCGATGTACTTAGCCTGATCGGACTTACTCAGTTCTGTCATATAAACCCCATCCGTTGCAATGTCATGAGTAGCTCCGCTAAAAGCGATCACCGCCAATAACGCAATGGAGCAGGCAAAGAAATGAGGAAGCTGTAATGACAAAGCAACAAGCCCGAAACCGACTCCTGAAGCAATCTGCGTGAAGACAACGAAGAACTTTTTAGTTTTAAACATTTCCAAAAACGGACTCCAAAGAAATTTCAGGGTCCAAGGTAACATAATCAACGAAGTCCAAAGAGCAATTTGTGCATCGGAAATATCAAGTCCTTTAAACATCAGGACGGAAACCATATTCAATACAACAAAAGGCAGCCCCATCGCAAAATAAACAGTAGGAACCCATGAAACAGGGTAAAAGGCTTTTCTATTCATTAATAAGTGTTTTATCGGTTAACGATTTTAATACATTTATATATAATACAACCGAAGCCGATAAAATACTAACCGGCACACGTCACTTTTTTATTAAAAAGTATTTCATTTGCTTTTCATCTCTAAAATCACTCTCAAAATTCCGTTCGGATAAAACCGTCAATATAGAAAAAAGACTATCAAAAAGCAAATAACATCAGTTATAAAAAACATCCTTGACCATCTTATGAACAATACTGCATTCCCCTCCCCAGTTCCACCACTATATTTGCACCGGCAAAACCAGAATAAGAACAAAATTCATACAGTAAAACCATGAAAACAAGAAAACAAGTAAAAGTGCTATTAATCGTACTTATAGGAATATTTATTCCCTACCCACAAAAGGCACACTCCCAAAATTACGTCCCTATGAAAGACGATACCAAAATGGCGGTCAAACCGAAGATAGAAATCAAAGCCTATTCTTTCCACCTAAAACAAATCCGTTTGTTAGACAGTCCGTTTAAAACAGCAATGAACGCTGACAGAAAATGGTTGATGGAAACCCTTAAACCCGATCGTTTCTTACATCGTTTCCATGCAAACGCCGGACTACCCACTAAGGGAACCATTTATGGCGGTTGGGAAAATACCGATCAAAGCGGTTTTTCATTCGGACATTACATATCTGCCCTGTCCATGTTATATGCAACCACGGGAGAAGAAGACATTAAAATACGTCTTGATTATTGCATTTCTGAACTGAAAAGATGCCAAGACAAGCGTGGGACCGGTTATGTGGGTGCCATCCCCAACGAAGACAAACTGTGGGATGACGTATCCAAAGGAATTATTGATGGACGCAATTTTAATCTGAATAACGTATGGGTACCATGGTATAATCTTCATAAACTATGGTCAGGATTAATAGATGCCTACATTTTTGGTGAAAATGAAACAGCCAAAACCATTGTTATTGCACTTACCGACTGGGCATGCGACAAATTCAAAGATCTGACTGAAGAGCAGTGGCAAAATATCCTTACTTGTGAACACGGTGGTATGAACGATGCCTTATATAATGTATATGCCATTACAGGAGATACCAGACATTTGGAAATAGCCAATAAATTTTATCACAAAAAAGTATTAGATCCACTATCGAAAAGAAAAAATGAATTAGCCGGACTGCATGCCAATACGCAAATCCCCAAAGTAATCGGCACTTCACGTTCTTATGAACTTACCGGCAACCAAGACCATCATACCATATCCAGTTACTTTTGGCACACGGTTACCCACGAGCATTCCTATTGTATTGGAGGTAATAGTAATTACGAACATTTTGTAGAACCGGGGAAATTATCGGGAGAATTATCGAATAAGACAACCGAAACCTGCAATACCTACAACATGCTCAAGCTCACACGCCATCTTTTTGCATGGAACCCTTCCGCAGAACTGATGGATTTCTACGAACGTGCATTATATAATCATATTCTTGCTTCACAAAATCCCGAAACAGGAATGGTTTGCTATTGTGTTCCGTTGGCAGCCAATTCACAAAAGAACTACTGTAACGCTGAAAACAACTTTTGGTGCTGTGTAGGTACAGGATTTGAAAATCACGTAAAATACGCTGAACAGATATACTCACACAATGAAAATGAGCTGTATATCAACCTATACATTCCTTCCGAATTGGACTGGAGTGAGAAAAACATGAAACTGAAACAAACAAACAATTTTCCGGATACTGACAACACAACCATTACCATTACAGAAACAGTACCCCAGACACTGACTTTTCATGTACGCTTTCCCAACTGGGTGCAATCCGGATATAGCATAAAAATAAACGGAACAGAACAAGTATTCAACAGTACCCCCGGTTCATATGTGTCTATCACCCGAGAATGGAAAACAAATGATAAAATAGAAATTAATCTTCCCAAGACCCTCACTAAAGAACAGCTATTAGGAGACAAATATAAAACCGCATTTCTCAATGGTCCTATTGTATTGGCAGGCAAAACAGATATTACCCAAACTCCCCCCGTCTTTATTCGCCATGAGAATAAAAACATTTCTGACTGGATGACTCCAGGTACCACCCCCGGTAATTTCTGGGGCAAAGATGAATCAAATAAAGAGGTTAATTTCCTACCTTTCTATAAAATGCATAATACTCGTTATACAGTGTATTTCGACTATTTCACTCCTGAAGAATGGGAAAAAAAACGTGAGGAATACAAAAAACAACAGGAAGAAGAAATGGAATTGGAGCGTTTGATGGTGGATTATTTCCGAGCCAATGAACAACAACCGGAAATAGATCACAATTTTAAAGGAGAAAATGTGAACAAAGGAACAGGCATTTCCGGTGGAAAATGGTGTTCAAGTAAAGGAGGTTATTTTTCTTTTGAGATGACAGTAGACCCTGATATCCCCGTCGATCTGTCGCTTATGTATTGGGGAAATGATGGCGGTAAAACCAATCAATTTGACATTTTAATAGACGGCGAAATAATTGCATCTGAAAGTTTAACAGCCAGAATCAAACCTAATGAGTTCTTCCGTATTGCTTATCCTGTACCATTTCACTTGACAAAAGGAAAAAACAAAGTGGTTGTAAAATTACGAGCTATCAATTCCAATAACACAGCAGGTCCTATTTATCACGCCAAAATATTTAAAAAGAAATACATGGCTGAAAAGACAGTAATCATACATGATTATTTGTTACCTAAAGAACCCTACCTGATTGAACACAACTTTAGTTTCACCGGTAATAAAAGAACTGGTATTAACATGGGACACCCTTGGGTGGATGCCAACCAAACAAATGCAAGCATATCATTCGATATGAAATGCTCGGCAGATAAAGCCAATATTTTACAACTAACCTATTGGGGTGGAGAAGCTAACGAAAGAAAATTCACTATCCTCATAGATAACCAAGAAATAGGCAAGCAAGAATTATTGCAAAATAAGCCCAATGAAATATTTGAAGTTCTCTATCCAATAGCAAAAGAACTGACAATGGGAAAAAGCCAAATAACAGTCACCCTAAAAATGACACAACGAGCTGCTGGAGGATTATACTATGCATATACATTTTCGGGAGGATCAATAACTGATATACATACAATAGAAAAGGAACGTCAAGTTCCTTTCTCTGTTAGTAACAATAACTCGTATATCACTATCACCAATCATTCCGGACAGGATTTTACAGGAACAGTCACACTGATCAACACAACAGGTGTTATTTTTTATAAAGAAAAAGTTCATATACAAAAAAACATAACCTTAAAAGAGAAAGTCGGTAAAGGGCTTTTTTTCGTATACCTAATTACCGACAATGAAAAAAAACAGCAATGTATAAAAATTGTGATCTAATTTTTATCTATGATATTGAGTGAACAAAAAAACAAAGCCCGTTCAATGTACTTTCAAACGGGCTTTTATTCTTATTTACTTTCACTTTGAAGGTTTAGAACAGCCTTCTTTAATCCACGCCCGATAGCTTCCAGAACAATATCTCCCGATTTATCCGTCGTTTGGACAATGGCCGTCATCATACCGCTGAAAACCTTCATTTTCGGTAACTGGAAAGATTCCAACGACGCCGGATTTCCATTGGCTCCCGCACAATAAACACCTGCGCCTTTCACTTTAAAACTGATTTCATCAGTTGCATCCGGACAAAGATTTCCTTCCTTATCCACCACTCTCACCGTTACAAAACAAAGATCTTTTCCATCGGCTTGCAAGAGAGTTCTATCCGGAACAAGTTCTATATGATGTGGTGCACCGGCCGTATGTATTTCTTTCTCTGCAACAGCCATTCCATTTTTATCATAGGCAATAACTTTCACAGTACCCGGTTCATATTTAGTATCCATCCACATCAAACGATAACGCTGCTGGCGTTTCAAATTCATCATAGAAACAGAATCGGCACTGTTGTGAACCGTTACAGATAAGTCTTTAGTACGCTTTCCCTGACTTTTTCCATTTATAAATAACTCTGCGGAAGGATAATTCGTATACACGAAAATCGGAGTTACCTCTCCTTCACGGCCTTTCCAGTTCCAGTGAGGTAAAATATGCAATGTCTCCTTTTCCTTATTCCAGTGGCTGCGATACAGATAATAACGGTCTTTTGGCAATCCCGCCAAGTCGATAATCCCGAACAAAGAAGAATGACTTGGCCAGTCCGTATAATAAGGAGTAGGTTCTCCCAAATAATCAAAACCGGTCCACACAAATTCACCGATACAATATGGCAAATCCTCATGCTGGATAAAGTCGTCTTCGGGTAAATTAGACCAGCCACAATGTTCCACATCATAAGAGGAAGCCTGATGGTCATCATACTTTTTCATCCATGCACGCACTACCGGAAACTTATATACCCCCCGTGAACTTACCGTAGAAGCAGTCTCGCTACCCAAGATTATCTGTTGGGGAAGCTTCTTATAAGCTTCCGGATATTTATGAGGACGGTAATTGAAACCGGCAACATCCATTACAGCAGCCATATTATTATTTATTACAGCATCCGGTGCATCCATCCCCTGTGTTACCGGACGAGTAGGATCTTCCCGATGACAGATATCCTGCAAATAGCGTGATAGTTTCGGCCCCTGATCTCCGTTCCACTGATCCGGAACTTCATTACCGATACACCACATCACCACACTCGGATTATTACGATAATGCCGTAATACATTTACCAAATCCTTCTCTACCCATTCATCAAACACTTTATTATAGCCATTCTCACACTTGGCTGCCTTCCACTCATCGAAAGTCTCCACCATAAGCATCATTCCCATCTCGTCACAAGCCCTCACAAGTTCGGGTGCAGGCATATTATGAGAAGTACGGATTGCATTACATCCCATATCTTTCAATATGCGTATCTGACGACGAATCGCCGCATCATTCACGGCAGCCCCCAAAGGCCCCAAATCGTGATGATTACAAACACCTTTAAACACTGTTTTTTTTCCATTTAGAAAGAATCCTTTATTCGGAATAATCTCTATAGAACGAATACCGAACGGAGTGACCGATTCATCCTTCACTACATTGCCTTCATAAACTTTCGATTCTGCCGTATATAAATAAGGGGCATCCGGAGTCCAAAGTTCCGGCTTTTCTACTACAAATTCCTGAGAGAACGTTTGACCGTCAAAGTCAGTAAGTTGCTTCTCCCCCTTACAAACGACACTTCCAACCGCATTTTTTATTTCAGTGACAATACGATAAGACGAAGATGATTTTCCTTCCGGCATCACCAACGATGTATTCAGACGTACCCGTGCAAAATCATTTTTCACTACCGGCGTAGACAACTGCGTCCCCCACATGGGAATATGCACATCTTCATTTACAATCAAATGTACATTTCTATACAGTCCTGCACCCGGATACCAACGGGAAGATTCCACATCATTCTCCAGACGTACAGCCATTATATTTTTTCCACCGGCATTCAAATACGGTGTCACATCCAAATAAAAAGTATTATAACCATATGGCCAATAGCCGGCTTCTTTCCCGTTGATATAAACTCTGGCATGGCTCATAGCCCCATCAAATACCAGAGTCGCCTTTTTGCTTCTATCGAATGCAGGAACTTCAAAGTCCAACCGATACCAACCCACACCCACGAATGGCAATCCGCCCGTACGTCCGGCATGCTCCATGGCCTCTTTCTGCCCGTCTTGTGTTATAGCCACCTTTTGCCGGTCATTCTGAATACTGAAAGGACCATAAACAGCCCAATCGTGAGGTACCGTTACCGACTGCCAACGGCTGTCATCATAATCCAGTTGACTGAAATCCGTATGATCTGAACGAATAAATTTCCATCCTTTTTCAAACGTATACCGTGTACGCGTTGGTCCTGCATCACCGGCAGCTCGTATTACTTCGCAATTGGTCAAATAGAGTAATGTTAGTGCAACAACAAATAAAAATTTCTGCATGGTATTCAAATTAAAAGTAAAGAATAAATCTATTTTGAGATAGGCAAATATATACAAAATCAGTTCAATCATCCTAATTTTCAAAACACAAAATATTAGAAATCAACTATTTTAAGAACTGTCTATAAAATAATCACTTTTAGGTTAGTACTACTCGCTTTACAATTGTATTATATAATAAAGGAATTATCAATAACCCATTAAATTACTACTTATGAGTTTATCGAAGCACTTTCACAGAGTACTATCCGTATCTCTATGCACACTCCTGTTAAGTATGACTTCTTGTCAGGAAAAAGGAAACAAAGATCAATGCTCCCTCATCCCTCAACCGAATGAATTAAAAACGAACGCGGGACATTTTGCTTTCAATCAGTCTACCGTTTTTTACGTATCTCCGGAATTGGACAAAAACAGTCTTTCCATTATTGACTCATTCGCTCAGAATTTGAATGCAATATCCGGATTTCAAACGACATCCCAACCTTTGGAAGGAACAGAAGCCCTCCCTAAAAAGAACATTGTTTTTAAAGCCAACAAAGACATAGTCCCGGAAGGGTATGAACTAAGTATTCAACCTGATGCTGTTATAATACAGGCCTCCGACCGTAGTGGTATTTTTTATGCTATACAGACATTAAAGCAACTGTTACCGACAGCTATCTATGGAGATCAGCCAACATCGGATGCTCAGTGGACGTTACCTTGTATGGAGATAAAAGATGCTCCACGATTCGGATATAGAGGCTTGCACATTGACGTAGCCCGCCATTTCTTCCCCAAAGAGGAAATGAAAAAGATACTCGACCTTATGGCCCTCCACAAACAGAATACATTACATTGGCATCTGACAGACGACCAAGGATGGCGTATTGAAATAAAAAAATATCCCCGATTGACAGAAATTGGAAGTATCCGTAACAAAACCATGATACGCAAAGAGTGGGATAATTATGACACGACTCCTTACGGTGGGTTTTATACTCAGGAAGATATAAAAGAAGTGGTAAAGTATGCAGAAGAACGTTGCATCAATATCATTCCGGAAGTCGATCTCCCGGGACATATGATGGCAGCATTGGCAGCCTACCCCGATTTGGGATGTACGGGTGGACCATATGAAGTATCCGGTCAATGGGGAGTACGTGACGACGTATTGTGTCCGGGAAAAGAGAAAACCTTTACTTTCATAGAAGATGTATTGACAGAAGTAATGGAATTATTCCCCTCGGAATACATCCACATAGGTGGTGACGAATGCCCGAAAGTCCGTTGGGAAAAATGCCCGAAATGCCAGGCACGTATTAAAGCCGAAAGATTGAAAGCGAATGACAAACATAAAGCGGAATTCTTCCTGCAAAGTTATGTTACGGCCCGCGTAGAGAAATTCTTAAACGATCACGGACGTAAAATAATCGGCTGGGATGAAATTCTGGAAGGAGAACTGGCCCCTAATGCAACAGTAATGTCATGGCGTGGAATGGACGGTGGAATTGAAGCGGCACGCTTGAAACACCCGGTAATCATGACACCTAATAATTATGTATATCTGGATTATTACCCCACAATGAACACACAGGATGAACCTTTGGCTATCGGTGGATACAATCCTGTGGAGAAAGTATACTCATTGGAACCTGTTCCGGCTTCACTGAATGAAGAAGAACGTAAATACATTATCGGTGCGCAAGGCAATCTGTGGACGGAATACATATTAAGCAATGAGCATCTTGAATACATGCTGTTACCTCGTTTGGCGGCATTAAGTGAAGTGCAATGGACCCAACCGGAAAACAAGAATTGGGAACGTTTCCTCGGAAATCTTGATCATATTCTGGCTATATATAACAAGATGGGTGTGAATTATGGAAAACATATTTATGAGATAGCGGCAAAATACGATGTACCGTCTTCGGATGGCACAGTGGAAGTTACATTGAGTACAATGGGGGATGCCCCGATCTATTATACGTTAGACGGAACAGAACCGACCGAAAAGAGCACACGCTATAATAAACCTATCAAAATCACAGAGAATTGCGTATTACAAGCTACTGCCATAAGAGAAAATGTCAAAATCAGAACTTTCAAAAAAGAGTTCCAATTCAATAAAGCTACCGGCAAAAAAGTTACTTTAGCCACTGCCCCCACAGAAAAGTATACATTTGCCGGAGCTTCTATACTCACAGACGGATTACGCGGTGATTTCAACTATAGCACCGGATACTGGCTGGGATTCTTCGATGAGCCGATGGATATCACGATCGATCTTGGAGAATCGACCCCTATATCTTCTGTAAAAATAGGTGTTATGATACAGGTTGGAGAATATGTTTTCCCACCGACGAAAATCACAGTATGGACTGCTACCGGCAAAAACGGTGAATTTGTAAAACAGGGAGAAACAAGTATTCCTCTGGCTACAGCCGATATTAAGGACGGGTTGGCAGAATACAGTTGCCAGTTCAAAGAAGTGGAAGCTGACCGAGTAAAAGTATTAGTAAACACAACTTCCTGCATACCCGATTGGCACGGTGCCCGGACAGAAAAGGGACATCTCTTTGTAGACGAAGTTATCGTAGAGTAAACATCTGATAATCAATCAAAATAAAAGTGTACACTTTTGACATGCAAAGGTGTACACTTTTATTATATAAGAATATAGACTTCTGCCTGATAAAAGTGTATACTTACTTATAAGCCATTCATTTATGCGATGCTCTCGTTGTATAAATCAAATATCAGAGAGAAGTTTATATTCCATTTTCATTTATTGAAACAGCTATTCTACATCTTCAATGCTTTGATATTCCTAATATATAACCCATTACATATGCTTCTTATACATTATTGGGAACAAACCAATACTACTTTATTTCAGAAATAAAAAATCCCTCAAGATGGTGAAAATAACACCAATCTTAAGAGATCTATTAAGGAATCAATGGCTAGGCTAAATAAAAAATTTATTTCACCGCTGACAAATAAACATCTTTACCTTCTATCTTATATTGAAAGTGCTTCGTTAAAGACAGAACTGCCAAAATATTATTAATGTCATTATCCGTATGAAATTCGCAGGTAAACACTTCCTTTTTTAATTGTTCATCCTGAAAATGGAAACTAACATCAAAATGCTTTTCCAAACAACTGGTAATATCCACAAATGCGGCTTTATCAAAGGTTAGTTTTCCATTTATCCACAAAAGTACATCCCGCGCTCTGGACGAATCTACAAGTTCAGACTGTAATGTTTTGGAATTAACATTAAGCATCTGTCCGGGCTTCAAAATAAGACCTTCCTGTTCCCCTCCGGGTATATCAACACAAACCGACCCTTTCAACAAAGTAGTAACCACTTTCTCTTCTTCTGCCCGGGCACGCACATTAAATTTAGTACCCAATACTCGTGTTTGTATATTCTTACTGCTAACAATAAAAGGGGAATCGTCATTGTGTACCACCTCAAAATACGCTTCACCAACAAGAGCGACTTGCCTTTTCTTACTCCAAAAAGAATTTCTATAAGACAACTGAGTAGAAGAGTTCAGCCACACCTTAGAACCATCAGGCAATACGAACTGAGCACGCTGTCCGGCTGGAGTCGCCACAATATAATTCGAAACTTTATTATTTAATGTTATATAAGAAAGACCGACAGTTAAAACGATTCCGGTGAAAAAAGCAGCTAATGGAAATACATAACGCTTCCACTTGGCAGAACGGATTTTTGTAGTCGCATCTTCCTTTCTTTTTATGGCAGTCTTCAATCGATTCAAAGATTTTTCTACGTCAACAGACTCCATCACCGCCGCACGCTCTCCAATAAACATTGTATAATACAACTGTTCAAGCATTTTCTTATTGTCTGGAGAAGCCTCATACCAAGCCTCTACCTGCAATATTTCCTCTTCACTGAGTTCTCCTTTTAGATAATTCAGTAATCTAATTTCATCCATTACACTTCAATCTTATACCTTTTATATACTATTACCTGTAAATAGTACAATTATGAGTGCAAATATACTAAATGAGAAACAAAAAAAATATTATTTAATGATTCATTTTGAAAATGGAGAAATTATAATTATGTTTGTGTACATTTTAATTAAAACGATGGGGAACTCTACTAAACCTTTAGATATAACTGACAATAAATCTGTAATTGCCGCAATAAAGGGTAATGATGAACAAGCTTTCGAAGAGGTATATCGTTATTACTTTCGTGGATTATGTGCATTTTGTTCTCAATATGTTTCACAACATGAATCAGAAGAAATAGTACAAGACACCATGATGTGGTTGTGGGAAAACAGATCCAGTTTAATAGCAGAGCTCACACTAAAAACTTTACTTTTTACCATTGTAAAAAACAAAGCATTAAACCGGATTACCCATCATGACGTTCGTCGCAAAGTGCATCAAGAGATAGCTGAAAAGTACGAGCAAGAATTCGAAAACCCGGATACTTATTTAGAGAATGAACTAATCCGACTTTACAACAAAGCTTTAGGAAAATTACCAGCCGAATTTCGGGAATCATATGAACTGAATAGAAAATATCATCTTACACATAAAGAAATTGCAGAAAAGTTAAAAGTATCTCCCCAGACTATAAACTATCGGATAAGTCAAGCCTTGAAAATCTTACGTATAGAACTAAAAGACTACTTGCCATTATTATTACTTTTATACAATTTTCGACTGTAAAACAGATGAATACCTTTATTATTGTATCATTTTTTCAGCCAACAACCGACATTGACTCCGATCTATTTTGCCATTACCTGTCAAAGGGATTTCAGGGATAAAAAGAATTTTTCGGGGTTGCTGATATTTAGGCAATACGGCACAGATTTTCTCTTCTACTTTTTCAATCCCGGCACCTTCTTTCAGCAATAACACCACTGCCTGCCCTAATTTAGCATCCGGAACAGAGGTTATAGCGAACGGAATAGTGATAGAGGATTTTAAAAGTTCCTCCAATATTTCTATCTGTATTTTTATCCCTCCACTATTTATTATATTGTCTTTTCTCCCAAGAATTACAAAACTATGATCCGGATACAGTTGCGCCACATCGTTAGTAAACAAAATATCATCACAAACCAAAGGTGCCTTTATTACCAACGTATTTTCTGGAGAAAGAGAAAGTTCCACAGATGAAAAAGGCCGATAATACGGTGATGCCGAAGAACCGTTCAAGCGTCGTAAAGCAATATGAGACAATGTTTCGGTCATACCATAAGTAGAATAGATTTCGCCAGGCAACAAACGTATCTCATTTTCCAAAGCAGCATCTATTGCTCCTCCCCCTATTATAAGGATATCTGTGTGACAAAGCCGTTCCTTTTCCCGAAGCACCTGCAAAGTATTAAATACTTGTAAAGGCACCATAGCTACAAAACGAAGCGGCACAGTAACATCAGCCAAAGGATGCCCGGAAGGAGTACGCAATATAAGATTCAAGCCGGCAACCAATGCACGGACTACCATCATTTTTCCGGCTATATATTGCAGAGGCATACAGAGCAATGCCGTATCCCCAGTATGAAGATTCAAAAACTCACAGGTCATGCGAGCGCTTTGCATCATTTGTTCTTTACGGACTGTCAACACCTTTGGTGTTCCGGTAGAACCGGAAGTATGTACCGTCATAAAAGGAGAATCACTAAACCAGTCTGCAAGAAAACGGTATAAATCCAATAAAAAAGAAGAAGTATTATCTCCGGTAGCATTGGCAGATAAAGACATTAATTCTTTCCGGGAATACTTCTTACCCTCCAATATTAAACTTTGTTCTTTTATATCCAGTTGCATAATAATAAAACAGCAATCTACCCATACTATTATTTCAAGTACCACAAACTATCTTTTCTTACTTCAAGCGGCATATCTACATTATTTGTAAAAAGTGCACCTGTACCAAGACCTTGCGGCAGAGGATTATTGAATGTGGCACACCAGTGTGCTATCGCATTCAGCCCTATGTTAGATTCCAATGCAGAAGTAATCCACCAACCGATATTTCTCTTTTCCGCTTCTCTTATCCACTCGTTTCCACCAGCCATCCCCCCATGTAGTGACGGCTTCAGAATGATATACTGAGGATGGACACTATCAAGTAAGCATTGCTTTCTTTCAGGAATATTAATCCCGATCAATTCCTCATCCAACGCGATGGGTAACGGAGTTTCAGCAGTCAAACGTGCCATATCTTCCCATTGCCCGGCACGGATAGGCTGCTCTATAGAGTGTAAGTCGAGTTCCGCCAAACGTTTCAGTTTTTCCATCGCATCGGCAGGAGCAAAAGCCCCATTGGCATCCACACGAAGCTCTACTTCTTTTGCAGAAAAGTGGGAACGGATGAAACGCAACAGTGCCAATTCTTCTTCAAAATTGATAGCACCTATTTTCAATTTTATGCAACGGAAACCGACAGCCATTTTAGCTTCTATCTGTTCCAGCATCTTTTTGTAATCTCCCATCCAAATAAGTCCATTAATAGGAATACCGACTTCACCACGTGAAAAAGGCGTATCCCAAAGTTCAAAACATCCTCTCTCTAAATGTCGGAAAGCAGTTTCAAGTCCGAAAAGAATAGAAGGATAATCACGAAGCGATTCAACTGAGAAACCGCCCTGCTCAGTTACTTCATTACAGATATGAGCCAAAACCGACTCATATCCCTGCATATCATCACAACTCAACTTTGGAAGAGGAGCGCACTCACCAATACCGACCCTATCCGGATATTTATCGGATGTAAGATGGAGATACCACACATCACGAGTGGTATAAGAGCCTCTTGAAGTTCCTGCCGGCTGCTTAAAATGAAGCCGGCGAGGAACAATCTTTATAGTATACATATGAAATCAAATCTCTTAAAAATTATGTACTCGTATAATCCGGATCAGCCAATTATATGAGTACAATAAAAACAGAAAAACATCCTCATGAATAACTCTCAAATAATGCTGGGCAAAATCAAAAGCAGGCTCTTAACAAAAACTATGGCAGTTTGGGGAATTGCTTAAAATCCGGTTTACGTTTTTCGAGAAAAGCATTCTTTCCTTCCTGTGCCTCGTCTGTCATATAATAAAGCATGGTAGCATCGCCTGCAAGCTCCTGAATACCCGCCTGTCCATCGAGTTCCGCATTCAATCCGGCTTTGATCATACGCAAAGCAAGCGGACTGAGCTGCATCATTTCTTCTGCCCATTGCACATATTCATCTTCAAGTTGTTCCAAAGGTACGACTTTATTCACCAATCCCATATCAAGTGCCTCCTGCGCATTGTATTTCCGACAAAGAAACCATATCTCGCGTGCTTTTTTCTGTCCTACCACACGAGCCAGATAAGAAGAACCAAAACCGGCATCAAAACTTCCTACACGGGGACCGGTCTGCCCGAAAATAGCATTATCAGATGCAATACTTAAATCACATACCACATGAAGCACATGACCGCCACCGATAGCAAATCCGTTTACTGCGGCAATAACAGGTTTCGGGATACTACGAATCTGCTTTTGTACATCAAGTACACTCAAGCGGGGCACTCCATCTTTACCGATATATCCACCACGCCCCTTTACATTCTGGTCACCGCCACTGCAAAAAGCCTTATCACCGGCACCGGTAATAACAACCACACTGACACAAGCCTCTTCGCGGCAAATACGCAGAGCATCACTCATCTCTCCGGTGGTGGTAGGCGTGAATGCATTACGATAACGCTCCCGATTAATAGTAATACGGGCAATTCCATTATAATAATCAAAAAGAATATCTTCATATTCTTTGATTGTTTCCCATTTTCTTTCTGTTGACATAGTAAATTAGTGATTAGTGATGAACAATAAGTAATAAGTGATTTCTAATCACTTATCATTCCTTTTATTCTTGTGATAATAATCTTTCAATATTCTGGCATCTTTATTTTTATTAGTAAAGACCTCTACCAATACCGGATGTGTCATCGGTTCCGGTTGTGTAAACATGGCCATAGTTTCTTCCAGTTGTACTTCATCTTCCACTTTCTGATAAAGAAAGCCACGCTCTTCGGCCCAGCCACGAGCAGAGGTCTTATGAACAGCTGTTATGAATTTATGCGACGTACCGGACATTTCCAGCCCCGGCAAGGTATGAAAGATTTCCCCTCCTCCATTATTTAAAAGGAGAATACGCAGATTCGGGCCCAAGTTGGTATTCCACAAAGCATTCATATCATAGAAGAAACTCAGATCGCCGATCACTACAAAATTCAATTTATCCGAAGCCGCAGCATATCCCACAGCCGTTGACAAAGAACCTTCAATGCCACTCGTCCCCCGGTTGCAACACACCTCAACCGATGAAGCAACTGTAAACAACTGTGCATAACGTATCACAGAGCTATTGGCCAAATGGAGCGCACACTGTTCCGGCAAAGCTTTTATCAATGCACCGATAGCAGCCATCTCCGAATAAGGAAATTCCGGCTGAGGTAATCCTTTGCAATAATTTTCCCACAAAAGAGGATATTGAGGGGTTTTGTTCTCTAATAAAAAAGCAATCTTCTCAAGGAACTCAAAAGGATCCATTTCAATGACGGTAGTCAGAGAACCATAAAGATCGATCACCTCACCATCTGCCGAGACATGCCAATGTTCTTTCGGAGGATTCTTACGAAGGAAGTTCTTCAACCGTTTGGAAACCACATGCCCACCATAAGTTATCAGTAGTTCGGGTACCATCTTTTCCTGTGTATCCTCATCCATAGCATAAAGTGCCACATCGAAATTCTTCACAGGAATACCAGGAATAGTCTGATTACTGATATGTTCAGTCAGCCATGCAAAATGCTTATAAAGCAGCTTTGAATACTTTTTCTCAAACAGATAAATAAGGTTCATCTGCCCGACAATGATCATACGTTTCTGATATTGGTTTAAGCGCTTGATAAGCTCGTTATAATCACGATCATAGACGTTCAGACCTTGGTAACGGGTAATAACACGCACCTCCGGAAGCGATTCTACAGTAAAACGGAATATAGGTTCGGTAACCGGAACATTAATATGTACCGGCCCTTTGCCATGATGATGCGTTTCGAGCAGAGCCTCATTGATGAGCCGATTGCAATACCACTCATCTTCATCTGTATAAATCTCCGGAAGATTGACTGATTTCTTCACCAAATTGCTAAAAACACCGGGTTGCGGTAATGTCTGTCCATCCATCTGACCGATCCAGGCAGCAGGACGATCGGCTGAAATTACAACAAGAGGGACATTTTGATAAAAAGCCTCAGCCACAGCCGGATGCAGATTAAGCAATGCCGTACCCGATGTACAGCAAACAGCGGCCGGACCTCCCCCGTTCAAAGCCAGCCCGATAGCAAAAAAGCCGGCACTCCGCTCGTCCGTTACAGGATAACAGGTAAAAGAAGAATGTGTAGAAAGCGTGTGTACCAGAGGTATATTACGACTTCCCGGACATAACACGATTTTTTTTACTCCATGAGCTTCAAGCAATGCTACTAACTGGAGGATATTCTTTTTATCTGTATACATGATAAATAATTATTCAATACGTCAATATACCAATGTGCCAATTACCATGCAGCATATTCAACACATTATTAGATTCTTCATCGTTCGCATTTTCTTTTCTGTCTCTTGCCACTCATCTTCCAATTCGGATGAAGCAAGCAATCCACCACCGGCATAAAGAGTCAATACCTCCGATGTTATATTCATACATCTCAAATTGACATACAAATCTGTCTTCCCATCCGGATTCAACATACCGATAAATCCTGAATAATAGCGCCGTTCATGATCCTCATGATCCAGGATAAACTGATAAGCTTTTTCTTTGGGAAGCCCGCAAACCGCAGGTGTAGGATGTAGCAGTTTAAGTAAATCTCCCAAACTGTCATTATCCGGCAATGAGAAATGAAAATCGGTTTTCAGATGAGACAACGCTCCGGCAAAAGCCGGATAAGGACCGAATTCTGCAGGCTGTATACCCAAAGATAACAACTGACTCCGGATATAAGAGGCAACATACTCCTGTTCCTCCCGATTCTTGTCATCCCACTCTCGCGGCAGTTCCCCATTCTGTAAGGATTGTGTACCTGCCAGAGCCACCGTATTCCATTTATTCCTTTCTCCGGAAAGAATTATTTCCGGAGTGCTCCCCAACCACGCCCCTGTATGTGGAGTATAGCAAAAATACACATACGAATAAATATACCTTCTACATGCTTCATAAAATGCAGTAGCGGGAGAAAAAAGAAGCGGTACATTCACTTTCTGGCTACGAGAAAGTACCAACTTATTAAATTCCTTTTTTTTCAAAGCATCCATAAAAACATCAAAACGGCCGGCATACCCTTCCGTAGACGATCCGTCTTGCAGCGATACTACCTGATTATTAAGCATCTGCCGATAAACATCCGGTTGTATTCCGCCCGGGCATTTCAAAGCAGGATCAAAGTCCACAACCATTTCTCTTTCCGGCCTCAACAACACGATCGGTGTAGTCGGCCCTACGTTAAAAGGGGCAATCACAAACCCGGCCTGCCCGTTCAACTCTTCAATATCATATAGCAAGACGCAAGAGTCTCCAGGATCTTTCGACACGAAATGAACCACATTTTCTCCCGGAATACGATAAATGGCAAAAGGAATCTGAAGTTTTATAAACCGGTCTATTCCGGCACAAATATCTTGTTCTAACGTGTCCATCATCCTTTTTTCAAAATACTGTTAACCACCCGTATCGAAGATACCAGTTTGGCAGTCGAAGTAAATACATCCACATTCCATACGTGTGACGAACGCCCTTTATGAACAATAGAAGCCACCGCACGAACAGTATCTCCTTCATGAGCAGAAGAGATATGATTTCCACTGACTTGCATACCCACCACTATCTCGTCGGGTTTACAAAGTATCATCGATCCCAATCCGGCAACTGTTTCAGCCAGTGCCAAAGTAGCCCCTCCGTGTAGAATACCAAAAGGCTGGCGGGTACGTTCGTCTACCGGCATGGTAGCTTCCACTCTATCTTCGGAAGCATAGGTATATTGAATTCCCAAATTTCCCATCAAAGCATGACGGGCACGTTGATTCAGCTGATCCAAAGGAACTTCTGCCGGACGAATCTCAGCAAGTATTGCTTTTTCCACCGCTTCCGCTACCCCGTCTTCATCATTGGAGGCAGTAATCCGGTCGGCACAAACCTTTACAGAATCCTGCGCATTTCCCATTGCAACCCCCAGCCCGGCAGATTGTATCATCGAAACATCGCAAACTCCATCGCCAATAGCAATCACTTCTTCCGAACTAACATCCAGTTTCTCGAGTAAAGCGCCCAATGTATTTGCTTTATCAATTGAACAAGGTACTACTTCAAGGAAATAAGGTTCCGAACGAAATACATCCAATGCCCCATTCAATCTTTTGCGCCAATGCTCTTCAAGCCCTATCAAGGCCTCTTCGTCGTCACTGACCAGCATACACTTGCAAGGTGCAAAATCCACTGCAATAGAAAATTCGGGTTCCACAATTATCTTCAAACCGTTAAGCTGCGCTTCCTTACGTATGTGTTCGTTTTCGGGTGAATCGGTAATAATCGTATCATCGTGATAGGTAAAGATAGCAAAACCGTTCTTACGGGCTTTCTTTTCCAGATAAGGCAACATTTCGGGATTTATTCTGCGTTCAAACAGCAGTTCGCCATTCTGTGCATTGATAATCTGGCAACCATTATAAGACAGAATAAAGCCTCCATAATTTCCAAGTTCCAATGTCTTAGCCAAAGGCATCAGACCATATGTCGGTCTGCCGGAGGCCAATACAATACGTACTCCCATCTGCTGTACTTTCAATAAGGCAGCCAGTGTACGTTTACTTATTTCTTTTTCACTATTCAGCAATGTTCCGTCTACATCAAGAACTAATAATTTGTACTTCATGACTTATCGGTTTTGAGGTTCTTGACAGCAAAGGTAGGATTATTAAATTAAAAAATGAGAATTAAAAATTAAAAAAGCTTTGCCGTTACAAATTTAGAAAGACGAAAAGGTAGATATAAGTCTGAGATAGATATATCACAAAAACAGTACAAACCCATATAAAAAAACTGCACGACAATTGTTTTACCAACCTACCGCGCAGTTTTCTTTTATTTTCAATATTTACTTTTTAATCTGATCGCCCATTGTCAATTCCAATGTGCCTCCATTTACAATATCCTGATGAGTAAAGAACGGTTTATCCAAAGCCTTTCCATTCAATACCATAGACTGAATATATTTATTCTCACGGCTATTATTTTTAGCTATCACTGTGAATTTCTTTCCATCTTTCAGATTGACCGTAGCTTTATTAAACAGCGGACGCCCTATCGAATATACCGGATTACCGGGACATACTTGATAGAATCCCATTGCATTGAGAATATACCATGCAGACATCTGCCCACAATCTTCATTGCCCGACAGACCATTCGGATCATTGAAATACAGCGTGTGCAATACACTGTCTACCAATTCCTGTGTTTTGTAAGGTTGGTCTACATAGTTGTACATATGGATAATGTGATGGCTCGGTTCATTACCATGTGCATACTGACCAATTAACCCGGAAATATCGGCAGAAGTCATCTCGCCTTCCAGTGAAGAGTCAGCAGTAAAGAGCGAGTCGAGCTTGTTGATAAAGCCCTCACGACCACCCATCAATTCCACTAATCCGTCAATCTGATGAGGAACAAACCAAGTCCACTGCCAAGCAGTTCCCTCACAATAATCATCGCTGCGGTGTGTAGACGAACGGGGACTGAAAGGTGTACGCCAGTTACCCTCGCTATCCAGCCCGCGCATAAAACGGGTAGTCGGATCAAAATAAGTTTTATATCCTTCGGCAAACTTCGCATATTTGTCGTGATTGGCAACATCTCCAAGGCTTTCGGCAAACACAGAGATACACCAATCATTATATGCATATTCCAATGCTTTGGCAACCGCTTCGTTGTCCTTATCACAAGGCACATAACCGATCTTATTCTTCCAGTACTTAGCCTGCGGCATCAAATGAGGCAATACCAACGGAGGGCATTTAATTCCAGTCGTATCGTACTCTGCCACCCGCAAACAAGCCTTATAGGCTTCATTGACATCAAAATCACGATATCCTTTCATATAAGCGTCTACCACCACAGGTACCGCATGATATCCGATCATCGTACCGGTATAGTTTCCGGCCAACTCCCACATCGGGAACACACCGCCTTCACGATGTTTCTGAATAAGAGAACGGATAAATGCTTCATTCAGATCCGGATCGATAATTGTCATCAGCGGATGATAGGCACGGAAAGTATCCCACAAAGAGAATATGGTATACATCGGCTCATTCACGTCTCCCTGATGAGTTTTTAAGTCCATCCCCAGATAACGGCCGTCTACATCTGTAAAAAGATTAGGCTGCATGCCGGTATGATAAAGAGCCGTATAGAACATGATCTTCTGATCCTTATCATCTGTATCGATATCTATTTTTGAAAGATAATTATTCCATGATGCACGGGCTGCGTTACGAACACCTTCAAAATCCCATTCCGGAATTTCTGCTTCTACATTCTTACGCGCCCCTTCCATATCGACAGCAGAAATGCCGACTTTTACATATACCTCCTCATTGGCTTTTGTATTGAAGTGAAGCAATACTTTTGCAGTAGGCAGCAACGGACCACCCTCGTCAAGAGCCATTGAGTCGGTTACCATTGTATAAGTAAACGGCTTGGAAAACTTTGCGTAGAAATTAATATATTGGTCAAAAGCCCAGTAAACTGTTTTTTTACGTCCACGGATTTCTGTATCACTGATCACCTCCAACTCCATCTCTTCATTTTTCTGGCGTTGCAAACTATAATCAAAATCCAAGATAAATCCGGCTTCAGCCGATTCCGGGAAAGTATAACGGTGAATGGCCGCACGCTTGGTGGCAGTAAGCTCGGCTTTCACCTGATAGCGATCGAGCATAACCGAATAATATCCCGGTTGCGCTTCTTCATTCTGATGAGAAAAAGCAGATGCATATGCCATTTGCTGGCTTTCCGTTCCCATGGCGTGATAATCCTGTTTACCCACCGTAGGCATCAACAAGACGTCGCCATAGTCACCACAGCCTGTACCGCTAAGGTGTGTATGAGAAAAGCCATTGATAGTAGCATCATCGTAATAATAGCCGGAACAAGCGTCCCACTGATAAATACGCGTATCGGGGCTGGGCTGAATCATACCATTAGGAACAACTACCCCCGGATAGGTATGTCCATGTCCTCCGGTTCCAATAAATGGATTTACGAAATTCGTGTAATCTTGTGATGTGGATGTCTGAGTACAAGCGCCCATTCCCAGTAACAAAGAGCATCCGATTAGTGCAGAAATAAGTTTCATATCTATTCGTTTTTTTGAAATGTTTCAATGTATATTAGTTTAAGAAAGCAAAAGTGCATCCTCTTATTATATAATACAACCGAGAAAGCAAAAACACTAATAACTAAAGTGACAAAAGTAACAAAAAAACGATAATAAGTAACTATTATTTAAGAAAGAACCCGGATCGGTCGGAGTAAATTATCCGCCTGCATCCATCCGGGTCACTTTAATCAAACAAACTTATTTCCACTACCTATTATGGTTACGATGCATATTTCCTTTTTTAGCTTCAGGACGTTGTCCCGGCTTTTGACCCTGCCTTTTTTTCCATTCATTCTGAAACTTACGGGCATTCCCCTTTTCCAATTGATAAATCTTCATGATTTGCTTGGGAGAAAGTATTTTACGGAATTCATTATAATACTTTTCACGTATATCCAATATTTTACGGCTCTGTGCAAACCGGTCTTTTATAGCTTTTTCCACTTCGGCATCCGTAGGGATTGACTTCGGTTCCGTTTTTTGTACATTTTCTGGCGTTGCTGTCTCCTTTGCTTTCAGCTTTCTCGAATTGCTGATACGACTTTCACTCAACTCCTTAAGATATTGCATATAGACAGGTGTAAACTTGGCAGCAGTAGCATCGTCAAGCAGTAGGGCTTTCACCACTTGGTTGCATTGCATAGCTTGAATTTTTTCTCTGTCCGGACGCTTTCTTTCTTGTGAAAAAGCGGATTGGCTATACATTGCAAAGATAGCCACAAGCATAAAAATAATCTTTGTTTTCATCATTCGTTCTCCTTTTTTAAATGATTCATTAAAATAAAAATATATCCGTTTCCGAAAGTTCGGCCAGTTCCTGAAGTTCTTCATCCGACAAACTTTCAATAAAATTATCCATCGCTTCGGAATTCCCCGATTCCGTTCCTGCCATCAGTATAAAAGCAGATGACACATCGGGTATGTCGCTTTTCTCATGAGAAAACGGCATAAATAAAATCCCGACCAACAATGCAGCTACAACAAGTATAGCCGGAACAATGACACGAAACCGGTTTCTCTCATGACGTTCTTCCCCGCACGTATGCTTTAATATTTCACGCCGATTGTGTTCAAAAAAAGTTTCAGGCGTTCTATAAGGTATTCGTTTTCCGATATCATCAAAATCAAACTCTTTGTTCATAACTCTAATTATTTACAATGTACTCCTTTATTTTCTCTTTTGCATAGTGATAATTCACTTTGAGCGTTTCCACCCGATCACCCGTTATCTGACTGATAGCCTCATAATCCAGTTCGTCGTAATAACGGAGATTGAATACAATCCGTTGTTTCTCAGGTAATTTCAAAACAGCCGTTTGAAATTTTACGGCTAATTCATTATCATAGTCTACATAATCGGAAGTTTTCAACTTATCAAGCAATTCCTCCTGTATCTCTTCGGCAGAAACCACCTCTGCCTTACGGCTTTTCAGAAAACGAAGGCTTTCGTTAGTGGCTATCTTATAAATCCATGTAGCGAGCGAACTCTCTTCACGAAACTGTTTCAAATGCCGGAAAACACGAATAAACACCTCCTGAATAATATCTTCCGCATCTTCGTGAGACACGACAAGACGCCGTATGTGCCAGTATATCGGTTCTTGAAAACTGTCTACCAGCATTCGAAATCCCCGGTCCGGATCGGAAGCACAAACCTCCCGAATTTTATTTTCGTTTATCATTTGTATTTTCTGAGCTTTATTAGGTTAGAACTCAAACAAAGAGGAAAGTTAAAAGGAGGAAAGTCTGTTTTTATATTTCTTAACTCCACTTGTGATCTATAGACATTCCCTAAATTCCGATTCACACAAACTGAATACCCGAATCCAACACTTCGAACATTCGATCCGTGTGAATCTGTAAAAGAACAGAGAGTTTTTATCACACCCCCTTACGATATATCGCAAACGCCTTTCCAATGGACATTACAGAGCGTAAGGGGGTACAAAAGACCAAGAGATCCAAAGAAAGCAAATCATACCCGGAGTTTTTCTTTTCAATCAAGAGAAATTTACCGTTGACAGCTATCAAAAGATAGCTCTTACGCACGCAAAGCACGATGAGCAAAGGAAAGCGGAAGGGGGTAGGGATAAAAACGGGTCAACGTAAAAATCTGAGGGGTAAATTTAAAATTAGTATCTTTGCCTTCAAATTTATTTAGTATGGATTCCAATGGTTATCGCCTTCTGCTTCCTGAAGGTACTTTAGATTACTTTGATCTTGTAGATGTGCAGGAAACCTCTATTGAGGTTGTAATTTATCTTGAAGAAAAGAATGTGGTTCCCGAGCAATATTCCAGCCTGGAAACCGAAAGTAAGGGTTTCTATGATCCTGTGGTTGTTCACGACTTCCCTCTTCGGGGCAAG